>Ga0265296_1001203_pt1 | contig 31057 bp, 28 predicted proteins | sample MunlanPumphouse1_FD_189073 | JGI IMG/M metagenome (GOLD analysis project Ga0265296, IMG submission 189073) | Groundwater microbial communities from a municipal landfill in Southern Ontario, Canada - Pumphouse #1 | ecosystem: Environmental > Aquatic > Deep subsurface > Groundwater | place... | reverse complement strand
ATCGACCCCCCCGTGGCCGCAAACACTTTTTTAATCCCCAGATGATCCAAAAGATAGGTTTGCGCTTTTACAATATCGCCAATGGTAATAACCGGAAAATCCAGGGCATAGGGCTTGCCGGTTTTAGGATTGATTGACGACGGCCCGGTTGAACCCTGACAGCCGCCGATATTATTGGCGCAAATTACAAAGTATTTATCCGTATCAATGGCCCTGCCGCTCCCCACCATGCCATCCCACCACCCCGGCTTTTCGTCGGCTTCAGCATGGTAGCCGGCCACATGCTGGTCGCCGGACAAAGCATGAAAAATTAACACCGCATTGTCTTTGGCGGGCGAGAGCGCTCCGTAGGTTTCATAAACCAGCGTAATGGGCCCCAGCTTTTTGCCCGACTCCAAAACCATTTCGTCAGGCGGCGCCGCAAAGGTAACGCGATTAGGTTTAATAATAAGTTTTGTCATAGTCAAATATTATTTACGCAATGCCTCATCAATATCCGCAATTATATCATCCACATTTTCTATGCCTACCGACAAACGGATAAAATCGTCGGTTACGCCGCAGGCCTTGCGCTCCGCTTCAGACAACTGCTGGTGCGTGGTGCTGGCCGGATGGATCACCAGCGTTTTAGCATCCCCCACGTTGGCCAGGTGCGACAACAGCTTTACATTATTGATAAACTTTTTCCCTGCCTCCAATCCGCCCTTCACCCCAAAACCAATAATGGCGCCCGCGCCACGTTTTAGATATGTGTCCGCTTTGGATTTTTCCGGGCTACTGTTCAGCCCCGGATAATTTACCCACGACACCTGCGGGTGCTTTTCTAAAAATTGCGCCACTTTCAGCGCATTGGCGACATGGCGCTCCATTCTTAAATGTAAAGTTTCCAGCCCTTGCAAAAACAAGAAAGCATTAAACGGCGAAAGCGCCGAACCAAGATCGCGCAGTAAATTGACACGGGCCTTGGTAATATAAGCAATGTTGCCCTGCGGGCGCAGCGCTTCCACAAATTTCAGCCCATGGTAACTGGGATCCGGATCCGTGATTAACGGAAATTTGCCGCCCTTTTCCCAGTCAAATTTACCCGAATCAACAATTACCCCGCCCAGTGATGTCCCGTGCCCCCCGATAAATTTGGTGGCCGAATAAACCACAATATCCACACCGTATTCAATTGGCTTTAGCAGGTATGGCGTCACGGTATTGTCTAAAATAAAGGGGACCCCGGCAGCATGCGCAATTTTGGCAACCGCGGCCAAGTCGGTTACGTTTAGTTTGGGATTGCCGATGCTCTCCGCGTATACAGCTTTGGTTTTATGGGTAATGGCTTTTTTGAAGTTTTCGGGATCCGATGAGTCCACAAATTTAACCGTAATGCCAAACTTCTTAAAAGTATTACTGAATAATGTATACGTGCCGCCGTAAAGGTTATCCGCCGAAACAATTTCGTCGCCGTTTTGCGCAATATTTAAGATTGCCAGCGTAATAGCCGATTGGCCGGATGCCACCGCCAGCGCCCCTATCCCCCCATCCAACGCCGCTACCCGCTTCTCAAAAACATCGGTAGTTGGGTTCATCAGCCGCGTGTAAATATTACCAAACTCTTTCAGGGCAAAAAGGTTGGCCGCATGCTCGGCATCCTTAAAAACGTACGACGTGGTCTGGTAAATTGGCACCGCGCGCGATCCCGTCGTGGGATCAGCGACTTGCCCCGCGTGTAACAAATTGGTCTCATCTTTATAGTTCGTCATTTTATTTTCCTCCCTTTTATTATGTCCTGCGAATATCAACCTTCATCAAATAATGCCGTACTTAAATACCTTTCTGCTGTATCCGGTAAAATTACCACAATTAATTTCCCTTTATTCTCTGGCCGGGCGGCCATCATTGCCGCCGCATGCAGCGCGGCACCACCGGAAATCCCCACCATGATACCATCTGTTTTCGCCAGTTTACGCGCGGCCGCAAACGCATCGTCATTTGTCACCGGTATAATTTCATCAATAATTTTTCGATCCAGCACCCCCGGCACAAACCCCGCCCCAATCCCCTGGATTTTGTGCGGTCCCGGCCGGCCGCCGGACAACACCGGGGAATCCGCCGGCTCCACCGCAATAATTTTTACTGATTTTTTCTTCTGTTTCAAAAACTCACCAACACCGGTAATGGTGCCGCCGGTTCCAACTCCTGCCACCACCACCGCCACCTTACCATCCGTGTCTTGCCAAATCTCTGCAGCAGTGGTTTTTTTATGGATGGCCGGGTTGGCCGGATTTTCAAACTGTTGCGGCACGTATGAATTCTTGTGCTCTTTCGCCAGCTCCAGCGCTTTATCCACCGCACCTTTCATGCCCTTGGCGCCTTCGGTCAGGATCAATTCAGCGCCTAAAAATTTCAACAATTTCCGCCGTTCAATGCTCATGGTTTCGGGCATGGTCAAAATCAATTTATATCCTCTGGCGGCGCAGACCCAAGCCAGCGCAATGCCGGTATTGCCGGAGGTCGGTTCAATAATGACTGTTCCCTTTTGAATTTTGCCCGCTTTTTCCGCGGCGGCAACCATTGCCACTCCGATCCGGTCCTTGACAGAGCTGGCCGGATTGAAAAACTCAAGCTTGGCCACCAGCTGGCCACCCAGCCCTTCGGCAAAACCGTTGAGTTTGACCAGCGGGGTACTGCCCACCAACTCTAAAATATTTTTTGCGATTTTCATTTTTATTTTCCTTCCCTGGTCTACGGTCTACGGTCTGTTCTAAATACAATAATCTAATGTTCCCTTTTTTTGCGCCATTTTCTTTGCAGAAAGGTCTTTTAGCTTTGCAAAAGTCAATTGGTCAATCTTATTATTAATGTATTTGCCAATATCCAAAAACACGTCGCGAAAAACGCATTGCGCGGCATAATTGCAATGTGTCTCCCCGGTTTTAGCAATGCAGGAGATGGGTTCCGTCGGCCCCTCAATATAACGGATCACCTCGCCCATGGTAATTTTTTCGGGCAGTCGCGCCAGGGCGTAACCACCCTTTCTCCCGCGCACGCTCCGGACAAAACCACCTTTTTTTAATGCCAGTAATATTTGTTCCAAAAATTTCAGCGGTATGTCCTGCCGCCGGGCAATGTCTTCAATTTTTTCGGGACGGCCCGCGTTGATCGATAAATCCAAAACCGCTTTCAGCGCGTAGTCACCCTTAAAAGTAATCTTCATGTTTGCCCCTAACTATACTAACTTGATAGACATTGTATACTATATATCGTGCAAATGTCAACAAAAATTGCAGGAAATCAGGAAATTATTTTTGGGCGCGGGAACAAATTAACGATTGGCCCGTGGTGCGCAACTTTTATCCTTTTGGAAAAACAGCAAATAAATAATTTCCAGAACGCCCACGGAACTCAAAACAAAAATCGCCAAAAACCAGCTGAGCTGGTCATTGCGTGCCGACCGCCACATGGCAATCCCCTTCCAAACTAAACTCCAAATAATTAAAACCAATAATAATTGGCCCTGCGGCGAGGCCAGCGATGGGAACATAAGCCCTCCCTCAAACTCTTCCTAATATATAATATATAGTATACGCCCCGAAGCTGAGGATTCAACTTCGGGGCATACTACATAATTTTTACTTATTAATCGCCGCGTTGATGGCGCCGTTGACTAAATCAATTATCAACATTGAAGCAATCCAAACCGCCACTAATTTCCACGGCAAATTAACCAACAACAACATCGACAACATCCCCGGCAACCCCGCCACCAACCAAATCAAAAGGCCGTACATTGCACCTTTTTGCCAGCCGTTTACTCCCGGCACTGATGGTCTGACAATCGCATACACCAGCATAAATAAAAACCAGGAAACCAAAGACAAAGCCAGAGAATAATAATAAAAACTGGTGGGTGGCGGACCGGCATTTGGGCACATAATTTTTGACCAAATTGCCGCGCGCGCTGGATCAATATAATATTTCATCGTCAGCATCGCCTCACCCGTATGTATCACCTGCGCCACAATCACCAACAGGACCAGGGACAAGACAATTTTCCACCAACTCATTTTTCCCATAACATCGCCTCCCTTTGCATAAATTTTAGCGCGCAACATGTAAAAGTCAATCTATTCCGCGCTTTTTTTGGGGGCGATTTATTGTTTTTTGCGTTGCTTTTCATAAACCGCCGGATATAATGACAACATAAAATGAAAGGCAACCAATGGCCGTTAATTATTGTTATCTTGCTGGCGGTTATGATTATCGCCGGCTCGGTCTACTTGTTTATATTTAGCCCCTCCGCGGGATTTTTTCTCATGCGTCAAAGAGTGAACTTTGGCACATTCACTGCTCCCGCCGCAATCCCCCCCTACCTGATCGAGAAAAAAGGCTGGGATAAAGAAGAACAGGTAAAAATCCGGACGCGCTTTTACCCCGAAAAAGAGCTGGGGGCAGCCCTGTTAAGCGGCAAAGTTGAGGTTGCCATCATGGATTTCCTCGCCTTTCAATCCGCTTTTGCACAAGCTAAAAGCGCCGGCAAAGAAATTATTTTTTATTGTCCCTTTTATATCGACAAAGGCGACGCCATCCTGATTCGCGCCGGCAGCAAAATCAAGCCCTTTGCCGAAGTGATAAAAGGCAAAACTATTTTTACCACCAAAGGCAGCAATGCCGAACAGCTGTTACGGTTGGCGCTGGAAAAAGCCGGGTTAAAAACCTCTGCGGTTAAAATGGCTTACGCCCCGCCGGATAAATGCCTGGCCGCCTTCCTTAAGGGCGACGCCGAGGTCATGGCCGGCGATTTATCGGTTCAGCTGGCCGCACGCAAAGAAAACCATCCGCCATTAATTTTTGCCTCCGATCTGGGATTGATTTCAATTTATGGCCTGGTCACCACTAAAGCTTATCTCCAAAAACATCCCGCCACCGTAGAATCACTGATAAACCTCTGGTTTCGCGCGGTGCAAAATATTAAGGAAGACCCACGGAAACACACTAAAGCACTAATAAAAGAATTAAACCAACGCACCCGACGGAATTATGACGGAGATGATTTTGCTTATGTTTTTGAAACCGCCGGCATTTTTCCGGAAAGCCAACAGGCCGCCGCGGATTTACTTTTAAGCCATTTCTCCTATTGTTACTGGCAAAAAGTGTGGGATATAAACAACCAATACCTAATTAAGGCTGGCAAAATTGCCCAGCCGGTGCCCTACGGCGCATTTGGAGAGAAAAATCTGCCGGCGGTAATTATAAGGCAGTAATCCCCGGCCGTTTTGCATTATCTAGATTGTGGCAAAAAACCAAAATATATTTCCTGCAATTCTTTAATCAGCTCATTCCAATATCGTTTATTCCCCGCTTCGGGAAAATGCCGCGCAAAATCCGGCTCCGGGCTTTGCACAGACAACCAGGCCGCAAAATGAATGAGACGCATCCCGCGCAAAAGCGGCACCAACTCCAGCGTGCGGCGGTCAAACGGCCTGAACACCTCATAACCTTTCAAAAACCAACCTAACTCGTTTTCGCAATGGTCAGGGGTCCCGGGCAGCAACAGCCACAGGTCCTGCATTGGCGGGCCCACGCAAATGTCGTCAAAATCAACAACATAAATGCCCTCCCCCGGCCGGTGGATAAAATTCCCCTTATGGCAATCACCGTGCAGTTTAATAAATTCCTGGTCGGCAAAGAAAGGGTCCGCTTTTTCAATAAACTGCTCGGTAATTTGTTTAAAGCCGGGCTTAAAATCGGACAGTAAATAATTGCCCTTTAATAATACATCGAGATGCTGAGCGGTGGCGACCGCCGGCCGCCAGATAATGCGCTGGCTCTCTTTATGCAACGCCCCCACCAAATGAATCCGCGCAATGATGCGCCCAATCTCTTCCCACCCCTCCTGGTCAAACTCATCCAACGCCCGCCCACCTTTTTTGGGAAAAATTGCAAAATAAATTGCGGTTTCCGCGGGGGAAAACTCGAAAAGGGTTTGGCCGTCAATTGTAAGCGGCGGAACAACCGGCAATTCTTTCGCGGCCAGTTCAGCCAAAAATTGGTGCTCTTCCAAAATCATGGCCTTAGTCCAGCGCCCGGGGCGGTAAAATTTTACTACCAACCTCTCGCGCGAAGCGTGCTTTTCCAATTCATAAACGCGATTGATATAGCTGTTGCGGGCGCGCACCAGGTTGCTAAGCTTTTCCTGGATAGTTTTTTCAACTATATCGAGGACGCTATCGTGGTTAAGTTGCTGCCAGATTGATTGTGTTAACACGAAATAATGATAGCAGAAAGTGTGGGACTTTTTTGTATATTGTTCGATAATAATTCATGAGAATTCAAGCAGGATGCTGTTATCCCTTAAATTTCAATTGTAGAATTTCAGCTCATTATATGGGTCAAGCTTACATTAATCTGTCACGCAGGTCAGGCGGATTTGAAATTAGACCGCAAAGATATCAAGCGTTTGAACATGAAACCGCCTTGCGCGTTCACTTTTCGGTGGCAACAAGATCTTCATCCGAAGCCGCAGCCTTTAGCCTGCAGATAGCACAAAGTGTTACTCCTGATACCAACGACTCAACCTTTCGACAGATTTTGGCATTTTTTGCTAGCCCACATAAATATCGTATTTCGCTAGGTTCTGGAATACTGCATTATACTGGCATGGGCGCGCGGGTGCCGGTTACCGTTGATGGCATATCATATGAAGCTAATTTTATAAGCTCACCATCAATTAGAGGCGGATGGCACATCGATCTATTTAGAAATTCAGAGATGCTCGCCAGAGAATCTGGTTCACATTTTGCCGATAACGATCTTGAGGCTTTGCGTGCATTTTCGGCTTTTGCCCTACCTTTTTAAAGATCGCTTTTTGGCTAAATACCTCACAAAACAACTGAAAGCGTTAGCAGATATTGAGGGGACAGTGGAACATTCTTCCTCATCAGGATTTTCAGGAAAAGACTTCTTACGAGATCCCGTACTTTGCTATCATTTGTTCAACAAATGGGAAGGCACTTCTTCTGCAAAAAGTAAAATTAGCAGGGGAAGGCCCTTCTTTTATACTTAATCCTTGATAAACTGTGAGGGCTTCTTCTGTCGAGTGCCCACAAATAAAAGGAGCCTCCTCTTCCCCGGCAGGAACATATTGCAAACAAGCTTGAAGAACCGCGGCAATTAACACTCTCCCAACTCCAGCCAAAGCCGTTTCCGATGAATATTCACCACTATGGATATTATTCCATGGCGCAGTAGACATGCAAAAAAAAGCCGACCGAAACGGTTCACCCTCTGTAAATGAGAAACCAAACATTGCCGCACCTTGGACAAGCTCCTCAGCAGTTACCAGAAAAACATTATGCCAACTTGCAATCCTCTGCGCTGGGTCGAAAGTTTCCGTGAAAGAAAAGAACGGGCCAAAATGACTCGGCTCTTTCCAATGAACTGCCTCCTGGTTCATAAAATTGCCATTTGCTCTCCCAGCAACCAACCGAACGGGTACCCTGGATAGAGGCCTTTCCCGTTTCTCCCTATATGGCAAAGCAAAATTGACGTGGGGAATCACACAACTAAGTTTCATTACTTATATATCGTCAAAATTATGAAAAAATATCAGCTTTTTTAATGGGGATTTGTCCTGCCTCCCCACATCGTGTGCCGGGCCGGCCGAAAGTGTTAGCAGAAGTGTTAGTAGATTGGGGGGGGCAAGGTCACCGCCCGACTTATGGCTAATATGTTGCTTTAATAACGCCACCGTTGTAGACCCACGACAAACTATTATTTTCATTGGTGCCTGGATTATATTCTCCATCGGAAAACCCAGAGAGGGTGACCGCATAACGTCCGCTTTTAAAGCTGGCCACCGGCTGAATTACCATCCAGGTAAAGCCGCCCCCTGCTTGCAACGTTTTGCCTTCATCCGGAGTCAAATGTTGGAGGAAGCCAGCGCCAATGAAGGTTCTGGTATAGGGCAAAGCTAAAGTCCCCATTGGTCTGATAAAAGTATCCCCGGTCGGTTTGGCCTGGTGTTCCACCAAAGCACCTACCGACATTGCCGATCCGCCCAATCTAAACTTAGCGCCATAAGCCAAGCTAAGCTCGTTGACGCCAGCATAAACATTGCCATCTGGATTAACTGTAGCGGAAATTGGGTAACCAACCTTATAATCTTCGGTCAGTGTTAGCTTATGCCTCCCGACTTCGAAATCCAATTGGGACGCAATCTTAAGATAGACCATCGGAAATTCGATTTTCGTGCCTTGGTCACCAATCGGCGCTTCTTTATTATAGTAGAAACAACCGGCGGACGGGATCAACGGTGAAAATGTAACCACCACGCCGGTTTCTTTTTGCTTTTCTCTTTTTCCTTGCAACGCTTTTTCGTCATCATCTCTGCCATCATAAGTTATTGGCAACAAAAAGTTCGGCTTCGGCGTAACCCCAGCAGCATTCAAAGAATTAACTAACATCGCGGCACCTTCCTTTTTACCTTGCTTATCGGCTGGCATTTCCAAAAATTTCATTTTTTAATGAATTATTTTCAAAACTTTGCCCGTTTGCCAAAATCGGTCAAGGCAGGTTCGAAATGGATTAGCAAAAGTATTAGCAGATTTTTGGGACGGCATTAGTAATCATGGGTAAACAATCGCTCCGGGGATCTAACAATGTGTTCCGAAGGGCAAAACAATTCTTCAATTCTCTGCGCAGCAATAGCTTGATCCGTATATCTGATACTGGTAAAAAACATCCCAAAGCAACAATGATGCATAAAAAATGCTAAGGTATCCATTATCCTGAATTGTTCTGTCATTGGACTGTTTAATTCCCAAGTTCCAAGAGAGGCATCAGAAATAGTATCAAAGAGATCCATATCAGCACTAATAACTAATCGTCTATCGGCAAGCCTTGGTAGTACACTTCTAGCACGCATTGAATTAACAAGGGCAAAAGGCGCCCCCCCCCAATCTACTTGGATCAAGCCCTGCCCTCTTCTCATTAGCCCGGGATGTAAAAACCACCTTTCCATGCGAGGGAATAAAGTTGCTACATGAGAAACATAACTTGCCGTTGGAGAACTAACCAAATAATCTACTCTGTCATTATCGGGATGGAGCTGAGAATCAAGATGTATAAATAATTCATCCCCTTCAATCACCCGACGTTTTTTTGCAATTTTCAGCATATCAGCTGCACTGCCATGATCTAACCCGATCATGAACTTTTGTGGAAGGGTACAATCAACCAGAACGAAAGTATCAGGTGAAACTGCCGTCGCATGCCCACCAAGCATCAAGCCAACCTCCCCAGTCAGACGAGCCGCGTCTTTCCATGCAGCTGCCTTGCTCTGGCATGCAATTCTTCTTTGAAATTCGCTTACCTCTGCCGGCGCTTCTGTCTGCAATTTTAATCTTCTTACATTAGTGATATTCATGTCTTAATATATTCTTAATTACATCATCCTGTTTGGACTAAACTTAACCAATGTCTTCCCCATAAATATATCGAAAAATATGCAAAAATATTTCACCTTAGGCGATTTGTTCTGCCACACACACACACATCGCGTGCAGGGAGAGTACATATTCTTGAGGATGTTGCTTAGCAGTTAGGGGTGGGACAGCAAAATCCAACTTGACCGATTTAATCTGCTAAAGTACAATGGCCATATATGTACAAGAAACGCTTTCTAGAAGAACAGATCCTCAAGCTAAGCCGCTCCTTTAAGGTCATTTACCTGTCCGGGCCAAGACAAGTCGGCAAAACCACCCTACTGCTGCATCTGGCTAAAGGCAAAGATATCAATTATGTATCGCTGGATGACCTATCTATTCGGCAATTAGCACAAAATGACCCCGAGTTATTCCTACAAAAGCATCCCGCGCCCTTACTGATCGATGAAGTCCAATATGCGCCGCAGCTTTTCCCTTATATTAAAATCAATGTCGATCGCTCAAATAAAAAAGGGCAATACTGGCTAACCGGCTCTCAACAATTTGCTATCATGAAAAATGTCAAAGAATCGCTGGCTGGACGGGTGGGCATTGTTAATTTACTTGGTTTCTCATTGGCCGAAGAACGCGAATTACCACTTTTGTCCCACCCATTTCTACCCGGAAAGACTTTAATCAAAGTCCTGCCACTTAATGCAACAAAACTTTTTAAGCGTATTTTACGCGGAGCCTTTCCTGCCCTTTCCCAAAAAGACGCCCCCCCCTTAACCGCATTTTACAATTCGTACCTCCAGACCTATATCGACCGCGACCTACGTGATATTTTTAGCGTATCCAAAATAACTGATTTCCACCGTTTCCTGTCGCTTTGCGCCGCCCGTACCGGCCAAATACTAAATTATTCTGAATTAGCAAAAGATGCGGGTATTTCTGTCCATGCCGCCAGGGAATGGATCAACATCCTTGAGGCAAGTTTTCAGATAATTCTGTTACAGCCTTATTACAAAAACCTTTCCAAGCGCTCCATTAAAGCCCCAAAAATCTACTTCCTAGATACCGGACTAGCCGCATATTTAACCAAATGGAAAACCGCAGAAACTTTATTTAGCAGTACCATGGCCGGCCAATTTTTAGAAACTTTTGTGGTTGCCGAAATCATAAAAAGTTATTGGCTGCGGGGGGAAGAAGCCCCGCTGTATTATTGCAGAGATAAAGAAGGTCACGAGATTGATTTATTAATTGAAGCCGAAGGCAAAATATATCCAGTAGAAATAAAACTGGCTAGCCGGATACAAAACAATGATATAAAAAACATAAATTATCTGCGCAAAAAAATTAAAGGCATTGCTACCGGCGCAATAATTTCCCTGAACCCCAACCATCAACCATTCGACCGACAGAACGAAATGGTCCCGGCATCGTTGATTTCATAACCACACAAAACAGCTGAGAGAGTTAGCAAAAGTGTTAGAAGATTTTAGGAGCTATACCAATAGTTTCCCTTATGCGTACCGTAAAAGTCTGTAGAGCGATGAATGCTTTCTAGAAATGTACGCGCATTTTCAACAATGTCACCATCCTCAGCCAAGATTACCTGCTGATCCTTCAGTTCAAGCATAATTGCATCTTGTATATGTCGTTGGCGAGCGATCGGATCCGCTATCCGCCACTTAAGAGTTTGATGCTGAGCAATTCCTGCCGTCACCATTCCAAGCTCAATAGACGTAAGTCCTAATTTACGCACTTCTGCCACGATGGCGCTTGCTCCGCCTAAATTTTCAAAGGTCAGATCAGCATCTTCTTCTAATTGTGCCGCCAAACTATCTTCTACCTCACCAACGATACTACGCACTGGAAGATAAGCACATTCTTCTAACCGCCCCAGCCGCGCAAGCGCAACACTATATAATAAATAATCCAAAGAACTGCCATCAAGAGAGTCGTCTCCGCGTGGCCCAATCGGTTTTAGCCCATAGTCTTTATAAAACCCTGACAGTCCCCAGAGTCGACCACTACTTATTCCCGCTCGAGTAATACCAACGGATGCCAATACGGGTTCGGTTGTGTCCAGTGGCAATCTTAATTCCTTCTTTACTTCCTCTAAGCCAAATGGCCGGGGTATAACTCTGCCATGCTCATTAACGCCAACAATCTCTTGTTCGCGAAAAGGGAGTGTCCCCTTATGGCGATCAATAATTTGCCGCGCATTTTCAAGACTTAACAACCTTCGAACTCTTGGGGGTCCTTCTCTTGTAACTAGCGCGCTTCCACCCATTCTTATTCTCCTTGTTTTTTTAGGTAATTTATTATCGACAACTTTCAGCCAAAATTGCAGATTATTTATAAAATATTTGCACTGTCTCCCCACATCGTGTGCAGGGGGTTCACAAAACGACCGAGAGTGTTAGCAAATTGTTAGCAAATTTAATTATGCGACCTTACAGGGGACAAACAGAAAGGCTTCTTTTTTGGCGACACACCGTCAAAATGGAGAGGGAAGGATTTGAACCTTCGAAGGTATAAACCGCCTGATTTACAGTCAGGTGCATTTGACCACTTTGCTACCTCTCCGTGCGCCTACTTTCTTTTCCTTGTATTACAACCAGCTAGCAAATTATATTACATCAAAATGGGGGTTGCAAATTTGTAAGCGCAAACATACAAATTGCCGCCGAAACCGAAGCGTTTAAAGAATTGATTTTGCCGCGCATGGGGATTTTTATCAGATAATCACAGTTTTCTTTTACCAGGCGCGAGATGCCGCCACCCTCCCCCCCTATCACCAGCGCCCGCGGCCCCTCAATTTTCACCTCTGTAACCAATTTTTCGCCATCCTCTTCGGCGCCAACAATTGTAAACAGCTCTTTTTTTAAATCCTGGATGGTATAAGTCAAATTGGTAACGCGCGCTACCGGCACATATTCGATGGCGCCCGCCGAGGCCTTGGCCACTATTTCGGTCAGCGGTGCTGCGCGCCGCTTAGGAATAATAATCCCGTGCACGCCAAAGGCGTCGGCCGAGCGGATAATTGCGCCCAAATTATAAGGATCTTCAATGCCGTCTAAAATAAGCAGAAAGGGAATTTCACCTTTTTGTTTGGCCGCGGCAATGATATCGTCAACTTCTACATAATCTTTGGGCGCCGCATAAGCCATAATTCCCTGCGGGCTTTGCGAATTGCTTTTGGCGTCAATTAGTTTGCGCTCTACCCATTCAATAACAATCCCTTTGTTTTTTGCCAGGGTAATAATTTCATCAATTTTGGGGTCGCGGCGAAAAGAGCTGGAAATTAAAATGCGGTTGATGGGCCGGCCGGCACGGAGCGCTTCCAATATGGGGTTTTTGCCTTCGAGAATGTTCATCCTTGTCGTGTTTCCCTTCCTCCATCTGTCGCTCGCCTATGCCATCCTATAATACCTTTTCTAAAATCCTTAACCCCATATTTAATTGTGATTTCTTAATGTTGAGAGGCGGAACCAACCGGATAATATTATCTTCGGGGCCGCAGCTGATTAGGACCAGCCCGGCGTCCAGCGCTTTATAGCGAATTTCTTTAACTGTAGCGCCATCTTCAAATTCAACCGCCAGCATCAACCCCACCCCCCGCACCTCTTTGATTTTGGGATTTTTCTTTTGCAGTTTTTTAAGTTTTTTCAACGCATAAGCGCCCAAAGCAGTTGCATTTTCCAGTACATTTTCTGCTTCCATGGCTTCAATGTTGGCCAGCGCGGCCGCACAGGTTACCGGGTTGCCGCTCATGGTTGACCCGTGTGCGCCCGGCGTCCACCCCCGCATCAAATTTTCACTGGCAATCACTGCCCCCAGCGGAAATCCCGACCCAATCCCCTTCGCCACCGCCATAATATCGGGAACAATTTCAAAGTGCTCGCAGGCAAACCATTTTCCGGTCCGCCCAAAACCCGACTGCACTTCGTCGGCAATAAATAAAATGCCATTTTGTTTACAAAGCTGAAATATGCCCTGCAAAAATTCCTTAGACGGAATTAAATAGCCGCCTTCCCCCTGGATGGGCTCAATAATTGCCGCAGCAATATTTTGGGCGCCCACCTGATTAATCAGCGCCTCAAACGCTTCCACGGTTTTTTCGCAAACATAAACATTGGGCAATAGCGGTTTATAACCGTCGTGGTATTTTTCTTTTGAGGTGGTTATCGAAAGCGCGCCCAATGTCCGGCCGTGAAAGCCGCCCCTAAAACAAACAATTCCCGGCTTCTTGGTGGCATACTTGGCCAACTTTAGCGCAGTTTCAACGGCTTCAGACCCGCTCTGGTTAAAGAAAACCATATCCAACCCCGGCGGCGTAATTTTGACCATTTTTTCCGCCAGCGCGATATTGGCCTCGTAATACGCGATCCCGGTATTGACGTGGATTAATTTTTTGACTTGAGCGGTGGCCGCTTTAACAACCTTGGGATGGCAGTGCCCGACTGGAAGCGCGGCAATACCGGTGGCAAAATCCAGGTATTTTTTACCGTCGAGGCCAAAAAGATAAGCGCCTTTGCCGCGCTCTACTTCAAAATCGGTAAAATAGCGGCCAATGACGGGAGACAAAACTTTTTCCGCTCGTTCTTTTAATGACATTTTTGCACCTCATCCAAACAATTTAAGCAGCTTTAATTTCTACAATCAAATCCAACTCTACCGCCGCATTCAGCGGCAATTCGGTCATGCCTACGGCAATTCTAGCGTGTTTGCCCTTTTCACCAAAAATCTTTTGCAGTAATTCGGAAGCATAATTCATTACTTTATGTTGTTCAGTGAAACCCGGCGCCGAATTAACGTAACCGCATAGCTTGACCGCCCGTTCAATTTTATCCAAATCACCAACAATCCCTTTGATTGCCGCCAGCGCGTTAAGTAAACACATCACGGCCGCCTTGCCGCCTTGTTCTAAAGTTAGCTCTGCGCCGATTTTTCCCGCAAATTTAACTTCACCGGATTGCGTTGGAATCATGCCTGCGGTAAAAATTAAATTGCCCGTTTTAACCGCAGGGATGTAGGCACCGGCTGGCACCGGGGACGGCGGCAGTAAATAACCCAGCGATTTGATGCTAGCTTCGATTAGCAACATAACGCGGTTATTATAACATACCCATATTATTCAGTAGGTTCAACATGCTGGCGAACCAGGCGGAAAGTGATTCCGGTTAAAGATTGATTGGGTACCGCCGATCCAATTTCCCGCACCTCATATTGAGGAGAACGAATACCTGGACTACTGGAAAAAGTCCTCTGGGCGTGCACAACCATTTGCTCGCCAGGATTTTTGCCCGGAGTGCGGGTTAATTCCGGCCAATACAAAGTCAGAGCATCTGTTCCCCGTGCAAGATGACCTTGGTGCAAAGCCGTAGAACGCAGCATCAATGCATCATTTACCTGGCTCACGGTTGGCAAAAAAACCCTATACCCCCAGCACCGGGCAAGGCGATTTATTAACTGGATCATGTCCCTAATTTGCCTAGGAGTTAAATTAACAACTACCCGATAATCGCGGTAAGAATCCAAAAAATTCCCTTCATGATCTAGGCTAACTTCTGCCCCATCGTTCCATATACAGGCCAACGCCGACGCTAATTTAAAAGAAATCCCATTCTGCAAAATATCAATTTCAGGTGGTGCTTCTTCTCTCATGTGCTTCCCCGGAACCGGAACCCACCGCAGGCCATTCTCATATCCAAAAGCATCAAAAACTATTTCATCAGCACCTAATAATCTAACCACATTTTCTTTCCCAGGCGTTCCCTCTTCACTCCTCACCAGGCCAATACATCTGGCAACCGGCACCGGGAGCCGCCGGTAATTACCCATGCCAAAAAAATCGAGATCATCCTCACGTAATGTAATCCTTGCGCCCGAAGCATCCAGCAAGGTTCTCCTGCGTTCTCCGGACACTCTCTGTCCGCGACATTTCTCCCCTCCAGCATCCCGCCATACTGCCCGGGCCCTGGGTCCAGGGTATTCTCTGACTCTGACCGCCATTTCGTTTGCCATAATAACTCCTCCATTTTTATATATTCGAACGGTGCCACTCTCCTGCCTGCCTCAACTAGGTTCTTATCTGCATAACCTAGTGAAAATTTCAGATATCAGCCATTTTTTTTCGTGCTAAAATACATTTATGAACAGCCGCCGCTTACGCCTTTTTCTAGCATTGTGCTGGTTGCCGGTTTTTCTGTTATTTTTCGACTCTCCCGCTTTCGCCGCTTATGTACAAGGCGAAGTCGTGGTTAAATACAAAATTCCCATCCACCGCGAGGTTGACGACAAAATCGAACTGCGTACGGTGGATATTCCACTGAAAACCTCCGCTATCCTTAAAAAAATTGGCGGGGTGCCGCTGAAAAAGTTTGACGATTACTATGCAAAAATACGGAACCGGCCGGCCTGGCGCGGAAAAATCATGCAGGATACGGTTGAGCCAAAAGAGTTGCCGCCGCGTTTCCAAAATCTTTATAAGATGCGGGTTGCCTTGCCGCTGAATGAGGCCATTGCTTATTTACGGCAGGATCCGGAAGTTGAATACGCCGAACCCAATTATATTGTAAAGGCATTGGATACTACGCCCAACGACACCTATTATTCCGATCAGTGGGGATTAACTAAAGTTGACGCTCCCACCGCCTGGGATACCACCCACGGCAGTACCTCCATCAAAATTGCGGTAATTGACACCGGGGTCAATTACAACCACGAAGACCTTTCCTCAAAAGTTACGCTGGGTTATAACTTTGCGGACGACAATGACGACCCGGATGACGACGACGTCTTGCATAACGGACACGGGACCCACGTGGCGGGGATTGCCGCCGCCATCACTAACAATGCTACCGGCATTGCCGGCCTGGGGTGGGATACCAAAATCCTGGCGGTAAAGGTTTTACATTCTTCCGGCACCGGCGATTCTTATGCGGTAGCCCAGGGCATTGAATATGCCGCCGACCGTGCCTCGGTATTAAACTTAAGCTTGGGCGACTCTGACCCATCAACGGCAATGGAAGACGCAGTGGCCTATGCCACAGACCAGGGCTGTCTTGTGGTGGCCGCCGCCGGGAACGACGGTAATTCCAACCGAATGTATCCTGCAGCTTATTCGCCAACCATCGCCACGGCTTCCACAGATACAAATGACCAAAAGGTTTCCTGGAGCAATTACGGGAGCTGGATTTCGGTCTGCGCCCCGGGAAACAATGCTTATGGCCCTGGCTTAAGCAATAGTTATAGTTATATGTCGGGGACTTCCGCTTCCGCGCCTTTTGTCGCCGGGCTGGCCGCGCTGGTTTGGGCGCAAAACCCAACCTGGACTGCCACCCAAGTAAAGGAACAGGTCCTTTACACTGCCGACAATATTGATTCAATCAATATCGGTTACGCCGGCCTTTTGGGCCACGGCCGGATCAATGCCGCCACGGCAGTCGGATACCCGCTGGCCTCCATTTCTTCCCCAACCAGCCGACAAAACGTGCAAGGGAATGTGCGGATAATTGGGAGCGCCGCCGGCACCGGTTTTTCTTACTACAAAGTTGAAGTAGGCAGCGGCGAAAGCCCATCTTCCTGGACTCAACTTGGCACAAACCACACCTCAACCGTAACCGATGGGCTCCTGGAAACCTGGGACACCTTGCCCGGCAACAACGGGCTTCACACAATAAAGCTGACGGTTTCCGCCAGCAACGAAAACACGTATTCGGTGGTAGTAAATGTAAATAACCCCGTTTCCTTATTAAACAGCTCCCTGGCCGGCCCCAATCCTTTTAATCCGGTCACCCAGGACTTGACCATCCAATTTGACCTTTCAACTTCAGCCACGTTGGCAATATATATTTATGACATTACCGGCAATGTGGTTTGGTCTACAACCCAGGCCTGCGCGTTCGGCACAAACCGGATCACCTGGGACGGCAAAAATCATTACGGCAGTTATGTAGGCAACGGGGTGTATTTGTATCGCATTGCTACTTCCGGCAATACTTTTTTGGGTAGCGGAAAGATACTTGTATATAGGTAGCAGGTTGTGCAGCTAGAAATTCAACGTCCCCTCAAACGAAAGCATATTGGCCTGGAAATTATCGGTCGCAGATAAATAATTGACGTAATCGATGTACTTGTATAATGCTTTCAACTCCACCGAACTCAAGATCGGGTTGCTTTGCGGCAGGTTCATGGTAAACGAAACCTGGTCAATGGTCTTCAATAAATTCAAATTAACTAACGACCCGGCCTGGATCTCGCCTTGGTTATGCTCCTGCGACCAATCCAAGGCCAATGTCCCCCAACTGAAAACCCGATAAATTGCGCCGGCTTTGATTAAACTTTTGTGGCGATTGATATCGTCCAGCAAACTGCGGGTAACCTTAAGGTCATAGCTTGAAACAATATCCAGCTTGGGCAAGGGCGCATAGGTAATCACCAGTTTTGTGGTTTGGTTTTGGGTGTTGGTATTTACCCGACTGGCAACATTGTTATCATAATTAATATAGTCCTCCTGCTTAAATCCCGGAATAATTTTCAACGCTGGGAAAGGAATATACGTAAGCGTATAATCCTGTGCCAGTGAATTTGTGTTGGTAGTAACTTCATACGTGCCGGAAGGCGCCAGCGCCACCCGGTCATATTTTGTAAACCGGGCCGCCAGTTTCAAATAGCTCCAGGCAATAGGGATAAAATCCAGCGTATAGGTACCCGCATTACCCAGTGTATGTGACCCGGTCTGGCTAAAGGCATCATCCCAAGCGCCATTCCATTTTAAGTTCAGGAAGCTATACGGCAACAAGGCGATATTGGCCCCGGTTTTTTGGGTTTTGGGATTGGCTTGTCCCGACACATAAGCCAGGGTCTCGATGCGGTTGTGGTCAAAGTAAGTAGTTAACATCGGAACCGGGATAAATTCAAGCTGGTAGGTTTCGTTGCGTGTGTTGCCCGCTTCAGATGACGGATTAAAGAAATCAATCCCTTCATGGTTCACCAATTTCAGGCGAGCCGTCAACTTTTTCAACTGCCATTGTGTCAAATTAAGCGCCAGGTCATACGTGGTATCCCGGGCCAGCGTGTGGGCAGATTCAACCTCCTGCGTGGTTCCGGATTCATCGGTGGCGGTGGTAGTTAAGGGCTCGTTGATTTGGTGGTCAAGCGTAAACGAAACCCGGTCGGTAAATTTCAACACGTTATTGGTCCTGAAATAAACTGATTGCCGGGTAGAAGTATTTTGCCGGTCAATGTAATCATAGCGGGTCGCGGTACTTTTATAATCATTATCACTATCAAAAGTAACGTCGCCAAATTTCAAATGCGGCAGAGTGTACCCTGTATCCCAGCTTTCCAATAAATTATCGTTATTGCGCACTTCCGCCCCCGGTAAAACATCGTCCGTAGTCAAAAAATTGCGATAAGTGACCGCGGCGCTGCCCCAGCTAATCCCTGACCATGCCAGATTGGTATTGCGGTCATAGCCGCGCGAAAACCGGTTGGTATAGTTTGAAATCTGGTCGGCGGTTTCCCGCATACTGGTATAAATGGTTGGGCCGCCGGATGGAGTATAAGCCACTTTGTAGTCCATGCGCTCGGACCCAATGCCGATGGAGGTACTGCCCATCGGGATAAAGTTGTTTTCCACCCGCTTCAGGTCACCCGACAAAAACAAATCCCCAATTTTACTGGTGCCCTCAACATTGTAGGCCGTGCCCACCGTTTCCAACACTTCCCCAGCCGAACCGGAACTTTCGTATTCGTATTCAATATAAATCGCATCCGAAGAAGCCGGCGTGACGTAATAAAAAACCAGCTGGCCCGGGGCGCTGTAGTTGATATAGTAATCCACGTCGCGGTTCAACACATAACTATTCACCCGCACCACATCACTGCCATCAATGATGTCCCCGGCCGCATGCAGGGTATAAATCCGGCTGCTGTTCCCCACAAAGGACTCGGTGGTGGCCTCTTTGGCAATCACGCGGTCGGCACTGGAGCGGGCCACCGAACCTTTAATGCTGATCAGGTCCCCCATCTTCAAGCTGCCGTCCAAACCAATCACATCTTTGACCAAATCCTGACCCGTAGAAGAGTTTTCGGCCACATATTTAAACAGTACTGAATAATTGTAGTCCGTGCCCAAGATTTCGTTAAAAGTAATATACGGGTTACCGTCGTAGTAATTGATGGCATATCCATAAATTCCGGCATTTCCCTCAAACGATGAGTTGCGGGTGTAAGTTGTTAAAGTTGACGAGCCCTGCTGCCATACCTGCAACGTTTCGGATCCGGGCACCACACTGCGATAATTGGACAGGTAATAGGGCCCGCGGCTGCCGGCTCCGGCGCCGCTGAAACGGCCGACCACACTTTTCTTATAAGTATAAACCACCGTGAGTTCATCGGTGGATTCAATGGTGCGCAGCAGTTTGACGGTACCGGTATCATGGCCGCTGGATAGGTCAGTGCGGTCGTTGATATACGCCAAAACCGCGTACGGCTCAACGCTGGCAAAACCGGTGGCAGGATCCAGCGTGGTAACCGGAATTTTATAATCCACTTCCGCAGTCAGCGCTACCCCGTTTAAGCTGACCGTAAAATCCGCTTCGTCCGAACCTACAACGGGAAAATAGCTCAAATAAATTGTATTGCTGGCACCAATAATGGTTGACCCGGAAATGGTCTGGACCAACGAAGCCGTTGGCGCTCCGGTGCCTTTTTCCGATTGCTCCCGCAAATAGGTGGCGCCCGCCGTCAGCTTATGGGTTTCCAGCCGCCCGGGGAGGACAGGGGGAAGCAACATGACCCGGTGGCAATAATCAACTTTAATCAGGGAAGCAGTAGAGATGGCAAAATTAAAAACCAATTCGCCGGTCTGGTAATTAATTGTGTAATCCAAATCACGCGTAGCAGCAACATCATCAATTACCACTTTTTCGCTGCCGTCAAGAATCTGGCCAAACTTTAATGAGTACGGCCCCTTACCACCGGTACCGTCCAATACCTCCGATTCGTATGAGGTTACCGGGTAGGCATGCCAAACGGTCAGTGGATTATCGGCCGAAGGCAAAGTCGGGGTCAGTAACACTATTTTCCCGGTGGTGTAATCAATTGTGTAATCAATTTCCTGCTGGAGAATCTTACCTTCAAAAACAATTTTTTCGGAGGCCTTTACCAGCGGAGAATGCGCCAGCTGGTACTGGCCGATCGTTTCCTCTTCCTCAATTTGCATCCGGCGGGGGTTCTCTTCCTCAGTTGCTCCTTCTGCGCCATTTGGCACGACGGTTTCCCCGGCAGCAATCCTGCCTTGTAGATCACGAACCGTAAATTCGTAATCCTGCGCGCGGTCAATTTCCGGCCTGGTCACCTGCTCAACGCGGAGCTGCTGTCCGGCATAAATTGCATCCGGGCTGCCCACTCCCAGGGTATCCGCAATGATCCGGTAAAATAATTCTGCGTCTGCAACGCGGTAGCGCACCTTACTCCAAAGGTAGTCATAATTTTTATTTTTCGAATTCACTATGATCCCGGAAAAAGTATCTCCGTCCAAAACCACATAATATTGGCGCGCGTCCTCACCTTCGGGAGTGGACGTAACAAAGGGCAGGATTTCCACTGTTTCCGACAAAGGAACGGCCTCCCAGGAAGCCGCCTCCGCCGAAGTCGCATCGGCTGGCTCTGCAAAAACAGTCGGGAATACTTCCACACTGGCCTGAATTATCGGCTTAGGGCCTTCCTTTTTTTTGCCGATTTCACGCGGATCAAGCGTAAACCGGTTTTGGAAACCCAAAAAATTGGTCCGGGATAGGGACACAAAAAACAAATCCAGGACGTTGGTGAATTCGTAAGTATAGGCAAACTGGTCGTCGGAGGTTATGATGTTTGCAAAAGTTACCCTGCCGTCAAAATAATCAATGGTATAATCCGCGCCGCGTTTTAACAAAATGCCGTTTAACTCAATGCGCTCGGTGCCTTCTAAAATGGAGCCGTGCCCAAGGTTATAAGGGCCGCGGATCCCGGTCCCGTTTTGGGTGGTATAACCCTGGCTCTGACTGCGCCCCTTAGCTGAAGGCACAAGGGTAAGGTCGTACCAGGAATCTTTTGAGGTAAACATAACCCCGTTGACAAATTTTGAAATGGAAGCAAATTCGTTGCCGGAAATGTCAACATTGATATCGCCAAACGTCAATTTGTGGTTATCGTATTTGACTTGGACATTGTATTTATCCGGGCTTTCCGGCTGCTGCTCCAAGTCATAGCCCACGGACAAGTTTTCCGAAAGCTTGCCGGTAATGGCCAAAATCAGTTTTTCCTGCCAGGGCCCGCCGGAATAAGTGGGCGAATAACCAATCTGGGAAATCGCTAAATAATAATTGCTGATCGGGGAAACATTGACGGACTTATACTCATATTTTTTATAGCCGGAAATATCCAGCTGGGGATAGGTATCCACCGCCGCGGCCGCCGCCGTGCACAGAAAAATTATTGCCAGTAAGCCACCCCATAATCCTCGAAGGATTTTGCTTTGCTCAACCAATTTTTGCATCCTTTTTTTGTGCTGGCCAGATTATAACATCCGCGGTCGCTATTTTCCCCACATATATATATCGTATTTCTAAAGGGTAAAATTGCCTGAAAAGCGAAGAAATTTTGACGTTTTTTAGGAAAACCGCCGCACAATCAAGATGGCATTATGCCCGCCAAAACCAAAGGAGTTAGACATGGCAATATTGACAGTTTGCGAGCGGGCCTGATTGGGAACATAGTCGAGGTCACACTCCGGATCCGGGGTTTGGTAATTCATGGTTGGATGGATAATCCCCTCCAGAATGGTTTTAACGCAGGCAATAAATTCGACCGCGCCAGTGGCGCCCAAAAGATGCCCCATCATTGACTTGGTTGAACTGATGGGAACTTTATACGCTTGGGCTCCAAAAACGGTCTTAATTGCCATGGTTTCAAATTTATCATTCAGCACTGTCGAAGTGCCGTGCGCATTGATGTAATCAATTTGGTCGGGAGTCATTTTTGCGTCACGCAGCGCCGCGCGGATGGCTCGCCCCGCACCCTCACCTCCCGGCGCCGGCGCCGTAATATGGTTGGCATCCCCGCTCATCCCGTAACCCACAACCTCTGCCAATATTTTTGCCCCGCGGGCTTGAGCATGTTCTAAATTTTCAAGGATCACCACGCCCGCTCCTTCCCCCATCACAAAACCGTCCCGATCTTTATCAAAGGGACGGCTGGCACTTTTTGGGCTGTCGTTATGTGTTGTGGTTAAGGCTTGCGCCGCACAAAACGATCCAACTCCCAACGGCGTAATCGATGCCTCCGCCCCACCCGCCAGCATGACCTCCGCCTCCCCGCGCTGTATAATTCTGAAGGCCTCACCAATGGAGTGCGTTCCTGAAGCGCAGGCCGTCACCACGCAGCTGTTGGGCCCCTTAGCTCCCAACTGAATTGACACAATCCCCGCCGCCATGTCGCAAATCATCATCGGCACGGTAAAGGGCGAAAGCCGGCTGGGGCCTTTTTGAAATAATATTTTTGCCTGCTCCTCCAAAAACGCAATGCCGCCAATGCCGGAACCAATTAAAACCCCAATTTGGTTGGCCGCCTCGCCTTCAATTTTTAAGCTGGCATCCGCCACCGCCATTTTGGCCGCCCCCACCGCATATTGGATAAAAGCGGTGATCCGGCGCGCTTCTTTTTTTTCAAGGTAGAGGTTGGGATCAAAACTTTTGACTTCGGCTGCGATCTGGCAATCAAAACCGGTAGGGTCAAAACGGCGGATGCGGTCAATTGCGCTTTCCCCTTTTTTCAGCCCTGCCCACATGGTTTCAACATCATTTCCCAGAGGCGAAACCGCTCCCATGCCGGTAACTACAACTCTCTTTTCTTCCATAAAGACCTAAACCTCCAAAATAAATTCACCGGAAATCACTTAACCGCCGCGGCTTCTGCCACTAACTCTTCAATAATTTTGGCCGCGGGCTTAATTGAACGATCTTTAATTTTTGCCACATTTTCACCGCAAAAAACCACCCCGTGGTCAACATCTCCCCGCTGCGAATTAATCAGCGCCTGGATAATGCAGTATTCAAGAGAACAATGCTTCAGGCAAAAATCGCAACCACTGGGGCGCGGCGCGGTTTTATCTAAAATTTTTTCGACAAAAGGATTTTTCAGCGCTCTGCCCGGCAAGCCCACGGGCGAGGTAATCAACGTGACGTCGCCCGGCTTAGCTGCCTGGTACATTTTTTTAAATTCGGGCGCGGCATTGCACTCTTCCGAAAGCACAAACCGCGTGGCAATCTGCACGCCGTTTACCCCTAACTTAAACATTTCCACAATCTCCGCTCCCGTCGTCAACCCCCCGGCCGCCACCACCGGCAATTTTACCGCTGGACGGATTTCGCGCACCAAATCCCGGATCGGACGATCGGTCCCCAAATGTCCGCCGGCTTCTTTCCCTTCAATTACAATGGCGGAAGCGCCCAGCGCCTCCGAAATTTTTGCTAATTTTACAGACGAGACAATCGGCACCACGGGTATCCCCCCTTCCATCCCCAGCTTAAAAAGATCCCGCGAGAACCCTGCCCCCGAAATAATCAAATCAATTTTTTCTTTAATTGCGGTCTGAACAATCCCTAAAAATTCGCGCGCGGCAAACATGATGTTAATGCCAACAATTCCTCCCTGCGCCAAATCCCGGGCAATTTTTATTTCGCGGGCCAACTCATCAAACTCCAGGCCGGACGCCGCAATCACGCCAATGCCGCCGGCGGCCGCCACCGCCCCGGCCAATCTTCCCGTCGAAAGCCGGATGGCCATCCCTCCCTGGATAATGGGAACCGGTGCAACTAAGTTGCCAATTTTTAATTCTGGTAGCTGCATATAAAACCTTCCCAGCCAGGGTAGCCCTATAGCCAAAATTGTGGCTACATGGCTACCCGGCTGCATTCAGCACTGCTATTTTGCGTGCTGCATAATAAAACTGACGGTATCTCCCACGGTCTTGATCTTCTCTGCATCTTCATCCGGGATTTCCAGTCCAAACGCCTCTTCCAGCGCCATGACCAGCTCAACCGTATCCAAAGAATCTGCGCCTAAATCATCCACGAAGGATGATGCTTTGGTGACTTCCCCCTCGGCCACCCCCAACTGTTCCACCACCACCTTTTTCACGTCTTCAAATACCTTTTGCTCGTCCACTTTTTCACCTCCTTCTTTACATATACATGCCGCCGTTGACAGATAACACTTGCCCTGTAATATAATCCGAATCACTGCTGGAAAGAAACACTGCCGCCTTAGCAATATCTTGCGGTAAGCCCAATTTTTTCAGCGGGATTTGTTCTTTCATTTTTTCCTGGATTTCTACCGGAATTTTTTTGGTCATCTCGGTATCAATAAATCCCGGCGCAATCGCATTGACCAAAATATTCCGGCTGGCCAGCTCCTTTGCCATGGTTTTGGTAAAACCAATTACCCCGGCCTTGGTAGCCGAATAATTGGCCTGTCCCGCGTTACCCATGAGCCCCACAATTGAGGCAATGTTTACGATTTTGCCGGTGCGTGCTTTCATCATGATTGACGCCACGGCTTTGGTGCAATTAAACACGCCGGTTAAATTAACCGAAACCACCGCACTCCATTCTTCGGGCTTCATACGGATCAGCAAGGCATCTTTAGTAATGCCCGCATTGTTAATTAAAATATCAATTTTACCAAATTCCGCGGCCGCGGCCTCAATAACTTTGGTGGTTTCCTCAAAATCCGCCACGTTTTGCTTAAAGGCCTTGGCCTTGGCTCCCGTCGCGGACAATTCATCCGCGGTTTTTTGCGCAACTTCCAGGTTAATATCAGAAATTATTACCGTCGCACCCTCGGCCGCAAACTCTGCGGCAATCGCCTTACCAATACCCTGCGCCCCGCCGGTGATAAAAGCAACTTTACCCGCCAATTTCATGTTATCCTCCCAACACCGCTAACGTTTCATTCAAGGACGCCATATCTTCCACGTTTAAAATTTTTACCTGCGGGCTGATTCTCTTAATCAATCCCGACAAAACCCTTTTAGGCCCTACTTCCACAAACGTATGGATGCCGTGGGAAACCATATTTTCAACTGACTGCTGCCAGAGTACCGCGCCGGTGACCTGTTCCACCAATTTTTGTTTAATTTCATCCGCACGGCTGACATACTCACCGGTGACGTTGGCTACCACCGGAAAAGCCGCATCCTTAAATTTAATCTTTGCCAGCTCGGCTTGCAATTTTTCGGCCGCCGGCTGCATCAGAGAACAATGAAAGGGAGCACTGACCGCCAGCGGGACAACCCGCTTGGCCCCTTCTTTTTTACATTCTCCGCCAACTTCGGCTACGGCCCGGGCTTCGCCCGAAATCACCACCTGGTCTGGAGCATTAAAATTTGCAGCCGACACAATGCCGCTGGTAGCATACGACGTGATTTCCAAAACTTTCTCAAAGGGCATTCCCAGCACCGCCGCCATGGCGCCTTCGCCTGCGGGAGTTGCGCTTTGCATAAACTTGCCGCGCAAATGCACCAAGTGGACCGCATCCATAAAATCAATGGTACCGGCAGCGGTCAGCGCCGAGTATTCGCCCAAACTGTGCCCCGCCGCAACCTCCGGATAGAAACCCTTTTCTTTTAAGACCTCAAACAGTGCAACCGAAACGGTTAAAATTGCCGGCTGGGTAATGGGTGTTTTCTTCAGCTCTTCCTCCGGCCCTTCAAAGCAAAGCTTTTGTATATCAAACTCCAGCGCCGTATTGGCTTCATTAAAAATTTTTGCCGCAATCGGAAATTCTTGCACAATTTCTTTCCCCATCCCCACGTATTGCGAGCCCTGCCCCGGAAAAACAAATGCTACGTTTTTTAATGTTTTCTGTTCAAGCATTCCCTTATCCCTTAAATTTTGCAATCAACTTAGGCACCACTTCAAATAAATCTCCTACAATGCCGTAGTTGCATACTTTAAAAATGGGCGCATCCGGGTCTTTGTTGATGGCCACAATTGTATCCGAAGACGACATCCCTGCCAAATGCTGGATGGCACCGGAAATGCCGCAAGCAATGTATAATTTTGGGCAAACGGTTTTGCCGGTTTGACCAACCTGGTGGTGGGAAGAAATCCAGCCGGCATCCACGGTAGCGCGCGAAGCCCCCACCGCCCCACCCAAAACCTTGGCCAGCTCTTCAATTAAAGCAAAATTTTTGGCCTCCCCCAATCCGCGGCCGCCGGAAACAATAATTTCGGCTTCGGTCAAATTAACTTTAACCGATGTATCTTTGATAATTTCCAAAACTTTAACCGCCAAATCCCCCGCGCGCAACTGGTGAGTTTCCTTAATAATCTCCCCTTTACGGGATGGATCGCGCGCCAGTTTCTTCATAACCTTGGGGCGGACGGTAGCCATTTGCGGGCGGTGCTGGGGAGAAATAATGGTAGCCATGATGTTGCCGCCAAACGCCGGACGCGTTTGCAGCAGCTTGCGGTCTGCAACGTCTACGTCCAACCCGGTACAATCTGCCGTCAATCCGGTTTTGATGCGGGCGGCAATGCGTGAGGCCAAATCGCGGCCAATGGTAGAAGCCCCAATTAAAACAATTTCCGGTTTATGCCGGCCAATCAAGTCCGACAAAATGGTCGCATACGGAGCGGTAGTATAATGTTTTAATTGGGGAGATAACACTAACAATACAGAATCGGCACCGGCATAAATCAACTCCTGCGCTTGCGCTTCCACTGCCTGATCGCCAATTAAAACCGCCGTCAACTTTGCTTTCAGCTTGTCCGCCAGCTTCCGCCCCTCCCCCAAAAGCTCCAGCCCTACTCCCTGCACTTTTCCTTCCTGCTGTTCGGCAAAAACCCAAATCCCCCGATACTCGTCAACGTTCATCCCGGCTTTTTTGTCAATTGTAAGGTCGATAGCATTGACCGGGCAAACCGGCACGCAGGCCGAGCAAAAAGTGCAGCCGTCTTTGATAATGGCGCGCTTGCCTTCCATCTCAATCACGCCAAATGGGCAGGCCGGCACGCATTTTTTACAACCAATACATTTGTCCGTAACGGTAATGGGCATCAGGCAATCTTCCTTTCCTTAATTGCGCCTACTACTGTTGCCACCGCCGCATCCACATCTCCGTGGTATACTTTCCCGCCGCATTTGGGGGGCGGGGAAAAAATTTTTACAACCTGGGTTGGCGAGCCGTCCATCCCGATCCTGAATTTATCCGCGGCAATCTGTTCCGCGCCCCAGGTAGGAATTTCCGCTTTTTTGGCCCGCATCATCCCTTTCAACGACGTGGTCCGCGGTTCGTTAATTTGTTTAACCACCGTTATCACGCACGGCAGGGGGGCTTCCACAATTTCGTTGGTTTCTTCCAGCAGCCGCTCGGCTTTCAATTTTTTTCCATCAATCTCGATTTTTACCACAAAAGTCACCTGAGGAAGGTTAAGCCATTCGGCAATGCCGGGGCCCACTTGCGCGGTGTCTCCATCAATGGCCTGTTTGCCGCAAATCAGCAAATCAAATTTGCCGATTTTTTTGACGGCCTGGGAAAGGGTATAAGAAGTTGCCAGCGTATCCGAGCCGGCAAAAGCGCGATCGGAAATAAGGATCACTTCATCAACGCCCATCGCCATCACGTGCCGCAGCGCTTCTTTGGCTTGCGGCGGCCCCATGGTAATGACCGTAACCTTGCCGCCATGCTGGTCGCGCAGCTTGAGCGCAGTTTCCACCGCGTTTTCGTCAAAAGGGTTGACAATTGACGGGACCCCTTCACGGATTAAAGTATTGGTGGCGGGGTTGATTTTAACTTCGGTTGTATCGGGTACTTGCTTGATACAGACGATAATATCCATTTATTTTCCTGCGGCACTTTCCTTAATCAACTTCAGCGCAATCTGGTTGCGCTGAATCTGGTTGGTGCCTTCATAAATTTGGGTAATCTTGGCATCGCGCATCATTTTTTCAACCGGATATTCTTTCATGTAGCCGTAGCCGCCAAAAATTTGCACCGCATCGGTGGTAACCCGCATGGCCACATCCGAAGCAAACAATTTTGCCATGGCCGCTTCTTTGGTAAAGTCCTTCAAGCCGCCATCCACGGCTTTGGCAACCGAATAAACCAATGCCCGCGCGGCTTCAATTTGGGTCGCCATATCTGCCAGCATGTGTTGGATCGCCTGTTGCGCGGCAATGGGTTTGCCAAACTGAACCCGCTCGCGCGCATATTTCAGTGCTTCATCCAGCGCACCTTGAGCAATCCCCACCGCCTGCGCCCCAATCCCCGGACGGGTCTGGTCCAAAGTTTTCATGGCCACAATAAAACCCATGCCTTCTTTGGATAACATATTGGCTTTAGGCACGCGGCAATCCTGAAAAACCAGCTCGCGGGTAGCCGAGCAGCGGATCCCCATTTTGTTTTCCTTTTTACCAAAAGAAAAACCCTTCATGTCTTTTTCTAAAATGAAGGCCGACGCGCCGCGGGTCCCCTTGGTCTTGTCGGTCATGGCAATCACTACATAAATTTCGGCCTCGCCGCCGTTGGTAATCCACTGCTTGGTGCCGTTTAATATGTAATCATCCCCATCTTTTTTGGCAGTGGTTTGGATGCCGGCCGCATCCGACCCCGCGTTGGCTTCGGTCAAGCCAAACGCCGCTAGTTTTTTGCCGGAAGCAATATCCGGCATATATTTTTTCTTTTGCTCGTCCGTCCCAAACAGCAAAATTGGCAAGGCCCCTAAGGCCGACGCCGCAAACGTAACGCCCACGCCCCCACACACCCGGCTAATTTCTTCTACCGCAACGCAAAATTCCATTTCTCCCCCGCCAAACCCGCCGTATTCTTGCGGAATGTACAGCCCGCACAGATCGGCTTCCGCAAATACCTTCATGATGCCCCACGGAAATTCCCCTTTTTCGTCCAATTCCAGGCGCACCGGCAAAATTTTATCGAGTGCAATCTTGCGGGCCAGGTCGCGAATCATCTGCTGTTCTTCGGTTAATTGATAATCTAACATCTTTTTTTATCCTCCTGTTTTTATTAACCTATTTTCTTTGTTATGCATCCCTCAACGTTTCTCTCTTACCACTTCATCAAATTAGCCCCGTACGTTAACCCCGCCCCAAACCCCGCCAAAACCACCACGTCTCCCTTCTTTATTTTACCATCTGCCAGCGCTTCATCCAAAGCAATTGGGATCGAAGCCGCGCTGGTGTTGCCGTATTTGTGCAAGTTAATAAAAACCTTTTCTTTTGGCAATTTCATTTTCGTGCACACGTGATTAATGATGCGGATATTGGCCTGGTGCGGAATCAATAGGTCAATATCTGCCGGCTGCAAACCAGCTTTGTCCAGAACTTTGCGCACCGACGTTTCCAGCGCCCGCACCGCAAATTTAAATACCTCTTTGCCGTTCATGCTGATAAACCGCTTGCCATTTTTTAATTCCGGGTCACGCGATCCACCGCCCGGCATAGTCAAATAATTGCCCCCCGCACCCTCCGCCATTAAAAAATTGCATAAGATGCCGCTGCCGTCTTTAACCGGTTTTAATACCGCAGCCCCCGCCCCATCCCCAAATAAAACACAGGTATCGCGGTCGGTAAAATCAAGATATTTGGTTAAGGTGTCAGCCCCTACAACCAAAGCACATTTATATTGGTTATTTTCAATAAATGCGGATGCGGTCGCCAAGGCAAAATTAAACCCGGAACAAGCCGCCGATACGTCAAATGCCGCTGCGTTTTTGGCCCCCACTTTATCCTGTAAAATACACCCCACCGAAGGGAAAAGCATGTCCGGAGAAGAAGTCCCGACAATAATTAAATCGACCTCTGCCGGATTCACGTTAGCCGCGGACAGCGCCCGCTTGGCCGCTACCACCGCCAAGTCCGCCGTCGAGGTCCCGTAATCCGTCAGGCGCCGCTCTTTAATGCCGGTCCGGGTCGTAATCCACTCGTCTGTGGTCTCGACCATCCGGGTCAATTCTTCATTGGTTAAAACCTTTTCCGGCAAGCATGATCCCGTCCCGACAATACCAGCCCTGATTTCCGTCATGCGTTGCCTCCTGCCACTCTAATGCAATTTACTACGTTTTCGGCAACCGCCTCCCGGGCAACACGAATGGCATTATGGATGGCCTTGGCATTGGCCCGGCCGTGCGCCTTAAAACAAATTCCCGCCAACCCCAACAGCGGCGCCCCGCCATATTCATCGTAATCTACCAGCTTTTTAAGGTTAAACAACCCCGGCGATAACATAATTGCGCCCAGCTGTGTAACCGGGTTGCGGCGTAATTCTTTTTTCAACATGTCTACAATGCTTTTCCCGATGTTTTCGGCAAATTTTAAAATTAAATTACCCACAAAACCATCGCAAACCACCACGTCCACTTTCCCGTCCAAAATATCTTTGCTTTCAACATTACCCACAAAATTCAGCGCCGAATTTTTTAATAAAGGATAGGTTGCCAGTGTAAGTTCGTTGCCTTTTTCCGCTTCTTCGCCAATGTTCAGTAGGCCGATGCGGGGGAGTTTTTTATGCATCACGTGCTCGGCATAAACTGACCCCATAAAAGCAAATTGCTCAAGGTGTTTGGGTT
>Ga0265296_1001202_pt1 | contig 31061 bp, 30 predicted proteins | sample MunlanPumphouse1_FD_189073 | JGI IMG/M metagenome (GOLD analysis project Ga0265296, IMG submission 189073) | Groundwater microbial communities from a municipal landfill in Southern Ontario, Canada - Pumphouse #1 | ecosystem: Environmental > Aquatic > Deep subsurface > Groundwater | place... | reverse complement strand
AAATAAAAAGACTTGACACTTTGCACAGGTTGGCTTATAATTTCCACAAATTGAAAGGTAAGTTATGGTAAATGTTAGACGAATGAGACCCGCGACCCCTGCAACACCTATCCGCGGAAAAACCGAACCGACGGTAGAAAATCAAGAAAAGCCCGTCGTTGTAGATTTAAATGTGACCGAAGGCAGAAAAGAATATGTCGAACGGAAATTGAACGATATTCTTGAAAGCATTGGCGAAAGCTACAGCAAACGCATGACGAACGAGTTGATGAAACGGCTGGAAAAAACCATCCGGGAATTCCACGGTGAGGTGACTAAAATTCTGGACAAACTGGAGACACTTGAAGACGAACGACATAAAGCCCCGGAGGAAATCTCCGCTCCGAAATCCGAAGAGACTACCGTCGAAAACGAATTGTCCGGAATGAGCGAAATCGAAAGACGCTTAGAAATGAAAGAACGGGAAAAACAGGAATCGCCGGAATCCGAAGAAATCCAAGAAGAGCCGAAACGACGCGGTTTATTCCGCCGGAAAAAATAAACCGGGCGCTGGATTATTCATTTTGAAAGTATCTTCATTTTTGTTATTTTAGCGTCGGTTCTTTGAAGAGTAAAGTATCGGGGTTGTAGCTCAATTGGGAGAGCGCAGCGTTCGCAATGCTGAGGTTGTGGGTTCGATCCCCATCAACTCCACAGTTTTTTAATAACACGATCAAAATGGCTATGCTACATGGGGAGCCAGCGGTGCCCTGTCACCTGCAATCCGCTATAGCAGGATGGAATGCCAGGCAGAGGGTTTTGTTTGGTTTATCTGCGAAGATGCGAGGCGATGACGTTTTCTGTTTCGCGCAATAAATAATTGGCGAACCCCGTCAGGCCTGGAAAGGAGCAGCGGCAGTTAATTCGTTTATGTGCCGCGGAACTTCTGAAAACCAGCCGACTGTCCAAGCAGACCTACCAAAAACGAATTCGATGCCTGGTGCATAGCCAATCAGAATTATGGGTTATCAGGTAATTTCACGCAAATACAGACCGCAACGGTTTGACGAAATCGTCGGACAAGAACACATCTGCTCGACCCTCCAAAATGCCATCAGATCGGGACGAATTTCCCACGCATATCTCTTCACCGGTTCGCGCGGAATCGGCAAAACATCCACAGCGCGAATTCTCGCCAAATCCCTGAACTGTCTCGATTCCCACGATAACAATCCCTGTAATGTTTGCCAGAATTGCATAGAAATTACTTTCGGAAGAAATATCGATGTGCTGGAAATCGACGGCGCCTCGAACCGCGGCATAGACGAAATCCGTGAACTGCGCGAAAACGTGAAATATCCGCCCGTTCGCTCTAAATACCGGATTTACATCATCGACGAAGTCCATATGCTGACGAAGGATGCGTTCAACGCGCTCCTCAAGACTCTCGAAGAACCGCCGTCGCATGTGATTTTTATCTTTGCCACGACGGAGCCGCTGAAAGTCCTGCCGACGATCATTTCCAGATGTCAACGATACGATTTTCACCGCATTCCCGTTCTGAAAATCGTCGAACAACTGAAACAGATCACCGAGGCGGAAAAGATTCAAGTTCCGGAAGATTTGCTGATGCTGATCGCGAAAAAATCTGACGGCGGCATGCGCGACGCCGAAAGCATGCTGGATCAGGTTATCGCGTTCAGCGGGGAAAAAGTGAATCCGGCAGACGTAATAAAAATTCTCGGAATCATCGATCCGGATTACCTGTTTTCCGTTGAAAATCTGATCTTCAAACAAGACCCAAAAGGCTTGCTCGATGTAGCCAAAGAAATCTTTGACAACGGCGCCGATCTCGGCGAGTTCCTCACTGCATTATCCGAACATTTTAGAAATCTGCTTATCGCCAAAGCTACAGAATCTGTTGAAATGCTGGACTTGCCGATCAACGTCAAAGAGAAATATCTCGAAGAAAAAGATAGGTGGCTCATCGGCGATCTTCTCCGGCTGACGAAGATAATTTCCGAAGCGCAAGTCAATTTAAAATATGCCGTCAATTCGCGGACGCTTCTGGAATTTACTTTGCTGAGATTGGGAACGATCGACAAAACCGTAACCGTGAACGACATTTTGGAAAGCATCGGCAAATCGGATTTACGCATTCCAGTTATTCCGGCTCCAAAAGCGATTACGCCGCCCAACACCGAATTGTTTACAAAGCCGACACAACCGGTCGCAGTTACAGAGGTTCACGTTCGGGAACCGAAAGTCGAATATACCAAACCGCCTATCGAACCGGTGAAGAATTCGGAACCGAATTTGCCCGATTCAACCGTCCTGACTTTCGATATGATCGAAGCGAAATGGAATCAGGTTCTCGAAAACCTCGTGAAATCCAACCATTCGCTTTCCGATTTTCTCAGGCAGGGAAAATTGATTTCTCTGACCGGTAACGTCTTGGAAATTGTATTCGATCCTATGAGTTCATTTGCCAGGCAAAGCGTTGTCAAAAGAGCGACTCACGTTGAAAAATCTATTGAACAAATTTATCATAAGCCATTGAAAATCAGGTGTATTGAACGGAAGAGCGAATCTGGAAAACCTACAACGAGCGAGATCGACAAAACAGTCCAGACCGTATTGGAAATCTTCGATGGTGAAATTATTGTTACATAAGGAGAAACTATGATACCCAAAGGCGGGTTGAACAATCTGATGAAGCAGTTCGGCAAGATGCAGGAAAATATGGAAAAATTGAATCAGGAGATGGCGAGTCTGACGGTCGAAGGAACGGCCGGCGGCGGAATGGTAAAAGTTATCGCCAACGGCTCGCAGGAAATCGTTTCCGTCAAAATCGATCCTGAAGTTCTTACCGACGATGTCGAAATGGTCGAAGATATGATCGTTGCCGCGACGAATCAGGCTATCCAGAAAGCCAAAGAATTATATCAGGAGAAAATGTCCGGTCTCGCCGGTGGGCTTATGCCGAATTTACCCGGAGGTTTCAAAATACCGGGATTATGAACGTCTTACCCGATTCACTGCAACGATTGATCGAAGAACTCGCGAAGTTTCCGGGCATCGGAAAGAAGTCCGCACAGCGCATCGCGTTTTATATCCTGAAATCCGATAGGGAGGACGCGGTTTCACTCGCCAGAACGATCATCGATGTCAAAGATCGGATTTTCCGGTGCTCGCGCTGTCACCATATTTCCGACGTCGATCCGTGCAAGATATGCAGCGATCCAAAACGAGACCATACGACCATCTGCGTCGTGCAGGAACCGCTGGACGTCATCGCCGTCGAAAAGACAGGTTGGTACCGCGGACTTTACCATGTTCTCGGTGGCGTCATTTCTCCGCTGAACGGCGTCAGTCCGGACGATTTGAATATTCAACCACTTTTGTACCGGTTGGAAGGAATCCGCGAAGTCATTCTGGCCATCAATCCGACTCGGGATGGCGAAACGACATCGCTTTATCTTTCCAAATTAGTCAAAGACAAACAAATCAAGGTCACTCGTATCGCGCAGGGATTACCAAGCGGGATCGACCTGGAATTTGCCGATGAAATCACATTAACCCACGCATTGGAAGGTCGTACGAACTTATAATGAAACAGAAGGTTTTTACGATAGCGAATCTAATAACGATATCCAGAATTCTCTTGACGCCGTTATTTATCTATTTTTTATTTGGCAAGCACTCATTTTTTGAGATTTTTGCACTGATTATTTTCGTCATCGCTTCCGTCACAGACGCTTACGACGGCTATTATGCGCGCAAGTACAAATCGGTGTCTAATCTCGGAAAATTTTTAGATCCGCTCGCCGATAAGATACTCATGTCAGCGGCTTTCATTTCTTTTGTCATTCTTGACCTGATTCCTCTCTGGATGGTGATTCTCGTGATCTTGCGTGATTTCGTCGTCACCGGTCTGCGTATCCTAATGCAGATCAAAGAGACTTCGATGACGACCAGTCAGATCGCCAAGATCAAGACCGGTGCACAAATCGGCGTCATCTGTTTCATTCTCGTCTATCACATCACGCAACGTTGGAAGATATTTCTCGGAATTGCTCCGTATGTCGCTCTGATCGAAAAATACTTCGTCATCGATATACTGATGTTCGCCGTGACGGTTTTTACGGTTTACACCGGCGTGCAATATATCTTTTCGAATCTCAAATACCTGAAAAAAAGTTCGTCGTCTGCCGATGAAAAATAAACTTATCACAATAATTGCGACATTTTTCTTCGTCGGGAAAATTCCGGTTTCTCCCGGAACGGTGGCCAGTTTGATTGCGCTCATACTCTGGTTTTGTTTTCCAACCGAATGGCATATTTGGAAAGCGATCGGAACGATTATTCTGATAGTCGTCGGTGTTTTATCCGCGGGATGGATCGAAAAACGCACAAGCGAGAAAGACCCGTCGATGGTCGTCATTGACGAAGTCGCCGGAATGTGGCTGACGATGACGCTTCTGCCGGGTGTTCACTTCCATGGAAACGTCTGGATGGTGATTTCCGCTTTCGCGTTGTTTCGCTTCTTCGATATTTCCAAATTCCCACCGATCAACCAGTTGGAGAAATTGCGGGGCGGGTGGGGAATCGTTGCGGACGATCTTCTGGCTGGCGTCTATGCCGCCATTTTCATCAACACCGTTCGCTGGATCACATGAAGAACGCCGGCGTCATTTCTATCGGAAACGAATTGCTTTCCGGCCAGATCGTTAATACTAATTCCGCTTTTATATCCCAATTTTTAAAACGATACGGCATTCCGGTCAACTTTATTATTACTGTCGGAGACGATAAGTCAGCGATTGTTCAGGCAATGGACGCATGTCGCGTTCACGCTGACCTGATCTTCATCACCGGCGGACTCGGCCCGACGCATGACGACATCACGAAGACGACGATTGCTGAATATTTCGACTCGAAATTGGTTTTTCATGAAGATATTCTGAACGATATTCGCGAACTCTTCCGGAGACGCGGCAAGGTGATGTCCGACTCGAATGTCAGTCAGGCGATGATTCCCGACAAGGCGGTAATTATTCCCAATCCGGTTGGAACGGCGCAGGGAATGAAATTCCAGCACGAAGACAAAACATTTTATGTGATGCCGGGCGTTCCGCTTGAGATGGAGCGGATACTGACCGATTCTATTTCAAAAGATATGGAACAATTGTCAGAAACCCGGATCAACACTCTTACAATTCACACGACCGGCATGCCGGAATCCGAACTTTACGGCAAGATCGAAAATTGGATTTCTGATCAAAAGCAGATCGGAATTTCGATTCTTCCGCATTTTACGCATGTCGATTTGGTGCTGTATTCCGGCGCCACAGATAGCCTCGCTATGCTGAGTTCGGCTAAGCGGGAACTTGCCGGAATGCTCGGAGAAATCGTTTACGGTTACGATGACGATACGCTCGAAATGGCAGTGGCTAACTTCCTGATGGAGAGGAAGATGACGATTGCCGTCGCCGAGTCGTGCACGGGTGGACTGATCGCCGACCGGCTCACGAACGTATCCGGCAGTTCGGCCTATTTCATGATGGGCGTCGTCACATACAGCAACGAATCCAAGGTACGATTGCTGAATGTCGATCCGGAAACTTTGAAGCGATACGGCGCCGTCAGTTCTGAGACTGCAAAAGAGATGGCGCTCGGCGTTCGGAAATTGTCCGGATGTGATATTGGATTGAGTTCTACTGGAATCGCCGGACCGCTGGGTGGAAGCGATGAAAAACCGGTTGGACTTGTACACGTTGGCTTGTCGATGGACGGCTTTCTGGAATCGTTCGAGTTCCGGTTTCTACGAGATCGGATCATGAATAAGCAACTCTTTTCGCAGATGGCGTTGAATCAACTGCGGTTGACGCTTTTACGGAGATCGACCCGATGAAGCGACTATTTATCGCCATCCCAACCTCAGCCGAAATCCATCAATTGGTGAGTCAGATTTCTGCGGATTTGACTGCTTTGAAGAACGACGTTCGGTTAGTCAGACCGGAAAACGCGCATATCACGATAAAATTTCTCGGTGAAACCGAAGAGAGCGTCATACCCGGGATCGTTGGTGCGATCCATTCCGTTTCATCAATCACCGATCCGTTCGATTTTCTGTGCGAAGGGACGGGCGTCTTTCCCAGCAAAGACAAGCCGCGCGTCCTCTGGCTGGGAATCTCGCAAGGTGTTGAGCAATTTCGACGGTTGAGTTCTCTCCTCGATGACGCATTGTTCAAAACCGGAATTCCGAAAGAGAAAAGGGAATTTTCCGCGCATCTCACCATTGGTCGAATCAAAAACGAAAAGGCGAAGATTGACGGATTAAGGGATTTTCTTGCATACTCATTTTCTCCAATCCACCAAATCGCCGACCGCCTGCATTTATTGGAAAGCGAACTGTTGCCGCGCGGTCCGGTTTATACACCGATTGAAGCATTTATTTTCAGGAAATAACGGGAGGAATTATTATGGCAGACAAAAATGAAAACAAAGTGCGCGCGCTGGACTTGGCGATCACGCAAATCGACAGACAATTCGGAAAAGGCTCGATCATGCGACTCGGCGACACGTCGGCGCTGGTAGCGGTCGATGTCATTTCTACCGGATGTCTTTCGCTGAACGCCTGCATTGGCGTTGGCGGCATTCCGCGCGGCAGAATCACCGAGATTTACGGACCGGAATCGTCCGGCAAGACCACGCTGGCGCTTCACATCATTGCCGAAGCGCAGAAGGCTGGCGGATACGCGGCTTTTATCGACGCGGAACATGCGCTTGACCCGAAGTATGCCAGCAACCTCGGTGTCTTGACGAAAGATTTACTCGTTTCTCAGCCTGACAGTGGCGAGCAGGCGCTGGAAATTACCGAAACGTTAGTTCGAAGCAATGCGATCGATGTTGTTGTCATTGACTCGGTTGCGGCCTTGGTCCCGCGTGCGGAACTTGAAGGAGAAATGGGCGATTCACATGTCGGACTGCAGGCGCGGCTGATGTCGCAGGCATTGCGGAAATTGACCGGCGCGGTGAGTAAATCCAACACGGCCGTCGTTTTTATCAACCAACTCCGCGAGAAGATCGGCGTTATGTTCGGGAATCCGGAAACGACAACAGGCGGACGCGCGCTGAAATTTTATACGTCGCTTCGTCTGGAAATCCGACGCATCGCGACGCTGAAAGAGGGCGACTCGAATTACGGAAACCGGGTAAAGGTTAAGGTCGTCAAGAACAAGATGGCGGCGCCGTTCCGGGAAACCGAATTCGACGTGACGTTCGGTCAGGGCATTTCGTACATCGGCGATCTGCTGGATCAGGCGGTTCAGGCGGACATCATCCAAAAAAGTGGCTCATGGTATGCCTATGGCGACGAGAAAATCGGGCAGGGAAGGGAAAACGCAAAGAGCTATCTCGAACAAAACAAAGACATCTTTGAAAAGGTCGAGAAACAGGTAAAAGTCTATCTGGGGCTGGAAAAGGCTTCGGAAACCGCCGCCTCGTAAGCTATTTTGGGTGCAGTCATGAATCCAGACAACGGTTTTTCACCGGAAGACAACACAATTTACCGGATTACAGCGATCACGCATCAGGAAAAGCGCAAAGATCGGTTGTCGGTTTTTCTCGACGGTAAATTTGCATTTGGAATCGCCGCGGATACAAGCGCGACTTTTCCGCTTGCTACCGGCCAATCCGTTTCCGGAAAGCAGGTTCGCATCATTCTTTTCCATGAAGCCTTTGAAGTCGCAAAAGATCAGGCGATCCGTTTTCTGACAATCCGCATGCGAAGTCAACGTGAGGTTGAACTTTATCTCCGACGGAAACAGACGGAAGCGGCCGTGACGCGCCGGGTGGTTCAATATTGTCTGGAACATCAGTATCTCGACGATCGCGCGTTCGCCGGTGCATTTATCCGGGATCAATTGCATCTGAACAAAAGCGGGATTTTGAAGATTAAGTCGGCACTGCGGCAAAAAGGCGTCTCTGGTGAAATCATCGATGAACTGCTTAAAAGCATGGAACCAGAGATCGACGAACTTGCCATCGCCGTCAAGATTGGCGAGAAGAAATTAAAGACGTTGAAGGATGAAAATACGCGCAGGCAAAAGTTGATGCGCTTTTTGATCCAAAAAGGGTACCGAAGCGAAACGGTAATCAAGGCTGTCTCGCGTCTGCTCCCGACACGCTGAACTTTCCGCAGGCTGGTTTCGGGTGGAGTTATCTTCTTGCATATCTACACGATAGAAAATAACTTTACGACCAGAATTGGGTTATTTAACATGATTCGTTTAGCATAAAACCGGAGATTCCGGCGGTTTCGGAAAATCGCCGGATTTGTGTTTGATAGAGAGATACCGTTTCGTAGGAGTATAATGAAGACATCCCATGAAATCCGAGAAGATTTCATTCAGTTTTTTAAACAAAATCATCATAAAATCGTCCACAGCGCACCGGTTATTCCGCAGGACGATCCGACGTTGCTATTCACAAATGCCGGAATGAATCAGTTCAAAAGTATTTTCCTTAATCTCGAAAAGCCGCCGTATCCGCGTGTCGCTGATTCCCAAAAATGTATCCGCGTTAGCGGAAAACATAACGATCTCGAAGAGGTCGGTCGCGATACGTATCACCACACGTTTTTCGAGATGCTCGGCAACTGGTCGTTCGGCGATTATTATAAAGAACAGGCGATTGCGTTTGCTTGGGATTTGTTGACCAACGTCTGGAAATTGCCGAAAGAACGGCTCTGGGCAACCGTCTATCGCAAAGACGATGAATCTGCGGAATTATGGAAAAAAGTCACTGACATCGCGCCGGATCGTCTCTTGCGATTCGGCGAGAAGGAAAATTTCTGGGAAATGGGCGAAACCGGTCCTTGCGGTCCTTGCTCCGAAATTCATTACTATATGGGCGACACGCCGGAACATCAATCCGCCCAAAAAGTCAATGCGTCCGATCCGGAATATATCGAACTATGGAATCTTGTTTTCATTCAATATGAACGCGACAAGGAAGGCGTTTTGCATCCGTTGCCGAATAAACACGTCGATACCGGCGCGGGATTGGAGCGCATCGTCACGGTTTTGCAGGGCAAGAAATCGAATTACGATACTGATCTGTTTATGCCAATCATCCGCCGCGTAGAATCGATTACCGGTGTTCCGTATCGACCCGAAACCGGCATGCCGCATCGCGTGCTGTCGGATCATGTTCGCATGTTGGCTTTTGCGATTGCGGACGGCGGAATGCCATCCAACGAAGGCCGTGGTTATGTCATCCGCCGAATTTTACGCCGCGCCGCGCGTTTCGGCAGAATGCTAAACATGAAAGAACCGTTCGTTTACGAACTTGTCGAACCGCTGATCGATATTCTCGGCGACGTTTATCCCGAGATCGTCGAACGGAAAACGCATATTCAGAGCGTAATCAAGGCAGAGGAGAAATTCTTTGGCGATACGCTCGATCGCGGATTGGAAGTCTTTTCACGGATAACGAGCCAGATAAAATCCGAAGGGAAGCCAATGATCTCCGGCGCGGATGCGTTCAAATTGTACGACACATACGGCTTTCCGCTGGATTTGACGCAATTGATGGCGAAAGACGAAAATCTTACCGTCGATGAAAAAGGTTTCGCCGAGGAAATGGATAAACAGCGCGAGCGCGCCAAGGCGACGGTTGCCTTTCAAATGAACATCGAGACCAATTCCGATAAATGGACGGTTCTGAGCGAAGGCAAAGATTCCGACTTCATCGGTTACGAGCAGACGACGAGTAACTCGGTCATCCGGAAGTATTTCCAGGATGGCAAAATGGTTCACCTAATTCTCGACAAGACGCCTTTTTATGCCGAATCCGGCGGCGAGGTCGGCGATAAGGGATTCATCACCGGAAGCGATTTTAGAATCCGGATCGAAAATACGTTCAAATCCGGCCAAACGATCATTCACAGCGGATCGATTGAATCCGGTGTGATCGGTCAAAATCCCAACGTAACTGCCGAAATATTAAGCGAGGAAAGCCGGAAAATTCGTGCCAATCATACGGCAACGCACCTGCTTCACGCCGCATTGCGAACGATTCTCGGCGAACACGTTCATCAAGCCGGTTCGCTGGTTTCGCCGGAGAGGTTGCGATTCGATCTTACGCATTATGAGAAAGTTACAGCCTTTCAGTTGCAGGAAATTGAAAGGCTCGTCAACCGGAAAATCCGCGAAAATATTCCGGTCACCGTTTCAATTCAGGAATACGAAAAAGCCAAGCGTTCCGGCGCAATGGCGCTTTTCGGCGAGAAATACGGCGACGTTGTCCGCGTCATCACGGTCGGTGATTATTCATCCGAATTATGTGGAGGAAAACATGCGGAAAGAACCGGCGACATCGGATTTTTCCGGATCGTTTCGGAATCGTCCGTTGCGGCAGGAGTTCGAAGAATCGAAGCCGTTACCGGCGAAGCCGCAGTCTCGGAAGCGATGACCGATGCGAATCTTATTACGGAGTTGGAAAGTCTTTTCAATGCAACGAGATCGGAACTCAAATCCAAAGCCGAAAAAATTCTGAGTGAGAATAAACTGTTCGAGCGGGAAATTTCCAAACAAGCGACGGTAGGAATGGAATCGCAGATCGACGAACTCATTGCCAAAGCGCCGGTCGTCGGAAATCTGAAGACTGTTTTCCAACAGTTCGATTCAAAAAATATGGACGATTTGAAAAAGATTGGCGATATCGTCAGAGAAAAACTCAAAATGGGCGTCGGTGTTCTGGCGTCCGTCGTCGAAGGGCGCGTGAATCTTGTCGTCGTCGTTCCGGATGAGACAATCCGGGCGTACGGCATCGGCGCCGGCGATTGGATCAAACAATTGGGAGCGATTCTTGGTGGCGGCGGCGGCGGAAGACCGCATCTGGCGACGGCAGGCGGGAAATTCCCGGAAAAAATTCCCGAAGTCTTTGAAAAAGTGAAAAATCTAGTGTTGCAAAAATTGCAAACTTTATAGAAGGATCGGTCATGGAAAAAATCATTTTCGATTATTCAAAAAGCGGTAAAACCGGCGCCGCTCTTCCGCCCATCAGATTGGATATGAAGTCTGCCGAAAAGATTCTGCCGCCCGATTTATTGAGAGAAAACGATCCTGATTTGCCGGAAGTCAGCGAACCGGAAGTCGTTCGACATTTCGTGAATCTTTCCTGCATGAATCATCACGTCGATCGCGATATGTATCCGTTGGGTTCCTGCACGATGAAGTACAATCCGAAGATCAACGACAAATTGGCCGGACTTCCCGGTTTAGCCGACGTGCATCCGTTTCAGCCGAAAGAGACGATTCAGGGCGCTTTACAAATTTTATTCGAGACCGAACGCGACCTCTGCGAAATAACCGGAATGCATTCCGCTACGCTTCAGCCGGCGGCAGGAGCGCATGGCGAACTGACCGGCGTTTTGGTCATGAAAAAGTACCACGAATCAAAAGGCGAACAACGAAAATACATTCTGATTCCGGATTCAGCGCACGGAACGAATCCTTCGAGCGCGCACTCGGCAAACTTTGAGACGTTGCCACTGAAATCCAACGAACGCGGCTGTATCGATCTCGAAGACCTGAAAGCGAAGATGAATTCCGATGTGGCCGGTTTGATGCTGACCAATCCCAACACCTTGGGTCTTTTTGAGGAAGAAGTCAAACAGATTGTCGATATCGTGCATCAATTCGATGGCGTCATGTATATGGACGGCGCCAATCTGAACGCCTTACTCGGCATCGTTCGTCCCGGAGATATGGGATTTGACATTACTCATATCAATCTTCATAAAACGTTCTCGACACCACACGGCGGCGGCGGTCCGGGAAGCGGTCCGATTGCCGTGACGGAAAAGTTTGCCAAATTTCTGCCGATCCCGAGAATCGTCTGGAAAAACGGGATTTATCAATTATCCTGCGATTATCCGGATTCCATCGGAAAAGTCATCGGACTGTTCGGCAATTTCGGTGTCATCGTCCGCGCTTACGTTTATATCCGGATGTATGGATTAGCCGGTTTGACTCAGGTATCCCGAAATGCGATTTTAAACGCCAATTACATGCGCGTCAAGGTCGCCGAAAAATATGATGTGCCGTATAACCGTTTTTGCATGCACGAATTCGTCGCGTCCGGCGAAGGACATCGGCAGTTGGGCATCAAAACGCTCGACATCGCCAAACGCCTGCTGGACTTCGGCGTTCACGCTCCGACGATCTATTTTCCGCTCATCGTGAAAGAGGCATTGATGATCGAACCGACGGAATCGGAAGACAAAGAATCTATGGATCGGTTCATCTCGTATCTGGAAACGATCGACAAAGAAGCGCACGAAAATCCGGAAATTCTGCACTCGGCGCCTCATGACACTCCCGTGCGCCGTCTCGACGAATTGAAGGCGAATAAAGAGTTGAATATTTGCTGGGGAAAGTGAAATATCCATGAGTAGAAAAATCGTCCAAAGCGAACGATTACCCAAGCCGATAGGTCCTTACAGCCACGCAATCATTTCTAATGGATTCGTTTTCACATCCGGACAACTTCCTGTCGTCCCGCAATCCGGGAAAATCGAGGCGGGAGACTTTGAAGGACAATTGAGACAGGTTTTGAACAATCTGAAAACCGTGTTGGAGTCGTCCGGAAGCGATCTCACGAGAATCGTCAAAGTCACTGTGTTTCTGGTAGATTTGAACAACTTTGCGACGTTGAATCAGGTTTTTACGGAATATTTCCCGAAGGAACCGGCGGCGCGATCGGCGATACAGGTCAGTCGTCTGCCGCTGGATTCGCTTGTGGAAATCGAGGCGATTGCAACTGTGGAGAACTAACCGATGAAAAGAAAATATGCGATCATAGTTAACCCGACAGCCGGACGAGGGAAAACGGCCAAAGTATTACCGCATCTTCAGGAAGTTACTCGAAAACAGGATGCCGTTTTCGAGTACTACATTATGGAATATCCATTTCATGCGCCGACGCCGTTTGGAATCATCCCGAATGGTACGGGCAACGACTTTGCAAAATGTATCGGCGTATCGAAAAACGTAGAACAAGCCGTCAAAACTCTCATGCAATACGATTGTCGCGTGATGGATCTGGGAACGATCGGTGACCGATTGTTCCTGAACGGAGTCGGCATCGGCTTCGACGGATATGTCAACTACCGGAGCAAGAGCACGAGACTGTTTCGCGGCGTGCTGTCTTATTACATCACCGTGCTGACGAGTCTTGCCAGATGGCGCGCGATACCGGTGCAAATCGAGATCGATGACGGAAGTTTCGACATCTGTCATGTTCGGGATATTCCGATCTGGAAAATCCTGCTGAATCTCGGTCGGCTCAAAACGGGAACGCTGGGCGTCGTTAAAGAGGTAAATATCCAAAAAGGAAAGACGATTAACGTAAAGAGCGAATATCCTCTGCCGATTCATTTCGACGGAGAAGTCTATGATATTAACGCGAAGGAAGTCCGGGTTTCGATCGTTCCGAATTCTGCGATGGTTATCGGAGAGTGGAATAACTGATTCAAACGGGTGCGAATCAAGCGGCCGGATCGTCCGATTTTAATCTCTGAAAAAGGCAAATAGTGAAACGCTTCTCGAAAATTCAAATAGTCTGCGTAACAATCCTGATTTTTGCCCTCCGTCCGTTGAATATGGCGGCGGAAGAGAAGGACTCGACGCGCGTGATTTCTCCGCGCAAGGCATTTTTTATCTCTTTGGCGTTTCCCGGGGCCGGACAATTATATCTCAGGCGTCCGTTAAAGTCGGTCGGATTCGTATCCGCGGAAACCTTTTACATTTACAAAACGATCGAGTACCATAAAATTTACCAATATGTTAAAGACACCAAAACTGCCGTCGGCGCGGACGTCTGGAACGATCTGACGGAAGCGGAAAAAAAACAGACTGTGAAGGACTCAACCGGCTACTCGTTGACAATGGGTTCCTGGCGTGTACGCGAAAAGCGTAATAAGTATGCTTGGTGGTGCGCCGGCGTCTATTTTTTCAGCATTTTGGATGCTTATGTCGATGCGCATTTATCCGGTTTTCCGAAGGATGACATCGATGTCAGCGCAATTGCCGATCGTGAGTCTGTCGGTATGAATATTTCATTTGCATTGGATAGGAAGAAATGAGTAATCCGAGAGAGCAGTGGGGATCGCGCATCGGATTCATTCTGGCCGCCGCCGGTTCGGCAATTGGACTCGGAAATATCTGGCGGTTTCCTTATCTGGTCGGTGAGAACGGCGGCGCGGCATTCATTTTCGTTTATCTGATTTGCGTTTTTGTGATCGGGCTGTCGCTGGTGATTGTGGAAATGATCATCGGGCGAACGGGGCAGAAAAATCCGGTCGGCAGTTTTCGAGTGTTATCGGGCGGAAACCCGTTTTGGATAGGCGTCGGATTGCTGGGCGTCGTCACCGGATTTCTGATTCTTTCCTATTACAACGTCATCGCAGGTTGGAGTCTTGGCTATGTCGTCGAATCCATCAAAGGATCGTTCCAATCGCTTGCAAAACCGGAAGAAGCAGGCATGTTGTTTCGGCAATTTTCATCCTCGACCGTCTGGAGTGTTGCCTATTCTGCAATTTTTATGTCGTTGACGGTGACAGTGATTTACTTCGGCGTCACAAAAGGCATCGAACTGGCAAGCAAATGGCTGTTACCGCTTTTGTTTTTTCTTGTGGCGATTCTGGTCATTCGCGGGGTCACGATCGACGGCGCCAAAGCCGGAATCCTGTATTTAGTCAAACCCAATTTATCTTTGATTACACCCCGGGTTGTTCTGGTCGCGCTCGGACAGGTGTTTTACAGTTTGAGTCTTGGAATGGGCGCGCTACTCACGTATGGCAGTTATCTTTCCAAAAAAGAGAACATACCGGTTTGCGCTCTTAGTATGGTGACGCTGGATACATCCGTCGCATTGCTTGCGGGTTTTATGATCTTTCCAGCGCTTTTCGCAATGGGACTTCAGCCCGGACAGGGAATCGCGCTGTTGTTCAATATCTTACCGGTTCTGTTCAATTCGATTCCCGGTGGATATTTTTTCCGAATAGTTTTCTTCGTGCTTATCTGTCTGGCGGCTTTGACATCGACGATTTCTCTGCTGGAAGTGATCGTTTCTTATTTTGTCGATGAGTTTCATCTGAAAAGAAAACCCGTCGCTATCGCACTGGGCGCTTTTGTGTTTTTATTAGGAATTCCGAGCGCGCTTTCGTTTGGAGTTTGGAAAAATTTTCATATTTATCACCGAACCGTTTTTGAACTCGCCGATTTTGTCACATCGAACGTTTTCCTGCCGGTCGGTGGAATTTGCATGGCGCTTTTTGTCGGTTGGTTCTGGGGAAAGGACAAAGTTCTTTCTTATGTGCAGGAAGGGAGCGAAAGATTCAAAGGCTGGATCGCTTCGCTCTGGATGTTTATTGTCCGATACGTCACGCCGATCATGATCCTGCTGGTCTGTTTACTGCTGGTCGGGATTCTATGAAGCGACGACTTCTCATCCCGATAATGACCATTCTTGTCACGGTGATTCTATCTGCCGCCGATCGTCCGGTTTCGGTTCCGGTAAATTCCCGTGATCCGTGGTTTGGACCGGACAAACTCAAACACTTCACTTCGTCAATCTATTTGACGACGACCGCGTATTACGTGCAATCCAGAATGTTGGATAAATCGCGAAGCGCATCAAAGGATGCATCCGCGATGATGACACTCACGCTCGGTTTCTCGAAAGAGATCGCCGACACCCGGGAAAAAGGTGGGTTTTTTAGCTGGAAGGATGTACTTTTCGATGTAGCGGGAACAGCTGTTGCGTTGGTTTTTATAAATCAGGTGAAATGAAAGAACTCAAGGAATATATCGGTTGCATTCATGCGCATTCCGTTTTTAGCGACGGAAGCGGAACCTATCCTGAGATTATTCGCGATGCGCAGTCCGCAGGTCTGGATTATCTGATGATGTCCGACCATATGAGTTTGAAAGGTCGGGAGGAAGGTTATGCCGGCTGGCATGAAAATCTGTTTGTCAGCATCGGATACGAAATGAACGATCCGGCCGATCGCCATCATTATTTGATTTTCGGCATGAACGAAACCCTTTCGCCCGAATTGAATCACGAGGAATACATTCGGATCGTCAAAGAGAAAAAAGCGCTCGGTATCGCCGCGCATCCATTTGAAGAACGCAACTCGCGCTCAGCGCTTCCCGGTTTTCCAGCCATCACGTGGAGCAATCTCGACTACCCGGAAATCGAAACCGTTGAACTTTGGAACATGATGTCGCACTGGTTGGAACTGACGACACTGAAAAACGTTCTGTGGAATATCGTACATCCGCGCAGTTTTTCGACTTTTCCATCGAGAAAATTGGTCGATTGGTGGAACAACGCGAACCTCATGCGGAAAGTGACCGCGATCGGTTCGGTGGATGTTCACGCAACGAAATTCAAAATTCTCGGACTCTTTCCTAAAGCGATTTTCGACTACAAAGTGATGTTCAAATCCATCCGGACGCATCTGTTTACAGATGAGGAATGGACGCAGTCGGATTCCATCGAAAAGACGGAGGCGTCCATCCGCGATAGCATTTCTTGCGGGAATTGTTTTCTTTCCAATTATCGCAGAGGCGACGCCAGAGGTTTTCGGATGTGGGCGGAAAACGGTTCTGAAACAGTCGGTCTGGGCGGAACCGGACGCTGGAAATCGGCAACTATTCGCGCCATTCTTCCGCAAAAAGCAGTCTGCCGGCTGATTCGGAACGGAAAGGTCGTCTTCGAACAGAAAACCGACAATCTGGAAATCAAAGTCAGCGAAGGAATCTATCGGTTGGAAGCGGAAAAAAATCACCGTGGCTGGATTTATTCCAACCATATTCGGATAAAAGAAAACGAGTAAACTATGTGTGGAATAGTCGGAATTTACAATCACGACGAAGCATCGACGCTGGCTTATCTCGGCTTGTTTGCACTGCAACACCGCGGGCAGGAGGGAGTCGGCATTGTTACTTACGACGAGAAAAAGACTTTCACCCGGAAAGACAACGGCTTAGTGTCGGATGTTTTTGCCGACCGGAAAAGTCTGGAAAGTCTGCCGGGTAAAATCGCCCTCGGACACGTTCGCTATTCGACGCACGGCGGTTCCAAGAAGGAGAATATCCAACCGCTGGTTTTTAATTATCGCGGAAAACAGATCGCGCTGTCTCACAACGGAAATCTCGTCAATCTGGAGAAAATTCAGGAAGAACTTGAAAAAAAAGGCGCCATCTTTCAGACTACATCCGATACGGAATTCATCATTCATCTTTTTTCACATGCCACGGGAAGCATCGAAGAGCGATTCCTATCCGCTTTTCGGCAGGTAGAGGGCGCGTACTCCATGATCATTCTGTATGGCGAAAAGATGATCGTTGCGCGCGATCGTCACGGTATCCGTCCGCTTTGCGTCGGGAAATTGGACGATGCGACGATCTTTGCGTCCGAAACCTGCGCCTTGGATCTTATCGGCGCCAAATATGAACGAGATGTCAATCCCGGCGAATTGTTGGTCATCGACAAATCCGGTGAAAAATCTTACAGGATTGCCGAACCGAGTCCGCGGCATTGTATCTTTGAATATGTCTATTTTTCCCGGCCGGACAGCCGGATTTTCGGCGAATACGTCGATAAAACCCGCCGCAAACTGGGGAAAAATCTCGCGCTTGAAAAACCAGTCAAAGACGCCGATATCGTCATCTCCGTTCCGGATTCCAGCAACACAACAGCGATCGGTTATTCCCAGCGATCGTCGGCGCGTTTCGACATCGGACTGATCCGCAACCATTACATCGGGCGAACTTTTATCCATCCGACGCAATCGATGCGCGATTTCACGGCGAAGATCAAATTCAATCCAATCGGCGGCGTTTTAAAAGACCGGAATGTCGTCGTCGTCGATGATTCGATCGTTCGGGGAACGACTCTGAAGAAACTCGTGAATCTGATTCGCGAAGTCTCTCCGAAAGCGATCCATATCCGCATCGGCTCACCGCCCGTCCGATTTCCCTGCTATTACGGAATGGATTTCCCGTCGCCGGACGAGTTGATCGCCAATCAAAAATCGATCGAGGACATCCGCGACTATCTGGAAGTCGAAAGCCTGGAATACATCAGCGTCGATGGCTTGCTGGATTCCATGAGCCTGCCGCGCGACCATTTTTGTACCGCTTGTTTTACCGGCAATTATATCGAACCCGACCTTCACCTAAAAACAGAGGGAAAACCGACATGTTAAAATCATCCAAGAAATCCATCTGGTTGAAAATCAAAGAAAAGATTCAGGTTATGAAACAGGACGATTACAGGTTCAAATTACCAATGCGGATCGTTCAGCCGCTGGATTATCTATTCATCTTTCGACCGACGCTGTTTTTTCCAATCTGGATCATCACGCTTGCCGGTTATTCCGCCTATTTTATGACGAACACTCAACTGGTTTGGTGGAAAGTCGGCGTCAATTGGAAGGTCGTTCTGGAATTCGCATTTCTCACGCTTGCCGCCGGAGGCACATTTATCCTGAATCAAATCCGCGACATCGGAACCGATCAGGATAACAAAAAATTATTTCTCATTTCGGAAAACCATATCAAGCCCGGCATCGCGCGAATAATCGCTTACATCTCGATGGGCGTCGCTTTGATTGTTTTTCTAATTCAGTCTCTCTCGTTATTCATCCTGCTGGCAATATTTCTCATATCGTGGGGATATTTCTATAATTTCAAACCGTTTGTCTGGAAAGATAAGCCGTGGATGGGAGTCTGGACAAATGTTTTCGCCGGATTGGTTTTGTTTCTGATCGGCTGGAATTTCGCGGGAGTTTTGGATTGGAACGCCTTAGTTCACGTCATTCCTTACTTGTTTGCATGGGGATCGATTGCGCTCATGACGACGATTCCGGATATGAAAGGCGACACCGCTCATTCGAAAATGACTTTCGCCGTCAAATACGGAATCCGAACCAGCGTTTGGGTGGCGACGATTTGGGTCGTCACGGCCTTCGTGATCGGTTTGATTTTAGACGATCCGATCATCACGCATCCGATTCTGATCTCGTTGCCGTTATACGCCATTTTATTGTTTAAGATGAATGTTGTCTGGGTGCTGAGAACGATTCGATATTCGATGTTTTTTCTTGCCATGTTTATCTGTTTTGAATTTCCGGTTTTCTTTATCGTCATTTTGGTCAATTTCTATCTGGCGAAAATCTACTATATTTCCCGGTTCGATCTGGATTATCCGACATTTAGGGTAGAAGAGGAATAAAAATGATTCGAGTCAATCGCGAAACCTGCGATCTCTGCGGCGTGTGCGTTTCGGTTTGTCCGGAAGATTGTCTGGAATTGACGGAAACCTACTTAAAGACCGATAATAAAATTTGTATCGGATGCGGATTTTGCGTCAAAGTCTGTCCGACGGCGGCGCTAAGCGAGGTGAACGAAAAGGAGGAATCCGATGAAAGACCGCTATGACGTTCTCGTGATTGGCGGCGGGCCGGCGGGAACGACTGCCGCTCGTTTTGCCGCACTGAATGGTGTTTCCGTTGCGTTGATCGAACGAGACCGCGAAATCGGCGTGCCCGTCCGGTGCGCCGAAGGCGTCAGCGATACCGGGTTGAAGAAAATCATCGATATCAATCCAAACTGGATCGCGGCGACCGTCCGGAAATTCCGGTTTTACTCACCGACAAAACAGCAGGTCGAACTTCATTCCAAAGAAACCGGCTACGTTCTTCATCGGCGCGTATTCGATCACGCTCTCGCAGTCGAAGCCGTGAAAAGCGGCGCGGAAATTTTCACCAAGGCTACCGCTTATGGATTGACCCGAACGGAGAATAGTTTTTCGAATGTTCTCGTCCGCTATGAAAATCGCGAACGGACGGTTCAGGCTAAAATTGTCATCGCCGCAGACGGCGTCGAATCCCGAATCGCCCGGATGGCTGGAATCCGGACAAATCTTCCTCTAAAAGACATCGAATCATGCGCGCAGGTTCTCGCCGGTAATGTGGATATCGATCCGGAGAGGATCGACTTTTACCTATCGCAAAAATGGTCGCCCGGCGGCTATGTCTGGGTATTTCCCAAAGGCGACAGAATGGCGAATATCGGTCTCGGCGTCAACGGCTCCATGACGAATGGACGTTCGGCAGCCGCGCATTTGAACGAGTTTCTTGACGAGAATTTTCCAAACGCTTCACGGCTGACGACGATTTACGGTGGTGTTCCCGTTGCGACAAATCTTGCCGAATTGGTGGCAGACGGATTGATGGTCGTCGGCGACGCGGCGCATCAGGTGAATCCGTTAACCGGCGGCGGCATTTCATCGGCGATGGCTTCGGGAAAGATGGCCGGAACCGTTGCGGCAGATGCAATTCGATGTGGCGATACATCGAAGAAAAAACTTCGCGCTTATGAAAGCGAGTGGAACCGAACTATCGGAAAGGATTATCGGCGGTTTTATCGTCTGAAAGAATGGATTCGCAACATGACCGACGCGGAGTTTGAAGAGATCGCCGCCGCCTTTCAGGGAATGGCGCCCACCGATGTTAAAATGTCGGGCATTTTCCGAATGGCTGTTAAAAACAAACCGTCTCTGATCGTTGACGCCATCAAAGCGTTCGCAGGATTTTGATTGACCCGATGAAAGAAATCCTGAAACAACTGCATTTATCCGAGTTTGTCGTCATCGATTTCGAGACGACAGGCCTGAATCCGGCTAATGATGCGGTTCTCGAGTTTTCAGGAATCCGTTTCATCGACGGAGAGCCGAAGGAAATTAAGTCATTCCTCTGCGATCCCGGTATTGAAATTCCAGTTGAAATCGAATTGCTGACCGGAATCACGACGCAGATGGTCGCCGGGCAAGCGCCGTTCGAGAAACGCCTGAAAGAAGCGATCACATTCATCGGAGAATCGCCGATCGTCGGCCATAACATCGGATTCGATCTGGCATTTTTAAAAGAATATATGCGGCGCGAAAAACAAAATCGCAAAAGCATATTGAAAAATTTTACTTACGACACGTCGCTAATGGCGCAGGCATTCTTTTTTTATCTGCACAATCACCGACTGACGACGGTCACCGATTATTGCGGTTTTTCGACAAAAGATGCGCATCGCGCCGAGACGGATTCGCTGAATACCGGACGAATTTTTCTATGTTTAATTCGGGAAGCGCTGAAATACGACTTCGACACATTTCAAACCATCAATCGAATCCTTGAAGGAACGAATGATCCGAATAAATGGCTCTATCTGCGTCTTTTGGAAAGATTGTCTGCCGCCGGTTCGATCGGCTCGGACCGTACTCCGGCGATAGACTGGCGCGCTCCGGACAATATCATCGGAAAGAAAATCGAATCGGCAGATTCTGAAATCTTCCGGAAAAACTCTACCAATGCACTCGCCGAACGATTTTTCGGGAACAGCGGAAAAGTTGCCGCCGTTCTGAAGAATTTCGAGCCGAGACGTCAGCAAAAGGAGATGGCCAAGATCGTTCTGGACTCGCTTCTCGGCGAACAGTCGGCGATGATCGAAGCGGGCACAGGCGTCGGAAAAACACTGGCATATTTGGTACCGTCGATTCTCTGGCTGAACGGAAACGGGAAAGACGACAATCGGGTGATCGTCGCCAGCAACACAAAAAACTTGCAGGAGCAAATTTTCTATAAAGAAATTCCGTTCATTTCTAACGAACTGAAACTACCGTTCAAGGCGGTTCTTTTAAAAGGGCGGAACAACTACATTTGCAAAACCAGATGGAATCGTTTTCTGGCGGATATCGGCAACAGTCTGGGCTTCGCAAACCGATCTGCTGTTATTCCGATTGTGATCTGGTTAAAGCACACGAAAACCGGCGACATCGGAGAAAATAACGGCTTCCAGATGACGAACAATTTCGCCATCTGGAAAGAAATTTGTTCGGAACCGGGTTTTTGCACGACCAGTGTTTGTCAAAAGTACGATGGTTGTTATCTCGGCAAAATCCGGCATCATTCTCAAAATGCCGATGTCGTTATCGTCAATCATTCGCTTTTGCTGGCTGACTCGGTTTCTGATAGTCACGCTTTGCCCGATTATTCAGTGCTGATCGTCGATGAAGCACACAATCTTGAAAAAAATGCCTATGCCAACTTTGCGGAAAAGATCAATCTGATGATGCTCACCTATCTGCTCAACGATGTCAGCACCGGTACGACCGTCGAACGCGGTATTGTCAGGAACATCATCGATTTCTGCCGGCAGATCAAGAAACTTCACGAAGTCGAGCCGATTATCGAAAAGATCAAAGACAACGTTTCCGACCTCCGAATTACCGCAGAAGTCTTCTTTAAAAAAATTGCCAACACGCAATCCGCCAACCGAAATTCTGGCGGCAAGAACTATGGCGTGAAAAAGCGGTTTAAAGTATTTGTGGATGCTTTCCCGAATTTTGAGATGGAGACCAGCACTTTTGCGGCGGAGATGAACAATCTCTACGAGAAGTTAGCCGGTCTGAACGAAAAGATGAAGACGCTGGTTGCCGACTTTCCGGAACTCTATGACGAGTTGAACGCCAAACTGGCGAATGCTTTCGATGACCTGGATTTTTACCGGAAGACGTTTAAAAAAGTCACGACCGGGAACGATGAAAAGATGATTTTTTGGTATGAAATCGCTCCCGGTGGCAAAGAAACGACAGTCGAGTTGGCCTGCACGCCTCTCGCCGTGAATACGGAAATATTTGAAAAAATATTGAAACTGCGTCATACGACGATCCTGACTTCCGCAACACTGAGGATCGCCGGCTCGTTCGATTATCTCGGAAACCGGACAGGTGCGATGTTACTCGACCATGACTCGGTTCAAAGTGTCGCCGTCGGTTCTCCGTTCAGGTATTCGGATCAGATGAAGTTTATCACGGTTTCACAACAAGGCGGGGAGATTCAGTCGTCCGTGATCGCGTCGATTCTGATTCGTTTGGCGAAGGAAACGCAGCGCGGAATCCTGACGCTGTTTACTAGTTATTCTTCGTTAGGTGAAGTTTATAAACTGATCGCGCCTACATTCAAAAATATGGGAATCACACTTTTAGCGCAGGGACATGGCGGCTCGCGCTCGTCGATTCTCGACCAATTCCGCGGCGAGCGAAATTCTGTTCTTCTGGGAACGGATAGTTTCTGGGAAGGTGTGGACGTCATCGGGAATTCTCTGGAAATTTTAGTGATCACGAAACTGCCTTTCCCGGTTCCTTCCGAACCTATCATCGAGGCGAACGTCGAAAAATTTAAAGAGGAAGGAAAAAATTCGTTCAACGACTATTACGTTCCAGAGGCGGTTCTTAAATTCAGACAGGGTGTTGGGCGATTGATTCGCTCGACCAGCGACATTGGTGTCGTCATCAATCTTGATAATCGGATCGATCGGATGTCTTACGGCAGGTTTTTCAAAGACTGTGTACCGGTTACGACTGAAACTGTCGCCGGGGAAGACAAGTTGATACAATCTGTCCAACAATTTTTTGGCAAGGATAAAGTATGATTTTTATAAGATACATCATTTTACTGTTGGTATGTACACTGAGTCTCAACGCGCAAGATTCGAGCCGGATTACGATCAAATCGATCATGACCGATCCGGGATTGGCGAGAGACGCTTCCGCAAGTAAGAATTATTGCTGGACGCCGGATGGAAAATTCGTTACTTATTTTGAAAAAGCAGAGAAAGATCAATTTTCATTGATACGAATGTCAGCGGATTCGGCACGAGTCGATACGGTTTTTATGCAGAAGGACATGACATATTCCGATGGAACAAACACTATCGCGTTAAATGTCAAAAGTGCGGTCTGGTCGCCATCGATGAATAAAATATTGCTAACCGGAAAAGATGATATTTTTCTGATGACCGTCGAGACGAAAGCGATCGAGAGATTGACGTCGGACGGAAAGCCGAAAGAGGATTTTCAGTTTTCGCCGGATGGAAACCTAATCTGTTTCGTACAATCCAACAACCTGTGGGTTGTTGACTTGCGGACGAAAGCCGCGTCTCAATTGACGACGGATGGAAACGAGAAAATTTTCAACGGCAAAACGGATTGGCTGTACCGGGAAGAGTTCGATATGTCATCAGGATATAAATGGTCGCCAGATAGCAAACGAATTGCATTTCTTCAACTCAACGAATCGAACGTTAACCGAATCCCGTTGATCAGTTATTCCGGAATATATCCTGAGGTGGCATGGAAATATTATCCCAAAGCAGGAGAGAAGAATCCGGAGGTTCAGGTTGGCATCGTCAATATTACCGATAAATCAATTGTCTGGATGAAACCAGATGCACCGAAAAAAGAATATCTTCCGCGATTTGAGTGGATTCCTTCAACCAACCGGATCGCGCTGCTCATAATCAACCGGCTTCAGAGTTCTATGAAATTATTCGTCGGCGATCCTTCGACCGGAATTTGTGAAGTCAGGCTGGAGGAAAAAGATCCATATTGGCTGAATATCAGCGACTTGTACTACTTTTTCAAAGACAGTTCTGATTTTATCTGGTTCTCGGAAAAAGACGGATACATGCACCTTTACCTTTATGACGGTAAAGGAAATCTGAAGCGGCAGATCACGCAGGGAAACTGGTGTGTCACCGAGTTGAATGCCGTCGATGAGAAAAACCGAAAAGTCTATTTTACCGGTACAAAAAAATCACCTTTAGAAAAGCATCTGTACGCTGTCAGTCTGGACTCGGCATACTATGAGCAAATCGATAGCACCGATGGCAGTCACGAAATCGATTTTTCACCGACATTGAAATTTTATCTCGATAAATATTCGACATCGGAATTTCCGCCCAAAATCTATCTGTCGTCAGTCATTGGCGGTAAACGAAACCTGCTGTTTGAAAATCTGGATTTCAACAAAGAAAAATATGGTTTCGGTACGACGAAATTCATCGAAATTCAGGCGTTGGACGGAACGATGCTTTACGGTTCCATGCTTTATCCGAAGAAATTTGATCCTTCTAAAAAATATCCGGTATTTATTTATGTTTATGGCGGACCTGGCTATCAAATCGTTCAAAACAGTTATGCCGGTGCATGGCATCAGTATCTGACACAACAAGGATATTTGGTGTTTAGCATCGATAATCGTGGATCGGCAAACCGCGGTCGCGAATGGGAGCGAAAAATATATTTATCGATGGGAAAATTTGAACTGCAGGATCAGTTGGATGGAGTAAAATACCTGAAAACATTACCCTACGTCGATGCGAAACGAATCGGAATCTGGGGCTGGAGTTACGGCGGTTACATGACACTTTACGCGCTGGCCAAATCGCCGGATGTCTTCAAAACGGGGATCACCATCGCGCCTGTGACGCATTGGAAATATTACGATACGGCCTATACCGAACGATACATGGGACTTCCGAAGGACAACAGCATCGGGTATTTTGAAAGTTCACCTTTCAACTATGTCGATCAAATCAAGGCGAATTTCCTTCTTGTTCATGGGCAGGCCGATAACAATGTTAACTTCCAAAATAGCGCGATGTTCATTGATGAGTTAGTGAAAAAAGGAAAATCGTTCGAGATGATGGTTTATCCGAACCGCGATCACGGAATTTCCGATACCGAAACAAGGATTCATCTGTACGAAAAGATGGCGGATTTTCTCAAGAAAAACTTATAACGGATTCGCTCGTTTCATTGGATGATGAAGTCCTTCATAAATAAGATAATTTTCTGGCTGAAAGTAATGCGCGCTCCGTTTTTTACAGCGAGCATCGCGCCGGTGATTCTGGGTACTGCGATCGCCTGGTCGGAGTTCCACGTTTTCGATCCGCTTTTATTTTGGCTGACGTTAATCGGTGCGGTATCGGCTCATGCCGGGGCGAATATTATCAACGATTATTACGATCATCTTTCCGGAAACGACGAAGCCAACCGCAATTACAATACCTTTTCCGGCGGTAGCAGAATGATTCAAACGGGTCGATTATCACCTGTTATGATGCTCACAGCCTCGCTGATCGCTTTCTCATTAGCGATTGCGATCGGATTATTTTTGAACTGGGCAGCTGAAGGGAACGTCATTTTATGGATCGGAATTATCGGCATATTGATCGGATTTTTTTATTCCGCTCTTCCGATTGGTTTATCCTATCGCGGAATCGGAGAAACAGGAATTGCACTGGCGTTTGGACCATTGATTGTATTTGGCGCGTGGTTCGTTCAGACCGACAGATTTTCATGGTTGCCGATCTTGGCTTCAGTACCGGTTGGAATTTGGGTCGGATTGATCATATTCATTAATGAGTTTCAGGATTTCGATGCAGATTCTCAGACGGGGAAAAAAACGCTGGTTGTCATTTTTCATGACAAACGAAAAGCAATCCGGTTTTACCAGGTATTTCTAGTCGGATCTTTTATTTGGATTTTCGGTTGGATATTAAAAGGCGTTTTCCCTGTTTGGACATCATTTGTATTTTTACTGATACCTGTCGTCTTCTGGAATATTGCCGTGTCATCCAAGAAATATGATACTATTCAGGAATTACTGCCGGTCAATGCCGCAACGATCGGAATTCATTTTCTGGGAACGATTATCCTCTCGTTGGGATTTATCCTATAAATATCATTCAAAAGAACCGGAGTGTAACACATAAGGAACTTCCTGAAAGCTATGATATTTTTGGCTTTTAAGAACGTAAACCTGCTACATATTTGTAGCGCATAGGGGACTCGAACCCCTGTTGCCGACGTGAGAGGCCAGCGTCCTAGACCACTAGACGAATGCGCCATATCAAATAAACTTCTTCGGGAAATTTGCTGGGAAGCAGGGATTCGAACCCCGATAACCAGATCCAGAGTCTGATGTCCTGCCGTTGGACGACTTCCCATCATTTAAAAAAGCGGGCTAAATTTACAATACGAAGGGATAATTCTCAAGTAAATCATTGGTGTTTTAATATAGGTTTTTAGGGATATTTGTTTCAGGAAAACGTGTGGTCTAAAAATGGGGAGGCGGAACCGACAATTCCCTATCAAAGACTCTGCCCTATCCCTGATAGAAAATAAGAGGGGTGACGGTCCCGCCTATATTCGACATTACTTTATGAAAAATCACCATCCAATAAGAATATATGGAATTTCGTTCTCGTTTGTCAATAGTTATTTTATGAATTTATAAATTGATATATTTCGTGCGATCTTTTTTTCATTACTGCATATTCTTTACGGATACCGTTGATTAATTCTCGGTAGTATGGGCATTAAATTTTGGTGGATTTTCAAGATGTTTTTTAACGGCGCAGAGATTGGCTGAACGCACCAACGAATCGCGGTACTTTTCCGGAAAATCAGGCGGAATCTGAATTTCTAATTCGATATTACCAATAAGTCCTGTTTTTGGATCGGTTTCCATTCTCTGAACAATTCGAACATTTTCGGTAGGTAAATTTCGTTGACGACAAAAACCAAGGATGTAAATTCCCGCGCAAGTGCCGATGGAAGATAGAAATAATGCAAAAGGTGTCGGCGCCGAGCCATCTCCGCCCGCACTCAGCGGCTGATCGGTATGAACGGTAAAATTACCAAGATGCGCGTCGACCTGTAAATTTTTGGGAAAATCAATTGTTAATTCCATGAATAATCCTTTCTTTTTTTTATTTTGGATGACATCGTTTTTTACCGGTTACATTTTTTGAGAATTTTTTTGTGAGTAAGTATTGTAACTTTGACTGCAATGTTTATCTGACACGAAGGAAAATGTAAGTATGCCGGATTATCAGAAAGAAGAGTTAAAAACAATCGCCTTGGTCGTTTCCACGATGGCCTCTTTTTTGACGCCTTTTATGAGTTCGTCCATCAATATCGCTTTACCGTCAATTGGAAAAGAATTTTCGATGAATGCCGTCGAAATGGGTTGGGTGGCGACATCCTATTTGTTGTCTTCGGTTATGTTTCTTTTGCCGTTTGGCAGGCTGGCAGACATTTATGGGCGAAAGAAGGTTTTCCTCACGGGAACGATAGTTCTAATACTGAGTTGCTTATTGGCTACATATTCACGTAGTTCGATGGTCTTAATTGCGGTTAGGATGATTCAAGGATTCGGCAGTGCAATGATTTTCGGAACCGGTGTGGCCATTCTGACGTCGGTTTTTTCGGCTGGTGAACGCGGGAAAGTCCTTGGTATCAATGCAGCTTCCGTTTACATTGGTTTATCAACCGGCCCGGTCTTTGGTGGTTTTTTGACGGAACACTTCGGATGGCGAAGTATTTTCTATGTCAATATTCCGATCGGTTTGACGATCATTATTTTAGTCATTTGGCGGTTGAAGGGAGAATGGTCGGAATCGAAAGGAGAAAAATTCGATTTGTTCGGCGCTTTACTCTATGTCGTATCTCTTTTTTCGTTGATAGTCGGCCTGTCGGATATGACGGTTGCAATCCATTATTTGTACGCGGGAATAGGAACTGCCGGATTGGTCGGTTTTTTATATTGGGAGCATCGAATCAATCAACCGCTTCTCAACATTCGACTATTTCGGAGCAATACTGTTTTTATGATGTCGAATCTGGCGGGACTGATCAATTATGCCGCGACCTTCGCTGTTGGTTTTATGCTCAGTCTTTACCTTCAATATATCAAAGGACTCAATCCGGAACACGCTGGATTGATTCTTATAGCCCAACCGCTGACAATGGCAGTCATTTCACCGCTCGCAGGAAGATTGTCTGACGGGATCGAACCTAGAATTGTCGCCTCGTCAGGTATGGCAGTGACGACTCTCGGCCTAATCCTTTTTGTCTTTATTCAGGCGGAAACCGGAATGATCCAAATAATCGCAACGCTCATGATAATCGGTGCCGGGCTGGCGCTGTTTTCATCGCCCAATACAAATGCCGTCATGAGTTCCATTGAGAAACGATTTTACGGCGTTGCTTCGGGGACGCTGGGAACAATGCGACTGGCCGGTCAAATGCTGAGTATGGGGATCGTCATGTTAATCATTTCAATGATGATCGGTCGTGTGAAAATTACACCGGTTTTTTACCCATCATTTTTAACGAGCATGAAGATCGCTTTTGCTGTATTTTCCGCTTTCTGTTTGGGAGGGATTTTTTGTTCGTTAGCGCGTGGAAAAGTTTACGATAGAAATCGTTTGAATTAATCGGCGGTAATTTCGTTATAAATCAACATTTCCGTGCTGTAGGCCGTCTTATCAATTCCGGTGACACGGAACAGAATTTCAAAATATTTGGGAACTTTATGATATTTTTCCATGAACTTTTGTTCTACTTCTTGTCGCGTCGAGGATTGTGTCAGATAGTTCACCACTTCGGGCGCGCCGAGTGAATGGTAGGAAGCGATAATAAAAATGGAATTCTTTGCGGGGTCTGTTAATTTAACTGCCAAAACAAGGTCTTCATTGAGTCCTGCGGAATGAAGGGAAGTCATAAACGTTTGACTACCGGCGGTGTCGGATGGAGAATAGGTGATTTTATGCGGCAGGATTTCATAGCGGAAGTGAGATTTCCGATTGGAATTTCTCGCTGTACATATCAAAGAAAAAATGATCGCCAGTAACGACTAAAACCGGCAAATTCGACTGCAGGTATTCTTTCCAGATCGGATCGCTTTTTTCGATGAATTGATAAGATTGCAGTTTCCTTGATAAACTTCTGTCATGAATCCAAAGAATTGCCAATAGAATGCAAAGCGCCGCGAGGATGGGTATGTAGTACTTTTTTGCCAACCAGACGACCACTCGTTTCGTGCGATCCAGATTTTCAGAAACGGGTACGAATTTCGCGTTGTAATGCCCTTTGGGTATTTTTAGACGGTAATTATCGTCTTTTACGATCGGAATGTGGTTGAAGAATAAAGTAGAAAGAGTCTCATCGATCGACAGTTCGATCTGTGAAATTGTGATAAATTGTGCCTTGAGATCGCAGATTCAAACGAAATATTTCGGCTGGAAAACCGAAGCGGGAAAATTTGATCTGATCTCGGAATTGACCATCGACGCAGGCAGTCGTTTGACAAAACACACGCTTAAAATCACGGATAATCCGCCGAATCTTTGCACCGGAATCGTTAAAATGGAAAACACGACAGTTTTCACTTCCCAGGCGAACGATGAAGGTTGGATGTATTTAGCAACCTACGGAAAACAGAGTCTTGCCGGAGACAGTCTCGGGCTGGCGATTTTGTTTCAGAAAAACGACCTGATTCAGTTGACGGAAGATCCGAACAGTCATGCTGTCGTTCTCAAACCAGTCAATAACTCTTTGACTTACTACTTCTTAGCGGCGTGGGATAAGGAACCGAACGGAATTCGGTCATGCAGTCAATTCGCTCAGTATTTAAATGAAACGGCCCGGCAGATGGATAATCCGGTTATCGTAAAAATAGAATGAAGGTCGGTAAAATATATTTTTGCAACCAATTCTTGTCTTTCTGTCTCTAAACACTGAAATTCACAGCGAATCATGGAGGATAAATGAAAGTTGGATTGATCAGTTTAGCGTTGACATTGATGATGGGAACCGGCCTATTGGCAGAAGGTAATGCGTGGTATTCGTTCAACGAAGGCATTCTGAAAGCGAAGAAAGAAAACAAGCACATCGTCATTGATTTTTATACCGATTGGTGCGGATGGTGCAAAAAGATGGATAAGGAAACCTTTTCCGCGCCCGCAGTTGAGAAATATTTATTCGAGAATTTCGTACCGATCCGCATCAACGCGGAAAACGCAACCGAGAAACTTCAGTTTCAGGGGAAAACCTATACGCCGGTTCAGTTGACGCGTGCTTTTCAGGTGACCGGTTATCCATCGATCGCTTTACTGACACCCGGTTCGGAGGTTGTTGCCGTGATTCCCGGATATATCGAGAAGGATATGTTTATGAATCTCCTGAGGTATATGAAAAGCGAGTCGTATAAATCTAAGATGACGCTTGAAGAGTTTCTAAAAAAAGAAACAGAACGGAAAAAATAAAAGTCTCTTTAAAATTAAATTTTATTCGTTGACTTCTGTCTTTAAATT
>Ga0265296_1001201_pt1 | contig 31077 bp, 28 predicted proteins | sample MunlanPumphouse1_FD_189073 | JGI IMG/M metagenome (GOLD analysis project Ga0265296, IMG submission 189073) | Groundwater microbial communities from a municipal landfill in Southern Ontario, Canada - Pumphouse #1 | ecosystem: Environmental > Aquatic > Deep subsurface > Groundwater | place... | reverse complement strand
CCGGGTCGATTATCGAGGCCCGGTTGTATGCCTCGAGCGATTCGTTATAATTTTTCAGATTGAAGAGGACGAGACCCTTGTCCATCCATGCAGAGGCATTGTTCGGGTTAAGTTTCAGGGCCTGGTTATATGCCTCGAGAGATTCGTTAAAATTTTTCAGATCGGAGAGGACGTCCCCCTTGTTGATCCATACCGAGGCATTGTTCGGGTTAAGTTTCAGGGCCTGGTTGTATGCATCGAGAGATTCGTTATATTTTCCTTGTTCATTCAGGGCAACTCCCCTGTCGTTCCATGCTGCGGCCTCCGAGTCAGATGTAGTGCATCCAGCCATCAGCGTCGCGGCAACGAGCAGGAGAATAATGGTAAAAAAAAATCGCATGATTCCAATACATTATCCGGGCCTTTAAAAAAGCCTGACGATATTCCGTTGGTCGCACCCGGGTTTTTCTTTCGCACCACCCGGTTCATTCTCTTCAGGCAGCTGCTTCACGAGCGTCGGGTCGGGATAGGGCCTGACTTTCCCGGTCGTTCCCGGTTCGAACCGGCAGGAATCATTCACTGGTCACCCGCCCGTACGAGTTCCTTAAAAGAACCGAGTCGTTCCCTGTCGATGCCGATGGCAGGGAGCATGTCATTGGCGTTTTATCCGGGCTGGTCGGGGGAATCACATCATCAACGATGTCAGCCACCATTTTAAGAGAGCAATCCATTGGCGGGAACGGTGCAGGACGATCGACGCGGTTCCCGGGAGGATCCGTTTTGATGTTTTTTAGAATTGATATATCCGGGGGCATGATCGGGTAAGCCCGCAAACGGGATCCTGCCGGGATGTACAGGGCGATTAAAGAATGGAAACTTCACATGCCTGCCGTTACCATCGTTTTTGCCGTGATCCATGTAACCTTGGTTATCCTGCAATATTTCTTTTAATGCAGATGATGCCAGACCCGGAAAAAATTAAAAGAAACGTGGCTATGCCCTGCTCGTTCACGGTCTCGTTGATATCGGGATGAAGTCCCTCTGCACCGGTATATTCCTCGCTCAGGCAGCGTTCAGGTACGGCTAACATATGAGGTCGCACCCCTCCAAGCATCTGAAGCGATCAGTTACGAACTGGCAGTTGGACAGGCAGATATCGCACTTACTCAATTTATGCGAGTTATTTGGGGGTGGGCTGGCATTCTGCTGTGGCAGGTCAACGGCAGCATAGTGGAGGGTGCAAGAGCACTGCCAAGGATCGCAAGGCAGACGATGAAGAGCACGAGGCGTGCAAGCGGGGATTTTCTGGGGATGGTATGGGATGTTCACACTTCCGGATTATCCATGAAAAGTACGGCAGGACTGTAGATCAGGATTGGTGAAATGGAATTTTTTCTGCCATGATCTTCCAACTGCAGTTCCGGATGGCTGCAGGATGCAGGGGCTCCTCGTCCCCGCGTACGGCTCCCCGTTCCATTCCTATTCGCAGCAGCCGTAATCTTTCATACACGACTCAAGCCAGTCAAGATCTGTCCCGCCAACACGGCATATAGTGGCGCGGATATAGGCGCAGGATCCCTTGTAACTAATGGTACACGATTCGCTGTTGGCCGGGGGATGCAATGCAGTTTCCTGCGTCGGGAGGTCAACAGCAAGGTAGTGGGCAGTGGCAACGATGGTGGCGGCGATCGCTAAGCAGACGATGAAGAGGATGAGGCGGGGATTGTTGTGCAGCAGTCATGAATTCGGCCTCACTACTCTTTGGTTTTGTCATGGCTGGTATAAAATACCCATGAAACGGATCTACGGAGCCTCAGTCATGAGTCCTCCCCAATACCGCCACACATAGTATCCGACAGTTCACTCTCTCAAAAATAATAATTTTTCACGCGAAAATCGCTTGTAACATGCTCACCTTTTTAAAAAGCCGACCCATCATCCGAATGCCGGGTGGTCTTCAGACTCGGGGCAGAAGAAGAACCCAGGGGGTTCTTCGAATTTGAGGATGAGACGGCTGCAGGTCTTCGAACCCGATCGTGATCGATGCTGGAAAAAGGTAAACGGGTGTAAAATGAGTGCGGGGAAGTATCCCCTGGACGCAGTGCAATGAGAATGATGGGGCGTTTCAATCAATTTTTCATAAATTTTTTATTCGTGCCGTTGCAGAAAACAGTGTATAATTTTATTTTCTCGTGATCGCGGCGTCCGGACAAACCTCCGCAAACTTGCAGCTCAGGCACTCCCGCTGCGAAGGTGTTGCCGGGAAATCCCCATATTCATAGGAAGCATTCATCTCGCCAAATTCCCGGGGGATCATCTCCTGAATCACGGCAAGCTGCTCCCAGAAGAATGAATACGGTTTTGTCGCGCCGGTCTTCAGAAATACCAGTTCGGTGCGGATATCGTCACAACTTTTCCGGTAATACTGCATGGCCCAGAGCACATACGCCGCCATCTGGAGTTCCGACTCGTACTCGTCATCGTCCCGCCCGGTCTTCCAGTCCGAGAGGAGGAGCGTGCCGTCCGGCATCTTCCCGACAAAATCCACCTTGACGATGACGCCGACATCCCCGATTTTGAAATGATCGAACGTCTCGTGCCGGAGGCATTCTCGGGCAGTGTAGTCCGGCCATTTCCCGAAGAAGGTCTGGAGGCAGGTCTTGCCGTTCTCATCAATGTAGGCATAAAACGATGAGGGGGTAGTCTCGCCATTGTGATATTCGGTGAATGTCTCGCCGCCGATATTTTTGTACCGCAAAACTTTCTTTGAGAACTCGCTCATTGCCGTGGCCGGATCCATCGGTTTGTTCTCGCAATGCAGTTGGATCTGCTGGTCGATGATATCGTGAATGAGCTGGCCCTGCACGACAAATTTTGACGTGAAGTTCTTGAGGTACCGGATCTTTTCCGGATTCACGACCGGATTTGATTTGACGTACGGGGCAATGTATTCAAAATAATACTGGCGCTGGCACCGGTGCCAGACCCGGTGCCGGGTGAAGGACCAGGAATTTATTTTGTGGAAGAATGGGTCCAGGTCGGCCATATATTTCTGTAGAGGACTGGTGCGAAATATCTTCCTCTTTTTTGCGTCTTACATCAACCAGGATATACCATTATAATTTCACGTTCACCGCAGCAAGATACTCGCCGAGCGCCTGCAAAAATGCCCGGATATCTTCCGGATAAATTGCGCCCATGACCGAGAGCCGGAACGATCGCTCTCGGATCTTTCCCGGGTAGATGGTAAATCCCCTGCTGTAGAGAAAATCGTGCATGCGGGTGAAATCAAAACGGGGATCATCCGGCTCCAGGACCGTTAAGAGGATGTGCGATTCGAGCTCTTCTGTGAGGAGCAGAGAAAAACCAAGGGATAGCAGACCCGACCGGAGCATTGTATAGTTCTCGTTGTACCGCTGGTAGCGTTCAGCACCCCCTTCTTCAAAATATTCCCGGATAGCCTGCTGCAGGGCATAGGCAACCTGGACCGGCATGGTAAACGGGGTCTGACCGGTGGTTTCAAGATACTGGTACTGGCTGTACAGATCGAGATAAAACGAACGCTTCCGGTACCCTTTTATCATTTCCAGGGCATCGTTTTTGCAGATAACAAACGCGATGCCTGCCATTCCCTGGATGCACTTGTTTGAGGTTGAGAGCAAAAAATCGGCGCCGGAGGCCCTGATGTCGATCGGCACCCCGGCGTAACTCGAAATGGCGTCGACAATAAAGGTGCACTGGTACCTCTTGGCCAGGGCACCGGTCTCGTTCAATGGGTTGAGGATCCCGGTGGTTGTTTCGTGATGGACGAACACGACACAGCAGATGGTGCGGTCCTGTTTGAGCACTTCTTCAACAACCGCCAGGTCGATCGGGCTGCCCCAGTCAAAGCGGATTGGAACGCAGGGGATGGAATATGTTTGTGCAATGGCCACAAATCTCTCGCCATAGGCCCCGTTCACGATGACAGCGACTTTTCTGTTTTCCGGAACCACGGAGTTGATCACGGAATCCATGACGGCCGTTCCGGATCCGGCAAACAGGACGGTGGTGTACGTATCGTCGCCCCCGGCTATCTTCACCAGGTCCCGGCGTATCCCGGAGAGGACCTGCACGAACTCCTCTTCCCGCGGACAGATATCCGGCACTACCAGTGCAGCTTTCACGGTATCGGTCGTGGTGGCAGGTCCCGGGTTTAAGAGGATATTCCGTTTCATGGTTCTGACTCTCTTGTGTCCGGTGCAGGCAGCAGGGAGGCTGCGGGGCCGGAGGTTTGGTCCCGGTTCATCCGGCTGAACAAACCCGGTGTCACCGTTACGGTCCCCCCAGGGAATTCATAAACCGCTCTTTCATCTGCGGGGGCAGCGTGGCAGGCCGTCCCAGGTTCTCGCACGTTCCCTGTTGTATCTTCAGGTGAATAAAGGTTAATTCCGGATCCTGCTTCCAGGCAGACAGGTACCGATTAAGTTCTTCCAGATTATGTGCGTGCACGGCCTTTGGGTACCCGCACGATGCGGCAGTTCCGGTAAAGTCCACAGCACCGGAGACCGTCATCTGTCCGCCGGTGGATTCATAGGAGTTGTTGTCTAAGAGGATGTGGAGCAGGTTTTTGGGGCGGTACCAGCCGATCGTTGCAAGACTTCCCAGCCGCATGAGGAGTGCCCCGTCCCCGTCTACCGTGATGAAGAACCGGTCCGGCCGGGCCCGTGCCAGGCCAAGGCCGATCGATGCAGCGCAGCCCATGGAACCGATCATGTAAAACTCGTTCCTCTCGTCTCCTGTTACGGATAACTCCCGGCTGGTGTATCCCGTTGTCGCGATGAGGAATGTATGGCAGTCTTTTGCGGAACGGATCACGTCCAGGGCATCGGATCGGAGGGGCGGGTCGTCCCTGCCGGAAGGGCTCTCTGTCCTGGTGGACGGGACATGCACCCCTTCATTCCGGGGAGCTGGATACGGGGCAAAGGTGCCTTTTCTCACAACAAATGCGAACATCTCCCCCGGTTCAATGATCCGGGCTGCACGGTCCAGCTGTCCGGCGGCATCTTCGGGATTGTCCGATAAATATTCCCAGGCAATGCCCATCAGTTCGAGCAGGGGGATGGTGATCCTTCCGGTGAGCGCATGCTGGGGTTCATCAGAAACGCCTTCTTCTCCCCGCAGGCTGACAAATACCAGCATGGGAATTTTGAACACGGCACAGAGCGATGTGAGGGGCGACATGGCATTGGTCAGCCCCGAGTTCTGCATCAGCACCACCGGTCTCTTTCCCCCCATGTACGCTCCCGCACACACCGCAACCGCGTCCCCCTCGTTTGCTGCAATGATATACTCCCCGCGATCCTGGGCACTGTTGATGAGGCCTTTCAGGTACGAACACGGTACGCCGGAAAAAAAAGAGAAGCCCCGATCCTTGAGCTGATGAACAAACTGCCCGGGATCCAGCATTATATCTCATCCGTTCTCTGCAGGTCGGCGATGGTATTGATGTCCAGCCAGTTCCCCTGGATGAACTTGACGCAGACGGGATGCTTCTTGAGAATCTCCATGAAGAGATCCTTCATGCGCAGTCTGCCGAAATCCTTCCGGTCCTGCATCTGTTCGAGAGTTTCCCGGACTATATTCCCGCCGGTACGGCTGACCTTGAAGATGCCGATAAATTCCCCACAAATTTCACCCGGTTCCAGGTCCGGGCCGATTTGACTGAGACTGACATTTTTAAAGAACAGCTTCTTGGAGTACGGGATACTGGTCTTCACGTATTCGTGGTACCCGGAGTCCCGGGAATAATCCGCATCGGCGATGATGGTGATATCGCTGTCATCGTTGACCAGCTCGTTTAAGATGTAACTCTTATAGAAAAGGTCCCCGTAGGAGATGATCGAGGACTCCCGGATCTCCTCTTTTGCCAGGTACAGCGATCCCAGTTCCGTGGTATTCCGGAAATCGTCGTTATCGATAGTCCTGATCTTGTCGGAAACAACGTTCTCCTTGGCAAACCCCCGGACAACGACAATGTCCTTGATCCCCATCTGGGTAAAGTGATCGATCTGGTGAAAAAGGATCGGTTTCCCCCCGATTCGGAGGAGCGCTTTGGGGATATGTGCCGTCAGTACTCCGAGTGTTTTTCCCTGGGATGCCGCAAGGATGATTGCATTGATCGTCTTACCGGCAACAGGAAGATATGCCTGTTCTGCCGCCTCCAGCTCAGCGTCACCCTGGAGGCGGAACACTTCGCCCACGGGAACGATGGTATCTTCGATATTGATCAGGTACTGCTCGTCATGCAGCTGGCGTGACAGTTTCTGCATGGCCGTGATGGAAGCCCGCAGGTTGTGGTTTGCCCAGATAATCGTGCGTATTCCCAGCGAGGCCAGTTTCTCAGGTGGTGTCGAATAATATTTTGTGGGAATGACAATGACCGGGGTTACGTTCTTCCACGCCTTCATGAACTGTTCGATCTCAACCGCACTGGATTTTTTACTGTGAATGAGGATTGCATCTGCACCGGCATTCCGGTACTCATCGGCCCTTATTAGCGCTTCTTCCAGTCCCCAGCCGGCGATAAATGCCTCAACCCGTGCAACTACCACAAAATCCGGGTCCTCCTGGGTATCTTTCATGGCCCGGATCTTGCCGCAGAATTCACTGATATCGGCCAGGGGTTGCTTCTCACGGCTGGCAAGGGAATTTGTCTTGGGGAATACCTTGTCCTCAATACAGACTCCCGCAATATTCCTTGATTCCAGTTTTCGCACAAGCCTCCGTGCGTTATTGAAATTACCGTACCCGGTATCCCCGTCAAGCAGGATCGGAAGCGTTGTGGCATCGTTCATGTACTCGGCGACATCAACAACCTGGGTCCAGGAGGCTTCGTTATTGTCGCGGAGGCCCAGGGAGGCGGAGATGGCAAGGCTGCTTGCCCAGATGCCCTTAAATCCTGCTTCCTCAACAATTTTTGCCGAGATGCCACTGTGGGCCTCCATGAGGAATTCCATGTCAGGCGATGTTATCATCTTCCGGAGAAGGGTGGATTTTCTCATCGTATCCTCAAACCCGTCACGGGTGCTGCCTGCAGGAATGAAACGGTTTTGCCCGGCAGGAACAGGCATACGCAGGTTATACCGGGATGAGGTGCGGTATCCGTTGCCGCGTCAGGAGAACCGGAGTGCATTGTATATCCTTTCCCGTTCTCATGCAAAATGGTTATGCCCGGCAGGATTTTGCCGCATCCGAGCTGTGCTGTTTTTCCTTCGTACGGCATCAGTGCCGGGTTTACCCGCTTGCAATACGAACCCGGCGGTCGTTTTATCTGGGAGTAAAAAAGAGTCTACCATGAAATTCGCATGGCCCAGGAATCTGCACCGGAGGATACCGGCGGAAACATGCATGCCGCCAAGCAGCGTACACTCCTTGTCGGCCTGATCCTGGATATTATCAGCATCATTCCCTGCATCATTGCTGCAATCCTTGCCGGGTCCATCGTCCTCTATGCGGATGCAATCAAAGCCACCAACGAGATCCTGGCAACCTTCCTCTCCTACCTGACCCTCCGGAAGATGGGAGACGGCGGAGCAGGTGCCTATGATTATGGTGTGGGAAAATTCGAGACATTCGCCTCCCTGATCACGGGCGGGGTCATGTTCATCTCACTTGCTTTTGTCATTGCCATGGCGCTGTACCGCATTGCTGTGCCGAGTGAGATTGTCCTCGAAGGGGCTCTCATCGGGATCTTCTTTCTCATTCTCGGTGGCAGCAAGAACGTCTGGCTCTGGAGGAAGAACGTACGGCTGTACCGGATCTCACCTTCACCCATCCTTCATTCCCAGTGGCGTCTCTACCGCTCCAAGGCGCTCTCGGATTTCTTTGTTCTTCTCTCGGTTGTCGCGACACTTGCGCTTTCAGCCTATGCCTGGTCCCTGTATATCGATCCGATCTCCTCATTCATTATTGCCGGGGTCATCGTCACATCGGGATACCGGATCTTCTCGTCATCCCTCCCGGCTCTTCTTGACAAGACCCTTGATGAAGAACTCCAGATGGTGATTGTCGGTGAGCTTGCGGCATTTTTCGATGACTATACCGCGCTCCACGGTGTCCGCTCGCGCAGGTCGGGCCACAGCATCTATATCGAGATCTTCCTGGAATTCGAAGGAACCCGGCCGATGTCCGATGTACAGGACAGCATTGACCGGATCAGGACCTCGCTGGAATCAAAGATCCCCGAAAGTATTGTCAGCATTATTCCCGCACGGGAGCCTCCTCTTAAGAAGAACCAGAAGTAGTCAGGCTCTTGAGCCAGACACTCGACCGGGTCCCCCGGTCTGCCCGGAACCTCACGTACCGGATCATGAAGACCGGTTCATTAAATTGGTGATTACTGAATAGAAGCCACCAGCGAATACTCAAGAGATACATTTCACGAGATCATCATAAAGGTCATGGTGACGGTGATTGTATCTGAACTCCAATTCTTTCAGGTAAAACGGGAATTTCTTCGGGTTCACCCTTTTTTCTCTTCAGGTATTACCGGGGCCGGGCGTTCCTGCGCCCTCGTTTGCGTGTCCGGCAATGGGTATTCGTATGGATTTCCGACGCCCCGCTCCACGGATCAGTCACCCATCGTGACCGATTCCGTGGACGAAACCTCGTAGATCTTCAGCAGTGTCGGGGACGCATGCCACGGATTCGTCTTTTCAAAATACTCCCGCATATGGGGCTGTGCGATATGCTCATCGAGATGCCCCCTGCTCGCCCATTCTTCGAGGAAATGATAGGAATCGTTGGAAATCCCGATAACCAATTCGTAGCGGGTGCACCCGTTCTCTCTTCTCACTATCGGGACGATCTTCCGGACTTCGCGGATGAAATCGCCACGGGATTCCGGTGTAATGAAGCATTCGGCATCAACAAGGATCATGGTGTATCACCAGTATGAGGTTCCCCAAAAAAAGGTAGTATGGTTCCTTATCGAAAAAAGGTGGCCAGCCAGCTCCATGGATCGGGAAGGAACCGGTAGTCATTCCGGCCGATTACCGGCTCGGAACGGGGGATATCCACCCACCCACAGAATCCGGAGAGATCCCTCCCGGGCCAGCAGTTACAACTTTTCGGAACATTCAAGTTCCTGGCATAGCGACAGGCAGAAGAAGTAATCTTTGTCGATTTTACAGTTGTGCTTGCATAGGTCGCAGTTTGATTTGCTGGATCCCGCATTCTCCGGTGCCGGCATGTTCTTCTGCGCCGGGAGATCGATGACAAGATAGTGAGCAGCGGCAAAGAGGCTTGCAGCAATCGCTAAGCAGCATATGAACAGCACGAGGCTGGCGAGCGGGGAACGCTGGGATTCTGACATGGTTTTATCCTCACTGCTTTCCAGTTTTGTCATGACGGGTATAAAATACCCGTGAAAGAGAGTTCCGAACCACCACTCGCCGGGCCCGATGGGGATTGCCGCGAATTGTTCCTCGCAGAATACCCGAGGGGGAAATTTGCATAACACCTCCGTGCGATTTTGCAAGGTTTAACCAGAAAAACACCGCACCGTCAGTCATGTACGGGTATCATTGTTCTCGATCTCCTGCATTCCGGATCACGGCACTGCAAACGGGAGCCCCGTCATGACAATGACACTGCCTGAACGGGAGCAGGGAAAAATGGACCTGCTCCATAGTTAGAGCAGAAGAGAAAGGAAAAGCAGGAAATACAGGGTAATGGAAAGCGGGAGAATGGTCCGTAATGACCAGCGGCTGACCTGTTCAACACGGCAGTTATCCCCGGACTCCGTGAATTTCTGGATGAGGATCCCTGATATCAGTACCATGACAATCGTCGTATACGTGATGACCATGAACACATCCAGGAAGGTTGCATACGCGACGAGCGGGATGGAATCGGATATTCGCCAGTGGATGAACACAGCGACAATGAGCATCGAAGCACCCAGTCCCAGCCTCGACGAGCCTTTCATCGCCAGCGAAAAGAACGTGACTACGAGGAGAAGCAGGATGGGAAGGAAAAATTTCAGGAGTGTTGATGTACTGTCTCTCCGGATATGATAACTGAAGACTGCACGGGAATAAGGGGCCTCATCCTTGCCATAGGAGCGGGATATGATGCGGGAGTCTTCTCTGGACATCTGCCATCCCGGAATGCCGATATCCGGCTCGTGGCCGGTGGAGTTCCGGTGAACTACGAGCATCATGGTGCGCTCATCATGCAGTTTTGGCTCGATCTCGATCGAGAGGGTATGACGGTCGAACGGGTACTGGTGGAGGTCGGGATCGGCTGTCATAGCTGCAAAGATCCGGTAACTTTTCTCATCAGGAGTGTCGAGGAGGGCATCCACCGAGGTTACACGCCCGTTCACAATTTCGAGATCTGTCAGAGAAACGGGTGAATCTGATGCCAGGGTAAGGTAAAAATTGACCCCGAACGTACCATCAGCGACATTGAAACTCTGCAAATCCATCACATACACGCCGGTCTCTACGATCTGCGGGCGGGTGGTGTTCTGCAGCGCGGGAACTTCCGCGGTGGCCATAACCGCGGTTGGCAGTGCAACAAAGAAAACCGCGAAGATGACCGCGAGAAAGATCCACGGGCGTCGCCTTGTTTCGCTGATGAGATGACTCTGTGCCCGCCTCTCTCCCATTCCCTGGTATCTGTCGTGAATATTATCGTCTTCCTGTAGAAGTGTAAGGGTGAATGATGTATATAAATTCACAAGAATTCTTTTTCCCCAATACTTGGCAAGACACCTTTAAGGGGAGTACCCTGCCCGGCTCCGGCCGACTTGCCGAATGCCGTGACACCTGAACCGTCACCTCCGGATGCCGCGAGGATGTCCTTACCCGCCACATCCCCAACCTTAATCCCCATCGCACCCGTCCGGTTACTATCGCACCCGTGATGTCCTATGAAACAAATCCTGCCCGTAACCATTCTCGTTCTCCTTGCCCTCGCGATCATCACCGCCGGCTGTACCTCCTCGCCATCAGCACCGGCGCAAAAATCCCCGGGCGATCTTCTCTTTGCACAGGCTGAACACGAATTCCAGGATAACAATCTCCATGCCGCAACGTCACTCTTCCGGCTCGCGCAGGAGAATTATACGGTGGCCGGTAATATCGCCGCCGCGAAGAACGCCCGGGACCGGATCATGATGATGCAGCTGATGACCTTTCATTACCCGTACAACCGGAGCACCATGGACGGGATGCTGGCTGAGATCTTCCCGGACCTTTCGGCTGCACAGCGGGCTACCCTGCTGGACGATCCCGGGGCTGTGACCCTGCTATCGGACGGGGAGGTATGGTACTTTGAGGATACGATCTCCAACATCGTGTTCCATAACATGACCATCATGCAGAACGCGAATGCAAAAAAGCACTACACCCCGTTCTATGACGAACTGACCCCGCTGGCATTCGCCCAGAAGACCGGCGGCGCCGACCCGTACAGTGACCCGGTGGCATGGGAAGGGAAGGAGGAGATCGCGATCCCCCGCAACCAGCTCCCGGCAAACGGAACGCTGAAACTCTGGGTCCCGCTGCCGATCGAGTACGGGCCCCAGAAGAACGTGACCATCATGTCGCTTGAACCGGCGCAGTACCTGAAGTCCACGACCGGCACGGGCGCAGACCTCGGGCTTGCGTACTTCGAGATCCCGCTTGCGGAGATCCGCGATCCGTTCGTGAATGTCTCCGCCCGCTTCCGCTTCACGGAGTACACCCAGAGATTCACGGTTGATCCCGCGAAGGTGCTGCCCTACAACACGAGCGATCCGGAATACCGGAAGTACACGGCCCCGACAGCAAACATTGCCCTTACGCCGGCCATGAAACAGAAGGCACAGGAGATCGTGGGCAACGAGACCAACCCGTACCTGCAGGCGCAGAAGATCTACCGGTATGTCTCGGACTCGCTCCCCTACAGCCATGCCCCGCACATGCAGCTCGAAGCAACCGGTGAGCCGCGGTCCGTGTACGTGCTTGAGACCGGGATCGGGGACTGCGGGGCGCAGAGCCAGTACTTCGCGGCCCTCTGCCGATCGATCGGTATCCCGGCCCGGGTCCCGGTCGGCTACCAGATGATCCTCGGGCCGGCCGGCACGCATGTCTGGGCGGAGTATTATGTGGAAGGCTACGGGTGGATTCCCGCTGATGTCACAGTCGCGGAAGGTGCTGACTGGTCGTACAACGCGACCACGGCAGAACGGGAACAGTACCGTGACTTCTTCTCCCGGAACCTGGATGCGTACCGCTATGTCATCCAGAAGGATGTGGATGTCCCGCTCACTCCCGATCCGGGCGCTGATGAGGTTGTGATCACCAGAAACACGATCCAGATCCCTGTTGCCGTGTGCGATGCGTGCACGGAGAATCCATCCATCATGATCCCGCAGAATTACTGGACCATCACGGTCGCGAGAGCATAAAAAAAATTTCTTTTTTGTAAACCGGTAGCCGGACCCAAAGTCAGGAATTCTGATCGGCCAATACGATCGCACCGGAACGCGGGTTCCGGTTTCGGGGATTATGAAGGAAGGCAGCAGTCGGTGTTCTGGCGCTTCACCCGGTCTCACCTTGTAATCCCCCACCTTGAAATTTGAGGATGGTCTTTTTGAAATACTCCTGCATGGGGGAGCTTGTGCGATGTGCCCTAACAGATCAGGCTGCATTCGGACATGCATGCGTAGAAATCCGGTGCGTCTTTGCAGTGGTACTCACATATGTCGCATTTGAGTTTCGGATTTATAGTACCATTATCCGGGGGAGCATTGCTTTTCTGCGCCGGAAGATCCACGGCATAATCGTGGACTGTGGTAACGACACTTCCGAAGATCGCAAGGCAGACCATGAACAGTACAAGCCGGGCACGCGGGGAAAAGGAGTCTGTCATCGGATACGCCTCACCGGATGAACACCTGTATATACACGATGATGGGGAGGGAGAACTTAAAAGTTGTACCCGTGTTCCGGGTTCATGCCCCCATACGCTCCCCTCACGCTTTCATCGTGACCGATTCGGAGGAGGCGATCTCGTAGATTGTCAGCCGGGTCGGAGAGGACTGCCAGGGCGCAGTCGTGGTGAAATACTCCCGCATGTGGGGCTGTGCAATGTGCTCGTCAAGGTGCTCCCTGCTCTCCCATTGCTCGATGAAATGATAAGACTCCCCGGAGATACCGAGCATCAGTTCGTAGCGGGTGCATCCCTTCTCACGAAGCACGGTCGGAACGATCTTCTTTACTTCCCTGATGAAATCGCCGCGGTGTTCGACCGCAATGAAACATTCTGCATCAACCAGTATCATAGGAATTCTCCCGTACACCGTTTCCCTGTGAGCGTATTATCATTCCTCAGTCGTATCGGTTCCCGGGGATATCCGCGCTTTTAAAAAAACGGACCCCGCCGTACCGCCCGGCTCGCAATACCATCGGCGAGAATGCCGTAGATAATGCCAAAGAGAAGGAGCATGGCGGCCCCGAAATAGTTGTGGGCAAAGAAGGGGACGATGCAGAGCAGGAGGCTGAACAGTGCGCCGATCCCGGCTCCCCGGAGAACCGGGCGTACGGGGATCCCGTCGGCAATGCCGATCACCATACCCTGGAGGACCCGGCCATAGAAGATCATCAGCATGAACCACGGCTCGGGCGTGATCCCCGGGGGTGCTGCAATAAGCAGGCTTGCGGCACACCATGCGCCGGTCAGGATACCGACAGCAGTCGTTATCGCGATCCGTTTCTTCTGCACCATAGTTCCGGATGAGAAGTGGCGGCAGTCAGGCTTAAGCATTTCTTTGTTTTAAAAAAGGGGAATAGTCCCTGCCCCTCATTGCAGGGCCGTAATGATTGTCCTGCGTATGTCGGCCACTCCCGTCTGCGAAGTCCCCATCCCGTTCAGGTTCCAGGTAACGTACGTGTCCTCCTCCGGCAGGTAATACCAGAACGTAAACGACCCGGGGTAGCCCCCGGTGTGCCCCTGTACGGTTACATTCGACGGAGAGATACGTTCGGTAGCGTACCCGAGACCGTAGCCGGCCTTCCCGGATTGCGGCGTGGGTATCTCCATGCGGGCAAGCGAACTCCGGTTGATAATCTTCCCTTCGCGGAGCGCCCGGTGGAATCGGTTGAGGTCGGCCGCCGTGCTGACGATATCGCCGGCCCCGCGGTCGAACAGGACATAGCAGTCCGTGAAGTCCATGAACGATCCGTCACCTGCGGGCATGGTCGCCCGCATGTGGGGGCCGGGGATATGGTTGGTATGCTGGAAGAAGGTCTCGTTGAGGCCGGCCGGAACAAGGATCTTCCTGGTCGCATAGTCCTCGTACGGGACACCGGCTGCCTTGTCAACGATGAGCGTGAGGAGGATATAGTTCACGTTCGAGTAGGTGTAATTCGTCCCCGGGGGATACAGCGGGCTGTCCTGTAGTCCCATCGTGAGGCCGGCCTGGTACGGGACCGGCGTGTCGGGATCGCTGAGCTCCCGGAGATTAATTGCCGTCTCGTTGTAATCGGCAATGCCGCTCGTGTGGTCGAGGAGCTGGCGGATGGTGATGGCATGGCCGTTCGGGATTCGTGCAACGAGGCCCGGCTCCAGCCAGCGGTCGATGGGATCGTCAAGCGAGAGTCTTCCCTCTTCGGCAAGTTTCTGGACCGCCACACTCGTGAAGGTCTTGGAGACGCTGGCGATCAGAAAGCGCATGCCGGGCTGCGCCGGTTCACCGGTGACGGGCGATGCGTTCCCGAAAGCGTTGTTCCAGGTCCAGTGCGGCGTTGAGACCTCGATCTGCATGCCGGGGATACCGGCCTCACGGATCGCCATCTCGCTGAGATTCTGGAGCCGGTCGCTGACATCGGCCGGAGGGGAGTCCTGCCGGGCACCCGCATCGGTCCGTGGAGATGACGCCGCCTGCGTGCATCCCGCACTGACCATGCAGGCAATCAGGATAATTCCAATTGCGAGGAGGAGGGGGGAGGGTCTTGGTATCATAGTGCACCAGAAGATACCTTGAACCACCGGCATTAAAGAATTATTCTGCCGGGAAGGCCGGACGGATCCCGCACGCAGGTACATTGAAACTAAAAAAAGAGAAGAGTTTGTTGGATAATTATTGCCGGATGCCGTTCCAGGTGAGCGTTGAATTCGAGAGCTCACTCTCGTTCACTGCATGTACCCACCGGCCGGTGAATGTGTGCTGATCTTCGGACAGCTTAAAGATGAATAATCCGGTATCATTATCCGTCTCGGAATAGGTTCCGGCAATGGAATCTCCCCGTACCGTGGCATTGAGTGAGCCATTATAGGAGGCTCCATCGGGATACGAATAATGGTAGGTCCCGGATATTTTGGAACCGGTCTGGACCAGGGACAGTACGGATGGCGTCTGGTTTCCATTGGACTCAAGCCAGGAACTGTTCCAGGTGCCGGACCATGGCAGGGCTTCCGGAGCCGGTGTGACTGCAGGTGTTCCTGTAAGAAGAGATGGTGCCGGGGCGGCAGTTGTTACAACCGGTGTTGTTGTGGTCGCAGGTGCGGAACTTGTGCAGCCGGCTGCCATCAGCATGACACAGACAATGCCGGCCAGAATAATACCATGGAATGTTTTCATAATGATCTCATACACGTTGCTCCCAATCGTAATTACCCCATCTGGATTGTGGGAGGTATTCCCCGCCTATTTGGTAAACGTGGCCGGCCCTGAACGAGCTGCACCTGCAGTTATTCCAGACAGAATTTACCGGTAGCCATACTGCCGATGCTGATGTGGAGGCCTATACAAAAAAAATTGTATTACGACAGCAGGGATTATCGAATAGAGGCAGGTCCCTCAAATCTTCAGCCGGGCTCATCAAACTCATGTTGTAACGGTTAAATAATACAAAAAATAATATCCATCATTCTGAAAATCCGGCATCCTGCAGATACCGGATCAGGGACTGGAGACCACGACTTCCATGAAACTGCCCCGCCCGAACCTTACCGCGTTGATACTGATAGGGTTCCTACTGGGAATTTTTGCCGGGCTCATCTTTGGCGATCTCTGCTCCATCATGAAACCGGTGAGCGAGGCATTCATCAAGATCTGGCAGATCACGATCCTGCCCTCCGTTGCCCTTTCACTGATTGTGGGTATCGGGAGCCTGAAACGGGATACGGCAAAAGCCATTGCTCTCAAGGCATTCTTACTCCTCCTGCTGTTCTGGGTAATCTGTATTATTGGTTATTTCTCCTTCCAGCTGGCATTTCCCCCACGGATGGAGGCATCCTTTTTCAGCACCCAGGACCTGTCCGCAAAAACCGATCTCAACCTCATCGACCAGTTCATCCCGTCAAATCCCTTCCTGTCGTTAGCGGACGGGATCATCCCTGCAACCGTAATCTTCTGCCTGTTCCTGGGTTTTGCCCTGATGCTGGATGACGGGAGCGGGCCTGTCATGAACATCCTCCGCTCCCTGTTGCGGGCGTTCGATCGCATGACGCATATCATTGCCAAGACATTTCCCGTGGGCATCTTTGTCATCACGGCCGTGATGGCCGGGACCCTGACATTCGAGGGGTTCCTGGAGCTTCAGGTATTCTTAATCACCCTTGCTGCGGCTGCCATCCTGCTCGGTCTTATCGTCATGCCCCTTCTCATCACCTGTTTTACCCCCTTCCATTACCGGGACATCCTCGCTGCTGCCTCGCGGCCCATGCTCCTTGCATTTTCGACAGGTACAGAGTTCATTACCCTGCCCCAGATCTCCGAAGGCGTGGAGAAACTATTCCAGGGCCAAATCCGTACTCCCAATATCAATAACGGATGCGATTCGGACCCTGACAAAAACCATGATTCGAATACCCGCAGCGGAACCGATCTGAACCGGGAACGGGGAGACGTACAGTCGTACAGCGAAATCCTGGTGCCTGTGGCCTATACCTTCCCGCTTCTGGGCGGGCTTGTTCCCTTCCTGTTTATCCTCTTCGTGGCTTGGCTTTACAACAACCCGCTGGATCTTGCCCAGCAGGTACAATTGATCGTTGTGGGGATCCCCAGCTTCTTTGGCTCGTCCAAGATCTCGGTGATATCACTCCTCTCATTAATGCACCTGCCGGCAGATGCGTACAACCTGTACATCAGTTCGGGGATCCTGCGCCAGGCCTTTGTAGCACCGTTAAGCGTGATATCGATCTTCGCGTTCACCACCATTACCATTGCCCTTACAAAGAACCAGTTCCGGTTCCGGTGGAAGAGGGCAGGCCTCTCGCTCCTGGTCTGTCTCCTGGCAGCAGTCCTCATGATTGCCGGGCTTCACGCGGGCTTTTCATTGCTGCTGGCCGGAACCTATCACGGGGGGGACCAGATCTCTAATGTCGAACTACCCCTTATGGCAGAGGGAAACCGGATGGACAGTGTCGTGAACACGACGGTCTACCGGCACAAGGAGGATGTCCCCGCTGTTGCTCCTCTGCCCCCTGGACGAATGGACGAGATCCGACAGATCCGGGAGAGAGGTGTGCTCCGTGTCGGGTACAATAGCAACAATGTCCCGTTTGTCTTCTTCAACCGCAAGGGCGAACTTGTTGGCTACGATGTCCAGATGGCCTATGACTTGGCCCGGAGCCTGAATGTTTCCCGGATCGAGTTCGTCCCTATTACCGGGACCACCCTTGCCGAATCCCTAGACAGCGGCTACTGCGACATCATCATGTCTGCTGTCATGGTGAACGCGGACAGGCTCGATGCGATGAAATTCACCGACCCGGTTGTCACCGTCCACCTGGCATTCGTGGTACCGGACGGGAAGAAAGCAGAGTTCACGAATCTGGATTCCGTAAGGAAGATGGACGGCCTGCGGGTTGCTGTCTTCAACAACACCGCGCTTGTCAAGGTAGCTCACCAGCTGCTCCCCAAAGCAACCATTGTCCCGATCGATTCGCAGGAGGAGTTTTTTGTGAATGGTTCGGCGGATGCCCTGATGATTCCCGCGGAGGAAGGGTATACCATGACCCTGCAGTACCCGTTCTTTGATGTGGCTATCATCGAACCCTATGATTCCTACCTGATGATGTACGGGTACCCGGTAGCAAAGGACAGCAGCGAATCCTATCTTCTTGCACTGAACTACTGGATCCGTATGGAAATGGACTACGGGATGCTGGATAAAAAGTACGATTACTGGGTGCTCGGGAAGATCCCGGGAATCACTGAACCCCGCTGGTCTGTTGTCCGGAACGCGTTGCACTGGGTAAACTGATCACCTGCAGGCAGGATACCCGATATCGAGGGGGTACCAGGATATTCGGTGCCGGCAATGACTGCCAGATTGGAATTCAAAAGGTGTCGGCCAGGATACCGACAGCGGTCGTGATGGCGATCTGTTTCTTCTGCACCATACTCAAGAGGGAGAGAAGGAAACATGCGGGCATACGCATCTCTTTGTTTTTTTCTCTGGGACGGGGCCCCTCCCGTACCCATACCACTCCCAACATTTTTCTCTTCAGAAGTGCTCGGGAATACCCGATCTCATTTTGTAACGGTTAAATAATACAAAAAAATAATATCCATTATCCTGAAAAATCCGGCATCCCGCAGATACCGGATCAAAAACCGGAGACTCCCACTCTCATGAAACTGCCCCGCTTAAGTCTCTCTCTCTGGATCCTGATCAGTGTCATCCTCGGAATTTTTACAGGATTGTTCTTCGGCGAACTCTGCTCGGTACTGGCCCCGTTCACCGATGCATTCATCAAGATCTGGCAGATCACCGTCCTCCCTTCCGTTGCCATCGCGCTCATTGTCGGTGTGGGGAGCCTGAAGCGGGACACGGCAAAGACCTTTGTGCTCAAGGCGGCCCTGGTCATCCTGCTGATCTGGATCCTCTGCATTGCCGGGTATTTCGCATTCCAGATGGCATTTCCCCCACGAATGGATGCCTCGTTCTTCAGCACCCAGACCCTGGCCGAAAAGACCGGTATCGACCTTGCCAGCCAGTTCATACCCTCAAATCCCTTCAGTTCCTTATCGGACGGGATCATTCCGGCCACCGTGATCTTCTGCCTGCTTCTGGGTTTTGCCCTCATGCAGGATAACGGGAACGGGCCGGTGATGAACGTCCTGAAGGTCCTCATGGATGCGCTCAGCCGGATAATGCAGTATGTTAGTTGGACCTTTCCTGTTGGTATCTTTGTCATCACGACCGTCTTCATCGGGTCCTTAACGTTCGAGGGGTTTTTAGATCTTCAGGTGTACCTGATCACCCTCGCTGCGGCCGGCATTCTGATCGGGTTCGTTGCCATGCCCCTCCTGATTACCTGCTTCACCAGCTTCCGTTACCGGGACATTCTCTCCGCTGCATCGGAGCCGGTGATCCTTGCGTTCGCGACCGGCAACGAATTCATCACCCTGCCGCTGATTGCCGACAAGGTGAAGAATCTCTTCGAGAGCAGGCAGATGGATCCCGGTGACACCCGCGGAAGCGATAGCGACCGGGCCACCGATCCGCCCCTGGATCCGGCCCGGGAGGATATCCAGTCCCAGACCGGGATCCTGGTACCGATCGCCTATACATTCCCGATGCTGGGCGAACTCGCCCCCCTGTTGTTTATCCTCTTCGTTGCCTGGAGTTACCAGAACCCGCTGAATCTCATCCAGCAGGCAGAGCTCGTCCTCGTTGGGATCCCCACCCTGTTCGGTTCAGCCAATCTCGCGGTGATGCCGCTCCTCTCCCTGCTGCATCTCCCGACAGATGCCTACAACATGTTCGTCAGTGCGAGTGTGATACACTACTCCATTGTCGCTCCCTTAACGGTAATGTCGATCTTCACGTTTACCATCATCACGCTCGCCCTTACTACGAACCAAGCCCGGTTCCGGTGGAAGCGTGCGGTCCTGTCCGCTCTGGTCGTCATCGGGCTTGCAGCCCTCATGATCTTCGGGTTGCATGCCGGGTTTGCCCAGATGTTGGCCGGCACCTACCATGACGATGAGCAGATCACCGGGATCCAGATGCCCGCAGATCCGGCAGGAAACCGGCTGGACAGCCTCGTGAACACAACGGTCTACCTCAAACGGGCGGATGTTCCCCCTATCAATCCCACAGAGTATGGTGACGGAGATGAGGTCCGGCAGATCCGGGAGCGGGGTGTGCTCCGTGTCGGGTACAATGAGTACAACGTCCCCTTTGCCTTCTTCAACGAACGGGGCGATCTGGTAGGATACGATATCGAGATGGCCTATGATCTGGCCCGGGAGCTGAATGTCTCACAAATCGAATTTGTCCCGCTCACAGAACCGTCAGAGATGCCTGAAGCCCTCGAGAGCGGCTACTGCGACCTGGTCATGTCTGCCGTGATGGTGAAACGGGACCGGCTCGAGCAGCTGAAATTCACGGATCCCTATGTTGCCGTCCATCTTGCGTTCGTTGTCCCGGACGGAAAGAAGGATGCGTTCACGAATCTGGAGAACGTGCAGACAATGGACGGGTTGAAGGTTGCGGTGTACAACAACACGGGGATTGTCGATGTCGTACGGCAGCGACTGCCTCTCGCAACGATCGTCACCATCGATTCACCGAAGGAGTTCTTCGAGGAGGGTAAGGCAGATGTCCTGATGATTCCCGCAGAGGAAGGGTATACTCTCACCCTGAAGTACCCGTTCTACGATGTGGCGATTGTTGAACCCCACGATGCCTACAAGATGCTGTACGCATACGCAGTTGCAAAGAACAGCAGTGAGTCCTATCTTCTGGCGCTGAACTACTGGATCCGTATGGAGCAGGACTACGGGATGCTGGACAAGAAGTACGATTACTGGGTGCAGGGCAATATCCCGGACACGGCCGAACCCCGCTGGTCTGTTGCAAAGAACGTGCTACACTTGGTGAACTGAAGTCCGGGTAGTGCCGGTATGTATACTCCACGCCACAGGAGCCGGTCATGAGATGGGATGTGTCGGGGAAAAGAAATTACCCCGGAGATCGAGGAATCCGGGATATGGTCACCATACGCGATATACGGATCCGCTGTCTCTGACGGCATCCCGCAACGCAGGGACACGAGGGAAAAAAAAGTTTCAGGGGAGGCTGACCACGACGTCGTTCTCCATGAGCCGGTCCTGCTGGGGGATCGGCTTGCTGAAGAACGTACCGGTTATGGTATCTTCATCGAACCGGCCGGTCACGTTAAACGAGCGGTAGACTATCGGGTAGCCCTCACCGCCCAGGACCGCCGGGTTGTCCGTGATCACCTGAACGTGGAGATGCGGGGCGTCGGAGTTGCCGGTGTTACCCATCAGGCCGATCACCTGCCCTTCTGTGACGGTATCACCGGATTTTACCCGGACCGACCGACACGATCATAACGGCGCCAATGGCCTGGACCGCACGCGAGGCGATGAAGATGGGAAACGAGTTAACAATTTACGGGAGGAACCCGCAGGCGAATGAAGCGATCGTGAAGAGAGAGAACCCGTACAGGAACACTTTTTTGTACCCGATCACGTCAGAGAGTCTGCCAAAGATGAGCACGTACGCAGCCATGACCAGCACGTACACGGTGATCACCCAGCTCGCCATGGTTACCGGGAGACTGAAGATCTGTGCAATCACCGGAAGCGCTATCGTGACGATTGTTGAATCGAATGCTGCCATAAAATTGGCAAGAGCGATCGAGACGATCAGGAGCGTATACGTGGGTCCGGGAATACCCGACGGGGCCGGTTCCATGCCCGTATCGTTGCACCGGTGCTGCCCCCCGGAAATTTTCAGAAAACTCAAACCAATCGTATTGATGATAAGGGACACCAATCTCTCACAATGAAAAATCTGGGAATACTCCTCGGCTTTTTACCGCTCATCGTTTTTGGAATATTGTCAGGAAATACGTTAGAGAGTACCCAGATCGCACTTCTTGCTGCGGTGATTGTATCGCTGGTCGTGGGGTATAAGACCCTGAAGCGGGGCTTCTATCTTAACTGGGTAAATATCCTGATGTTTGCCGGTGCCCTCATAGGTATTTCGGTACTGCATATCACGGCGATTGCGGATTACATAAGCATCGTGGTCTATCTAGTCCTGACACTTCTTGCATTCGGGTCACTCCTTGCCGGCGTACCGTTCACGATCCAGTATGCAAAGGATATGGTTGATAAGTCCCGCTGGAACCACCCGGCCTTCAAATCGGTGAACATCCTGATGACCAGTGTGTGGGGTGCTGTGTTTCTCATCAACCTTGCTCTCGCCACCTATGCAAAATTCGGAGCGGGATCCTTTGCATCGGTTGCCGGCGGTGCTCACCTTGCGGTACTGGCCATTGGTTTAGTCTTTACAATCTGGTACCCTGATCATATTCAGAAAAAGAACCGGGAGCACCAGTCAGAATCATCATAACGAAAAGTCCATAAATTACACCTTTTTTTTATCGCAGGTGACAATCACTCACTGTTTACCCGTGCTACCCCAGCGTCGCTCCACCAAAAGTGGTACATGCTGCCATGCTCCATCAACGTAAAACGGAATACAATTTTTCGAAACGGTGTGTTGGTTAAAAAACCGTGTCAGTCAGAAGATCAACCGGGGGAATCAGAGATCGGTAAGGATCAGAATGGGAAGTATTCAAAAAGAAAGGATGTCGCCCCTCACAATGCCCGGCCTACCGGATGTACCGGGCAGCGATCTGTTCATAGGGTGTAATGTCGCCGGAACCCTTGTCGGTCTTCAGGGCATCCAGTGCCTGCTGGTAGGACTGCACGGTTGAGTCCGGGACATCCCTGCTGAACGCGTACCAGAGATCGAGCGGTGATAAGGTGTAGACGATCTCGAACATGTACGGGTCACCGGTCTGCTGCCCGGTCAGGTACCGTCCCGTGGGCTCCGGGTAAGCCCAGAGATCGATCTCACCGTTCTGGAGTTTTGTAATCAGTATGGAAGCATTGGTCTCGATTGCCAGCTGGCTCTCGTTTACACCTAACTTGAGCATCTGCCTCATCCCGGCAGCGTCCCTGATCACGCCAATCCTGTACTTTGCCAAGTTTTCCGGCCCGGTCAGGTTGATATGCCGGTCAGGTCGTGCAAAGAGGACCATGGAATACGAGTCAATCGGTCCGGCCCACTTGAAAAAGTTCTCCCGCTCGGGAAGTCTCGCGGTGGAGAGGAGTACCGTGTTGTTCCGGGTAAGTCCCGCCTGGTATGCCTCGGTCCACGGGACGAGGTGTATCTTTTCGCGGGTTACCGTTCTCCCGGTTTTTTCCGTAATCGCTTCGAGAAGGTTAACGGACATGCCTTTCAGCGTTCCGTTCTCCAGGTAGTTGTACGGGGGAAACTGTTCGGTATAGAAAGTCAGGGTATCTTCGGACGGTGTAGTGGGGGTCGCCCCGGCTGGTTTTTCTGATACGCAACCGGCTGACAGGATTATTCCCATGGCCAGGATTGCAGCAAGAATAGGGAGAATATTCCGGATTGGTTGTGACATGACATAGTCAATAGGTGATGGTATGATTAAAAAAATACTGGGTTTTATCGTGGTTGATGATCCCTGATACGAGGTATCCCTCACAATCTCTTTTTTACTTGCACCAAAAAAGATAAGAGATCGGCATTGACAATCATGTTTCATGACACTTACGGACGTTCAGGTAGCTGAAGTGATCGCAACCATTCAGCAGTATGCCACAGCATACCGGAAGAAAGACATCCGGGCATTATCGGCACTCTTCGCTACGGGCATCAGCGGGTTTGGCAGCGGACCCGACGAAGTGATCTCAAACCATGACGATTTTATCCAGCATATCCGGCGCGACATGAGCCAGGCGACCTTGCTTTCGATTGAATATCCAGACCAGCAGGTTTTTGGCGATGGCAGGGTTGCCTGGGTAACTTCCGGGAATACGATGACGTATACGGTAGACGGGAAAACAAAAGAGACCCTCCGGGGCAGGGTGACGATGGTGCTGCGGAACACCGGGAGCCGGTGGGTTATCGAGCAGCTCCACTTCTCGATGCCCTATGGTGAACAGTCCACTGGACAGTCATTTCCCGGCGCATAAAATTTTTGGCTATGCGACAGATGTTGGAATATTGTCTCTTTTCTCTAAAGTGATTGAGATGATCCTCTGGATGTTTTGGATAACATCGTGTTCCTGTCGTGGCACAATGGTACCTCTCGCATCATCAAGTACCATCAGAATTTTTCACTCTGGCAAATCCGGAGTGACACGTAGTTGACAAGTTCACCGCGAACCGCATCTTTGGTTTCCGTGAATTTCATAATACGGACTACGGATACGAGCACCATGTCGGTTTAGATGTGCCCGAGCAGGACGCCAATTCCCAGTCCTACAAACAAAATACACGTGAAATACTCAAAGCCACGCTGGATTTTTGGATTGTTCCTGAACCTGTCCGAGAGGGTTGATGCACTGAGGGCAAGGATCATGCACCAGATTGCACCCGTGCAGAGAAAGATCGATCCGAGAAAGAGAAAGGAGAGGGATCCAAGATTCGAGACCGGATCGATGAACTGGGGCAGGAAGGCTATAAAAAAAAGCGCTACTTTCGGGTTCAACAGGTTCGTGAGCATCCCCTGCCGAAAGATCTCCCATTTTGAATCGGGTATATTTTCAAATGTGACGGATGGGCCGATATTTTTTTTTCGGACAACCGTCATGATCCCAAGCCAGATCAGGTAAAGTCCTCCTGCCATACAGATTGCCGTGAATGCGAGGGGTGAGAGTGCCAGGAGGGTATAGAGCCCAATCGCGGCAGCAAGGACATGAACCACGCAGCCGGTTCCGATACCGATTACTGATACAATGCCCGCCACTCTTCCCTGCGAAATGCTACGGCCGATAATATACAGTGAATCCTGACCCGGGATAATGTTCAGTGCAATTGAGGCAAAGAGAAATATTCCCAAATTATGTGTCCCGAACATGATCTGACCGTGATAACTGGAGAAAGTACCTGATCCCTTCACTCTTCTATAACATCAGGTACTTCTTTTGTTTTTCTCAGAATGAGGATGACTATCAGGCATAGGATGAACGACGTGAAGTAGACGGCTTGGTACCCGAGCTCCGACATTGCCGGAGTAAGTTTTGACACAAGAGGCGTCCCGTCACGGGGAACCCCCATCGCATACATCCTGAGGGCAAAGATACTCTGGAAGAGGGCGATCCCAAATACAAGTCCGATGTGACGGACGGTCATCATGACACCAGAACCGTTGCCAATCGTTCCCTCAGGACAATGGTTCATGATCAGTTTTCCATTCGGGCCAAAGAAGGCCGCGGTGGAAACACGGGTTACGATCATACCGGCAACGATCAGGAATACAACCGTCCATGGGTTGAACGTGGCAAAGATGAGGAACCCAATCGCAGTAAGCCATATCGCAGCAGATGAGACAAGGATCGCTCCATGACGGTCTGAAAGGCTTCCGGCGATCGGAGCAATGAAGATGGAGACCAGTGCCGGGACGGTCATGATCAATCCTGCGGTGAACTGGTCAAGATGGCGGGAGTTGACAAGGTACAGGGGCATCAGGTATGTGATGCCGGAGAAGAGCATCGTGATGATCAGGCACGACAAAATCCCTGCCCGGAAGTCCCGGTTTTTCAAAAGTGTGGGGCTGATGAGGGGGTTGGAAGATCGCCGCTCAATCTGCCAGAAGATGATACCGGAAAGAACACCGATGACTAACAGCAGAATAAGTATGAGATCCGGAGTACTTGGCACCTGAAAGAGGGAGAACGCGAGAAGGATGCAGAGTAACGCGATGACAAACGTGGCCGGCCCGGATATTCTCATCTTTTTTTGCACGGGGGGACGTGTCTGCCGGGGAATGCAGTACCATCCAAGAATCAGGGCGAGGATAATGATCGGGATGTTAAGGAAGAAGATCCAGTGCCAGTCCGCATACTGGGCAATAAATCCACCAATGCCGGGGCCGAGGGCAAAGCCCACAGCGGAGAGCGAGATCAGGTATCCAAGAGACTTTCCCCGCTGGGACTCCGGAAGAAATTCAGTGATAACGGCCGGCCCGATTGCGGAGAACATCGCAGCACCAACAGCCTGCAGGATACGGGCAGCAATCAGCCACTGGATACAGGTAGAGATCCCGCAGAGGAATGATCCAATGCCAAAGATGACAAATCCTCCTAAGAGGAGAGCGCGGAACCCGATACGATCACCCAGTTTCCCCATCAGGAGGATAAGAACTGATATCGTGAGCACATAGGAAAGGATGACAAGAGATCCCATCCCTATCGAGACATTAAGGGATTTGATGATGGCAGGATTTGCGATGTTCACGATACTCATATCGAGCGCACCAAGCAGGGATGCTAGTGAGACGGACGCAAGGATAAGGCGCTGACCGGTGATACTGGTGGGGTCTGCCAGGGAGATACCGCGTGAAATTATTATCACCTTGTTTGATACGTACCTGTTTTTTACCGGGTTATAAAATTACCAGATGTGAATGGGGGTTTCTGATGTAGGGGAATCGATTGCATAATGTCCGCGAGTTCCGAGTAAAATATCCAGAATTCGGGCGTGAATTATTTTATCGGGTTTTATCTCGAAATCCCCCGTAAGATCTCCCTATTCTCCATATCCGCCCACTCAAATCATTCCAAACCAGCAAGATTGCACAGACGACGATGGAGATCCCGAGGATCAGAAACAATACTGCAGTAGCCGGGCTGTTGATATTCCCCCCCACAAGACCCAGAAGTACCGGGCCGGTGAAAGATCCAACCGATGCAATAGCATTTACCAAAGCCACACCGGAAGCGCGAACCCCGGGAGCGAAACCTTCCATGACCAGTACAAAAAACGGGGCATACGCAGCATAACAGGATACAATCGCCCCTGAAAGGAGAAGAAATCCGATGAGGGAATTGTGAGGGCCGGCCAGGAGGACCAGAAAGATTGCTGCTGAAATGAAGGGAATTGCCACATGCCAGCGGCGCTCGCCACGTTTGTCGGAGCGGCGTGACCAGAGGTACATCACGATCACGGAAAGAGCATAGGGGATCATCACCAGAATTCCTGTTTCAGCTAAAGACCCTGAGAGTCCGGTCGAATTCACGATCTGAGGGATCCAGAAGAGAAGACTGGTGAGAAATAGACCCACGATGAAGCTGCTTGTACACAAGAGCGCAATCCCGGGGGTTGCAACAAGTAGCCGGAATGGTATGAGACGTGGCGTCTCATTTTTTACACGTTCCGCATCGAGTTGGGACACAAGCCATGCTCGTTCGGGCCCTTTTAACCAGGTGGCCTCTTGTGGAGAGTTCTGCAGGTACACGAGAATCAGGGCCCCCAATACAATCGCCGGAATACCTTCAAATACAAAGAGCCAGCGCCATGCCGCAAAACCTCCCCATGCTGCATGGGAGAGGATCATGGTGGAGACGGGTGATGCTATCACCATGGTAAGGGGGATCGCAACAAAGAAGACGGCGAGGGCCTGGGAGATTTTGTTCTTCCGGAACCAGAAGGTGAGGTAGAGCATGATACCGGGTGTGAACCCGGCCTCCGCTGCACCCAACAGGAAGCGGAGGATGGCTAGCTGGACCGGCGTCTGGACGAATGCTATCAGGACTGTAATGATTCCCCAGCTGATCATGATACGGGTGAGCCAGATGCGGGCCCCCGTCCGCACGAGAAACTGGTTGCTGGGCACTTCACAGATCACGTAACTGACAAAAAAAATACCGGAGATGAACCCGAACAGCGCAGGATCGATCCCCAGATCGGCATTCATTGTCAGCGCAGCATAGCCGATATTGACCCGGTCAAGGATGGCGATCACAAGCAGGATCGCGACAAACGGGATGATGTGCCACCAGACCTTCCGGTCAATGGCGTCTTCATCAATATCCCTGAATACGAGGGGGACCGGGTTTTCGCGGGTTTGCATAGTATACCTTATATTTCCACTACCGGAATTTGGGGAGGGTTGTACTTAACGCCATCGATAAGCGAAAAAATGATGATAGTTATTCTCCAGCAAGTGCCAGCAGGATCAGCAAAATCCGATGTTTCATCTCTCGGATTTCATGCTTACCAAAAGTCATCAAAAAATGAGATATTGGCCCCGCTCCGGGAGCATATCAACCGCTCCTGTGTCAAATCACCAGTGTCAGGAAGAGCAGGATATACAGGACAATGGAAATTGCAGGGATAAGCCGGATCGACCAGTAGTTGGTCCGCTCAATACGGGCCATATCCTTGGTCTCCATGAATTTCAGGATCAGGATTCCGGAGATAAGTACCATGACGAGCGTCGCATAGGTGATGATCATGAACAGATCGAGGAATGTTGCATAGCCGACAAGTGGTATCGCATCGGCAACGCGCCAGTGAATAAGTACTGCGGCAAGGAACAGTGAGGCATTCAGTCCCAACCGGGATGTGCCTTTTAGCATCAGGGATGCGAGTGAGACGATGACAATGAGCATGAGCGGAAGGAAAAATTTCAGGAGCGTTGACGTGGCGTCTCTTGTGATACCATAACTAAAGACTGCACGGGAATAGGGAACCTCGCCCGGGAGGTACGTGGTGTTCACCGTAGTATAATAATTGCTGTTGGTAAATGTCCAGCCCGGGAGATCGGCCTCCTCCGATATCCCGCTTGTTGACGGGTTAATAACAAGAACCATTTCCCGCTCTGTTTTATTCTTGGGTTCAAACCGGATCGTGAGGTTATGAGAGTCAAACGGGTACCGACTGAGGTTGGGCTCGGCAGTCATGATGGCAACGATACGGTACTCTTTGTCATTCGGTGTATCGCGGATGACACTGACCGATGACAACATTCCGTTCATCAGTTCCACATCGTCAATTGATATGGGCGAATCGGATTTGAGTTCAAGGTAAAAGTCCACCCCCACGGTCCCGGCTTCCATGTCAACCCGGTTGAAATCGAGAACATAGATCCCGATGCTGGCATTATCAGGTACACTTACCACATTAGATTCTGATAAACCAGAACCCGCACCGGCAGAAACAGGAGTTACTATCAGAATAATGGCGAGTGCGATAAACAGCAGGAACGGATAAACACTATTTTCTTCCATGAATAATAAAATGAGATTTTTGGATTATTAATTCCCCTGCCCCACCGGTCTCAACCTTTTTGACCAAAATTATTCAGAAAGTGATCCGGATAGACTGGAAGATAACTGAAAAAAATTTTTCAATTATCGCTTTGTTTATCCGAGTTTATAGCCGATAATTAGTTGTCATGCACACAACGCAGCAAATACTTCCTCTGCATATGAGGAACGTTCTTTCATCCATCCGCTATCCGGAATATCAACTCTCACTCAGATCATTTCGGAATCCCCCAGGCGCATGGATGGAAACGGTTCCGGTTGTGGGTGATCGAATAGATTTTTTACCTGCCGCATGACGCAGGTATCAAAACGCAGACTGCCGGGGAATTTAATGACAAGGAAAATTCCCCCGGTCCTTCTGTATGCCCTAGCGCATACCCCGGTCTTTGCATTCATCCTTCTGGAACCTGAAATTTAATTTTGGACACTATTATGACCCCGCATTGGGAATCCATTCGGAATCACATGATGTTCCGGACAAAATCCATCAGTAACCTGATGGAACATTGTCAGGGAGAGCAAGCACTCAAGCGGGTACTGCGACCCTATGAACTTCTTTTATTGGGAATTGGGGCGGTCGTAGGGACAGGAATTTTTGTCATCACGGGTGTAGCAGCCGCAGAATATGCCGGTCCGGCCATCATCCTGTCGTTCATCATCTCCGGAATCATCTGTATTCTTGCTGCACTCTGTTATGCAGAATTTTCTGCAATGGTCCCGGTTGCCGGTAGTGCTTACACGTATTGTTACGCATCCCTTGGTGAGATCTGGGCCTGGATCATCGGGTGGGACCTTATCCTTGAATACGCGGTATCCATCTCTGCAGTTGCCATCGGATGGTCAGCGTATGTCGTGAACCTGCTGACCAATGTCGGGGTAGACCTTCCCCCCTATCTTGTTAATCCTCCCGGTGTTTCCGGAGGGTTGATCAACCTCCCGGCCGCCATCATCATCCTGCTTATTACAGCGATGTTGATCATCGGCATGCGTGAAAGCGCACGCCTGAATACGATCATCGTTATTGTCAATATATCAGTAATCCTGATCTTCTTGGCGCTTACCTATATCCATATCAATCCTTCAAACTGGCATCCTTTTATGCCGTTTGGCATAAGCGGGGTCTTTGCAGGAGCAGCAATTGTCTTTTTTGCCTATATCGGGTTTGATGCAGTACTTACTGCGGCAGAGGAGGTTGAGGAGCCCCAGAAAAATCTGCCCCGGGGGATCATCGGGTCCGTGGTTATTGTGATGATCCTGTACGTGTGCGTTGCCGCAGCGCTGACAGGAGTGTTACCGTACGGGGATTACATCCAGACAAGTGCTCCTGTTGCATTTGCCCTCAACCAGATTGGCATGCCCTGGGGTGCTGCACTGATCTCCATCGGAGCGCTCTGCGGAATCACTTCGGTTATTCTTGTAACCTTTTATGGCCAGACACGGATCTTCTTTGCCATGGCCCGTGACGGACTTCTCCCTTCTGTCTTTTCGGATCTTCACCAGCGATTCCAGACGCCGGCCAAAATTACCCTGGTTGTCGGGATTATCACGGCGGTCCTTGCCTGTTTCATATCGCTCGATGTGATTGCCGAACTGGTAAATATCGGTACCCTCGCGGCATTTATTATCGTTGCCGCAGGGATACTTATGCTACGAAGAGTCCAGCCGGCTCTTGAACGCCCGTTCAGATGTCCCCTGATGCCGGTTGTACCGCTCCTCTGTATCATTTCCTGTTGCATTCTGATTTTGATGCTTCCATTTGTTACACAACTCCGGTTTATTATCTGGATGCTTATCGGGCTTGGAGTGTATTTCCTATTCGGTATCAGGAACAGTACCAATACAATTGATTAAAAAATTACAAAAAATTGCTCTGTAGAAAACCTCAACAGAGAGATATAATAAGAACCTGTGAATGTTACATACAATCATTTTGTTAGCGATTTCTTTCATCTGAATTCGGAATCTTCTTGCTTTGAGATCGCCGCTGAATT
>Ga0265296_1001200_pt1 | contig 31110 bp, 35 predicted proteins | sample MunlanPumphouse1_FD_189073 | JGI IMG/M metagenome (GOLD analysis project Ga0265296, IMG submission 189073) | Groundwater microbial communities from a municipal landfill in Southern Ontario, Canada - Pumphouse #1 | ecosystem: Environmental > Aquatic > Deep subsurface > Groundwater | place... | reverse complement strand
TTGTAGGACACCAGAGGTTCAGGCGGTTCGATTATATATGTCTCCATATCGGTCTTGTTAGCGCCTATATCCACTGCGCCGCAAAAAATCACAACGCCATTATCAGGCGCTTTTGGTATCAGCTTGAGACGTGAAAGCAATGACTCGATTGCGCCAGTCACGTTCTGTCTTGTCACTCTTGATTTGATGTTGGAGGCTTGACCGAACTCTTCCCTGAGCTGCGCTGCGACTTCATGTATCTGCTTGTCATGAGGAATATAGAGCGAGATGAGTTCCGTACCTCTTCCGCGCCTGTTGCGCAGAACTTCAAGCGTCCTTTTGAATTCATATTTTTTGTGGGCTTCTGATTCGACCATTGGATTATGCTACCTCATAAAACAGAGATTTGAGTCTTTCATATATGCTAAGATAGATAAATGTTAAGTCAATTATTCTCTATTCTTGCGCCCTCGTTCCTCGCCTTTGTGATTAAGACCTTTCCCTTCTCACCCAAGAATTCCTTTGCTATTTTCTTGAGAGCCACCGCATCCTCGCCAAACGCATAAACAGTGGGACCAAATGAACTCATGCCTGCGCCGTATGCGCCGCCGTCTCTTAATGCCTGCATCAAAGGAACAGAAACAGGTTGGATTTCAACTTCCCTTTTCTTGAATCCAATCTCCTGAATAGAGTTGATGCTTTTCCCGAAAGTCACAATATCTTCCTCAAAAAGTGCGGGAAGCATTTGCATGAGTATAATATGCGAAAGTTTTTCCACTTCCTGCAACGGTATCGGGCATTTTTCCTGGAATATGTTTACTTCTTTTTTGCTTGATGCACCCTTCTGCTCCGGGATTGCAACAACAATGTCCCAGTCTGGAAAATCCCTTCTTAACAAAACCGGCGCAGGAGGAAGCCTGCTTGCCGCCGATGGAAGAAACGCCGTCGAGGATGAAGCCACCTTTTTCAAACGCAGCCACGCCGATGCCGCTTGTTCCGCCTCTCCCCACTTTTATTCCGAGGTCATACACGCTCAAGCCGAGGTTGTATATTTTATTAACAGCCATGCCTGCCGCAAGGGCTGCCTGCGTTCCTGAACCAAGACCGACATGAGAGGGATAATCTTTTTCTATGCTGATGTGAATTCCCTCGCCCTCAGGCAGAAGCAGTGCGACGCTGTTTCTCATTCGTTCAAAATGCTCGCTGTTCCCTGTTATTTCGAACGTGTCCGATTTTTCCGCTTCGATGCTGATAACAGGTTCATCAAGCGTGAGCCCGATGCCGCCATCAACGCGCCCGATACTGGCGTTCATGTCGATAAGGGTCAGGTGAAGGCGGGAGGGGGTGGTTATTTTTAACATAATCAAGGTGCATTTGTCCCTTTCGGAACCTGGGTTAAAGACAATCAATACCACTCTTCAGATTCTATAAGTTTCTCTGCTTCTGTCTCTTTGATTTTAATTATTCCTGAAAGTCCGTCAACAGGGTCAGCCGATGCCTCTACTATCAGTTTCTTATTCACCACTGTCATTCTAATTTCTTCTCCGGATTTCAGACCCAGCATATCCAGTATTTTGTCATGAATTTTAATCTGTTTGTTTTGGGTTATTCTGCTATGAGAAACTTCCAAGGTAAACACCAATTAAACTAATGGCTTGGATATTTATAAATGTTAGTACACGCCGGGTTTAACCGTTTTTATTAGCCCTACTACGATTACCGAAAAGATTTAATATCATTTAAAATAATTATAATTTACTGATTTTGGGTTCTATGGCTCTTAAGATTGTGTGTGGGAACCATTTCAGTTTAGAATGGAGATGGAAATATGAAAACGAAAAAAATAATATTAGTAGCACTGTTAATCGTAGCGGCGCTTACAAGTATAGCGTCTGCGTCCAAACCAAGTGAAAACTGGACTCTGCATATCGATGCTCAGAAGCACTTCCCCGCAAATCCTGACTGGATTGCACACCACTACTGCAAGGCAGTCGCAGGCGGTTTAATAGAGTGACAGCTCTATGACAGCGACAGACCGGATGCCAAACTCGTAGGCGTCGAGATGGTTGTGGACGTGAAGACCTATAACACATTCAGCGCGGATGAGAAAGCTCTGTGGCATTACCACAAGACTGAGATTCCCAAGGTAAATGCAACGCTTCCAGACCTCTCGCCAGAGGAGGCAGCTAAGGTTGTCAAAAGTCTCGAAGAAACCTACGGCAAGGTCTACGTCCTGTGGGATCCTGAAAGAAGCGAGCTTCCGACAGGAAAACCAGAGGTGTATATCTTAGATTCTGCGCCAAAAACACCTGCCTTTGAAATACTTTTAGCGATTGCGGCAGTGCTGATAGTGGCGCTGTTCAGAAGAAGAAGGTAAAATCAATACCTTCTTTCTTATTTTTCAATGCACAATCTTTGCAATATCCATCTCAAGAATATCCTCTGCGCCGAGACTCTTGAGTTTCGGGATAAGTATATTTATCTCGCTCTTGCTTACCACGGTTTCAACGGCGTAATAATCCGATTTGTAGAGTTTCGATACTGTGGGCTTTTTCATAGCAGGAAGCGCGCTCACAACGCTGTCAAGTTTGGACTCAGGAACATTCATTACGATGTAAACCTTGCCTCTGGCTTCCAGCACAGCCAGCAAGAGAATTTTTATCTCCTCGATTTCCCTGCGCTTCACCGGGTCTTTCCAGCTTTTCTTATTTGCAATAAGTTTAGTATTGGATTCAAGAATGATATCCACGATTTTTAACCCGTTTTTCCGCAGGGTAGAACCGGTCTCTGTCAAATCAACAATCACATCCACAAGTTCAGGAACCTTTGCTTCTGTGGCGCCATATGAATAGCGTATATCCACAGGAATGCCCAGTTTATCAAAGAACCTCTTGGTGAGTTTTGGGTATTCAGTCGATACCCTGCTTCCGGGTTTAATGTCCTTTGCGCTTTTTATGTCCCTGTCGTTTGGCACCGCAACCACGATTTTCACTATCCCCTCCCCCAGCTTGCTGTAAAACATATCGGCGATTTCAACCACGTCAGCATCAGATTCCATTACCCAGTCCTTGCCTGATATGCCCAGGTCAAAATAGCCCTCCTCAACGTACTTGGGTATTTCCTGCGGGCGCAGTATCTTGACTTTTTTAATCCTTGGGTCTTTTACAGTGGGATTATATTCCCGGTCGGTTTTTCTTATTTCAAGGTCTGCCTGTTTGAATAAAAGGAGAGTCTGTTCTTCAAGACTGCCTTTTGGTAGAGCGATGTCAATCATAATAACCCTAAAATGAATTCACGGATTAAAAGCTTTGCTGCCTACTTAACGCTCTTCCTGACCTTTTTAGGTTTACTAAAAACCACCTCAAGAATCCCGTTATTGTATGTGGTTTTAAAGGTTTTATTAACCTTTGCAGGCAGTTCAATCATTTCATTTATTGCATTATCGCCGCTTAATGCTGTAATTTCAACAACCCTTCCCGAATCCGCAATTTTAATGGTTTCCATTTCCATGTCCGGAATTCTTATTGCTGCATGGACATTCTTTTCAGTTTCAATAATATCCACGGGCGTTTTTCGAACCTGAATGGCGCTGATTTTCCCCGAGCCCGGCATCATGACCGGAAAAACGTTAATCGAGATATTGATATTTACAGGTCTGTCTTCAGGAACATCAATTTCCTCCATAATACCGTCTACAGCTTCTTCCAATTGCCGTATGAATTCCTCAAACTCAGTTCTTTTTTCCATAGTTTATTTTTCCTTTTTCTTTTTCTCTTTGCTGGCTGCTTTTGAAAAATCAGCCATCGCTTCATATTCTTTTATATCCCATGCAGTAGGTCTCACCACACTAAAAGCTTTTTCAAAATGCTCGTTTTTAATCCTGATATTGAGTGATGCCTTCTTAACTTCCTCTCTTTCCATTCCGGGTTTGAGACAGTCCCGCAGCGCCAGCAATGCGGCTTCATGGCATATAGCTGCAATGTCAGCCCCCACATACCCTTCGGTTCTCTTTGTAAGAGATGTCACATCGACATCTGAAGAAAGGGGTTTGCCTTTCAGGTGAATGTTGAATATCATCTCCCTTTCTTTTAAATCAGGAGGTCTTATATAAATAATCCTGTCGAGCCTGCCCGGTCGCAGGAGTGCCGGGTCAACCATATCAGGTCGATTCGTGGCAGCCACAATCACCACGTTTTTCAGTTCTTCAAGCCCGTCAATTTCTGTAAGTATCTGGCTTACCACCCTCTCAGTCACACCTGAATCGAATGACGCTCCGCGCGTGGGGACGATGGAATCTATCTCGTCAAAAAAGATGATTGTAGGCGCAGCCTGGCGGGCTTTCCTGAATGTTTCCCTTATTGCGCGCTCCGATTCTCCCACGTATTTACTCAGGAGTTCAGGACCTTTGATGCTTATGAAATTCGCCTCGCTCTCGGTAGCTATGGCTTTTGCAAGCATGGTCTTTCCGGTACCGGGAGGCCCGAAAAGCAGCACCCCTTTAGGCGGTCGGGTGTTAATGGCTTCGAAAGCCTCCGGGTACTTTAGCGGCCATTCAACCGCTTCTATGAGTTCCTGTTTCACTGATTCAAGCCCCCCAATTTCTGCCCACCTCACAGCAGGCACCTCCACAAAGACCTCCCGCAGGGCAGAGGGCTCGATACTGCGAAGCGCGTCATGGAAATCCTCTTTTGTCACCACGATTTTCTCCATAATCTCAGGAGGAATCTCTTCCTGGATATTGATTTTGGGCAGGATGAGGCGGATTGCGTGCATGGCTGCTTCCTTACAGAGCGAGGATATATCCGCGCCCACAAAACCATGCGTCATGTCGGCTATCTCGCGCATCCCCTTTTCCTCAGCCATGCCCTCAGACAGCGGCATCCCCCGTGTATGTACCTGGAGTATTTCGAGCCTTCCGATACGGTCAGGAATACCAATCTCTATCTCCCGGTCAAATCTTCCCCCGCGCCGAAGCGCAGCGTCAATCGCATTGGGTCTGTTCGTGGCTGCAATTACTATCACCTGACCGCGCGTTTTCAAGCCGTCCATCAGCGATAATAACTGCGCCACCACTCTTCTTTCCACTTCGCCTGTGACTTCTTCTCTTTTTGGGGCAATGCTGTCAATCTCATCTATAAAAATAATGGTCGGAGCAGCCTTTTCAGCCTCGTCAAATATCTCACGAAGATGTTTTTCACTCTCACCGTAATATTTGCTCATTATCTCAGGACCGCTTATTGAAACAAAATTCGCATCAGTCTCGTTTGCAACAGCCTTCGCTATCATGGTCTTGCCCGTACCCGGAGGTCCGTGGAGCAAAACCCCTTTTGGCGGCTCGATGCCCAGCTTCTCGAAAAGCTCAGGATGCCGCAGCGGAAGTTCTATCATCTCCCTGATTAAGCCGATTTCACGCCGTAACCCGCCGATATCTTCATAGGTAAGATGCGCAGTGTGCGCCAGCTCTTCTATTACCTTTTCTTTTACCACTAAACTTGTATTTCTCGATACAATAACCGCGCCCTGGGGTTGTGTTGATATGACTATGAATGACAGTGGATTGCTGACAGTCTCAACCCTGAGGCGCTGTCCTTTCAACAGCGGTCTTCCCTCAAGCAGGCGGAGCAAATACTGCGGACCTCCAACCAATCGGATTTGCTGGGTGGGCGCAAGAACCACTCTTTTTGCTGGTTGTGTAATGGGTTTCTCAATATAGATTTTATCATCGATTCCTACACGCGCATTAGTCCTGATGTTCCCGTCTATCCTTATCAGCTCTGTCCCCTCATCCTCAGGGTAACCGGGTCCTGCGACGGCGCATGCTTTTTCTTTTCCAACAACAAGAATAATGTCGCCGCTCAGGATGCTGAGTTTTTCCATAAGGTCGCGGTCTATCCTTGCAATATCTCTGCCCGCATCCCTGTGATGGGCTTCTGCAACACGCATCATTATTTTTTCGGTCATGGTATTACTTATATCTTATCCTGATAATACATAAAACATATCAGTACCTTGGACATCGTCCCCGCGCAAGAAGCACGGCTATTCCTTTCCTTTCCAATTTTTTCAAAAGCTTGTTTTTTAGCTCATTATCCTGCGGGTCTATTATCTCGGTATCTTTAACATAAGAACTCACAAGCCCGGTCAAATCAGGAGCCTCCTGCCCCCCGGTCATCGCAGCTACCTCATTTTGCAACACAATTACCAGAAGCTCATGCTTATTATGGACTGCATTAATAAGTCCGCAAATCCCGGAATGCGCAAGACCGAAATCGCCGATAATCGCAATTCCTTTCCTGTTAAACCCGGATGCAGTGGATATTGACGAGCCAAGAGAGAACGCAGCGTCAAGAAGAGACAGCGGCGGCGAAGCGGTCATAATAGAGCATCCAAGGTCGCCTGCTACTGGCACGTTCAGCTCTTTTATCGCATTATAGAGAGGCAGATACGGGCAGTCCTCACAAATAGGTCTGGCGCCCCTTTCCTCTATGGTCTGTGGTGTGATGTTTGACGTCACAATTTCTTTATCAAGGTTTTTGATAGCTTTTTTTACATCTCCAGCTTTTACAATTCCATAATGCATATGCCCTGTCAGTTTCCCTGATACTTTTTTTGAAAGCTGTTTTTCAATAACTGGTTCGGTTTCTTCCACAACCAGAACCCGCTCATGCTCACTGATGAAGCGGTTAATCAAATCAAGAGGCAGGGGATTAACGATTGTGAGAGAAAGATGGGAAAAATCGGAAGGTATTACAGAATCAACCAGAAATGAAGGAAAGCCGGATGAAATTACTCCAACGTTCCCTCTTTTCTTATATGTGTTCAATTGCGAGCTTTCGGCATACCCGTACATTTCAGGAAATGACTCCCTGTGGAATCGCTGGTGTTTGCCAAGCATTGTGAGATGCCATATTTTCTTATCAAAATGCGGCGCAGTATTTGATGCGTATTCCTTCCTTGTAAATTTACCCTTTGTTTTCAATAATCTGTCTGTGAGCCTGATTATTACAGGAGTTTTCACTTTTTCTGATAAAAGAAACGCCTCTTTAACGCAAAGGTAAGCAGTTTCGGGAGTGGAGGGATCAAATACCGGAACCTCTGCAACCAGCCCGTAAAACCGCGAATCCTGCTCGTTCTGGGATTTCTGGACGCCGGGGTCGTCTCCAGTAATTATAACCACGCCTGCGCCTATTGTATGCGTCGCAGATGTCACAAGCGGGTCTGCCAGTATGTTCATTCCCACATGCTTTGTAATCACGGCGCTTCGTTCCCCGCATACCGATGAGCCAAGCGCTATTTCAAGCGCCACTTTTTCATTGACAGACCACTCGCGCTTTATGCCGTCTCCCACAGCTTCCATAAGTTCTGTTATTGGAAAACCGGGTACTCCGGTTACGATTTTAACGCCGCTATCTGCAAGACCGGCAACTATGGCATGCAGACCGTTCACAAAACCACCGCTTCATCATTGCGCGAGAACCAGGGCAGCGCCGCGAGCGCTCCAATGATGCCTTTGCCATCGATGCAGAGCTCAACTCCGTTTTCCTCCGCAGTTTTCAGTGCCAGTTCTTTCGTAATCATCCCGCTCCTGCACAGCCTGCTGTACTCCATGAGCGCCGAGGCGTCAAAGTCAGATAAAGCTACCATGCCCGTCTCATTCGACACGCTGTATTTAAGAAGCCCTTTCCTTATTTTTGCAAGCAGTTCCTTTTTCGCGCCGCCGGTGCATGCAAATTCAAGCACGGTAGCCACGCAGTTCTGCGTCTTCTCAGGCACTGGATAAAGCTGCACAAGGGTATGGGAGATGTATTTATGGTCAGGTGAATCAACAGCATCGGCAATATTATGCGCCAGAGTCCATGTCGCGCCTACCTCTTTTGAATCCGTGTTATCAATTCCCACAAGCACCCTTTCCCTCCTGGGGACAACGATTGTCCCGCTTGCGCGCTTCCCTCCTCCCGACTCTGAAATTTTGCATCGCAAAACCCCGTTTGCATAAGCGCGGCAGGTGGTAGCACCCACACCCCCACCACCAAGACCACTGTATGTTATCTCTATCTCCTTATCGTTTACGAGTACTGATTCAATACCTGCAGCGGCTGTTGATGAGCGAAGAGCAAGGGGTGAATTCCCAACTCTTACAAGATAGCGCATCATGTCCCCCACAGCGCGGCTTTTAATCACAAGCGGACTCTTGGAATAATGGTACAATGCCCACGCAGAGCCACCGTAGCAGGATGAGTGCTCCATTAGTTCCACAAGCTCGTTTTTCCTGTTTGCGACTGCATATATTCCTTTATATGTGATATTGTACGGGTCTGATAAATGCATAAACACTGGTTTTAAGTATTTTATCTGATATATGAGTATTTGCTTGACAATTGATATGATCTCTAAATTCCTGTGGATATTTTTAGTATTATTGGCGGCTGTGAGCAGTGTCCATGCTCTTGAAGAAGGGGTTACAATCCCGCTAGTAGCCGACCGGGTTACAGAAGACGGAGAAGAAGGCATTCTCCTGGGCGCCCGGGTGGTAGTTACAAACGGCACAGGTCATGTTTTTGTGGATACCAACCCGTACACCCAGGTTGACCTTCAGGGCTCTGCCAGGCTTGCGGCTATGGTGGCGTCTGATGTGCTGGGGATTGACCAGAGGGCGTATGATTTTTATTACATAATTGATATAACATCACCCATTATCGGAGGACCGTCAGCAGGCGCAGCCCTGACCGTAGCCACCATTGCAGCCATAAACAAATGGGAGCTAAAACCCGGCGTTGTTATGACTGGAATGATAAACCCGGATGAATCTATCGGGCCTGTCGGCGGGATTCCATTCAAGCTTGAAGCTGCCGCCGCAAAAAACGCCACACTATTCCTGATACCAGAGGGACAGAGTACGGTTACAGTAAGAAAAACAGTTGCCAGGACAAAAGGCGCTTTCATAATTTCCGAGGACAAGGAAGAAACCGTGGATGTTGTGAAGCTTGGGAAAAAATTAAATGTGGAGGTAAAAGAAGTCGGCACAATCCAGGATGCTGTGCTGGCTTTTACAGGTCATGACATCGCCAAGCCAGGGTACAGCGGGATAATTCTTACGCCCAGGTACCTCAATCTTCTTGAACCTCTTGCATCCAGCCTGAGAAAAGAGTCAGGCGCTATGTATGAAGATACGGCATCCAGAGTCCCGAAAAGCCAATCCCTCGAACAGGCAAAAGAAATCTTAAAAAGGGCTGATAAGATGTACGATGATAAGAAGTATTACGCTGCGACTTCTTCATACTTTAATGCAATGATTAACATGCGTTTTGCGCAGTGGAGTGATGGTTACGACAGGGCGACTGATAAAGAACAATACCTTTCGGAGCTTGTGACAAAAGTTGAAAACCAGATACGGCTTTCAGAGTCGGATCTTAGCAGCTTTAAATTATACGGTGTAAGCGATGTGGAAGCTGTGGGCGCAGCCGAATCCAGGATAACAACAGCGCGAGTGAAACTTGAAGCTGCAAAAAAACTCAATGATACTGAGGAAAAGATTTTTTCACTTGCTTTCGCACATGAACGGGCGCGCACAGCACAGTGGTGGCTGACGCTTGCCACGCCTGACGATAAGGTCGTGCCCGGAGATATATTAAAAGACCGCGCAGGATGGTACCTCAGCCAGGCGCAGTCAATAAACACCTACCTGCAAACACTGCTTTCTGAAAGCGGGGTGCATCCCGGCATTGCCAGCGCTTCGAGTGAGGACATAGACCATGCCCAGAAAGAACTGGAACGGGGTTATTATTCAGGCGCGATTTTTGATTCGCTTCAGGCTACAATAAAAGCCAGTACTACAATCGGGCTATTAGGCAAGACCGATGCTGATATGAAAATAGAACAGAGCGCAGAAGCTGCAAAGGTGGCAATTAACGAAGCCCGTGTTGCTGGAATCGAACCTACGCTTGCGGTGAGCGCTTATGAATATGCTGAAACCATGACCAGTCCTTATGACAGGATTTCCCAGTACTCGTATGCAAAAATGATTGCAAAGACCTCTATTGTACTAAATTCCCACGCCGTGCCTGCAAATAAAACAGCGGTTAAACCCACAATCACTCCGTTCGTGCCTGAGATTATTATTCCAACCCCGACTCAAACTGCCGCTGCAAGGAAACAAAAAACCAAGATAGAAGTGCCGGCTTTCGAAGCCATCGGCGCGATTGCGGTTATTTTGATTGCAAGGCGGTTGAATAAGAAATGATGGGGAAAAACAGAATACAATGAAAAAGGGCGCAACATTAACAGCCATGTTAATATTTTTCCTTACTTTTACCTCTCGCTTACAGAATAAGTGACCATCTTCCTATCCAGCGTCATATCAGCAGGGTCATCTTCCACATCAAAATGCGGGATTCCATATTCTTCGTTCATTTTCGAAACAATGGTCTCAAAATCCGAACCTTCCATCAGTTCCCCGATAAGCGCCATCACCGGTCGTATTATCTTGTAATCACAGAACCATTTATTCAGAATAAGGTCTACGCCATCGCTTCCTACAAAGTTTCGGAACACATCCTTATAATACATCTCGCTCTTGCAGCAATCAAGATAATACAACTGGTACGGTTTTCTGCCGGGAAGAACAAACCCTTCCTTCATGGCATCTGTGAAGTAACGCACATCATCGCTCAGGCAAAGATGCCTGCCGTATCCTGCATGGGTTTTTAGATAAATAAAATCTTCATGCGCCAGTGATTCCCGCCAGAATTCCTGCAAGTCCCCATAATAATTACGGCAAAGGACCAGACGTATGCGCGCTTTGATATTTTTGTTATCATAAGTGAAATTTCTTTGGTATTCCTCAATCCCGCGTTTGCCGCCAGTCATACGGAAACCTATCATTCTCAGTATTCGCCTCGCCTCCAGGAATACCCTGTAGTCAAAATCCGCCCCGAGCGGGTCAGGTCCGACAAGGATGGCGCAGTTGAACTCGCCGTCGCTGAAAAGCATTTCATATCTGGGGGCAGTCCGGGTTATTGGGCTCATATACAAGTCATCTGCCTTTTGATGTTAATACATGGTCTTTAATTAAATTATCTGTTTCTGTGTGAGGGCTGCTGGCAATTATCGTGTCAGCGCTGATTTTGCAGTCGCGACCAAAAGCACATAAATGCGAAGCGCTTTTAAAACACTATGATTGTTATCGGAATCGACCCTGGGCTTGCAACCGTGGGTTTTGGGGTCATACGAACCGAAAAAAGTACCATCACGCCTGTAAGCTATGGGTGCATAAGAACCCTGGCTGGAAAAACATCCGCGCAGCGCCTGCTTGAGATATACACTGAGATTTTTGCCCTTTTTGAAAAATATGCTCCGGGAGCTGTCGCTGTCGAGAGACTCTTTTTTAATACGAACGTCACAAACGCTATGGGTGTAAGCGAAGCAAGGGGAGTTATCTTTCTTGCGGCGCAGCAGCAGGGTATACCTCTTTTTGAATATACCCCGCTTCAGGTAAAGCAGGCTATCACAGGTTCGGGGAGGGCTGATAAGAAGCAGATGCAGGAGATGATTAAACGATTGCTGAACTTAAGCGAGATACCAAAACCTGACGATGCTGCTGACGGTCTTTCGATTGCTTTATGTCATATAAATATAATGAGATATTAGATGATTTCACATATCCAGGGCGAGGTAATGCACTGTGGCGACGGGTTTGTTGTGATTGATGTCGGGGGCATTGGGTATCAGGTCAATGTCACAAAACCGGCGCTTTCGGAGCTTGCAGGAAAAAAGGAGAAGGTAAAAATACACACATACCTCCATGTCAGGGAGGATGCGCTTATCCTCTATGGGTTTACGAGTTTAAGCGAGCTTACGATGTTCAAGCTCTTAATCAGCGTGACAAGAGTGGGTCCCCAGATTGCGCTGAACATCCTTTCCCATATAAGGATAGAAGAGCTTGCGGCTGCAATAATCCATGAAGATGAAAAATCCCTGACCCGTATTTCAGGGGTTGGCGCAAAGAATGCGAAAAGATTGATAATGGAACTTAAGGATAAGATGAAAAAGAAGATGGGAGAATATAAGGATTATACTCCAGCAAGCAGTGTTAATTATGATGCCGTGAGCGCTCTTGTTTCGCTGGGATTTGCACACAGTGAGGCGCAGGAAGCCGTGAACGCTGTCTCAGGTAAAGAACATACGGTGGAAGCGCTGATTAAGGCTGCGCTTTTGAAATTAAAAGAACGTTAAAACAATGGAAGAAAGAATTATCACCCCGACCTCGCTAAACGATGAAAAAGAGGACATCCAGGAACTCACTATCCGCCCCGACAGGCTTTCTGAATTCATCGGGCAGCACGCGCTCAAGGAATCACTCAAAGTATTCATCGAAGCCTCAAAAAAAAGGGAAGAACCACTTGACCATGTTCTTTTTTCAGGACCTCCTGGTCTTGGGAAAACCACGCTTGCTCATATCATAGCGCACGAGATGGGCAGCGATATCAAAAGCACATCCGGACCCGTGCTTGAAAAGCCCGGAGACCTTGCTGCAATACTCACGGCGCTGAAAAAGGGAGATGTGCTGTTTATCGATGAAATACACCGCCTGAATTCTGTTATTGAAGAAATCCTTTATCCTGCAATGGAAGACTTTGAAATCGATGTGATGATAGGCGAGGGACCAAGCGCGAGGTCAATAAAGCTCAACCTTGAACATTTCACTCTTATCGGCGCCACCACAAGAGTCGGGCTTCTGGGCTCGCCTTTCAGGGACAGGTTCGGTTTCACGTCGCGGCTTAACCTGTACTCTGTCGAGGAACTTGTGGATGTCGTTGCTCGAAGCGCTTCTATCCTGCATATCCCGATAACGCAGGACGGCTCACATGAGATTGCAAAACGAAGCCGGGGGACGCCGCGCATCGCGAATCGGTTGCTGCGGCGCGTATGGGATTTTGCACTCGTGAGAGCAGAGGGGAAAATCACGCAGGAGGTTGCTGATGCTGCGCTGACCCTGCTGGGAATCGACATGCTCGGGCTGGATGAGCTTGACAGGAAGATTCTTAGTATAATAGCGCAGGATTTTGGCGGAGGTCCGGTGGGAGTTAAGACTATTGCTATATCCGTAGGTGAGGAGGTCAGGACAATCGAAGAAGTGTATGAGCCTTACCTTATACAGATAGGTTTTGTCAAGCGGACTCCTCAGGGCAGGGAGACCACGCAGGCTGCGAGGGAGCATATAAGAAATCGTTAGGTAAAATCAACTCATTTCATTATCCCAATAAGCTCGAACAATAACCGCATCGTTTCCTTCTCCCGCGCGCCGCCGCATTTTTTGACTATTGAATTGTAATATTCGATACGTTCAAGGTATTTTTGCTGCCTGAATACAACATATCTTGTGGCGTGTATCGAAGCCTCGATGACCGCATTGAAACCGCGATTCACAGGCTGGAGCTTTCTAATGGCTATTTTTCCGTTAATGGGTTTTAGCTCAACAACCGAGACGTTCTTACCTTTTTTGTATTTGCAATTAAAAAGAATCCATCCGGGAGCGTCTTTAAGGACTGGAAAAACATCCACGAATTCGAATCTTTCAGCTTCAATATCAGAAAGCGCGGACTTCACGAACAAAACCGGGTCGTACACGATATTAGCCGCTGCCATCGGCTTACTTATAATATTATCCAGTGTCTTTGAGTTATAAATCCTGGCAAAGAGCCTGTTGCCCTTTCTGTGTAAACCTATAGGCGCAGCATTCGGGATGCCGTCGGGCGAAAGGGTTGTGAATATCACTTCCGATATCCCTTCACGTATCCCGAAATCCTCTATATTAATCAAAATCTCATCCCCTCGAACAGCGATACGAACAGCCCTGCGATGATTATGTCTGCGGTTGAGCCGGGATTGATGCCCTCTTTCAGCAAAAATTCATCAAAAGAATGTATGTCGTCCCTTATTTCCTCGATGTCGCCTTTTTGCAGTATCTCTTTTGCACGCATGGAAACTTCCTCTGCTTTCTTGCTGTCGAATTTTGTCTGGATGAATGTGTCTTTGTTACCGGACAGGAGTTCCATAAACGTAAGGACGACTGCATCATTAATGCCGTGTTTTTTGAGCTTATTCCGGATGGATGCGGCGCACTCAAAAGTTTTCTTAAAACCGTTTGTCCATTCCTCTGCGATAATGTCATAGCTGCTTGAAATCTGCATCAGGTTAAAAAGAGTCCGCCCCTCTGCTTTTATTTTGTCGATGGAACCCGCATCCCCAAGGTCAAGGTCATCCACAGGTTTAACTTTCACTTTCGCTTTGGAAAAAGCCCTGTATAGCTCAATTGCGTCCTCTACTGTCGTTTCCATCACAGTTTTTTGAACCTGCGCTTTCAGGCATGTTCTATTTTCACATTTCCCTGCCGCCATCACAAGCGGGATGAGGAGGAGAAACGCGCCGAAATGTGTGTTGCCGCCTTTCTGCCATTTGCCGCTCTCTGCGACAGCCTCATGGATGAGCGCTCCTGCGCCGGACTTTGAGCGCGCAGCTTTTTCCAGTATGGGATACACGCCCACGGCGCTGGCAAGGAAGTGCTCGAAACGGGTGTCGGTGTAGTTGTGGTCTCTGTCGATGTTGCCCGGCTTGGGCGTGGCTGAGACTTCGAGGAGCATTGCGAGCTGGGCGCCGCGGGCGATGTGGGAGGGGTCGTTATGAATCATGTCTGACCCGCTTATTTTTATTGAAAATTAACCGCAGATGAACGCAAAACTTTATGAAAGTTTTATCAAACGAGGGGTATGCTTCGCATACCCCAACACTGCGTAAACCGAAGTTTCGGTTTATGAACGCAGATACGTGAGCAATCAAGCTACCACTTCCCAGTAACTTACATGCTTCACAGCTCGCTCCTAAATTTTTTTAATAAAAACATTTTCATAATGATATAGTAAAAAGCTCTTATCAGGTAAAAATTTTTTAGGTAACAAGATTGTCCGGCCATTATATGGCAAGAAAAACTTTTCGATAGCTTCGTCGCTCTTATAATCCAAGATTTCAGGGGATAGTCGTATTGTATAGTCTTCTGTTATTGTAATTAATCCTCTATCAAACGCTTTATCATGAAGTAAGTTAAGGCATAGTCCGTTATGTGGATTCAAACGATTTTTCTCATCTTTCGACCAAGGAACAATGTGACTTGCTACTAATAGTTCGGATATTGAAATCCCAGTTATGCAGCATTTATTATCATAGGACGCTAGAATAGAAGAGCGAAAGAAACTTTGATTTACTCTTGTTTTTATTATAGCTTCTCTTTCTTTTCCTTCTTTTGGCAAGCTTTCCATATCTATTTTAACAGATTTTTCAATTGGCTCGCCTTTAAATTGAGATAGTAATATCTCACTTTCAAAAGCTAACTCGCTCCAATTACCATGAAATTCATTCCAGATTTCTTCTTCACCTTTGCTTCCATGACTCATTCCTGCAATATTTCTTTTTTGAAGTTCTGGGTCAAGACGAGCGAAGTTTACTAATTTGAGAGCGACAGCCGATGGGGTTCTTTTAATAAGTTTGGCTAAATCAATTATTTGAGGATTTTTAGATGTGATTTTGGCAAAAGGTATTTTGCAATATAAATTGAAGGCAACAATCAACTCATCTCTTGTCCAGTTTTCTCGTGTCATTTATTTAGATTAGTTCTCAATTTTGTTATCTAACAATTTCGTTATATAACATTCTTGTTATGTTAATCATACGCCCTTCTTCAATATCCCCCTTCCCGCCAGCACCCCCGTCGCCGCCGCATTCACAATATCCCTCGAAAGACCCGCGCCGTCCCCTGCCGCAAACAGGTTCTTGATATTGCTTTCCATATTCCTGTCAACCAGCACCTGCATGGAATAGAACTTCACCTCGGGCGCGTACAGAAGCGTGGAATCTGATGCCACTCCGGGAATTATTTCATTTAAAACCTCAAGCCCTTCCCTGATATCCGTGACGATGCGGTGCGGTAGCGCCATGGATATGTCGCCTGGCGTCACGTCCTTAAGCGTATTAACCACGACATTCTTCTTAAGCCTCGCTTCAGTAGTGCGCCTGCCGCGCCGCAAATCGCCCAGCCTCTGAAGCACAGGCTTTCCTCCGCCGATAGTGGTAGCAAGCTTTGCTATCGACCTCCCGTAGCGCACAGTATTCTCAATTGGTTCGGTAAGCTCCACCCTGACAATAAATGCAAAATTCGTGTTCTCGGATTCCATATTCCTCATGGAGTGACCGTTCGTGGCTATGAATCCCTCGTACTCTTCCTTGACCACGAACCCATGCTCGTTGGTGCAGAAAGTCCTCACAAAATCATCATAGGTCTTTGTCTGGATATGGAATTTCGGGTCGCGGTTGATTTTTGTTATCGGGTCCATGATGATTGCAGGAACTTCCACCCGCACCCCGACGTCGATAGGCGCGTATTTCGCCCCGATTTTATGTTTCTTGACCACTTCGTCAATCCATGTCGCTCCAACCCTTCCGGGCGCGATAATCGTAAAGTGAGAGCGTATCTCAGTCCCGTCCTGTAATACTACGCCTTTACAGGTATCATTCTCGATAATAAGGTCAGCCACCTTCGTATTGAGCAGGAATTCAATGCCTCTGGCTTTCAGGTCTTTCTCAAAGTTGCCGATCACTTTTGGCGCATTGTCAGACCCCATGTGTCTCTGTATAATTTCGATGAACCTTGCACCAGCGGCTGCTGCGCGGCGTTTTAACTGCTCCACTTCGTCTCCTTTAGGAATATATAACTGTTCGGGCGCTCCATATTTCACAAATACCTTGTCCACATGGTCAACAAGTTCCCAGGCATATTCAGTGTCCCCTGTCTGCTCTGCAAGGTCTCCTCCGATGTCGGGGCGAAGGTTGAGCGTCCCGTCAGAATACGTTCCCGCGCCGCCTACGCCGCACATAATGTCGCAGGGGTCGCAGTGGGTACAGACGCCGCGGCGCTTCATCTTGCATTCGCGTTCATCTATGTCGCGTCCCATATCTACGACAAGCACATCTTTCTTGCCTGCAAGCTCGTCTGCGGCGAACATGCCTGCGGGTCCTGAGCCCACGATTACGACATCGTATTCTTTCTTTTTGGTCACGAGATTACCTCGGAAAGTAAATTCATATCTTTTGCATTCTTAATCTCACGGGCTATTCGCCTTCCCATGGAGAGTTTTTCCTCCATCAGGTCAGAATAAGGAGAGCCTGAAATAAAAAGGTTCGTCCCGGCTACGATGCGCGCTGAAATCTCAAACACTTTCAATTCAAGCGAATCTGTTACCACGGCTTCAAGACAGAAAGGTCCTATCATGCCGTCAAACAATTCAATTGATTTTTCGACCACCCGCTCACCCATATCAAATATCCTGGGAAGGAGAGATTCCCTCACAATCAGGGGCAGGTTGCCTGTAACCACGAACGTAGGGTAAATCCCGGCTCCTGCAAGCTCGGTAGGCGAGCCAATCCTGAAAATCTCATCAGCATTTGATTCCACGCGCCTGTCTATGCCCAGTAGTTCAAGCGTGCCTTTACTCAATGCGTAACCGTCCTGCTTAATTGGCGAATAAAAATAATGCATATAATAACGCGTTCCAAGAACGAATTCCTGTATGGTGAATTTTTCAGCCGGATTAATCCTTTTCTTGAAATCAGTATAATTTTTCACGACAAAAAATCCCCTCCCGCCTTTTGCGCCGTAATACTTCACCATCATGGGCGAGTCGATATCCTCAGGGTTCTTTATCTGGCGGGGCATTTTTATGCCTGCCGCCTCAAGCCATTTGCGGCTCATGTCCCTGTCGGACTCCCATTCAAGCACGCGGCGGTTGCCATATGTAGGCAGTCGCAGCTTCTGGAAATTATCGGCTCCGAGATATTCAACAAACGAGCCGTGCGGAATAACTATGGCGTTTTTGGAGGCAAGCTCATCTGTTTTTGAGAGTATTTCCTTATAATCTTTCACGACAAAAAATTCATCAGGCTTGGCTTTCGGGAAAGCGTCATAGAACTTCGGGGGCGCGCCTATGCAGATACCGATGGTTTTAAAGCCCTCTTTTCTTGCCCCGTCAAAAATCTGGAGGCTGCTGTGGGAGCAGACGGTAGCAATCGCCAGAGCATCCTTATCGTACCCCTCTAAAATATCAAGAATTTCCTGTTTCTTAATCATTGTGCACCTGCGTAGTGCATCAGCTATATATTTAACTGTGTTAATTAATCTTGTGGAAAAGAAAATCATGTAGAATCCTGATATTTTTTCGCAGATTTTTTTCAGAGAACTAAATATAAACCACAGATTTATTTCATTTGAAGCCTATGTGGTTATAATGAAAAGGATTCTTTTAACCAACGACGACGGTGTATATTCCACAGGACTTAAAGCCGCTTATGAAAGTGTGCGCGACCTCGGGGAAGTGACCGTGGTTGCGCCATCATCGCAGAAAAGCGGTGTGGGGCGCGGGATTTCTATTTTCGAGCCGCTGCGTATATCGCTTGCTAACGTGAATGGTTTCAAAGCCTACGCAGTGGCAGGGACGCCCACGGATTCTGTCATCCTGGGATTGTTCTCGATAATGAAAGAGATGCCTGACCTTGTTCTATCCGGTTTTAACGTAGGTGAGAATATCAGCACAGACACAGTTACCACAAGCGGCACAATCGGGGCGGCTCTTGAAGCGGCAAGCTATGGCATCCCGGCGATTGCGGCATCCATACAGGTGCTGGATGAAGGGGACAAGTTCGACGACCACAGCGCGTATGTGTATGATTTTAAGGTGGGAATAAAAATAGTTAACAGGATTGCTAAAAACGTTATCAAGCTGGGACTTCCGGCTGGTGTGGATCTGCTCAATGTCAACATACCGAGACATGCGACTATGGATACCGAAATCGAGGTAACAAGGCTTGCAAAAAAGATATTCATAACAAAGGTGGAAGAGCGCCACGACCCCAGGGGAAGACCATACTACTGGATAAACGGGGATTTGATTCGGGATGCTGAGGAGGGGACTGATGTCAGGGCTGTTATGAAAAAAGGGCATATCTCAGTTACGCCGTTGACGCTTGATTCCACTGCAAGGGTTGATTTCAGGGAGATAGATGAGCTATTATGAACCGGATTTCATAAGGAGTAATCTCCTGACCCTGTTTTCAGTTGAGGGACACCTGCTGAAAATGTAAGGCGCGTACGAACAACACTCGAAAAAGAAAACATCGGGCGGCACAGAAGCTGGGAATTTCCTGGTATTATAGGAGACCGTGTAATCCTCGACTTTTAGCAGCGCTGAGGCAAGTTTAGCTGGCGCGCTGGTAATCCAGGCGGCTGTTTCATCGGCCAGGTACTCCCGGCTCCTTGAGATAAAAGGTTCTATCAGGTGAATTAGCGGATTCAGGAACAGTGCAAACCTCAATAATAAGCTGTATTTGCGTAACTCCATGTCTTTATTCTTAATATGTGCAAGTTCGTGCGCCAGTACCGTTTCTAATTCTTTATCATCTAAAATCTCAATAAGTGGAATCGTGAGCACAAGTACTGGTTTGTTATAATGCTTGTACACGAAGGCATTCGGGATGCTCGACTCTAAAAAACCAACTTCCGGGACACCTATTTCCATTTCACGGCAGAGCTTTTCTATTATCGCAAATACCTCTGGAAAATCCTGGCGTTTGGCAATGGTTCTGGTAATATTATGAAATCTTGCATATTTTATCATGAAATATAGCATTCCCAAAACAATTCCACCGCTCAGAGCCAGAATTTTTCTATCCAGAGATAGCATTCCAAAAGGCATCAGCTCATATCCGAATAATTTGAGTATATACATGCTTACGGGTAATGCAAGGAGTATAAAAGCTCCCACATCATAATATAAACTTATCTTATTGCGGTTCATAGCCTTTCAGTGCTTCATTGATCTTTTTCCGCAGTTCCTGTAATTTTTCCGGGTCACTTTTCGCAAGCTCTTCAATGAAGTATGCAGTAGTAGGCTCTCTAAAATCCTTTAGAAGTTTGTCCACTACTCTGGATGTGATCAGGCTATCAAACTCTTCCTTCTTTAAAAGGGGGGTATAATAATAACATAGACCCCTTAAACCTTTATCTGTCCTTCTTTTTAATAATTTTTTATCGTATAATCGATTAAGCGTGCTGCTCACCGTTGTCATGGCAATATCCCGCTTCTTTTTTAATTCCCCGAGGACATCATGGGTAGAGGTCTCTTTTCTTTTCCAGACTATCTGCATTATTTCCTTTTCAAGAGGACCCAATACCTCTAATAGCTCGTTAGTATTCAGACTTATTTCTTTTGCTGTCCCGGTCATTGTTGTCAAGTATAACTACTATCAATAATAAAAGTTTCGTAGGACAATAAAGCTTAAATATAATACTATCAATAAGAAAAGCTACTATTGTTAATAGAAGCAATTAGAGAAAATATGATAAACCTCAAAGAGATTAAAACCGCTGCTTTCCTCGCCAAAAAGGATACCTTAAAAGATTGGAAGATTTTTGCCTTAGTAATCGTTGCTTTATCCTTCAGCCTATTAAATATAGTTTTTATTCAAGCCCTTATGAGCGGATTGGTATCAGAGATTTATGCACAGACTGTTGACCTCAGTACAGGGCATATGGTCATAGAACCTGATAAGGATCAAGAATATCTGGATAATATAAACAACCTGGAAAAGAAACTGGAAGCACTATCTGGAGTGGCGGGTATTTCTCCGCGTTATGTTGATAGAGCGATTATTATAGAAAAAAAACATGATAAAAAAAGCAGCGCAACTCTAATTGCTTTTACACCCTCCAAGGAAAATGATGTGACCAAACTGTATAAAAAAATTAAATCTGGAGAGTTTTTGAGCGATGGGGAAGAAAATGAGATACTGATTGGCAAAACTCTTGCAAATGATTTGGAACTTGCCGTAGGGGATAAAGTAAAAATGGTATTTTCTAACGGCGTGAGTAAGGATTTTAGAATTAAAGGCGTGTTGGACGCTGGAATGGAACCAATAGACAAGGACTCAATATACGTTACCACACAAGGTTATGAAAAATTTCTTAATGTCCATGATAAAGCTTCATCTGTTGTGATTAGGCTTGCAGATATAAACCAGGTCGAAAATTATCGATATATGATAATACCTCTCACAAGAGGAGAAGTCTATACATGGAAAACTAAAACAGAGTACATTCAAAGGCAAATCGAAAGTTGGGGTATGGTAACTGCAATGACAACTTTAATCGGCATTCTCACAGCAGCTACTGCCATAGCTATAATAATCTATATAAATACATCTTCAAAAAAAAGAGAGATAGCTATTTTGAAAGCTATTGGTGGCAGCAATTCTTTTATAATGACTATCTATACAATTGAATCAATAATTTTTGGATTGCTCGGAATTTTATTCGGGAACATTGTAGCTTATGGGATTCTCGGATATATGGCGAATCGCCCCATGGCAGCCAGGGAGGGATTACAGGTAATTCCCGTTTATAATTTAGAGCTGGCAATATCAGCATCAATTATTCTTTTTTTATCAGCACTTACTGCAGGGATATACCCTGCCTGGAAGGCAGCAAAAACCAACATAACCAAAACCATATGGGGGGTTTAAAATGAAAAACATTATCCTCCGGACTAAAAATTTGAAAAAAATCTATAAAATGGGTAAGATTGAATTCTCTGCCTTAAATGGTGTAGATTTAGAAATCGAAGAGGGAGAATTTGTCGCCATCATGGGGTCAAGCGGTTCAGGGAAAACCACTTTACTCAATATGATCGGACTGCTCGACTTCCAGACAGAAGGTAAAATATTCCTTGACAATACTGATGTAGCCACAATGGATGAACAACAGCGCGCATCTTACCGATTAAAAAAAATAGGGTTTGTTTTTCAGTTCTTCAATCTACTAAACGAATTAACAGGTGCAGAGAACGTAATGCTGCCCGGCATGATAAAAGGATCCAGCAACTCCAGAGAAAAGGCATTAGAGCTTTTGCAACTTGTCGGACTTAAAGAGCGGGCGGGACATAAACCTTCAGAGCTTTCCGGGGGTCAGCAGCAGAGAGTTTCTATTGCTAGAGCGCTGATTAACGATCCCAGGCTCATACTTGCTGACGAACCCACTGCAAACCTTGATTCAAATTCTGCAATGCAAGTGGTGAATTTGCTAAGGAAACTGAGAAATGAGCAAAATCAGACTATCGTAATGGTAACCCATGAACTTGAACTTGGCAAACTTGCTGACAGAATAATCTGGCTGAAAGATGGAATGGTAATAAAGAATGAAATAAATTAAAAAATTTATGAGGCGATGTAATGAATAGAACAATATTGAAAAAATTAGTTATTTGTCTGCTGGTGGTGTCATTTTATTATATACCATATGTTGCAGCAGAAGAAATGAGCACTCCTTTTGATGTCACGCCGGTAATTAGAAGACCATATTTAAATCCGGATGATAAGGGCGCGGAGATTGAATTCATATTGCAAAATAAACAGGAATCAGCAATCGATAATGTAAGAGTTTATTTATTCCTGCAGCCTCCCTTCAGCGCAAGCCGCCGCAGTGTTCTTGAAAAAGAGATGAACCTGGATTACATAATCGGAACAGGAGTTAATGAGGATTTGCATACAAGAGGTTTTGTTTTGGGTACAGGTCAGATGAGCAAAACAAGATTCAAAATAGATGTGGATAAGAATGCCAGGTACGGCTACTACGAGCTACCATACACAATATATTATGATTACAACGGTGCAAAAACATATGCTGGTACGGTAAAGGTTCGGATTGCTGGAAATACTTTGATAGAAATAGCTGATGTAACGATAGACAAAAAAGAAATTAAACCCGGGGATAATTTCAGGATAAACATTAGCTTAAGAAATGCTGGAGATAATGAAATACAGTGGGTAAAAGTTGCCTTACTCCCAGAAGATGCAGGAATTATTCCATTTTCATCTGCTTCCGAAAGAGTTTTCAATGATTTCCCCTCTAAGCTTCAGTATACAGCAAGTTTTGATTTTTCTATTGATAAAGGAATACCTCCAAGGAATTATCTTATAACCGTATCTTTGAGTTATCAGGATGAGAACGGCGCGTTTTTTAATGAAACAAAAACCACGGGAGTAAAAGTGATTGACAACTCAAACTTAGACATAGCAAGCATAAAAACAGATCCACAGCGGATTTATGCAGGCGAGAATGTAATATTGACGATACGCATAGAAAATAATGGGCAGGGGGATGCAAAATCAGTAAAATCTGAGATTAACATTCCACTAAAAGGAGAAAAAACCGCATTTCTTGGTACTATAAAATCTGATGAGGATGCGCCTGCTGTGTATGCCCTTAAGACTGAGGAGAGCGGTGAAATAAATTATAACCTCAGGATTACTCACAAAGATGACCGTGGAGAGCATATTAAAGACCAGCCGCTTACACTTGTTGTTTATCCAAGAAATGCCAATAACACTCCCTTTATATTTTTGGGAGCGCTGGTCATTCCAGCCTATTTATACTGGAGAAAGAAAAACAGAAAATCAAAGAAGCCGGTAGAGTGAGGTACGATTACGGAAAAACAATATACGGAGTCTCTATAATGGCTTTTTCTGGAGTTCCAATTTTTCACAGCACTAGTCATTATTGTGTATCTGTAATTACACGGCATCATAATGAGGAGTATAACTTAACTGAGGGTTGTTATAAAGGGACTACAGCTTTATGATAAACTTAAAACGGAAACTCATGTACGCGCTTTCAATATTTGCGCTCATAACGCTGAGCACATTTCCCAGAACTCAGTCGGTCACTAGCTCTTCCACTGCGCCGGCATTCAAGGAAGGTGAGAACTCAATCACATTCATTGGCCACTCCACTGCATTAATTCATCTCAACGGCACAAACATACTGACCGATCCGAACTTCAACAATTGGGCGGTTATTGTTCACCGCGCAAGAGAACCAGGCATAAAGATCGAAAACCTGCCAAAAATTGGCGCAATTTTAATATCGCATGCACACCGCGATCACCTAGACAAGTGGACAATGGATCAACTTCCGAAAGACACTCCTGTGTTGATTTCAGAAGGAAACGGAGATATCTTGCGCGACTGGGGCTTTACAGATGTGCGGGAAATGAATATTTGGAACAAAACTGAGGTTAACGGCATTAATATCACCGCTGTTCCGGCAAAGCACAGCGGAGCGCGCAATTCTGCCTTTGCTGATTTTCCTAAGGCTTTGAGTTATATCATACAAGGCGATAAAACCGTTTATTTTGTCGGTGATACCGGGTTGTTCGATGGATTAAAAGAAATTGGGAACTATTCTCAAATTGATGCGGCGCTGCTTCCTATTGGAGCCTATAGCCCCCGCTGGTTTATGAAAAGCCATCATATGAGCCCGGATGATGCCATTCAAGCGATGGCACTGCTTGGAGCAAAAGAAATGATTCCGATCCATTGGGGCTCATTCAGGATAGCATATGACGGCTTAGATGAACCGAAGAATGTATTGCTTGAACGGGTTGATAACGGCAGTTTAAAAGAAAGAATTCATGTTTTAGAAAACGGTGAAAAATACCTTTTCGGATGACGCGGATAGTTCCAATAATATAGGATAAAATAATGGCTAAAGTTTCAATCGTAAAATGTGAAAACTACGGGCATATAGAAGTCAAAACCGCAATCTTCAAAAGCCTTGAACTCATCGGCGGGCTTGAAGCTCTCGTAAAACAGGGCGACAATGTGCTGCTCAAGGTAAACGTAATCGCAGGTTTTCCTCCGGAACGGGCTGCCACGACACATCCTGCCTTTGTGGGCGCAATGGTTGAAATAGTAAGAGAAGCAGGCGGAATTCCGTGGGTTGGCGATAGCTCCGGCGCTTATGGTTTTACTGCGCAGTCGCTCAGGTTGAGCGGAATAGAGAAAGCCTGCGAGGATTTTGGGGGGAAGCTTATCAACTTTGAATCCACAGGCACGTACCCTGTGAAAGTAAACGGAAAAGTTCTGACCACCATAAATGTTGCAAAACCTGTAATTGATTGCGATGTGCTTGTTTCCCTGCCTAAAATGAAGACTCACATGCTCACGAAATATACAGGCGCAGTAAAGAATTTTTATGGCGTAATACCCGGAGCGGGCAAGGCTGCAATACACAGGCAGGCGCCCACGGAAGAAAGTTTGAGCCTGGCTGTAGTGGATATCTACTCAGCCCTGAAGCCAGAGCTTGCGGTTATGGATGGAATAGTGGGAATGGAAGGAGACGGCGCCACCAATGGGACCCCGATAGCTTCAAAGGTCATCATCTCAAGCGCGGATTGCGTGGCTCTGGATGCCGCAGCCTCTGAAGTAATGGGATTTTCGCATAAGGATATTTTGACCACTCGTTTTGCACATGAAAGGGGGCTTGGGATAGGGGAGCTTGATAAAATCGAGATGACGGGAGAGAAAATCAATGACGTGAGAATAGAGTTTAAGAAAGCAAGCCGCACATACTACAAGTTACCCGCTTTTTTGGGTAAATTCGTGTTCAAGAGCGCCGAGAATATGTCAAAAGTGGAGATATCCGAAGATGACTGCAAAAGATGCAAAATCTGTTTTGAAAGCTGCCCTGTGTCTGCAATTACTCTTGAACCGGAACCGTTTATTGACCAGGAAAAGTGCATAAAATGCTACTGCTGCCATGAACTGTGCAGGAACGGCGCGGTAAAGCTGAAAACATCTTATCTTGGAAGACGATTATTGAAACGAATGTACCAATCCTGAACCTAAGGGATTACCGAAAAATAAGATAGTAATATTTTGAAAAACAAACCGCAGATAAACGCAGATGAACGCAGATTTATTGCCAGTTATTATGAATCAAATTGGATAAGTTGTTTTTCCGTGACCTCTAAGAAAAGGCAAGGAAACCGGAGAACGTCTATTTGCCTTTCGAATACCCCGTTTCCTTTCCCTCGTGTAAGACCAGTTGATACTTCGATGTGCTGATGTTCTTTTCATTCTCAACTAATTGCTGGAGGGCGTATTCTATGGCATGAGTTCGATTTGCAAACCGCTTCTTTTCAATCTGTAAATCAACCCATTTTAACAGGTTCTCATCAAGTGCGGCGCTGGTTTTAATTTTAATAATATTTCACATTACCCCACAATACCACCAAAATATTAATAGTTCATTACCCCCTTATACCTTAATATACCTCAAAACGGTATGATTTAAAAAGAGGACATTAAGGGGTAATCGGTGTGGTAATACTTGAATCAAGAGAAGAGAGGGTGAAGCTGCTCAAGTCCGGGTTCACAGGCAGGGAGATCGAGGCGCTATATGTGATTATCAATTCCTTCGATGTCGTGGGAGTGAACTGGCAGGAAATTTCCGACTATCCCGGTGCTAAAAGAAGGATTCAGCCGTGAGAGCTGTGTATCCAATAACCCATAATTTAATAACATCTAAATGTATAGTAAGTCCTGAAAACCATGATTGTAAATTTCCAGCTCACAAATGTAGAATCAAAAACATATTCCACCACAGAGGACATCCGGAAATACAAGAACATCAACATAAACTATGACGTCAATCTCAAAAATCCGTCAATAGTGGTTCAGAGTACTCCCTTCGGGGAAAAATCAGTGCTCAGGGTGGAGTACACCTTTGCCATCAACTATCTCAGCCCGAATATCGGTCACATAAGGTTTGAGGGGTTGACAGATTATTACAGCGAGGAAGACCTGAAAGCCCTGAAGGAGAAATGGGATGCGGGGAATGCGCCGGGCGATATCCAGAACGAGCTTGCAAACACCATGGTGGCGAATCTTGCGCCCCTGGCATTGATGCTTTCAAAGGCGCTGGGGCTTCCTCCTTCGATGCCTGTTCCTGTGATAAATTTCCAGCAGCAGACGCAGCAGAAGAAAAAGGAAGAGCCGACGTATTATCACGGGTAGGGTAGCCAGCCTACGATTGCGCCTTTGTCACGCGCAGGGTTTGATTAAAAAAGCCTTGTAAAGCGTTGTATTGCGTTGTTTTTATTCTTGGTGTAACTCTCTTTTTATTCAAGTTAGTAAAAGCTGGGTTGGGAATTCGGGGAAATTTGTTAGGGTAGTGTTATTAAAAAGATTTAATAACTACGTAGATAGATTACTGCAAAGGATTATGAAATATAAAAAGTTTATAGTACTATTTATTTTAATTTTCTATTTATTGATTAATGTAGGGAGTGCTGATGAACTACCAAACAATGCGAGAGTAAATGCCAAAAATATTATTCCTTGGACTGGCGAAACTCTTATAATAACCCCTTTCAACGATACCGCTCAAATAGAAGTTATTATCCAAATGCATCCTATAAATAATCTTGGAATATTTAGTGATAGCATGTATAATATACCAGGAACGCTGGTTTCTGATTCTGATATTGAATTTTATATTGATAATGAGAAAAAAAATTTTAATGAATTTTTTGTGGTAGAAATTGAAAAAGGAATGTTCAGAATAAAACAAAAAAAAATATTAACAATTAATAAATCAACGGACTTCAGGGTTAAACTTTATGCAAAATTGCCTCCTGAATTTATTTCTTTCGATAAAAATACCACTTCAGTAAAATTCCAAACAGATTTTAATTTAAAACCAAGTGATTTATTCAGGCAATATATCTTTAGAGTGCCTGCAGTTAATGCGCACAATGTCAAATTAAACTTCCAAAATTCTCGATTAATAGCCCCTAATAACTCTTTAAACAGTGCGCCAGTATCAGAAGTATATGCAACGGATAAGTATATAGATGTTAGTTACGTATTTTGGAATACTTATCTGCTTATTCAAGTTGTCTTGGATGAAGGAAAAATATCAGTTGGATTAACTCCAAATACCAACTATATTTTCCAAAATTTCTTTTCTATTGAATATGAAACCATCAGATGGGAATGGGTTATAATGATTGTCGTATTCTCTATAGTGGCTACTTTTGCGTTTTATCGAGGTGTTAAATGGGGAGAAAGAGAAAAGGAATAAAAAAAAATAAAGAAAAAATAAATGAAAATAAAGAATCAATTCTACCGTTAGTATTTTTATTACTGCTTTCAATATTTACGTTTATTATTTATTATGTACCATCAATTGATGGTCTAATATTTATTTACAATTTGTTCTATGGTGGAAAAATTATAGTTCCTTCTGCGCTTTTTGTATTTATGTTATTGGGATTTCAGTTCATAATTTTAAAAAAAACCGACAGTAAAACAAAAGATTTTATTAAATATTATAGTGGCATATCATCCATCTATTTTTTTTCAGCTCCTTCCTTTTTATATGATTGGATAATAAGCAATAAATTACATTGGATTATCTTTTTGATTGCCGAATATTTTTATGAACTTATAGCAGTTTTTATTATTATATCAGCAATTAAAAAGCAAAATAAATTTAGTTTTCGAAAACTGAAATCTCTCAACATATTCCAGAGTGATTAGGACCGAAATTTCATCCACATCTGCTTTTTTTCTTGAACCGCCCTTTCCTATCCCTCTGACACTGGCGCTTCTTGTGTCTGCGCTTATGCGCCTTCACCTTCGATGCTGGATAAACCCGCATATCCAGCCAATGATTGCGCCCTTGCCAATGTGCAGGGTTTGGAGTCCCATTGGGATTTGTAACAATGGCTATCTACTTTGTCATCCTGTTTGCGCCAAAATATATGGGATACGGAAGTTAAACTTCAATGAAGGCGCTAAATTAGTGCCTGCATCTCTTTTTTTTAATGTCTATATGCCGCCTAAGGGCTCACAAAAAAATAACTTATCCAATTTTATTTATAAAAAATGGAAACAAATCTGCGTTCATCTGCGTTTATCTGCGGTTTGTTTTTCAAAATATTGCTACCTTATTTTTAGGTAACCACTAAACTAATAATTATCCATCGTAGCTTTCAAACTATTCCTGTACTCATCCTTGAGCGAATAGACATTATGGTCGCCCCTGACATCTATCCTCAGGATGCCAAGCCTCGTGTTCATAAGACCCACCATTGCTGAAACACCCCTGTAATTGACATCAAACCCCTCTTTATTCAGATGGGCAAACACATCCTGCGTGGTATAGGGTTTGTCGGAGAGGAATAATTTCAAAACAGACTTCCTGATGCCTGTTTCATCGCGCATCAGATATTTCGTAAGTCGTGTCTTTACTGCCTCATTTTCCTTGGCGCTCAGTCAAACCACCGATTCTTATTATTAAATTTTTAGAGTTTATACCTTTGCATTATTTAAAGCGGTGTCTTTTCCATAATCATTCCGTCTTTCATGGGATAACGCTCAATTACCGAAACACTGCATCCGGCTTTTTTCAATTCCGGCGCCAGTTCCTCCGCTATCCACCATGCGGTTTCAATAGAATCATCCCTGACAGAGTACATATCCTCCGTAACCTCTGCATCCCTCAGGATATCCAAACCAGCTCCCTCAATAACCCCGTAAACAAGAGTCCCGTCATCTGTAACCTCATCAAAATCCCGCGAAACCTTTTTAGCAATCCGCTTGAATCTTTCCCGAAGCTGGACTGCATCCTTAAAACATGAAGAACAAAAATGGAGCTTATTCCAGTCCAATGATTCCGCCACCTCTTTGCTGCCCAGGACTGCGGATGATACATCATCAACAGCCGCAAAGCCGCGTTTTTTTAGCTCGCCTGAATTTGTTTCTGAAAACTCAAGTTCGTTCAGGTTCAAAAACCCCCCGACTTCATCCAGTAATGATAAAATTCCGCTAAAATCGGATGGGATAGCCGGAATTTCAATTCCTGTGGAAAGACCGAGCCTGTGAGCGGCAAGGATGGAATCCCTGTAACAGGTGTTGTTTATATTTTTCCAGGTATCAAGCGGCGGATGAAACCTTATCTCGTCAAGACCGGCTTTGCGTAACGATTCAAGTACTCCTTTGTTCGGCGAAAGCGCCGTGTATAAATGTATATGGTGAGACGTTCCGAACCTGGCTTTTAGAAGTTTTATATAATGAATCACCCGTTCCAATCTTAAAAGAGGTTCTCCGCCTGTTATACCTGTCCCGAGGGCGTCCATTGAAACTGCTTCTTCGATTATGTCCTCGTCCTTTTTTACAGGTCTTTCATTTGCAAAGATTAAATCCTTTTCCCGCCTTTCGTTTGAGACGGGGCAGTAAAAACATTTTTTCCCGCATACACCGGTAACAAAAAGAACCATCTTTGCCCCTTTATAGCATAAACGGCATCCATCTGAGAGGTAATTGAAAAAAGAACCTGAGCTATCCTTTTCCATCATCATTTGTTGCGATTTATTATATACTTGCCCAGTTCCTTGAGCTTTCTTTTTGCGGGGCTTTCATCGAGGTTCTCGATATGTCCCTTTGCAAGCTCAAACTCCTCTCTTGCAACTTTCTGCGCATAGTCAATAGAATCCGCAACAAGATGCATTAACTCGCCGTTGTTGCATTTCATCATTCTTTCAATTGATACGCCTGAATTAATGGCGTCAAGCAGCACAATGGAAGGTCTCCCCATAAAAAGGTCTTTTTTTACAGGTTTGCCAATGTCTTCTTCCCTGGAAATGCAGTCAAGGATGTCATCGCGAATCTGGAAAGCTATTCCTATGTGATTCCCGAATTCCGTAAGGTTCTTTACCTGCGTTTCATCGCCGCCGCCCACTACAGCCCCTACCTCGGCTGCGGAACCGAACAGCGACCCGGTCTTCCTGAATGCCAGTTCAAGATAACCTTTTGTATCCCTGGCGAAATCAACGAGTTCCATGGCTTCACCTTCGCCCATATAAAAAAGCGAATCTGCTATTGCATGGATGAGTCTTGGGTCACGGGCTGCTATTTTAAGTGAAAGCGCAGCAAGAATCTGCACAGTGAGGAGAGCCATATCATTGCCCCAGAGGGTATGAATGGTGCTTCTTCCCCGCCGTTTCTCTGATTTATCGATAACATCATCCAGTACCAGTGACGAGGAATGTATTAACTCGATAGATGCGGCTGCAAAACATGCATCTTCGGCTTTTCCGCCCACAGCCTCGCATGCGAGCGTTACAAGTGCGGGTCTGATGCGTTTTCCTTTTGAGGCTATGGCATAACTGACAGCTGCGGCAAGTTCGGGCG
>Ga0265296_1001199_pt1 | contig 31114 bp, 34 predicted proteins | sample MunlanPumphouse1_FD_189073 | JGI IMG/M metagenome (GOLD analysis project Ga0265296, IMG submission 189073) | Groundwater microbial communities from a municipal landfill in Southern Ontario, Canada - Pumphouse #1 | ecosystem: Environmental > Aquatic > Deep subsurface > Groundwater | place... | reverse complement strand
CACCGACCACACCCTTGAGGAAGTCGGCAAGCAGTTCGATGTGACCCGCGAGCGCATCCGCCAGATCGAAGCGAAGGCCCTGCGCAAGCTGCGTCACCCGAGCCGTTCGGAGCAGCTGCGCAGCTTCCTGGATATCGATTGATCTCCAGGTAGTGCCGAGCCATGCTCGGCAACTGCTTCTGTTTGGAAAAGCCCCGCTTCGGCGGGGTTTTTCTTTGGGCTGGGCGCCGGATGGCGAGGGTGCCTTCTGTAGAGCCGAGCCCATGCTCGGCTGCTCTCCCACGATGACGTTTTGGCCAATTCTTCGTCGTCTCCAATCGCCAAAATTCGCGCCATTTGACGCAACCGGCTTGAGCATTGTTGAGCAATAACGCGCGACTCCGAGCGACGGGCAGGAGTTGGCCAGGTCGATCCCCAAGTGCCCCAGTACGTCGAGCTGTTTGAGCAGCCATGGCTCCCGCAAGCCCTGTCGCAATCAACAATTGAAGCCACTACCTTCTCTTCCACACAGTCCCCGCAGGTGCTCAACACACCGTCGTAGGAGGGCTGTCTGCCTAACAGCAGGCAATCGAGGGTCAAGCCGCATCACTCGCCACCCAAGCGAGCCGAAAGGTTTCTGGCCGGGTGGCGCGCAGTCATACAAGACCCCGCAAGGGGAAAAGCTGCGGGCGGCCCTACGACCGTGTTGAAGCACCCGGCCGCCTCTCTCAACAGGAGGCGTAGGAGGTTCGACGAATCGTAGGAGATCCAAGATGAGACAGAAAGCGATAGCCGGCAGGAGCGCTGGCGACCGGTTCCGTGCAGATGCGTGTGACTTCCCGCCCCTCCTGGATTGGAATGAAGTGATGCAGGACGAACGGGAGGATCGGCTGGGGTTTGCCAGGCGCGCGACGTTCGCGCTGCTGACGCAGTCTGGCGCAGGATTGATCGAAGGCTTCGGTAGCGGCAATCAGAAGGGACTGGAGGGGGCCATGAGGGCAGTGGCGCTGTTCCAAGCGCATCTGCAGGAGATGGATCGGCTCGCTGGGATAGCCGAGAAGCGGTTGCAGCATGTTGCTCAGGTACTGGCTACTGCGGACTGAGTAGCCGACTCCGCCCGTGCTCCACTACACTGTGACGCTGCGCAGGGCCTATAGCTCAACGGTTAGAGCAGGGGACTCATAATCCCTTGGTTCCAGGTTCGAATCCTGGTGGGCCCACCAAAAAAGGCACTTAGGCTTCTGCCCAGGTGCCTTTTTTGTGCCGCAGGGAGAATTGCCGGGAAGAATCGGCGCTCGCGCGGTGGTTTCACGACTGGCACGTCGTGATCGTAGCGACCCGTAGTGGTTGGCGATTTGTGCCCGGCCGCATCCTGCTTGTCGCCACGGTTGCCTTCGGTGTCGGTAATTCCCCGGTGCTTTCGACCGTGCATCGAGAACCGCTCATCCTCCGCGATTACTCCCTCGCTCATCGCCGTGCGAATGAAGCGTTGCCAAGCGCTGGACATGTCGGCATCGAGATGACCGGTCACTACTTCGACGTAGCCCGATCTGGACTGCCCAGCCTGTAACGAACTCCGCGCCTCCGACAAGCCACCTGTGGGCGGCTCATCTTCGGCCTGATCGCCCAAGCCGCTAGCTTGCCTGCTGTCTCCGCGCCGCGCCCCAGCGCCTGGGTAGCGCAAGCAGAGGACGCTCAAGCAGAGCGTGCACGATGTAGCCTGCGACGCAGCAAGCGAACGCGCTTACCACCACGAACATCAAGTGCCCGGCCCAGCCAGGCGCCGGCGAGAGCATTGCCCAGGCGCGCCCCATGGCTGATATGACAAAGATGTGGGTCAAGTACAGCGAATAGGACGAATCGCCCAGCAGAGTCAGCCAGCGCGGCGCCTGCAACCCGCCCCTGGCTTCCCAGACAACAGCGCCAGCCAGCAGAAGCACAGCAGCACTGCCAAAGCATGCGACCCGAGTGCCGACGGCCATTGTCGCTGGTCCTGCCTCAGGTAGCGCCACCGCTGCAGACACGGCGACTGCGACGCCAGCGACGACCAACGGCAATCCCAGCCGTGCCGGGATATGACGCCAGTAAAGCCCGAGCAGGGCACCGGCGATGAATTCATAGGTCAGCGGGTTGGTGACAAGAACGTGGGCCGGCGTAGTCGGACCTGGCGGCAACCATGGCGCAACGCCGATGGCTGCTGCCCAGAGCAACAGAAAGGCCGGCACGAAGCGCTCCGGTACAAACGCGATGACACCGGCGAACACCAGATAGAAGTAGGCCTCATGCACCAGCGTCCAGCCCACCGTCAGTACGGGCAACTGGGCGTGAGGAATCAGCAGATAGGAGGCCAGCACGCTCTGGCCGGCATACGAACTGTTCACCATTGAGGGAACCACTGCCATCAGCGCCACGACGAGGGTGGTGAAGATCCAGTACATCGGCAGCACACGCCAGGCACGCTTGACCAGGAACTGCGCACTCGCGCCCGCCTTCGTATAACGACCGGCGGCGATGGTGGTCATCACGAAGCCAGACACCACGAAGAACAGATCGACCCCGGCATCGGCATACCTTGCCACCGCGTCGAGCATCGCCGGGCCTTGCAGGTATTTGATTTCGACACCGCGGAGATGGAACAGAACTACGGCAAGCGCTGCCACGCCGCGCAGGCACTGTAGCGAGTCCATTCGTTGCTGCGTGCCCATTCTTCGCGCTCCATGTGGGGCCGCATGCTACCACCTGACCGCGCCGCACTGCATTGTCAGGACAGGGACGAGCGGCCCGAGCCGTGCTTGAAGCGCCCCGCCGTGCCTGTGCGCTTCAGCGGCCGCGACAGATTCAAGAATATTCCCAGGCGAAATTCCTCAGAATCTCCCCGCCAGATCCTGATCCCGGAATGCGTCGGCAACGTAGTCGACAAAGACACGTGTCTTCGGCGGCAGATACTTGCGATTGGCGTAGTAGATGGAGATCGGTCCGCCGTCGGCTGACCAGTCCGGCAGCAGTTGAATCAGCTCCCCGCGCTGCAGGTAGGGCAGGGCATGCGAGGTCGCCACGAAGGCGGCGCCAAGGCCGAGTGCGGCTGCTTTGCACAGGCCGCCGGGGTCGTCGAAGATGATGCGCTCACCGACAGGGGACACGGCTTCATTGCCGTGTTCGTCCCGCAGCATCCATTGCACGAGCCGCCCCGTGCGCGTGGAGCGCATGTCGATCAGGTCGAGTCCGGCGAGGTCCTGTGGCGACGCGGGAGGGCGCCGTGCCTTCATGTAGGCGGGCGATGCAACTGCCACGATGCGTACGCGGGCGAGCGTCCTGGAGATGGTGCCCGGAGTCAGCTCAGAGCCTCGCCCTATCGCCGCGTCGTAACCTTCGGCAACCAGGTCGACATGCCGGTTGTCCAGCTGCCAGTCGATCCTGATCTTCGGGTATGCCGCCAGGAAGCCAGGCAGCAGGGGCAGGACGTAATCCATGCCGAACACGCTCGCCATGCTGACCTTGAGGACACCCGAGGGCTCCTGCTGCTGGTCCGAGGCTTCGGCAATCGCATCCTGCAGGCCCTCGAGGTTGGACCGGATCGAGTCCGCCAAGCGCTCCCCGGCTTCGGTCAGTGTCAGCTTGCGGGTGGTCCGGTGAAAGAGCCGGACCGCAAGATTCCGTTCGAGCATCGCGACATTGCGGCTGACCGCTGAAGGCGTCAGCCCCAGCTGCTTTGCGGCCGAGGAGAAGCTTCCCGTGGCCGCTGCCCGGGCAAAACACTCGAGGTTGGACAAGGTCTCCATGTAGGCATTCTCAATCAATCCTCACAAGTGATTCAATCGATTGACGACTACCGGGAAACGGCAGGCGTCCCGATCCTAGCCGTGCCGCCAGACACGCGGCGCCTCTCCCCATTCTGGATATGCCATGACCACGCAAACGCTTCCGCAGAATCTCTCCGAGCAGTCGTCACAAACCCGCATGGTGCTGGACCGGCATCTGGAGGCCTTCCGTCTGGGTGATGTGGACCGGACCCTGGCGGACTACGCGACGGACGCCATCATCATCAATGGGACGGGGTCTGTGATCAAAGGACACGCAGAGATCCACGAGACCTTCGTGCAGGTCTACCGTGACTACTTCCCGGACGGCACGCGCAACATCACCATCGATGAGCTCGCCGTCCATGGTGAGGCCGCCTACATCCGCTGGCGCGCGAAGAACGCGATCATGGCGACCGATACGCTCATCGTCCGCGATGGCAAGATCGTCATCCAGACCTTTGCAGGCCTCTTCAGGGAATAGGCATCGATCAGTACTGGTGCTGGCTTGCCTTCAAGCGATGCAGGCGGTGCCGTCGGCATCAATCAAAAACGTAATCCGCCTTGCCCGGGGGCACTTCGACCGCATCTCCGCGCCGCACCAGCTCGTCGATATCCACCGCCTGTGCGGCGAGCGCATCGTGCGCGTCGAAGTCCCACTTCTGCCTGTACTCGCGTGCCAGCAGATCGCAGACCGCTTTGGCCTGCTGGTGCGTGTCCATGCTCTCTGCACGATCCATCAGTTGATCACGGTGGATCTGGCACAGCGTGAGCTGGTGCGCATCTTCGGATCGCTCGCGTTCCCACGCAATGTCGGGCAGGGCGGAGAGTGCGGAGGCAAGTGCGACGGCAATCAAAGGCATGATCCGGTTCCGGGCAGTGGCGAAACCGGAGCGTAGGCGATGGTGCGTGGCGATGGATATGCAGCGGGATGCACGTTTTACTGGGTGTTCACCATTCGCTGGGGAATGGTTGCAGTGTGCAGATGGCGTTCTCCACGCATGGCGTGCAGCTACTGGAGGCGACGAGGAGCTACTGGTTCTGGGACACCGCCAGCTGCGCTGCGAACGCGCGCTGATACGCCGGCCGCTCCGTTGCGCGGGCGATGTAGGCGGCCAACACGGGATACTCATCGACGATGCCGCTGCTCTGCAGCCGCAGCAGTACCGACACCATCAACAGATCGCCGGCGCTGAAGTCTCCATCCAGCCACGGTGCATCGCCCAGTCGCGCGGACAATTCGCCCAGCCGTCTGCGCACGCGCTCGTCCAGCATCACCAGCCGCTGCGCATACCAGGGTTGCTCGCGTTCCAGCACCCAGGCCATGGAGCGTTCGACGATTGGTGGCTCAACCGTGTTCAGTGCGGCGAACATCCAGGTGATCGCACGCATGCGTGCGCTCGCATCGGCGGGCAGCAGCCCAAGGTGCTGTTCGGCCAGGTGCAGGACAATCGCGCCTGATTCAAACAGCACAATCTCGCCATCCTCGTAAGTGGGAATCTGCCCGAAGGGATGCCGCGCTAGGTGTGCCGGCTGCTTCATCTCCTCGAAGGAGAGTAGATGGACGTCGTACGCTACGCCCAGTTCTTCCAGCGCCCAGCGCACGCGCATGTCGCGGGCCAGACCCTGCCCACGGTCCGGGGAATGCTTGAATGCGGTCAGGATCGGGGTCATCGGGTTGCCCATCGGCGATAGCCGACCTGATTGGCCGGCCTTCTCTCAATCGACGTGCGAGAAACCCTGGAATCGACACAGGTGATCGCCCAGCACGCAGATCATGGCCGGCAGGATGAACGGTTCACGTGGCGCGGTTCGCATGGGATGCGCGGTGACGCGATACTGCCCTTCTGCACACCCTTGGGGAAGTACGTGAGCACGTCCAGACTGCCGAGGATCGTTGGGTTCGACGTGCCGCGCCTTCACCAGCAGGTCGATGCAGCTGCCGATGAAGCGATCACTGCGCTTCTGGACCAGGCGCCCGATGAACAGTGGACTGATCGCTTCCTGCAGCACTGCGCGACGCTGGCGTCGCAGCTTTCATTGGCGGAAGTGAAGGTGGAGGGCACCCGCATCGCCTTCCATGGCTCCATCGCCGATGCGCGTGCCCTGGCCGATGCTGTGATTGCGCTGGTGAACCGCTTGAACGATCAGCTGATGCAGGAAGGCAACCTGCACGCAGGCGAGGAGTGAGCTGCCCGCAGGGCGTGTCAGCCTGCTTGCGGGACCAATGCCGGGCCGGACAGGCGGGCCCAGCAGCCCATCGCCATTTCCGCCGAGCCCGGGTGGCCACGCAGGCTGGTGCGCAGTGCGAGCCGTGACTGCAGGTCGGTGAGCCACGCCGTGCGCGTGCCGTGTGGGTTGCGGACGTAGATGTCGCACGCCAGGCGGATGACCGGTGCGACCTCGTGGCGGAAGTTGATGGCGGGCAGATCGCCGGTCTGGAACGCGGCCTGCCAGTGCTGCAGCTCGCGCTCGACGTCAACGAAGTCCTTGTTGGTGATGCGTTCCATGAGACTGCTCCTGTTGGAACGCCAACGTATACCTCCGCGTGTCAGCACCCTGTGTTGGTGCTGCCGGTCCGTTCATGGTGGCTGTTCATTATTCGCACGATCCGATGCAGCTGCGTAACCGGCCGACGCACACAGTGGCGTTGCAGCAGATCGCTGCGGTGGAGCAAGACATGAACAACAATACGCCGCAAGGCCCGACCGACCGCAACAACGCGCCGACCGATACCAAGCAGGCTGCCCAGCAGGGGCAGACCGATGGCAACGAACTGGGCGGTGACCAGAAGCAGGACGGCAAGCAGCGCCAGCAGGAACAGCAGCAGGATGGGCAACCGAGCGGCCCGCAGAAGTCCGGACAGGAACAGAAGAGCGATCAGGGCCGTGACACTCGCCGCTGACCAGTAAGCAAAGAAAAGGCCGCGCGTTGCGCGGCTTTCCTGTGTCCAACGTTCTGGAAGAGCGCTGATGCCATCCCATGCCCGTGCGGTGAGCCTGATGACGAAGATCATGTACCAGTGCCGACCGGCAAGGACGACGACGATGGCGCGATGCCGCGCCTGCCAGGCACCCAGTCCGGGTGGCATGGAGTGTGCCCGTTGCCTCACCGAGGAACTGGGCGGTGTGATCGGCAACCGCGGCGCTGCTGCGCGGTGGCTGGATTCGTTCCTGAAGGTGCAGCAGGACGAGGCGTTCGTCTTCGTCTGCGCCAAACGGATCGAGGAGACCGCACTGGCGGGTCGCAGTCTGGAGTGACATTGTGCAGGCGTATGCTCGAGTTCCGATGGGAGCGAGCGTCATGTCTTTTCCGATCAACCTCTATGACAGGAACGGTCGCGGGCTTCGCCTTCCCGATGGATGGTGGATCGACCTGCACACCGATCCCCCCGCGCTGGTCAACGGCGCTGTCCGCATCGATCTGCCGGCGTCCACGCGCAACGAGCATCCTGATCTGCAACCTGACGTCCTGAACCGCCTCCGCTGCCGCATTGAAGGTGCGCAATGGCTAACCTGACCTACCATCCGCCGCTGGGCGTGCGCTGGCTGACATTTCGTCTGCGCAACGGCCAGTCCATCGGTCCGGAGAAGCTGCGGGCCGTGTGGTCCGATGCCGCCGAGACCAACAACTGTTCGGTCCGGCGCGAGCATGTGGAGGGTGCCGGTTTCGTTTACGCGTTGTATGCACCCAGCGGGCTCTGTGTTCCGCGCCGCGCGGAACTGCGCATGCGGCTGTTGCTGGAAGAAGCGGGCTACGCGTTCTCGATGGGCGTGCTTACCGGCAGCCATCCTGCCTACGGTTGAGTGCACGGTGATCTGATCTGCCCCCAGGTTGCTAGACTGCGCGCCCCGCGCGTTGCCGCAATCACGGAAGATTCCCCATGCCGAAGCTGTCTGCTCTTGCTGTTTTCCTGTCGCTCGCTGTCTGCACGACGAGCGCGCACGCCGACGAACAGGACAGCGCGTCGACCATCGCGTTCAAATCGATCAGCCCTGTGCTGAATGCTTTGATCAACGCCGATGATGCGCAGGAACTGATGCAGAAGGCCGAGGAGGACGACGCCACGCTGCTGCAGTCGCTGGCGCTGTACTTGGCGGCAACCCGCGAAGACGCAACGTTGGCGTTGGCGCCGTACCGCGCAGCGGCATTGTTCGCTCGCCGCGGTGACGATGCGCTTGCCGAGCGCTATCTGCGTGAAGCCGACGAGCGTGGCATGTGGTTCGCGCGCGCGCTGGCCGACAACGATGACTTCGAGCACCTGCGCGGAACCAAGTTCTTCAAGCAGGTGCTGGCCAACACGCAGGCACGCTACGCGCAGGTGTCGGCCGGCAAGGTGGGCGCCATCTCGGTACTGCAGCCTTCCAAGGGTGTTGCGATGCCGGCCTGTGCGCCGGTACTGGTGTGGCTGCACGGCTACGGCATCAACGGACACCTGGACAGCAGCAAGCAGCCACTGGCCGATGCCGGTGTGGTGCTGCTGGGCATCAACGGTACGGAGATGCGCGAGTCGTTCGACAGCTTCAGCTGGACCGGCCCCTATGAAGGCACGCACACGGTGGTGCAGAAGGGGCTGGATACACTGGCCGCGCGCCGGTGTATCGATCGAAAGCAGGTCTACCTGATGGGTTTCTCGCAGGGCTCGCAGCATGCCGGTGCGTTGCTGGCGCAGCACCCCGATGACTACGCCGGTGCATTGCTGGTGTCGCCGGGCGGTTGGCGCCAGCCGGTGCCTACGCAGAGCAGCGCACACGGCAAGCGCGTGTTCGTCATCAATGGCGAACAGGAAGGGCCGGCGAACCAGAAGATGAGCGCGGATTTCCGCGCGCTGTTCAGCGACGGCAACGAAGTGCGTTCGCGCACGCATGGCGGCGGCCATTTCTATCCGGACGACTGGAAGACCTCGTTCCCGCAGGCCATTCGCTGGTTGATGGGCAAGGACGGCTGAGTGCTGATTCAGATGCAGTGAAGACGCCGCGTCGCCCGCGTGATCCAGTGGGGTGCCGTTGGGCAGCATGATCGCCGCATCAATCGGTGCTCACCCGCGAACCACGCGCACTCGGCCAGTCTGGTGTCGCAGGCAACGGATACCACTGTTGTCCTTTCCCCAACGAGGAGACTACACATGAGCACCCAGTCCACCATCGAGCATCGCCTCAACGACCTGATCGAGATCGCACGTGATGGCAAGTCCTTCTACGAGGAAGCCGCAACGAAAGTGAAGGATGCCGAGCTGTCGGCATTGTTCGTCCGCATCGCCGGGGTAAAGGGCCGCATCGTGTCCTCGCTGAGCAGCTCGGTGGCCGCCACCGGTGGCAAGCCGGCCGAGCACGGCACCATGGTCGGTTCCATGCAGCAGTTCTACGGCAAGGTGCGCGCTGCCTTCGGCGATACCAACTACGGCTACGTGGCCGAACTTGAGGAGTCCGAGGATCGCCTGCTGGGCGCGTTCAAGGACGTGCTGAAGGACAACGATCTGCCGCCGGCGGTGCGCCAGGAAGTGACCCAGTGGCTGCCGGAAGTGCAGGAGTGCCATGCGGTGATGCGCGATCGCAAGCATGCGATGAAGGCTGCCTGACCGCATCTGGCGATCGTTCCCCACATTGCCACGGCCAGGGCAGCTTCGTGCTGCCCTGGCCGTTTCTGCACCTGTCATCTGCGCTCAGGCGCGTTTCCTGAGCAGGGCAACGGCCAGGCTGGCCAGCGTCGCCGCAGCCGCGGCGGTCCACAGGGATGCGGCAAACCCCTGGCTGTATATCGCCCGTGCGAGATCGATCGAGGCTCCCTTGGTCAGTGCACCCGTGGCGATGCTGTCAGCCAGCCGCATGACGTCGTCGGCGGGAACGCGTGCTGACAGTCCGGCGCGGATGCCGACGGTCAAGGCGCTGGAGAGCACCGTGAAGCCGAGCAGGATGCCGACGAAGCGCGTCGTGGCGCTGATGCCCGAGGCCATGCCTGCGCGGTCACGAGGTGCCGAGCCGATGATGGCCTTGGAGGTTTCGCCGTTGAGGATGCCACCGCCCGCCCCGATGATGATCATCGCCAGCAGGGCCAGCGCCGGCATGTGGTGCCACGCGCCGATACCGGCCAGCGCGTTGCCAGCGGCAGTGACCGACAGGCCGATGGCCAGCACCATCTCACTCGAGAACCGACGGCCGAGGCGCCTGCCCACGCTTGGGAACAGCAGCATCGCTGCGGCGAACGGCAGCATGCCTGCACCCGTGGCTAGGGCACTCAGGCCGACGCCGTTCTGCAGGTACTGCGGCAGCATCGAGGCCATCACCTGCGCGCTGACCGCGTAGCCGATCATGGCGATGAGTGCACCGACGAAACGCGGGCTGGCAAGCAGCCGCAGGTCGACCATCGGATGCCGACGCTTGAGTTCGATGCAGGCAAACAACGCACCCATCGCGATGCCCAGGCCCAGACCAGCAAGCGCCACCACCGATGTCCATCCCTGCGCGAGCCCTTCCACCAGGAAGAACACGATGCCGAAGATCGCCAGGCTGAAGGTGATGATGCCGGGTGGGTCGAGTGGGCGTACCACCGTGTCGGCGGAGTCGGGTACCCAGCGGACCGCACCGTAGGCGAGGAAGGCGAGGAAGGGCAGGATCGCGATGAACACCGATCGCCATCCCCACAGCGAGGACAGCAGCCCGCCGATCAGTGGTGAGAGCACCATCATCATGCCCATTGCCGTTCCCCAGAAGGCCCAGGCATCGTCGCGTTGCTTGCCCTCGTGGAATTCGTGGCCGATCACCGACAGTGACGGCGCCAGCAGGAAGGCGGCACCCACGCCCTGGAACGCGCGGGCCAGATACAGGGCGCTGGCCGTGGGTGCCAACGCACAGGTCAGCGATGAGATGGCGAACAGCGCGATGCCGATCAACAGCACGCGCCTGCGACCATGGCGATCGGCGATGGCACCGGCAGGCAGCAGCAGCGAGGTGAAGGACAGGATGTAGCAGCTGATCACCCATTCGATGTCGGCGAAATCAGCCTGCAGATCCCGCGCGATGGTCGGTAGCGCTACGGCCACGGCGTTGGTTTCCAGCACTGTCATCGTGCAGCCGAGCGAGGCGATGATCAGGATCCAGTTGGGCGGCCTGCGGCGGGGAGGGGAGAGGGGCACCAGGGACTCGGGTGGGAGAACAACGCTCATTCAAGCAGCTTCGATCGTTTGTTTCATTGCCCGTGTTCTTGAAGTACGTTAGGCCCAAGCTAACGACCGGGCGCGCATGGACCGTCGACATCTGCAGTACTACGTCGCACTGGCCGAGGAGCTGCATTTCGGACGCGCCGCGCTGCGCCTGGGCATCGCTACGCCGACGCTGAGCGTGCAGATCCAGGAGGTCGAACGTCGCCTGGGTACGCCCTTGTTCGATCGCAGCCGACGCGAGGTCACCCTGACCTCGGCCGGCGCGATCTTCCTGGCCGAAGCGCGCAACGTGCTGCGCCAGTTCGAGCAGGCAGAGGCGGTGGGCCGCCGCGCCGGTCGCGGCGAGATCGGCAGGATCGAGATCGGCTATGTGGGTTCGGCGGTCCATGCGGGCGCACTGCAGGAGCAGTTGCAGCGGTTCCGCAGCGCCTCGCCCGATGTGGTTCTGCAGGTCGGCGAATGGCCGATGGCCGACCTGCCGGACCTGCTGCTGGACGGTCGCATCGATGTGGTGTTCTGCAGGCTTCCTATGGAAATTCCCGATGCGCTCGGTTCGCACATCCTGATCGAAGACCAGTTCTGCGTAGCGCTGCCGGCATCGCACCCGCTGGCCCGCGCGGCGTTGCCGGTGCAGCCGGCGTTGCTGGCGAAGGAGGCGTTCATCATGCCGGAGCAGCCCGCAGGCACGCTGGAAGTCGCCCGCCGTGGCGGATTCGTGCCGGACATCCGCTCCCGTCCCGGTCATCTTGCCGCCGTACTCGCGCAGGTTGCGGTGGGCGATGGCGCGCTGGCGATCGTGCCGTCGGTGCTGCAGCGGACGCTGCTGCTGCCGGGCGTGGTCTATCTGCCGATCGCGGGGCCGGTCATCGCCTCGACCATCGCTGCGCTGTACCGTGAACAGGAAACGTCGCCGGTGGTGCGTCGGCTCATCGAGCAGGTGCGGTGCACGCCCTCCCGGCGCATCGACATGCTGCCCTTGCCCTGACGCCGTGCCGGACGCCGTTGCCGGTTACCCCGTAATTGCCTTGCTACACTGGCCGCATTCGATCTTCCACCGGATCATCAGATGAACAACGGGAACGGTCCGCAGACAGTCCGCTGAGCCGCAACAACGATACGCACGTTGTTGCGGTGGTCTTTACCTGCGATTTCCACGCACTGGGTTGATCACCGCCGGATTCCCTCCTGAGCGGATGTTTCCCCATGTCTGATCGAAAAGCCCTTCGCTGGGCCCATTCCCTGCCGGCCGCCATCGCGTTGATGGCTCCCTTCGACCTCCTGGCCTCGCTGGCCATGGATATCTACCTGCCTGTTGTATCGGCCATGCCGGATGCACTCGGCACATCGCCTGCCATCATCCAGTTGACGCTGAGTCTGTACATGCTCGTACTCGGACTGGGTCAGCTGATCTTCGGCCCACTGTCGGACCGGATCGGGCGACGGCCTGTGCTGCTGATGGGCGCGCTGCTGTTCACGCTGGCGTCGTTCGCGCTCGCCGCGTGTAGTGGTGGTGCGGGGTTCCTGGCCTGGCGCGGCGTGCAGGCGATCGGTGCGTCGGCGGCCTTGGTCGCCACCTTCGCGACGGTGCGCGATGTGTATGCCGATACGGCCGAGGGTGTCACGCTCTACGGTCTGTTCGCCTCGATGCTGGCATTCGTGCCGGCACTCGGCCCGATCCTCGGCGCATTGATCGCCTACGCGCTGGGTTGGCGAGCCATTTTCATCGCGCTGGGCGTGCTGGGGCTGCTGGCAGGCGTGCGTGCATGCAGGGACTGGCAGGAGACGCGGCCACCGCAGCACGGCAACGCATTGCCCGCCTTCGCGCGCATCCTCGGCAATGCCGGGTTCTGGGTCCACGCAGTGGGATTCAGTGCGGCGATGGGCACGTTCTTCGTGTTCTTCTCGATCGCCCCGCGAGTGCTGATGGGGCGCGCAGGCTATTCGCCGATGGGCTTCAGCCTGGCCTTCGCGACGGTTGCGCTGGTGATGATCGTTACCTCGCGCTTCGCCGCGTGGTTCATCGGGCGATGGGGTATGGGTGGCAGCTTCCTGCGTGGGTTGATGGTGATGATCGGCGGCGTGCTGGTCATGGCGATGGCGGCGATGCTGCCGCTTTCATTTGCCACTATCGTGTTGCCGATGTGGCTTGTGGCCATCGGCATCGTGATGGTGGTGGCGGTGGCAGCCAACGGTGCACTGCGTGATTTCGCCGATGCATCCGGCACGGCGGTGGCGCTCTACTACGCCGTGCAGAGCCTGATCGTGGCCTCGCTTGGCACGCTCGCGACGCTGCTGCTGCCGGGCGACACGGTCTGGCCGCTGGTGGCCTATGGACTGCTGCTGCCGTCGCTGAGCCTAGTTGGTCTGGTGATGCTGCGACGGTCGTGAAGTGAGCAGCCAGCATCAGAAAGGGATGGATGAGCGTGCTACTTTCCCGCCTCGGGCAATCGAACGCGCTGTGTGGATCGACTCTGCCTCCCTGCTTTCCTTGCCATTGTCCAGGTCGCTGCATGACACCATCCTTCCGCAAGCCCCAGATCGCGATCCTTGGTAGTGCCGATCCCGGTTCACTGGCGTTTGACCTCGCTGCACAGGCGGGGAGATTCCTCGCCGAAAGTGGAATCACCCTGGTCAGCGGCTGCGGCAGCCCGGCCACGCGGGTGGCAGCCGAGCATGCAGTCGCAGCTGGCGGCACGGTGCTGAGTGTGATTCCGGAAGGCAGCATGCCCGCAGCGGGCTGGCCGGCAACGGTGGTCGTGCCCTGCGGCATGGGCGATGCCCGCAATCTCATCATGGCCCTGGCCGGCGATGCCTGCATCGTCATCGGCGGGCGCGCAGGTACGATTTCCGAGGTATGTCTGGCCTGGCTGCACAAGCGGCCGTTGCTGCCGCTGGTGGGCGCGGGTGGCTGGTCGGATGGTCTTCCCGGCAACCCTCCCGATGAGCGCGGGAACTCGCCGATACTGCCGTGGCACGACATCGCGGAGCTGCGCGCGCAGCTCCGCCATCTGCAGCTGCTGGCAGGCTGAACCGGCACTTTCACTTCCGCTCCCGTACACGCGGGTAGGGTGATCCGGCCTGGAGTCACCAGGCCTATCAAGGAGTGATATCGATGCGAGCCATCAGGAAAGTGATCGCTGCTGCAGTGTTTGCACTTGCGTGTACCGGTTCGGTGGCGGTGGCCGGTCCGGTGCAGCCGTGCGACTTCCCGTGCTGGAAGGCGTACCAGGCCTGCGTTTCCGGCGGCGGTGATGCCATGGAGTGCCAGTTCGAATACGATCGCTGTGTCATGGACAGGTGCGGCGCCGTCTGAGGCCTGCATACCGTTCGTATTGGGGGGCCCGAACCATGGGCCCCTTTCCACCCGGCCGCAGGCACGTGGTCCGCGGTCGTGATCGTCTGGAGCCGCCACATGGCTGTAAAACGCGTCGTCGCCAACATCGCCAGTGCCGATCCTGCGCAGGCGGCTGCGTTCTACGGAGACATCCTCGGCATGGACATCGTGATGGACCACGGCTGGATCGTCACCTACGGCGGGCAGGGCACAGCACTGGCACAGCTCAGCGTCGCCAGCGAAGGCGGATCGGGTACGCCGGTGCCGGATCTTTCGATCGAGGTGGACGACCTGGAGGGCGTGCTCGAACGCCTGCGACACGCGAACATCGCGCTTGAATATGGCCCGGCCGAAGAGCCATGGGGCGTGCGTCGCTTCTACGTGCGCGACCCGTTCGGTCGCCTGTTGAACATACTCGCCCACCGCTGACTGGAAGACCGCGGCTAATCCGCCCTTCGACGCTGGCAGTGATCGCTCAACCCTGTTGGTTGCCGCCAGGCTTGCCGGGCATGTTCTGCTGTTGCTGTTGCTGGCGGGCACTGGCATGCCGTGCATGCCCACCTTCACGCCCGATCGCGGCCATGTGCTGGCGATCCTGGCTGATCGCTTCGCCGCCCTTGCGGCCCGCCACGCGGGCCTCATCCGGGCTGAACTGGTGCGCATTGCCGGATGCGTGTGCGGCGCGTCCGCCTTTCGACGCGATCGCGCGCTGTTTGTCCTCGTCCATCGAGGCGAAGCCACGATTGCTGCTGCCAGTGCGTGAGTTGGCCATTGCCGATCTCCGGAGGTGGAATGGGATGCCGCCATCAGCGACGGCTTCATGCTCCACATCGGGGGCTAACGGCAGGTGGACGTCGGCCACATTGGACTCACATGCCCTGCGCATGCGTTTGACAACCCGTTACCGCGCAGGGAGCGCCGAGACCAGCAGCCGGTCACCATGGCGGTGAGCGGTGGCACCCTGTCACGGTCGAGTATGGGCCATCGGCCTGATGCGGATGGCATGCAGAATGTCATCGGTTCCTATCGCCGATGCCATCGGGCTTGCCTAGAATCGGTATATCCCGGTAGGTCCCGGGCGCTGTCGAGTGAATGGATTCAATGAAGATTCTGTTGACCGGAAGTTCCGGGCGGATAGGGCGCGCGATCTTCGGTGCGCTGGCGGGTGCCAATGAGGTGGTGGGGCTGGATCGCAGTCCCTTCGCCACCACGCGGGTGATTGCCGATGTGACCGACCGCCGGGCGCTGGAGCGCGCTGTGCAGGGGGTCGATGCCGTGATCCACACCGCGGCACTGCACGCACCCCACGTGGGCCTGGTACCCGACGCGGTGTTCCAGCAGATCAACGTGGAGGCCACCGCGAACCTGCTGCAGCTTGCGCGCGAGGCTGGCGTGCAGCGCTTCGTGCTGACCAGCACCACGGCGTTGTACGGCCATGCCGTGGTGTCCGGCGGCTGCCGTTGGATCGACGAGGACACCGAGCCGCTGCCACGCACCATCTACCATCGCACCAAGCTGCAGGCCGAGGCCGCTGCCGAAGCGGCGGCCAGTGCAACGTTCACCGTGCGCGTGCTGCGGATGGCACGCTGCTTCCCCGAGCCGCCTGATCGCATGGCGATGTTCCGCCTGCACCGCGGTATCGACGCGCGCGACGTGGCCAGCGCGCATGCCGCGCTGCTTCACGATGAAGGCGCACCCTTCCAGCGCTACCTCGCCTGTGCGCCGACGCCGTTCCGGCGCGAGGACTGCCTGCAGCTGGCGGCCGATCCGCGCCAGGTGCTGGCGCGCCGCGCACCGCAGCTGCTGGCCGAGTTCGAGCGCCGTGGCTGGCCGCTGCCGCTCAGCATCGACCGGGTCTATGACAGCAGCCGGATGCGCGCAGCGCTGGGCTGGCAGCCGCGTTTCGGTCCAGAGGACGTCCTGCAGCAGTACGCCGCGGGCAGCATCGAGGTCCTGCCCCGCGCGGAGTGGATCCGCGACCGCGTGGCCGAGTAGCACGGGCCGCTGTCGACGGCCGCAGCTGAGCAGGTTCAGGTTTGTGCGTGCGCTGAGCCTCAACCTCGCCCGGCCATGGCCGCTAACCCGGTGCGCGCTTTCCTGCGCCGGGTTCCGATCCGGCAGGGCAGGCGGCCCGCGCGATGGATCGCGCATCTGCGCGGTGCCCTGGTGGCACCGGTCGACCTGAACTGCCTGCGGATCCTCCCATGTCTTCTTCCCGTTCCGTCGCTGCCCGTCGCCCCGGCAGCATCGCCCACAAGCTGATGCTGGGCACCGCGGTGATCGCGTTGCTGTGCTTCGGCGCGACCGCGTTCCTGATCTATCACCAGGCCAGTTCGGCGCTGGTGTCGTCCTCGCGGCAGACCATGGCCAGCGAAGCCCGTGCCGAGGCGCGCCAGGTGGCTGCCGACCTGGGCACGGCCTTCGCCAGCAACGATGCGATGGTGGAAACCGTGCTGGCCCAGCGTGCGCGCGGTGATGCGCCTGATCGTGCCAGCCTGGCCAACGTCATCGGCGAGCAGCTGCACGCGCACCCGGAATGGCTGGGCAAGAGCACCATGTGGGAGGCCAATGCCTTCGACGGCAAGGATGCCGAGTTCGTCAACAGCGAGGCGCACGACGCCACCGGCCGCTACATGAGCTACTGGGCCTGGCAGGACGGCAAGCCGCAGCAGTCGACGATGACCGACTACACCGAGACGCCCAGCGGCTCGGGCAACTGGTACATGGTGCCCAGCCGCGACAAGCTGCCGCTGGTCAGCGAACCGTATGCCTACGACATCGGCGGCAAGCAGGTGCTGATGAGCACGCTCAGCACGCCGATCGTCGAGAACGGTACCTTCCTCGGCGTCTTCACCGTCGACTTCTCGCTGGACGCGTTGCAGAAGCACCTGGCCACGTTGACGCCGATGGGCGCCGGCCGTGTCGAACTGCTGTCGCCGAAAGGCGTGGTGCTGGCCTCGGCCGATGCTGCCGAGATCGGCAAGCCGCGTACCGATGCCGCCACCCTCGGCATGCTGGCGCAGATCGCCGCCGACAAGACGTACGAAGCGTTCGAGCCCGACGCTGCCGGCAACGTGCGCCTGTACGTGCCGTTGCAGGTGGGGGACGCGCCGCAGCGCTTCGCGTTGGGCGTGGTGGTGCCGCACGCGGTGATCATCGCGCAGGCCCGCGAGCTGCTGTGGATCATCCTGCTGGTGGGTGTGGTGGCCGCGTTGGTGCTCAGCGGCGGTGTCTACCTGCTGCTGCAGCGGCTGGCCGTGCGACCGCTGGCACAGGCAGTGCGCATTGCAGGCGATGTTGCTGCGGGCAAGCTGGACACCGCCATGCCGGCGCTGGGCAACGATGAAGTGGGCCGGTTGCTGGACGCGATGCAGGGTATGCGTGGCCAGCTGCAGGCAGTAATGGCCGCACAGGCGGAAATGGCGCGCCGCCATGATGCCGGTGAAATCAGCTACCGCATGGATGCCTCGGTGTTCCCGGGCGAGTACGGCCGCATGGTGGCCGACAGCAACCAGCTGGTGGCCGACAGCAACGCGGTCACCCAACGCCTGGTTGAAGTGATGCAGCGCTACGCGGTGGGCGACCTGAGCGTGGACATGGACGCACTGCCGGGCGAAAAGGCGGTATTCACCGCTGCCATGGCAACCACCAAGAGCAACCTGGCGGCGATCAACGAGCAGATCCAGCAGTTGGCCGCCGCCGCAGCAGCGGGTGATTTCGCGGTGCGCGGCGATGCACAGCGCTTCGAGCATGATTTCCGCCGCATGGTGGAAACCCTGAACACCATGATGCAGGTCAGTGACCACAACCTGGCCGCGCTGTCGACGCTGCTGCGCGCCATCGCCGCCGGTGACCTGAGTACGCGGATGGAGGGTGACTTCCACGGGGTGTTCGCGGTGATGCGCGATGATGCCAACAGCACCGTGCAGCAGTTGACCCAGATCGTCGGCCAGATCCAGCAGTCCGCATCCAGCATCCGCCTGGCCGCAGGCGAGATCGCTTCCGGCAACAGCGACCTGTCACGCCGCACCGAGCAGCAGGCGGCCAATCTGGAAGAAACCGCCGCGTCCATGGAGGAACTCACCTCCACCGTGCGCCAGAACGCCGATCATGCCCTTCAGGCCAACAAGCTGGCGGCCTCGGCCGCGGGCGTTGCCAGCGAAGGCGGGCAGGTGGTCAGCCAGGTGGTGCAGACCATGGAGCAGATCGAGACCTCTTCGCAGCGTATCGCCGAGATCATCTCGGTGATCGATGGCATCGCTTTCCAGACCAACATCCTGGCATTGAACGCGGCGGTGGAAGCGGCGCGCGCTGGCGAACAGGGCCGTGGCTTTGCGGTGGTCGCCAGCGAAGTGCGCGCGCTGGCGCAGCGCTCGGCGGGCGCTGCCAAGGAGATCAAGGAGCTGATCGATGCCTCGGTCGGCCATGTCGGTGCCGGTGCGCAGCTGGTGCATGGTGCCGGCCGCACGATGCAGGAGATCGTCGGCCAGGTCGGCCGGGTCAACGAGATCATGGCCGAGATCTCGGCCGCCTCGCGCGAACAGTCGGCCGGTATCGAACAGGTCAACCAGACCGTGGTGCAGATGGACGAGACCACCCAGCAGAATGCTGCGCTGGTGGAAGAAGCCACGGCGGCGGCGCGGGCGATGGAAGAACAGGCCGAGCAGCTGGCGGTGGCGGTGTCACGCTTCCGCCTGCAGGCCGACACCCGCCCCACGGCCACGTTGCGCGCTGCCTGACCGGGGCCGTGAACGAAGACGCCCGGCCAAGGCCGGGCGTCGATGTGCTGCTGCGCTGTTGAACGCTGCGGCTTAGAACATGCCTTCGAAGGGGTTCCAGCTGGTGTTGCCCTTCACCTGTTCCAGGTAGTAGCTGTAGTTGGTGCTCGACGCGACCAGGAAGTTCATCGCGATGAACAGTGCACGGGCCACGATGTCCGGCAGCACCAGGCTGACCGCGATCAGCACGATGTTGATGCCGATCACCACCAGCGCCTTGCGCCACATGCCCAGGATGAACAGATAGATCGCGCCGAAGAAGAAGGCGAAGAAGTTCAGGTTGATCTTCAGGCGGTCGCCGAAGGACAGCGCCTTCCACGCCTGCTTGAAGCCGGGCTCCTTGGGGGCGCCGTGCTGCTGGAAGAAGTTGAAGCGGAACTGCCACTTCGGGCTGAAGCGGGTCAGGTCGACGGTATTCATGTGAGTAGGGACTTCCCTGTTAGGAAAACGTTTTCATAATAAGTGAGTCGCATTCAGCAAGCCAGCTTGGAGCGTCAAAAATGTGACGTTCCTACGGCAAAGGGCTTGCGTCCCGGTGCCGCACCGTCACCCATCCGCCTTGTTTTTAGGATAGGGTGCGCAGTTCCGCTGCCACCCCGGTGTTTCATGGGTAACAGCGGTATGTCCATGGAGGTTGCATGACCACACCTGCTACACCGGAAAACGCACCCGGACCGGTGCTCCTGCCGACACCCGAAGTGGTGCAGGCACAACAACTGCTCGCCCGCCAGCAACTGGCGGTGGCGATGGACCGTGCGCGCATCGCGGCCAGCCGCGACGCTGCACCGGCTGTGCTGGAAAACGACTGAGCCTGAAAAAGCCCCCACGATCGCGCTGGCCTGTTGCCAGCGCGATCGCCGTGCGCATCAGAAGCGCGCGGTCATGCTGAGGAAGTAGCTGCGGCCGGCGACGAAGTAGTCGGTGGCGCCGTCGGCGTACAGCTTCTTGTCGGCCAGGTTGCTGACGCCGCCGCGCAGGGTCAGCACCTCGTTGACGTTCCAGGCCGCGGTCAGGTCGTACAGCGTGTAGGCCTTCAGGAAGGTGTTGACCACGCCGGTCTGCTTGCCGGTGTACTGCGCCGACAGGCTGCTGGAGAACACCGTGTTCGGCGTCCAGTCCAGCGACGAATAGCCGGAGAACTCCGGGGTGTCGATCAAGTTGCGGCCGGTGGTCAGGTTCTTGGCTTCCTTCATCCAGGTCGCCGAAGTACGCCAGCGCCAGTGATCGCCGAAGCGGAAGTTGAGGTTGCCTTCCATGCCGCTGGTGCGCGCGCGCTGCACGTTGCTCATGCGCGTCCACCAGTAACCGTTGAAGAAGCCCAGCGCTTCGTATTCGATCTTGTTCCTGAAGTCGGTATGGAAGTAGGTCAGGCCGGCGTCGACCAGATCGTTGTCGAAGCTGACGCCGATCTCGCGGTTGGTGCTGGTTTCCGGGTCCAGGTCGGGGTTGCCGGCCATGTAGCAGCCGCCACGCACGTAGCCCAGCGGGTACAGCGAGGTGCAGCCGCGGCCGCCGGACTGGGTCGCCGCGCTGGGCGAATTCTCGGTCAGGCTCGGCGCGCGGAAGCCTTTGGAGACGCCGCCACGGATCGTCCATTGCTCGCTCGGGTGCCAGACCAGGTAGGCGCGCGGACTGACATGGCTGCCGAACTGCTCATGGTGGTCGAGGCGCGCGCCCAGGGTCAGGGCCAGGGTGCGGTGCAGCTTCAGCTCGTCTTCGACGAACAGCGCCCAGGTATCCACTTCCAGGGTGGAACCGACCACCGGTTTGCCGGTGTAGTCGATCGGTGCCTGGCCGATGGTGTCGGTGTTGGTCAGCTCCTGGCGCTTCCATTGTCCGCCCACCGCGAACTGGTGGTCCACGCCCAGGGTGAAGGGCGTGCTCAGGCTGCCTTCGATGATCGTATCGGTTGCCTCGGAGCGACCGGTAGCGCCGATGTCGTTCTTGTACTCGGTCCAGTACGCGCTGAGCTTGGAGGTACCGAAATCCCACTTGCCGTCATGGTTCAACGCCAGCGAGCTGCGCTTGAGTTCACTGGCACCCCATGCGCCTTCGTCCTGCTTCTCCAGCGCCTGGGCGATGAAGGCCTGCTGCACGCCATGGCCCGCTTCCAGCGACACTTCCTGTGCCTCGCTCAGTTTCCACTGCAGCAGCGCGTCGACATTGCGGTCCTTTTCGCCGGCATAGGCATTGCCATACACGCCGCCGTTGGAGCGGTCCGAATCGCGGCGCATGCTGTTGGCACCGATGCGCAGGCCGAAGCGCTCGCCCAGCGGGCCGGAGAAGGTCGCGCCGATCTGCTGGGTGTCGCCACGGTCGCCATCCTGCGGCCGGGTGTAGCTGTGGGTGGCGCTGCCGTTCCAGCTGTCGCCGATGCGCTTGGTGATGATGTTGATCACCCCGCCCATCGCGTCCGAGCCATACAGCGAGGACATCGGACCGCGCACCACTTCGATGCGCTCGATCTGATCGGGCGAAATCCAGTTCAGGTCCTGGCGGCCCAGGTCGGGGCGGTAGTTGGTCGAGGCCGAGCTGCCCATGCGCTTGCCGTCCACCAGCACCAGCGTGTAGTTGGACGGCATCCCGCGCAGCTTGATCTTGGACTGCTCACCGGCGGCGCTGAGCCCACCGGTCACGCCCGGAATGCGGCTGAGCAGGGTGGCCAGGTCGTGCACCGGCTGGCGTTCGATGTCTTCGCGGCTGATCACGCTGATGCTGGCCGGGGCATCCTTGATCCACTGCTGGTTGCCCGAGGCGGTGACCACCACGGTATCCAGGTCCTTGGTCGAGGCGTCGGCGCTGGCTTCAGCGGCGGCGAGGGCAGGCAGGGTCAGCAGGCAGGCGGTGGCCAGGGCGCTGGCCAGTCGGGTGCGCGACAGGCACGCGGAACGGAGAGGGGACATGACGGCTTCCAAGGGAGAGGAGAGACCCGGTGGAAGCAGCAGGCGCACGCAGACAGCAGGCAGCCACCCCTTCCCTGGGTCGTCGGGCGCGCGGTAGGTCCGGCGCAGCTGGGTGGGTCCGGTGCGCGGAGCGCGGTGACCTGCCTGGTTAACGGAATGATAACCGTTCTCGTTTGTTACGATCCAGTACTTCCCGGGATGAATCGACATTCCCGGGCTGCGTGCCGCGGTTCGCCTGCTGATTGCTGAATGGGGAGATTTCCCGGCGTAGACCTTCGCACCCGGCTTACATTCGGGGCCATAGACTGAGCCGCATTTTTCGATTCCGCCCCGTTGGAGATCGTGTGGGTTCCGGTAGTGACAGACATCGACTGCGCGGCGTGACGCCGTGGCAGACAGGACAAGTGCGGACGCCGGGAACGCGTGCCAGGAACCTTGGTGCATGCAGCCCGGCCGGGACGGCCGGTCCTGCGGCCTGCAGGGAGTAGGCGGCCATGGGGAGTGAAACCATCGACGCGGAACCGGTCACGGCCGGTCCCGACGCGGGCTGGGCCCTGCTGCCCGCCGAAGCGCCACTGGTCATGCCCGAACAGACGCTGCGCGAAGGCGCGCTGAAAGTACGGCGCCATCGCACCTCGCCGCGCATGATCGGCCTGCGTCGCCTGTACATCCTTGGCGGCACGGTGGCGATGACCGCTGTGGCTACCCGCATGATGTGGCGGGTGCTGTCCGGCAACGGCATCAGCGTGCTGGAGGCCTGCCTGCTGGTGCTGTTCGTCGGCCTGTTCGCGTGGATCGCGTTGTCCTTCGCCAGTGCCGTGGCCGGCTTCCTGACGGCCGTGTTCGACCGCGGCTACCGCCTGGGCATCGATCCGGACAAGCCGCTGCCGACCGTGCATAGCCGCACCGCGCTGCTGATGCCCACCTACAACGAAGACCCGCGCCGGCTGCTGGCCGGCCTGCGCGCGATCTACGAATCGGTGGCGGCCACCGGCCAGCTGCAGCGTTTCGATTTCTTCGTGCTCAGCGATACCCGTCGCGAGGACATCGCGCGTGCCGAAGAGCAGGTGTTCGCCGAGCTGCGCGAGCTGGTGCCCGATGGCCAGGCGCGGCTGTTCTATCGCCGCCGTGGTGACAACAGCGCGCGCAAGGCCGGCAACATCGCCGACTGGGTACGCCGCTTCGGCGGTGCCTACCCGCAGATGCTGATCCTGGATGCCGACAGCCTGATGACCGGTGACAGCATCGTGCGCCTGGTGGCCGGCATGGAGCACAACGCCGACGTCGGCCTGATCCAGACCCTGCCATCGGTCATCGGCGGGCGCACCCTGTTCTCGCGCATGCAGCAGTTCGGCGGGCGCGTGTACGGCCCGGTGATCGCTCGTGGCGTGGCCTGGTGGCACGGTGCCGAAAGCAATTACTGGGGGCACAACGCGATCATCCGCACCCGGGCCTTCGCCGACCACGCCGGCCTGCCGGAGCTGCCGGGGCGCAAGCCGTTCGGCGGCCACGTGCTGAGCCATGATTTCGTGGAAGCGGCGCTGATGCGCCGTGGTGGCTGGGCTGCGCACATGGTGCCCTACCTGGGTGGCAGCTACGAAGAAGGCCCGCCGACGTTGACCGACCTGCTGGTGCGCGATCGCCGCTGGTGCCAAGGCAACCTGCAGCACGGCAAGGTGGTGGGCAGCCGTGGCCTGCACTGGATCAGCCGCGTACACATGCTGATCGGCATCGGCCATTACTTCACCGCACCGATGTGGGCGATGCTGATGCTGATCGGCATCGCCATCCCGTTGTTCCAGGAAGGCATCGATTTCAATGCGCTGCTGCATCTGTCGCCCAGCGTGTACTGGCGCGCGCAGGATGAAGAGCAGGTGGTGCGCCTGTTCGCCGCCACCATGGCGGTGCTGCTGATGCCCAAGGTGCTGGGGTACCTGGCAATGCTGCTCGACCCGGTCGAACGCCGTGGCTGCGGTGGCGCGATCCGCGCATTCCTGTCGATGCTGGTGGAAACCGTGCTGGCCGCACTGATGGCGCCGGTGGTGATGTACGTGCAGTCGCGCGGCGTGGCCGAGGTGCTGTCCGGGCGTGACTCGGGCTGGGATGCCCAGCAGCGCGATGACGGTGGCATCTCGTGGATTTCGCTGGTGCGCGGCTACGGCGGCCTGGGTGTGTTTGGCGCCTTCATGGGCGTGCTGGCGTGGGCGGTGTCGCCGTCGCTGGCGGCCTGGATGGCGCCGGTGGTGATCGGCATGGTGCTGGCGGTGCCGGTGGTGGCACTGACCTCGCTGCGCGGGCCGGGTGCCTTCCTGCATCGTCTCGGCCTGCTCGACATCCCCGAAGAGAACATCCCGCCGCCGGTGCTGGTGCGCGCCGCACAGCTGCGCCGGGAAGCCGCCGAGCAACCGCCGCTGTACTGATCGCACCGTGCCAGCGGCATAATGCGGCTCGAACGTACAGGAGCCGCAACATGCTGCAAACGGTGGAACAGGAAACCGGCGCCTCGCCGCAGTGGTCGGTGATCTGGCTGCACGGCCTCGGAGCCGACGGCCATGATTTCGCGCCGATCGTGCCCGAACTGGTGCGTCCGCACTGGCCGGCGCTGCGCTTCGTGTTCCCGCACGCACCGGTGCGGCCGATCACGATCAACAATGGCGTGCCCATGCGCGGCTGGTACGACATCGTCGGCATGGACTTCCGCTCGCGCGCCGACATGACCGGCGTGCAGGAGTCGGTGGTGCAGCTGGATGCCTTGATCGCCCGCGAGATCGAACGCGGCGTCGCCGCCGATCACATCTTCCTGGCCGGCTTCTCGCAGGGCGGCGCGGTGATCCTCAGTGCCGCGCTGGCGCGCACTGCGCCGTTGGCCGGCCTGATCGCACTGTCGACCTATCTGCCGGATGCCGAAAGCGCGTCGCGCGTCGATGGCGCAGTGGACGTGCCGGTGTTCATGGCCCACGGCAGCAGCGATCCGGTGATCCCGCAGGCGGTGGCCGCGCACAGCGCCGAGAAGCTGCGCACGCTTGGGCTGGACGTGCAGTGGCACAGCTACCCGATGGCCCACCAGGTGTGCGCCGAGGAAATCGACGCGTTGGGCGACTGGCTGCAGGCACGCCTGGGCGTCGCCTGAGCCATGGCCGCGAGCGCTGCCACCCCGTGGATGCCGGAACTGTGCCGCTTGCCGCGGCTGGCAGCGATGCTTGGCCTGGCCGAACTGGTGGTGGTGGTGCTGGCATTGGCGCCCGATGGCAGCCGGCACTGGACCGTGGGCGAACTGGCCTCGGCCAGCGGCTTCGCGCTGTGGCTGGCGCTGGCAGTGACCGCCAGTCTGTGCCTGCTGCGGCAGGCGCTGTCGAAGCTGCCGGAACTGCTGGGTGCCGTCGCCGCTGTCGGCCTGGCCGCGCTGATCGCCATCCTGTGCGCGGGCATCATCCATGCCCTGTATGCCGTGCTGGGCGACAACTTCGCGCGCGGCATCGGCTTCTGGCGCTTCACCCTGGGCAGCGCGGCCACCACGGCACTGATCACTGCGTTGGCGCTGCGCTACTTCTATGTCAGCGACCGCTGGGCGGCGCAGGTGCAGGCCAATGCCCGCGCGCAGGCCGACGCCCTGCAGGCGCGTATCCGCCCGCATTTCCTGTTCAACAGCATGAACCTGATCGCCAGCCTGCTGCATCGCGACCCGGCGGTGGCCGAGCGTGCCGTGCTCGACCTGTCCGATCTGTTCCGCGCCGCGCTGGGTGCGGGCGAGGGCGATTCGACCCTGCGCGATGAGTGCGAACTGGCCGAGCGCTATCTGTCGATTGAATCGCTGCGTCTGGGCGACCGCTTGCGGGTGCACTGGCAGCGCGACGAACCCCTGCCCTGGGATCTGCCGATGCCGCGGCTGGTACTGCAGCCACTGGTGGAAAACGCGGTGCTGCACGGCATCTCGCGTCTGCCCGAAGGCGGCACCATCGAGCTGCATCTGGCCTGTGTGGGCAGCGAGCTGCAGATCCGCGTACGCAATCCCGCGCCCGATCCGCAGGTGCCCGGGCTGGCCCTGGCGCAGGGAGCGGGCCATGCCCAGCACAGCATCGGCCATCGCCTGACCTGGCGCTTTGGCCGCGCCGCGCGGATGACGGCTGGCTGGAGCGAGGGCTACTATGCCTGCCAGGTGACAGTGCCGATCCAGTGAGGGGACGATCGTGAGGGTAGTCATCGCCGATGACGAACCGCTGGCGCGTGAGCGCCTGCGCAGCCTGTTGGCCGCGCAGGAAGGGGTGGACGTAGTGGCCGAGGCCGGCAACGGCGAGCAGGCCCTGCACGCGTGCGCCGAACTGCAGCCGGACCTGGTCCTGCTGGACATCGCCATGCCCGGCCTGGACGGGCTGGAAGCGGCCCGCCATCTGGCCAGTTTCGAGCCGAGGCCGGCCGTGGTGTTCTGCACCGCCTACGATGCGCACGCGCTGTCGGCGTTCGAGGCAGCGGCCATCGATTACCTGATGAAGCCGGTGCGCGCCGAACGGCTGGCGGCGGCGATCGCCCGCGCCCGCACTTTCCTTGCCGGCCGTGACGGCCAACCCCAGCACACCGGCGGCCAGGCCCGCAGCATGCTGTGTGCCCGCCTGCGTGGCAGCCTGCGATTGATTCCGCTGGATGACATCCACTACCTGCAGGCCGAAGAAAAGTACGTGGTGGTGCATCACGCCCGTGGCGAGGACCTGATCGAGGAATCGTTGAAGTCGCTGGAGGAAGAGTTCGCCAGCCGCTTCGTGCGCATCCATCGCAACTGCCTGGTGGCGCGCCATGAGCTGGTGGAGCTGCGGCGTGGCAGCGGAGGTCAGGTGCAGGCCGTGCTGCGCCATGGCAAGCAACCGCTGGAAGTGAGCCGGCGCTGCGTGGCGACGCTGAAGCAGGAATTGCGGCATCTGTGAGTGTTCCGCGCGGCCTGCGGCCGCGACTGCTTCGACAGCGACAGCAACAGCAACAGCGGGTTGTCGGCTCTGTGTTATTGCGTGTTGGGTGAGGCGGGATGGGCGGGCGGGACACGCCGCAACCCATCCATGGGGGCTCGATGACGCCATCCATGGCGCCAACGGTCCCACCCGCCCATCCCGCCTCACCCTCGCGAATTTCCAGGTGACGGACGGCAAAAGCATTGTTGTTATCGGGTGGGGAGAAAAATGTAGTGCCGAGCTACGCTCGGCTCCGAGCGAAGCGACCCGCTTTTGCTCTGCTTTTCTTTTGATCTTCCGTGGCTGACGCACACGGAAACTGTCAGAGGCCGGTCGGGGTGGGCTGCGCAGGGGCGTGAGCCGCATGGATGCGGCGACCGAGCTTACATGGACGTACTTGCAGCGACCCCTGCGCAGCCCACCCCGACCGGCCAAGCCCAGCTGCTGCTCCCAGCCACGAGGGGCTCCGCCGTTGGCCGTATCCCGCCGATAGGCGCGATAATGCCCGGATGGAAACCGTCCGCATCGCCACCCGCAAGAGCCCGCTCGCCCTCTGGCAGAGCGAACACGTCGCCGACCGCCTGCGCCAGGCACATCCCGATCTGCACGTGGAACTGGTGCCGATGAGCACCCGCGGCGATGAAGTGCTGGATCGCTCGCTGGCAGCCATCGGTGGCAAGGGCCTGTTCCTCAAGGAACTGGAACTGGCCATGCTGCGGGGCGAGGCCGATTGCGCGGTGCATTCGCTGAAGGACGTGCCGATGGAACTGGATGCGCCGTTCGCGCTGCCGGCGATGCTGGCCCGGCATGATCCGGCCGACGGCTTTGTCTCCAACCTGTACGCATCCTTGGATGCGCTGCCGATCGGTGCACGCGTCGGTACCTCGTCACTGCGCCGCCAGGCCCAGCTGCGCGCGCTGCGCCCGGACCTTGAACTGCTGGACCTGCGCGGCAACGTCAACACCCGCCTGGCCAAGCTCGACAACGGTGGCTACGACGCCATCGTGCTGGCCGTGGCTGGGCTGGAGCGGTTGGGCCTGGGGGGGCGCATCGTCGCCCGCCTGCAGCCGCCGCAGTGGTTGCCGGCACCGGCGCAAGGCGCAGTGGCGGTGGAGTGCGATGGCGGCAACGCCGCGCTGATGGCGCTGTTTGCAGGCCTGGATGACGCCGCCACGCGCGCCTGTGTGGAAGCGGAGCGGGCCATGAACCGCGCGCTGCACGGCAGCTGCCATGTGCCGGTGGCGGCGATCGCGCAGTGGCAGGGGCAGGATCTGCACTTGCAGGGTCTGGTCGGCAGTGCCAGTGACGGCCGCGCGGTGCGTGCCGACGCCGTGGGCCCGGCCAGCGACCCGGAGGCGCTGGGCCAGCGCGTGGCGAAGATGCTGCTGGAGGCGGGCGCCGGCGAGCTGCTGAACGTTTGACGTCGCTGGATCGTGCCCACCAAGATGGGCACCTACCGGAAAAGAAAACGGGCGCCTGGCGCCCGTTTCGCTTACTTGAACTTGTAGACCACGTTCATCGTGGTCAGCGTATCGGTCTTGCGCTTGTCCACGGCGACGTCGCTGTTGTAACGCGCCTGCCAGCCGGCCTTCAGTGCCAGGTGCTCGTTCATGCTCACCGAGACACCGAAATCGTTCTGGCCGAAGGTGTTGTACGAACCCGATTCGACCAGCAGGGTGTTGATCAGGTCGGTGTTGTCGGTCAGCGAGTACTTCAGGTCGAACAGGCCACGACCGATCAGGCCGGTGCGGGTGCGGTCGTCCTCGGTGCTGTGGGTGCGGCGCACACCGGGGCCGATCTGCGCGTCGAACGAGAAGCGCTCGGTGTTCCACAACCGGGTGCCGTAACCCAGACCGAACGAGCTCTGCCGATCGTAGGTGGCGAAATCATCACGCTCGGTACGTACCGTGGCGGTCAACTGGCGATGTTCGCCCAGCTGCAGCGCGCTGCCAGCACTGCCGGTGTAGCGGTTGGCGGTGGTGTTGTTGCGGCGGGTGGTGGTGCCGTCGTCGCTGGTCTCGATCACCTTGGAGCTGGAGCGCAGGCCGAACAGGTCCATGCTGTGCACCCAGTCGCCATCGGTATAGCGCAGGCGCAGGCGGCCGTTGAAGCTCTCGGTGCTGCTGTTGCCACGGGCCGACGCGAAGCCGAGTTCGCCACCACTGCCACTCCACGGCGAGGACATCGCCGCCAGTTCGGAGGCATCCTGCGCATACGCCAGCGGGGCGCAGAGCAGCAAGGGGACCAGCAGGGACACGCGCAGGGACATCGAGGCTTCTCCGAAGCGATTGGCAGCCAGTGATGATACTGGAAGCGTGATGACCGTCCGAATCGCCCGTCCCGCCTGCTTCAGCAGGCGTTGTCGGCGAGCCCCATTCAGGGCAGATCGACCTGCAGGGCCGGATCGTTGAAGCGCGAGTAGCGCAGCCGCAGCTGGAAGGGTTTGCCGTTGTTGTGGCCGCTGCGCACGATCTGCCGTGGCAGGCCCTGCGCATCCACCCAGTACTCCAGGCGTTCACCGGCGGTGGCGCCGCGCAGGCGGTAGTGGCGCGTGCTGACGCCATCCAGCGTCTGCTCGCCCAGGTCTTCGGCCTGCAGGGCCTGTGCGGGGATATCGGCGGGCAGCGGGTTGCGCCATTGCTCCAGCAACCCCGGTGGGGTCGGCACCTGGCGGATCGCATCGTCGGCCTGCAGGAACATGGTGTCGCCGATGATCACCTGCGGCCCGGCGGGGGTCTGCACCCGGAAGCGATCCGGGGCGACGAAGTCCATCGCGGTACGCACCTGCTGCTGCGCGCCCAGCACCTCCAGCTCGGCGTGGAAGCTGCGCAGGGCGGCAAACCTTTGGCTGGCAGACAGCACCGCCTGTGCCGGATCGGCAGCGGGGACGGGCGTTGCAGTACCGGTGGGCGCCGGTGCGCGGTCGCAGGCGGCCAGCAGCAGGCAGGCCAGCAGGGGCAGGACAGACAACCGGCGCATCGGGCGCTCCGCAGGGCAGGGGGCGCCCACGATAGCCCAATCGTCCGCCACAACGCCCGAGACTCGGACATAATCGGGGGCATGGACCGATACGAACGCATCACCGCCCTGCATCGTCTGCTCAAGTCCGCACGCTATCCGGTGACGGTGGCGACCCTGCAGGACAAGCTCGGTTGCTCCCGGGCCACCGTCTACCGCGACCTGGCGTTCCTGCGCGATGCGCTGATGGCGCCGATCGAGGGCGATGGCGAGGCCGGCTTCCGCTACATGGCCGACGAGAGCGACCGCTTCGAGCTGCCCGGGCTGTGGCTGAGCTCGGAGGAGCTGCACGCCCTGCTGGCCTCGCAGCACCTGCTGGCCCGTACCGGCGGCGGCGTGCTGTCTTCGGTGCTGGCGCCGCTGCAGCAGCGCATCGAGAGCCTGCTGGCCGCCCAGGCAGGTGTTTCCAGCTGGCCGGTGGACCGGGTCCGGGTGATTCCGCACCGTGGCCGCAAGTTCGATGAAGCCAGCTTCCGTTCGGTCGCCTCGGCGGTGCTGGAGCGCAAGCAGCTGGGCTTTGAATACCGTGCCCGCTCGACCGACGAAGCGACCAAGCGCACCGTATCGCCGCAGCGGCTGACGCATTACCGCGACAACTGGTATCTGGACGGCTGGGACCATGATCGCGAGGCCCTGCGCAGCTTTGCGGTGGACCGCATCTACAAGGCGCGGGTGATCGACAGCACCGCCCGCGATGTCGCCGACAGCGAGCTGGACGAGCAGCTGGGCGCCAGCTACGGCATCTTCTCCGGTGCGCCGAAGGGCTGGGCAACCATCCTGTTCAGTGCCAAGGCCGCACGCTGGGTGGCCGATGAGCACTGGCACTCCAAGCAGCAGGGCCGCTTCCTCGCCGATGGCCGTTACGAACTGAAGGTGCCTTACAGCGTGTCGCGCGAACTGTTGATGGACGTGTTGCATTACGGGTCCGATGCCGAGATCGTCGAGCCGATGATGCTGCGCGAGCAGGCCAAGGCGTTGCTGGAACTGGCCCTGACCAACTACGAAAAATCCTGACACCTCCCCCCGAGATCGATTGCGCCCATGAAGAAGACCCTGTTGCTGCCCCTGTTCGCCGCTGCGCTGGCACTGACCGCCTGCGGCAAGTCCGGCGAGCCTTCGCAGAAGCTGGTGGTGGCCGCCACTGCCGTGCCGCACGCCGAGATCCTGGAAGTGGTCAAGCCGATCCTCAAGCAGGAAGGCGTGGAGCTG
>Ga0265296_1001198_pt1 | contig 31180 bp, 30 predicted proteins | sample MunlanPumphouse1_FD_189073 | JGI IMG/M metagenome (GOLD analysis project Ga0265296, IMG submission 189073) | Groundwater microbial communities from a municipal landfill in Southern Ontario, Canada - Pumphouse #1 | ecosystem: Environmental > Aquatic > Deep subsurface > Groundwater | place... | reverse complement strand
AGAACATGTACATGACCACGTTGATCGGGGCCATGAAGCTGGAGTGGTCCAGCAGCTGGCGCGACCAGCGCGCGCGGACCTTGCCACGGAAGTGGATGTACAGCACGCAGGACACGAACAGCGCCGCAAGCACGATTTTGATGATCAAAACACTTTCCTCCAGCACGCGCCGGACAGTGAAACAGGGCGATGCGGCCGCAGGGCCGGCATCAGTGGGGGAACGCGGCAGGAGACGGGGACGTGCCGGGTGGGTGCGGCCGTCGATGTCGCGTGTAACAGCTTATGGTCGGCAGGCCGTGCGCCGGGGTCAAGCCGGGCGTGCGCGGCGCGCAGCGCTGCCGTGTGAGCGGAGACGAGCGACCTTGCAAGCCATTGAAATTCAATGCCTTTTAAAAAAGTGAGACATAATTGTCCGAATGTATGTGACGAACTGTTCCAGCCACGACGCCGACATTTCTCCGACAAATCGTGGAATAGCGAACTCGCCGGTACTAAAATTGACTTAACGAAAGTTTAGCCAGTTCCCCAGTCGTACCGGTTCGCTTGACGCTTCAGCGCCGCCCACCGGGTCGCCCGAGACCCCAGATGATCCCTTCCATTACCCCCTCCCCGTCCTGCGGCGATGACGCCGTGGCGCCGCTGCTGCTCAAGCGCGGTGAACGCTTCCTCGCCCCCGATGTCTACCGCACCTGCCTGGACGGCCGTCCGGCGGTGGTGAAGGACTACTCCCGCTACCGTGGCACCCCGGTGTCGCCGATCGCCCGGCTGATGGTGCGCCGCGAGGCGCGCATGCTGGAGCGCCTGGGCGGCTGGAAGCACGCCCCGGCCCTGCTCGGCACCCTCGGTGGCCTGGCGCTGGGCATGGAATTCATCCCCGGCCAGACCCTCAGCACCGCGCAGGCGGTGGGCAATGAAGTGTTCGAGCAGCTGCAGCACGCGATCACCCGCCTGCATGCCGCCGGCATCACCCACAACGACCTGCATGGCACCAACGTGGTGGTCAGCGCCGGCGTACCGGTGCTGCTCGACTTCACCTCGGCCTGGCGCGTACCGCGCTGGCTGCGCCGCAACCCGCTGAGCCGGCAGCTGAGCCGCAGCGACATGAAGAACCTGCTGAAGATGCGCCAGCGCGTGACCGGCCAGGCGCCGAGTGCCGCGCAGGCGGCGCTGGTGGCCGACCCGGGTTGGGTGGCAGCCGTGCGCCAGGGCTGGAAGCGGTTCTACAAGTGGGCCAAGCGCCGGTAGAGGTCGAGCTTGCTCGACCACTTCACCCGCTCTACCGGTTTACTGTAGAGGTCGAGCTTGCTCGACCGCTTTTCTGTAGAGCCGAGCCCACGCTCGGCTGCTCTTTGCACCAGCCGAGCGTGGGCTCGGCTCTACAAAAACGGCTTACAACGCGTCCGCGTCCAGCTCACCGGTACGAATACGCACCACGCTGCCCAGGTCGTACACGAACACCTTGCCGTCGCCGATCTTGCCGGTGCCCGCCGCCTTCACGATGGCTTCCACCACCACCTCCACCTGATCGTCGGTCACCGCCACTTCCAGCTTCACCTTCGGCAGGAAGTCGACCACGTACTCGGCGCCGCGGTACAGCTCGGTATGGCCCTTCTGGCGACCGAAGCCTTTCACTTCCGTCACCGTGATCCCGGTAACCCCGCGCTCGGCCAGCGCTTCGCGCACGTCGTCGAGCTTGAACGGCTTGATCACCGCCATGACCATCTTCATCGTCTATCTCCTGTATTCCGGCGTGGAGGATAGCGCCTGAACGCGGCCGGTGCGAAACCCACAGCGCCTGTCCGGCGAGTGGGGGCCAGCAGTATCCTTACCGCCGAACAGCCGTGGCCGCGCCGGATGCGCAGGCCCACCACCCCACGGAGCACCCCATGATCGACCTGAACCAAATCGATGACCTCGCCCGTCGCCTCAGCGACCTGGTGCCGCCGGGCCTGCGCGAATCGCGCGAGGAACTGCAGGCCACCTTCAAGAGCGCGCTGCAGGCGGGGCTGGCCAAGCTGGACCTGGTGACCCGCGAGGAATTTGAAGTGCAGCGTGCGGTGCTGCTGAAGACCCGCGAGAAGCTGGATGCGCTGGAAACAGCGGTGCGCGAGCTGGAAGGACACGGCAAGGCAGAATGAAAAAGGAGGCGCACCGCGCCTCCCACTTACAGAGTATTTCCCTGATGGGGCCTTGCCGCAAGGCCCGCCCGGCGCCCTAGACTCGCCGGCCTGTCGATCCGGCAGGACAGGTAGGGGTAGTGCCGATGGCACAGGACACCGAATGGACACCCGTTTCGCATGACACCTGCGAGCAGGTCGCCGGGCCGTTCTACCACGGTACCCGGGCTGACCTCGCGGTAGGCGAGCTGCTGAGCGCGGGCTTCCGCTCCAACTATCGCGACAGTGTGGTGATGAACCACATCTACTTCACCACGATTGCCAAGGGTGCGGGGCTGGCTGCGGAGATGGCTCGGGGTGAGGGGCGACCGCGTGTGTATGTGGTGGAGCCGACAGGGCCGTTTGAGGACGATCCGAACGTGACCAACAAAAAGTTTCCTGGGAATCCGACGCGATCGTATCGGAGTGTGGAGCCGTTGCGGGTTGTTGGGGAGATTACGGAGTGGGAGTTCTACGACGCGGAGTTCGTTCGGCAGTTGAGGGCGTTTGTTGCGTCGGGAAATGGCGAGATCATCAACTGACCGCCGACCCAACACCTACTTGTGCTCGGTCCCTGAACGCTCGCGCAGGTAACAACGCAATGGACCGACCTCAGTCGTCGAGCTTCGCAACGCCGAACGCATGGCGATACTCACCGCTACGGACCAATTCATGGATGGTCTCCCGAATGGTTTCCTCCCGAAGATCCTCAACGATGACCATGTCTTTCGACCAGAAGAATCTTCCGGCCAGACATTCGCCACTCGACCTATATCTGGCAATTATTCCTTCAATATTCTTCATGGTGAAGAACGTCGATGTCCTCACCTCTCCCTGAGGAAATTTGATGACTACATCAACATTGTCATCGAGAACATCTTCCACTTCACCGAGCAGAACCACTTCGACGTCTTCCAGCTTATTTTCCATAGATATCGCGCCCCTCTTGATCACCTGCTCCTGGTTGTCCTTTGAGCTCTTCGCAAGGATTTCCACCGAATTCTCCGACTGCCCTAATTAGACCGAGCGAGCAACTCGGGGCATGGTTCCGCGCGGCCTGATGAGGCATTTCTACCAGAAAGAGCCATGCGTGCACTGATCGCGTCAGGCCAGTGGATGCCGTCACCGACTGCGTGATGTCGCATCTGACGCTCTTAGCGCCCTTGGCTGAAGGATCTGACGACTCGGTTCCAGAAGTGCTGTTCCTCCCGCAGCACAAGGCTCTCGCACCAACCCGCGCTATGCCAAAATGCCAAAAACGTCTCAGGCTTTGGCGGCTTTGGCCCCCACCCATTGGCATTTCAAACAACATCAGGCAACTCTGGTAGAGCCACCGACAACGGGTGGCCGGGCGTCGAAAACCCGATTCACTAGAAGTTGTTTACGCTTGTCAGCCGGCACCACCACGCGTGGTGCCGGCTGGCAATCCGTCTGCCGGCTATGGCGGGCGGTGCGTGGGGGTCTTGTACCCGCCGGCATTGTCTAGTGATCCGGTTTTCGAGCCACGCATCGTCCGCCACCTTTATCGGTGGCGGCTTCTGACTGCTTGCACGGAGCCTGCCATGACCACGCCGCACTCCCCTCCCCCGCGCCCCATCCAGGAGGCGCCCTCGCCTTCCCCTGCGCTGGACCCCAACAGCCTCATCGCCATCCTGCGCAGCATCGGCGCAGGCGCTGCGGCCGATGGTCAGCCGTGGCCCGAGCGCCATCACCTGCGCAGCCGGCAGATGCAGTTGTCCGACGCCGACTGCGCGCTGACGGGCCAGCGCATCGTGCAGGAGATCCTGCTGGCGGCCGAGCGCACGCGCCAGAACGGCGAGCCCGACCAGTACGTGGGCGACCGGGTGATGGAGGGGCTGGTGATGGCCGATATCGCACTTACCGCCTTCATCCACGAACGGGTGCGGCCAGGGGAATGACAGCGCGCTTTTGAGCATGTCTTTCTTCCTGTGCGCGGGGCTACGAATGAAGAAGCACGGCCTTGCCGCTGCGGCGGTGTGCATCGTGGTGATCGGCGCGGTATGGCTGGGGTGGCCCGAGCCAGCGGGCGAGCAGGTGTGGGCCTACCAGACGCTGCACGAGGTCGATTACCGGTTGCTGCGCGGCGATGCGCTCGGCTTCGTGACCGCGAAGGCCCAGGAGGGCTTTGAACTGCGCACGCGCTATTCCGAAGCGACGTCCTTCGAGATCCAGTGCAAGGGCGTCCGGGTGATGGCGGTGGAGAATGCGTCCTCACGTGTGTTGATCCGAATCCCTACGGATGCACTGCGGCGCGCGCCCGATATCGCGCACCTGCACGCCAACTTCCGCCGTTGGCTGAACCAGGACCCGAGCCACGCGCGGTTGCTGGTGGCGCCTGAAGAGCCGTCGTGGTTTGAGGCGAGTTTGCGTAGCGTCGTAGAGCGCGTGCCCCGCAAAGAGCAGTGCGGCCTCGACGCTACGGTTGGACGGCACCGTTCGCAAGAAACGGTGCGATGGTAGGGACACTGGCCCGAAGACAATCCCGTCTGGGTCAGGCGCTGCGCAGGATCGCTACCGGGGCTTCCTTGGCTGCTCGTCGAGCCGGTACAAATGCTGCGGCCTGGCCCAACAGAAGCACCGTGAGTACGCCAATCGCGAGAAATGGCGCTTCGATCCTGGCCACCTCGTAGTACCGGGCCACGGCCATGTTCAGCCCGATGGCCAGTACGGTGCCGACAACAGACCCGGTGGCGGTGAGAATCAGGTTCTCCACCAGGAAATGCCGGAGGATGTCGGATTTCCGGGCGCCCAGTGCGCGCCGGATACCGATCTGCCGATACCGCTTGCGAACCCAGAAGCTGGCCAGTCCGTACACGCCCGTAGCAGTTACCACCAACAGCGCCAACCCGGAGCTCAGGAACATGATCGCCATGGTCTGATCGTGGCGGAAGTAGTCGGCGCGCAGCTCCCGGAACGAGGTGCTGCGGGAGATCGTGCGGTTCGCATCGCGTTGCGACAATGCCGCTTCACTGGACGCAATCACGTCTGCCAATCGTTCATCAGTGCTGCGGATGGCGAACATCACGCGAGTCCCGTCCGGAATCAGCGGCAGGATGAGTGACAGGTCGTTGTCTGCATCGGTCTTCAGGACAGGCCGCGAAAGCGTCTTGACGATGCCGACCACCTGGATGGGATGCTGCGCATCGGCATACAGGAACTTGCCGACCGCGCCGCCCTCCGGAAACAGCTTGTCCGCCAGTGCCTGGGAGACAACCGCCTCGCTCGCCTTGTAGAGCCCGGCATAGTTGGCGCTGGCCTCCATCGGCACAAATGCTCCCGCAGACAGATCACGGCCGGCAACAATGGTCAGGCCCAGCACCTTGGCTGCAGGCGAAGATGCCGTGTAGACAGTCGGCTCTGCCTCGACGATGCCGGAGATATCATTCCCTTCAAGCACCTTGTTGGTGAATCCCACCGTCCAGCTGCGCTGGGAAAGGGGAAGCGACTCTGTTGCGATAACCTGCTCCACGCCCGGCTGCTGCCGGATGGTCTCCAGGTCGGTCTTGATCGAGGCTGCAGGGTTGGCTGCGGCAGGCCCCAGGTACTCGGTCTCGATGACGCCCAGGTTCGCCTCTTCCAGGCCTGTATTGTAGGTGAGGGTTCCCAGCCGCTCGGACAACAGAAACGCAAGGTTCGTAACGCACGCCGTGGCAACCAGCACCTGGACCAGGAGAATGGACGCAATGAATCGGTTGCGGGTGAGCGCCCGGACGATAGGGGGGACTTCTGCAATGCTCATTCTGAAGCCTTGATCTGCATGGCCAGACGGCCTGAGGTAGCGCGCAGCGCAGGGAAGAACGCAGCGATGACACTGGAAACACACGCCAGGCCCACGGTGAGAACGGCCATGCTGAGATCCATGTTTGCCAGCGAGGCGTAGTCTTCCGGCTGCATCCGCACAAGGTAGAGACCGGCCTCCGCAACGATCAACCCCACCGCTCCGCCCAGGCCGCCGATGATCAGTGCCTCAGTGCAGAGCTGATAGATCACATCCTGGCGGCGGGCGCCCAGCGCTCGACGGACTGATATTTCATGGGACCGGCGGATGAAGCGGGCGAAGATCAAGGCACTCATGTTCAGCAGGCAAACGATCAGGAACCCCAGGCACAGCGCCAACTGCAGCTTCACCTCGTTGGGGATGATGCGATGCTCGACCAGGAAGTCCTTCAAGGACACCATCCGCGGTGCGGTAGCCCTTTCAAACCTTCCCGCCTGGTGCTGTGCACGTGCGTAGTTGCCCAGGAAACGCTCGTACTGCTCGACACTGGCCGCGTCAGGCAACTCTGCCCAGAACTGGATCCATGATGTGCGGGCGTCCTGCAGGCGATTGAGGGGTTTGTCACCGCTCCATGAGAAGACGCTGTTGGACACCGTCATCTGCATTTCTGCCGCGACACCTATCGGGATGAAGAAGTCTTCGCGCCCCTTGAACACATCCCGCTGAAGGTCCGTATAGAACCGGGGGCGCGGGCTCCACGGACCGGCAATACCCACCACCGTGAATGCTTGGCCGCCAAGCCGAACCGCTGTTCCCACCAGGCCTTCACTGCCCAAACGAGCAGCCAGTTCCTGACTCAGCACGACAACCCGGGCGCGGGCAGCATCATCTTCACGTGTCCAGGCCCTGCCCTGCGCCACTGGAATGCCGAACATGGCAAATGCATCGGCAGTGACATACTGCCCCTGCGTGAAGAATGGGATTTGCACGCTGCGCTGCGCATCCACCAATAGGCGAGCAGATGCCAGCGCGGTCTGATGGGAGGCGGGGGCCTGCCGAAGCAGGTTCTGCGCATCTACCCAGGTGAGGGCCACGCGCGGGTCCTTGCCTGGCTTGACGTCGTAGGACGTGGGGAGTGCGTCAATGAAGGGGTGATAGAGATGCTCGCTTCGCCCCGGTAGCGGATCCCACGTCATTGTCCGCACGACAGTCAACATCGTCATGCTTGCGCCGATGCCCAATCCCAGCGCCAGGATCAGCGCGGCGCTCATCCCCTTGGTTTCCAGAAGCCTTGTGCGCGCCAGCGCAACGTAATAGCCGAACATATCGTCTCTCTAATGCAGGAAGGTGGCTGCAGTCGGAATCACGTCCACCGGTTCAATCGAGATCCACGCTGTGCTGTTCTGCGCCCTGTCGCAGGCTTCCAGCAGATGCATCAGGCGAAAGCGCGAGCGCTGGATGATCCGAAGGATCGCTTCGATGTCCTTCTCGCTTCGATCCTTGATGAACGCCCTGGGCATCTTGTTCTGATTCAGGGCGTCCACAACGGCCTCCAGGGTCAGGTAGCTGAGCCGTTGGGTGGAGGCACTGTCGATGAAGATCGAGGCGCTTTCCGCCATGCGCGGCAGAAATTCCGCCAGCAAGGCCTGGATGCTGTCCTGGGAGTGGTTGAAATCGGAGAAGACCATGTCTATCCCGTCGTCAAACGCGGGGGCTTGGGCAATATCGGCGAAGTCGATCTCCTGCCAGTTGGCGACGACGTGATTCTCGACCCCGGCCCACTGGAATACGTGCTTCAGGAAAGCGGGATAGTCCTGTCCCATCTCCCGCAGTGAATCGGCAAGCGGCCCCTGCAGGCCCTCGACAAACCTGATGCCTGGCTCACTGGAGAAGTGCGAACCGTTGTCATAGGTGTGAATGACACCGCTGCCGTTCTCCCGCAGTGCACCGGCCATCCAAGCCGCAGTGACGCCAAACCCGGTACCCAGTTCGACCACGATGCGCGGGCGCGTCCGCTTGACCAGGCTGTACAACAGTACGCACAGGTCCTCGCTTCCGTAGGCCCAGCCCATGGACTCGCGCAGCGAGCTCAGCTTCTCAAGCAGCATTCATACCTCCCGCGTTGCCGGCAAGCAACCACGCGTCCAATGCAGTCTGCACAGCGGTGTCGGCGGCGACGGAACGAAGGTAGGGCGAGAATGCATGGAAGGTGACTGCTTGATCCGTCACGTACAGGAGCATCTCTCCTGCTTCGGAACGGAAGACCTGTGCAGCTGCTCGGGTCAGCTGCCCGCACACAGCATCATCGACCTCAGCGCTTGCACGGGGAAAGTGGATTCCGTTGTAGTCCCGCCCAAGGAACCAGGCGATCACGGGGACGCCCTTCGGCCTGGACACGTGGAACTGATGCCTGCGGCGCTCTTCGTCATCAAGCTGCCGTTCCTGTCGCCAGTCAAAAAGCGACCAGACTGACTTCTGCATGGGGTCCTCGATGCGGGACAGGTCTGGTTCTTCGTAGCCATAGCTGTAGGCGAAGTCAGGCGTATTCGCCTCCGGGAGGGCCCGTTGGAGTTCAAACCACTGCACATTCAGCGGGGCCAGACACCGGGATACGCCGCGCGTGCCGGTGTCGTGACAGAGGTTCACCCCCAGCGCCAGAAGCGGCTGCAGGCGGATATGGAACCAGCGGGCATCCACACCGTGCTCTGCCAGGAGCCGCTCGATCTGCGTTCCTTCCAGAGAGAAGACCCGGTTCACCACGTTGGCTCCGAGGAACAGACTCTCAAGATGCGCACCGGGGCTCAAGCGGAGAACCTCGGGCCAGGGTTGACCCTCCATTACCGGTATCAGCTCATCAACGTGTATGGCAGGGACACCCGTAGCCAGCGCCCGCAGCGCGACCGGGTCAAGGTGATCCGCGTGGATGACGACCGTTCTGCTCATTGCTGCCACTCCCCGTAGCGATACTGACGCTTCATCTCGGCCTGCATCTGATCGATCATCTGCCCGACCTCACCATTGATGGCGTCCTTGGTCATCAACCGACCGCTGAGATCCTGCTCGATCAGGAAGCCGGCGGCGCAGACGGCCAACCTGCGCTGGACGTGGCGCTTGGCGGCTTCACCCAGGTCCGGAGACATCTCGAGATGACGCTTGAGCAGGCGGTGACACACGTAGTAGACGAAGACCGCGTGGATATAGGAGGAGTTGGGAATGGGATTGCCGGACCACGGAGACACGACACGGTGCCGGTAGTCATTGGCAACGAAGAACCCGTTGGCAAGCTCCCATGCGGCCAGATAGTTGTGGGTGCTTTCATGCATGATGCTTTCCATGCACGCCTCAACCAGAAGTTCCGGGTTATGCGTGTTCAGCAGTCGAATGGAACCTGGCTGCCTCGGCACATGCTCGGAGCCGTAGCGGCCGGCTTCATCGGACGTGACCTCTGCCGACTTGCGCACGGTGATCCGCCGGACGAAGTTGCGGATGAGAAGGCCGTACATGGGTTCTGACCGGTCGATCGCTGCCAGCGCCTCTGCCAGCTTTCGCGAGACATGCTCGCGCTCCGCATCGGTCAGCGGTAGGCACGGTTGGCTCAGCACTCCAGAGCGTGGCTCATGGTGCCGCGCCGGTGGGCTCTCAAGATCGAGCGCGATACAGTCACCCAGCTTCGGCAACTGCCGAAGGGTCCACACGCCCGTGGCATCCTTTTCCGCAACGCAGTCTCCAACCGGACTGTAGAGCTGCCACTGCCGTGCCTCTCTCAAATACCTGTCGGTCCGTCCCTGCGCCAGCTCGGCGATCGACTTCTCCCGAGCGATGATATCGTGCAGCGCGCCAAGCGCGCGGGCCTGTTCCTCTGCCCTCTCCTGCTCGTCGGCTCCTGACTCCACCCTGCCCTTCCGCGCAGACTCCAGGCACAGATATTGCTCGCAGAATTCGGAACTGAGCAGCACACGGGCTTGGCGATCGGGTCCGATTGACTGGTAAATCTGGTGCATGGCACGAGTCGTGACTCCGTATTTCTGGTCAGCAAGCACTTCCTGAAGTCGCGCTCTCATCCTGCGGAGTCTTGACCACAGGATGCCCTCGACGACCGACTCCATGCATTCTGATGTGTCTGCGATCTCCATCAGGCAGATCGGGTTTCTTACATCAGTCCGTTGCGCCTGGGTCATCGAATTCATTTTTCTCCTCCATGCAGTCATCGCCGTCCTCGCTACTTGCACCTGGCCGCTCTTATCAACCCTTCAGATCCACCTTGAGGCCAAAGATCGAAAACCACCTCTGGCCTCTATAGGCTCTGCATGACAGTGATCTACGTGCAAGGGGCGGAGAGATCCCCGCCCCTCTCCCTTCAGACGTCGAATCGGGAATCGGCGGAACTGCGCGAAGCAAATGCCACCTGCTTGCTCGCCGTGTCGTGATGGTGATGCGACCCGATAGAATCGGAGTGATGGTGCCCATCTGCGAGAAGCGCAGATTTTTCGGTTGTGAACTCACTATTGCTCAGGGACTGCATATCCGCCTGGATAGACGTCGACGCCGCAATGTCATTGGCGAAAGTGCTGTTCGGTGCGGCAGCAGAAGCCGCGCCTGCGGCCGCGACACCCGCAATGATCAGCGCGAGGGGCGAGAGAGTCTTCACAGCAGTGCGTTGGGTCATTTGTCTTTGCTCCATGTAATGGTAGGCATTTGATCTTCTGAGCTGCGAACGTGATCAGCGTTGTGGCTCAACTTGATTCAACGACCTGCCGGTATCCGACTGCAACCTCGCTGCTGTGCCGCGCACAGCTTCCGCCTCGCTTGGACGGTTGCGCCCCAGCTGCCACTGCGTCCAGAGAGCAACCATCACGGGTTGAGTGCTTGCATTTGCACTTGTGTGCTGGCCCTGAAAAGGCGTCACTGACGCTAACGTCTTGGCCAGGGATAGGGAGGACACGACGGCCACCCCGTATCGTGACCTGTGAGAAGCAGCGTCCTCAGCACATTCAAGAAGAGATTCGTGCGAGAACCGACATATATAGACCTGCTACAGAATTGACGATCTGCATTGGCGCTCACACACTTCCCCGCATGTCCTGTGCAAGGCAGCCTAGGAAGGGGGGTATTCATGGAATTCCGCACTGATTCACTGTCCGCTCGGATCCGCGCTGCTCGTATCGGCAGCGGGCTATCTCAAACCGATCTCGCCAAAGCTCTGAACGTAAACCGGGCGACGGTGGGCCACTGGGAACGCGAACTAGGCTTCGTGCCGTCTATCGACCATCTGCATGCGCTGAGCAGGGTCACGTGCGTGAGCGTATCTTGGCTGATTTCGGGTGACACCATCGCCGATGGTGGGAAGCCGGAAGGAATGCGCCTGCAAATGGAAGCACGCATGTTGACGGCGTCGCGCAACCTTCCGATCTCCCTCCTCGACAACATTGTTGAGTTGATGAGGTCTGCCGAACGCCATATCTGACGTCGTCCCGACGACTGAACCACACGTAGTGGCAGGCCGGATAATTCCTAGATGTCACGCCGAAGTATTCCGATGGCGATCGGCACGCCGCCGCCGCACCATCAAGCGCCTCTCCGCAGGAATCCACACATGAGCCTGGCGCTGGTCCACAGCCGTGCCCGCGCCGGGGTCGATGCCCCATTGGTGCGGATCGAAGTGCATCTCTCCGGTGGCCTGCCCGTCACCCAGATCGTCGGCCTTGCCGAGACCAGCGTGCGCGAATCACGCGAGCGTGTGCGTGCTGCCCTACTCTGCGCGCGCTTCGACTTCCCGCAGCGGCGCATCACGTTGAACCTCGCCCCGGCCGACCTACCCAAGGAAGGCGGACGCTACGATCTGGCGATTGCCTTGGGCATCCTCGCTGCCAGTGGCCAGGTCGATCCGCAGTCCTTGCTGCAGTACGAGTTCCTCGGCGAGCTGGGCCTGACTGGCGAGCTGCGCCCGGTATCCGGCGCGCTGCCCGCCGCCATCGCTGCCGCAGAAGCCGGGCGCATCCTGATCGTGCCGCCGGGCAACGCTGCCGAAGCCGCCCTCGCCCAGCACGCCGATGTGCGGGTGGCGCGCACGCTGCTGGAATGCTGCGCCGGGCTGGGCAATCCACGCTTGCTGCCGCAGGTGGAACGCGTGGACACCACACCGTTGCCACTTCCGGATCTGGCCGACGTGCGCGGGCAGGCGCTCGCGCGCCGAGCGTTGGAAGTGGCGGCAGCCGGAGGCCATCATCTGCTGCTGATCGGCAGCCCCGGCTGCGGCAAGACACTGCTGGCCTCGCGCCTGCCGAGCCTGCTGCCGGATTGCGAAGAGATCGATGCCCTGCAGTTGGCGGCGATCACGTCAGTCAGCGGCGAAGGGCTGGACCCGAAGCGCTGGCGGCAGCGGCCGTTCCGGGCGCCGCACCACAGCGCGAGCGCGGCGGCGTTGGTGGGTGGTGGCAATCCGCCCTGCCCCGGCGAGATCTCGCTGGCGCATCACGGCGTGCTGTTCCTGGATGAACTGCCGGAGTGGAACCGCAGCGCACTGGAGACCCTGCGCGAGCCGCTGGAGTCGGGCCACATCCGCATTTCCCGCGCGGCGCGCAGCGTGGTCTATCCCGCGCGCTTCCAACTGGTGGCGGCGATGAACCCATGCCCCTGCGGCTGGGCCGGTGACCGCAGCAACCGCTGCCTGTGCAGTGACGAGCGCATCACCCGCTACCGCGCGCGGGTATCGGGCCCGTTACTGGACCGCATCGACCTGCATATCAATGTGAACCGAATGGATGCAGTGGAGCTGCGCGAGAGCACACCGCTGGGTGAGCCCAGCGCCAGCGTGCGCTCGCGGGTGGAAGCTGCGCACGCGCGGCAGCAGGCCCGTGGTGGGCTCAATGCGCACCTGCCTCCTGCTGCCCTGCGTGCGTGCACGCGCTTGAGCGAAGCCGACCAGGACCTGCTGGAACAGGCCATCGAACGACTGCAGCTGTCGGCGCGGGCCATGCATCGCATCCTGCGCGTGGCGCGCACTATTGCCGATCTGGCCGAAAGCGAGACCATCCAGACCGCGCACTTGGCTGAGGCCATCGGCTACCGGCAGCTGGATCGGGGGAACGTAAGCGCGTGATGACTTCGGAACGAAGCAAAATTGTTCGGTCCAAGGAAGCCTACCTGGCCGACACCGGTGGTGAGTATGACGACTCAGACGGCTGCCAATTGCCGTTCTGTCCGCGCATGCGGCATGATCGACGGCACAGCATCGTCGAGATCAACAGGGAAAGGATGATCCATCCCGTCTTAATTGAAGAGGTATGCCATGGAAGGATTTGCATTGCCGATCGCCATGATTCAAATTCCGCACGCGTGCGCAAGCTACAAGCACTAGCAATGTTTAGATTCCTTACCGCCGTTGCGATGCTGATACTGATGGCATGCCTAATGCCGGCAGATGTGTTCGCACATAATGTAACTGAGTGCCAAGGAAACATGGGAACCAGATGCAGCCAAAGCGAGGCTTACGCAGCCCTTCTACCAATGCCTGCTGCTCACTGCAATGCGCATACGCCCGGCGCGACGCCACGTTCGGTAAAGATAGTCCACTATCGAACCGGCGAACGATACGACGCAGAGTTCGGCTGCAATAGCCCCGACGGCAGAAACATAGCAAATGAGCAGTCGCACTACACTCGGTATAACAGCATCTGCCAGGAAGACAACAGCACGTTCGGATGCGGTAAAGACGTAGCAGAACTCGTAGCGGCCGCAAAGACTGACTCAGACCCTGCGCATCTTTTCCACAACCAACAGACCTGTATAGCAATGAAGTCCTGCGAGCTTCGGTGCAAGATGGACAACTGCAGGTGGATGGACAAGGTAATACCCGGATTCACACGTCCATATCTTGATGGAGATGGGCTCTGGCCGCAGATAGAAACATCATGCGACAGCGTACGCATTGCCCTTCTAGGACTGCCTACAGGGAAATGGATCGCCGATAGGCAGTGCTTCTCAACCATGGGTTGGTATCACGTTCTAGTCGACCTGAAGAATTCGCTGTCTCAGCATGGTTGCGGTTCGCAGCACGACTGGGACCTGGTTGGCCAGCAGATCGTCCCTTGTCTCAAGGAAACGCAACCTGGCTATCCTCAGCCGTACTATCGGCTGGGCGGATACTTCGTGAATTCGGCACGTGAACGCGTGCGGGCTACCTGCCAGACAGAACGAAGCTTGCGGGGTCAGCCGCTGGACATCAATGCAAATATTTCGGGGAAGGTATGCGAAGTAGGTCTGTAGTCCTGCTGGTTCTTGCGATGATCACATCTGTTGCGCATGCACAGGGTGATACCCCGCCAACTTGGAGCCTCAAGTCGGCGACTCCATCCGGCGATCTTGTTGGGGAATGGGAGTTGTCAATGCTCTCCGGTAGCGCCAATGCAGTGGAGGTTTCAGCTGCTGCGGATATCGCACAGGTTGGCGTAGCGCGGGGGTCATCTTTTCAGCTGAAGGTCAAACTGGTGGATCCCACCGGTGCCGAAACCGACGTAACCGGATCTTCGAAGCTGATCTACCTGCCACAAGGCTGCATGTCAGTATCGGCAGATGGCACAGCCACGGTGTTGCAGGCTACCGCGCCGCCGTGGACGTGCAATCCTGGCGACCCGGTGCCACTGACGATCATCTATGCAGACAAAGCCTCCGGCATAGGCGCTGTGAACATGTACCTGTTCAAGATCAATTGACTGCGAGGCGTGCCGCTCACAACTGGCGGGATGTGACGGCGCCCCTTCCCTCAATCACCTGCCTCCATCGATTGTTCGTAGGCCAGCCAGGACCTGCTGGAACAGGCCATTGAACGCCTGCAACTGTCGGCGCGGGCAATGCACCGCATCCTGCGCGTGGCGCGCACGATTGCTGATCTGGCCGAAAGCGAGACCATCCAGACCGCGCACCTGGCCGAGGCCATCGGCTACCGGCAGTTGGACCGGGGCAAGCCAGGCACATAGCACGTCACCGCATGCCCGAAGGAATCAGATTCATCTGATATCTGCCAAGCCACCCGCGCCCTGACCATTTCCGCCAGCCCATACACAAGGAGATGCGGTTTGCTCAGGATGCTCATCATGGGCGGGCAGGAGGCCGCCCGTCAGCGGATATCACGGACGATAGGACGGCGCGGCCTGATCCGCATGGAATCGATCTACAGCGTGGACAGCGGTCTGTCGGTGCTGGAGTGGCGCAACTACGACCTGGTGGGAACGTTCCTGGCGGCCGGTCTCGGCACGCGCCTGCAGGAGTCGTTCGTGCTGCGCGATGCGAAGGTGCAGCTGGTGCTGTTCGGCATGGGGCTGAGCGAAGAGGTGACCAGCATTCGCCTGCGCCTGCGCGCGCAGGGCCTGCCATCGCCGATTCTGGTCCGGACCGACTTTGACAGCTACGACGAGTCGCTGTTCTGGCGATCGCTGACGGCACACATGATCCTGCCGTCGGCGCAGGAGGGCACTGGCCCCCTCCCCGCCACGGGCGACGCGTGCGACCATGCAGGGCCCAGTCTCTAGCGGTGCCTGCCTCGCCAGGTGCCCGCCCAGTCATTCATGAGCACTCCCCAGCCGCCGCACCTGCCGACCTCCGAAGCATCCACCCCGCTGACACCTGCGGCAACCGGCGGCGGGCCACTGGGTGAAACGAAGATGCGCGAAATCGCGGTGCGGATCTCGCAGTACTTCCGCGATTTCCTCGAGTCCGATTTCAAGCGCGCGCAGGCCCCGCGGCGCCGCATCGTGCTCACCAGCGATTCCGGCTTCCGCGCGGGCATGCGCACCGCGCCCTACCCGGCGTTGGACAAGGAGCTGTGGAAGCTGCTCAGCCGGCCCTCCGGCGAGGAGCTGTCGTTCACCATCGGCCCGCGCAGCTATACCCGGCCCATCAGCGCGACGCTGCGCCGGATTGTCGAAGAGCAGGTGAACGCCATCAGCGAGACCGCCATCGCTACCGTGCGCGTGGCAGTGCTCGACACGGCGCGTGCCAGCATGGCCGGCGCACTGGAAGACCCGGAAGCCTGGGTGGAATCGGTGCAGGGCACCTTGGTGGATGCGATGTGCGTGCACGTGGTGCGACCGCTGATCGCGCACCTGGCCGGCCCGCTGCAGGGCCAGGCGTACTGGGTGATGGATTCGCTGCACGCGGCGGAATCGGACCTGGTCACCCGCGCGGTTGTCGATCTGTACCAGACGCTGCCGGAGGTGCTGGCGCGCTTGCTGGCCACCGGCGACGAGCTGCCGCTGCAGCTGGCCTGCGAGCACCAGTTGACCCGCGACGGCACGATCAGCGCGCTGATGGCGTTCTTCGAGAACTTCGTGGCGGCGGACGCCTTCCATGAGTTCCGCGACCTGGAAACCTATGTCGCCACCGGCGATGGCCTGCAGCTGTATCTCTACGTGGGCACGCTCAAGTACGCAGGCGTGCAGTACCCGGTGTTCTACCTGCCGCTGGACGTGGTGCGGGCCAAGGATGGGTCCGGTTACACCCTGACCCTCAGCAACCGCCTGTTCGCCAACCGCCGCGCGATCGACTTCGTGCTGCAGGAGCTGGCCGTGGGCATGGCCCGCGAGTGGGTATCGCCGATCCAGCAGCGGATCCAGTACCTCGATCCGGCACAAAGCCTGTTCGAAGTGGCCGCATCGTTGTTCCGTCAGGTGGCCAATGCGGTGGATCTGGGCGGTGAAGTCTCGCTGTCCTCGTCCGCCAGCGATGCATCCACCGCCACCGTCGCGCTGTCGCCTGCCCTGCATCTGGCTGCGTTCGAGCGCGCCGACGAGGCGCTGCTGAACGATTTCGAGGAGATCATCGACCAGGCCCGCAATGGTGGGTCGAAGCTGGTGGATCTGTTCCACGGCATGGTGGAAGGCGTGCTGATGCGCAACCCCGAGCCGATCGGGGAACGGGTGGAATCGGCCTGGGATGCGCTGCCGCTGGTGGAGCGCATGGTGTTCGATTCGCCCATCCCGCTGAACGAGGAACAGCGCAAGATCCTGCTGGCGGTGCGCGAGCCGCAGGGGCGGATCGTGGTGGTCGAAGGCCCGCCCGGCACCGGCAAGTCGCACACCATCACCGCCATTGCCGCCGACTGTGCGTTCAACAAGAAGAGCTGCCTGGTGCTGTCGGACAAGACCGAAGCGCTGGACGTGGTGTACGACAAGCTGTCCGATGCGATGAGCCGGGTTCGCCACGATCGTGATTTCCCCAACCCGATTCTGCGGCTCGGCCAGCAGGCAGCCAACTTCAAGCGCCTGACCTCCACCGGCACCATCAGCCAGATTTCGGCCTTCGCCAAGGCCATGAAGGCCAACCAGCCCGCTCTTGAGAGCGAGCGCCAGGACACCGCACAGACCCTGCGGCAGGCCATCTCCAGCACCGTGCAGACGCTGGGGCGTGTCTCGCTTGCCGCCGTGAAGGCCATGCACGAGCAGGAAGCTGAATTGGGCGAACGCGCACCTGCGGTATTGCAGCAGGTGCATGCGGTGATGGATGCCAACGTGCTGGCCGAGCTGGAAGCGGTGACTGCCCAGGCCGACGTGCTTGAGGCCTATCTTGCCGATCTGTTCGGCAGCACCGACTACACCCCGGCGTCGCTGGACGAGCGCATCCGTCGCGATGCGGTGACAACGGCCTTCCTTGCTGACCGACCGGTTGACGGCTGGGACCTGTTCGAGTCGTTGGATGCCGACCAGGTACGGCTGCTGGGCACGATCCTGCTGCAGTACCAGCAGCTGAAGATGCCGGTGTTGGGTTATCTGTTGCGCGGCAATGCGGTGCGCGGACTGGAGCTGCAGCTCAACCAGCTGGGTACCACCCGGCCGATGCTGCTCAAGCACGATGCCGCAGCGTTGCAGGCCATCGTGCAGGGTGCGAACGCGCTGCGCATGAAGCTGGAGGCCGAAGGCCTGGGCACGCAGCTACCGGCCAGCTATCGACAGATTGCCCACGGCACCGCGCCGGGACCGGGTGCAGCGGTTGCACGGCAGGCGATGACCCTGCTGGCGCGGCTCAATCCGGCCATCGTCGAGACCCTGCTGGCCGAGCCGAAGGACGACCCCGCGCTGTGGGCGCTGACCCTGCGCTTCCTGCAGGGCTGGATGGCCACGCGGAAGGCCTTCGTCGATGCGCCGCAGTACGACTATGTGGGCACCAAGACCAAGCTGGAGCGCCTGAACACCTCGGTGATGAATGCCCACGTGGATGGGCGCCTGATCAGCTTCATGGATCATCACCGCGCCGACGCGCGCGCTCTGGCTGGCGTGATCGCCAACCGGCAGAAATTCCCGGTGGACAAGTTCGAGAGCGTGCGCGAGTCGTTCCCGGTGATGATCGCCAGCATCCGCGAGTTTGGCGAGTACATGCCGCTGGCACCGGACCTGTTCGACGTGCTGGTGATCGATGAAGGCTCGCAGGTATCGGTGGCGCAGGCGCTGCCGGCGCTGCTGCGCGCGCGCAAGGTGGTGGTGCTGGGTGACTCCAAGCAGTTCTCCAACGTCAAGGCGGCCAACGCCAGCATCGCGCTGAACGACAAGTACCGCTCGGACCTGGTCAACTACTTCCGCGCCAACGTCAGCCAGCAGGCCGACGTGCTGGAGCGGTTGGCCATGTTCGATGTGAAGCGCTCGGTGCTGGAATTCTGCTCGCTCTCGGCCTCGTACTCGGTGATGCTGCGCAAGCATTTCCGCAGCTATGCGGAACTGATCGGGTTCTCGTCCTCCACCTTCTACAACCACCAGTTGCAGGCATTGAAGATCCGCAGCCGGCCACTGCAGGAGGTGATCCGCTTCAGCCAGGTCGATGCCAGCGGTCACCGCACCAGCCGCAGCACCAACGACGCCGAAGCGGCCTTCATTGCCGAGCGTCTGGTCGAACTGCTCGATACCGATGCGCCGCCTACGGTGGGCATCATCACGCCGTTCCGTGAGCAGCAGACGCTGTTGTCGAAGGCGTTGTTCAATCATCCGCGCGGCCGCGAGTTCGAAGAGCGGCTTCGCCTGAAAGTGATGACGGTCGACTCCTGTCAGGGTGAGGAGCGCGGGCTGATCTTCTATTCGATGGTGGCGACCACCGGCCAGGATGCGCTGAACTACATCTTCCCGGTCAGCCTGACTGGCGCGGTGGATGCGGTGGAGGACAAGCTGAAAGTGCAGCGCCTGAATGTCGGCTTCTCCCGTGCGCAGGAGGCGATCTGGTTCGTCCATTCGATGCCGGTCGATGCGTTCCGCGGCGCCATCGGCAATGCGCTGCGTTACTACGCCAGCCAGTTGGACCGCCCCGCGCCCGACGCCGCGCAGACCGACGCGCGTAGCCCGATGGAATCGAAGGTGCTGCAGTGGCTGCAGCAGACGCCGTTCGTGCTTGCCCATGGCGATGCGGTCGAGATCATTCCGCAGTTCCCGGTGGGCGACTACCTGCGCCAGCTTGACCCGACCTACCAGCATCCGGCCTGGCGCGTGGACTTCCTGGTGACCGTGCAGACCGTGCGCGGCGCGCTGCAGATCGTGATCGAGTACGACGGCTTCGAGTTCCATTTCCGCCGCGACAAGCCGGTGCATGTGGGCAACCACGAGCGCTATCTGGTGGAGGCCGATGTCGAGCGCCAGCTGACGCTGGAAAGCTACGGCTATCGCTTCCTGCGCATCAACCGCTTCAACCTCGGCAGCGACCCGGTGCAGACCCTGTCCGACCGGCTCTATCGCCTGATTGAAGTGGCCGGCACGGAAATCCGCTCGGCAGCGGTCGATCAGGTGATCGAGCAGGTGCAGGGGCTGGAGTCGAAGGAAAAGAAGGTCTGCAGCCGCTGTGGGCAGATCCGCAGCCAGGAGGAGTTCTTCGACCCTGACCTGCGTGCCGGTGCCGGCGGGGTGGGACGGATCTGCATGCCCTGCAAGGTCAGCTGACGCAGGCGGTGTCGCGCGTGGTGGGTGTTGCGGGACGGATCAGGATCCCATCATGCGGAGGGGATCCTGGCCGCGTACCGCCACCGCCGCCAGCCGGCGGCTGACGAGCGCGTACAGTTCCTCCAGCTCGGCGGCGCGGTCGGCGGTCATGTTCGCGCCGAACAGCACGCGTGACAGCGCGAGCTTGTGGGTGTCGTCGGGATAGCGCGCCCGCGCCCGGTACACGGTCTGCAGCACCAGCCAGGCCAGGCGGAAGCCGCCCCCGGGCAGGGGGCGGACCACGCGGTCATAGACCTGCCAGAACTGGTACTCGGCCTCCAGGTCGACCGCCGGTGCGGCGAACGGCACCGGACGCGGACGTCCATGGGCGCGCCTGCGGACCGGAGGAAATCGGGGGTTCTGCTGTGCCATGCCTACAGGATGACCCAGCAACATTGTGGGAACCTTGCGTTGGTGCCACGAAATCAGTGCAGATCGTGCAAACAGCGGATGGGGTCGGAGCCCTTGGCGTGGCAGAGGGATCCGACCCCGGTCCGCAGTTCAGAACGACATCGATGTGCTGAACATCACCTGCCGTGGTGCGCTGCGCTGCAGGGTCTGGTAATCCCCCGAGAACGACGAACCGGCGATGGTGGCGGTGCCGATGTTGTTGCGGTTGAACAGGTTGCTCACGTCCAGCCGCAGCTCCAGCCCCGGCACCAGGCTGTCCGGCCCCAGCTTGTAGGCCGTGTATGCGTTGACCTGCCAGAACGTCGGCACGCGGATGTCGTTTTCATAGGTGAAGGGCTGACGCAGGTACGAGGTGCTGGTGGCACCGAAACGCCAACCGCCAAAGTGCGCGGACAGGTCGCTGACCAGCGACAGCTGCGGATAGCCCGGCTGTGCGTTGCCCTTGATCGGGTACACGGTATCACCCACCACGAAATCGCTGTCGTAGTACGAGCGCGCAAGCGCGATGCCCTGGTAGAACTGCAGGTGGTCGGTCAGGTCGGCGGTGATGCCGAGGTCGGCGCCGATCACATGCATCTTCGGCATCAGCCGCACGGTGTTGATCTGTGCGAACTGGGTGCCGATGGCGGCCGACAGCAGGCGGTTGCGGATGTCGTTGTAGAACACGTCCGCCGTCACCGTCAGCCGGTCGAAACGGTGGCTGGCACCGACGGTCAGGTTCCAGTTCTTCTCCGGCCGCAGGGTGCCGGCCACGCGGTCGAACTCTTCCTGGTCGGTGATGGTCCAGGCCGATGCGGTGTAGCCGATGTTGCCGCGCTGGGCCACGCGATAGCCGTTCATGGTGTTGGCCAGGTCGATGAAGGCATCGGTCCGGTCGGTCGGGCTCCAGTACAGCGACACATGCGGCAGGAAGTTGCTCTTGGCACGCAGCGTGCCGTTCACCGGCCGCTCCGGCGCGTCGCCGATGCCACCCCCGGTGGTGCTGAAGTCCACCGCCTTGAAGCCCAGCCCCAGCACCAGCGTGTCGGTGACGGCGTAGTTGTCATGCAGGTAGAACTGCCGTGAACGGGTCACCCAGCTTGATGCGTTGTCGGTCTGGAACGCCGGCCCATACACATCGAACGGCCCGGTGGCCTTCAGTGGTTTGCCCTCCCCCAGCAGCGGCTGCTGGTACCACTCGGTCTTCGCCGCCGCCTTGCTCTTTTCCTGCCAGAAACCGGTGGTGATGGTGTGCGCACCGGCCTCGAACTGCAGGTTGAACATGCCGCCCAAGCGATTGAGCCGTGGCGTCTGCACCTGTTCGGAGAAGGGCGCGCCGTTGGGTGACGGCACGGTCGGGTCGGTCAAGGTGGCCTGGGTGTGGCTGTTGGCGTTGTACAGCTGCACGTTGCCACTGAGCGCGGGCGTGATCTGGAAACGGTGGTTGATCGACGCGACGCGGTCACGGGTCACCTGGCCGGTGTCGTACGGAATCAGTTCGGACAGCTCACCGCAGGTGTAGGCGCCGCAGGATTTGTCAGCGTTCTCCGGCGAGGCCACGTAGTACGCCCACGCATAGTCCGGATAGAAGCTGTCGGCCTTCCAGCCCAGCTTGCGGATCATGTCGAAGGAGATGTTGTTGTAGCCCCACACCGCGGCCTTGCTGTCGGACAGGAACACGGTGAAGTCACCCCACGCCACATCCTGCTGCGCCTTCAGGTCGCCGCGCAGGAACTTCTGCGTGCCGGCGCCCTGGTACTTGTCGGCCGACACGCGCTGCAGGTCGACCAGCAGCTTCGGGCCGTGCTCGCCCAGCTGGCCGCTCTGGCCCGAGACCGTGGTGACCAGCGTGTTGTTGCTGCCCACGCCCTGCTTGATGCGCAGGCTGGGCATGTCCTGCAGTTCTGCCAGCCGGTACTCGAGGCTGCCGCCGTTGACGCTGCTGGAGAACACGCTGACCGGCGCACCGCCCGGGCTGACCGTGATCGAGCCGATGCCATCGGGCACGCCGACGTTGACCACACTGGTGCCGGTAAGCGAGAGGAAGCCGTTGTCGTTCAGCGGCACGCCTTCGAAGGTGATGCCCATTTCATTCATGCGGAAACCGCGTACGAACAGGCTGGTGGCGGAGATGTCCAGACCGAGACCGTCGGTGGCGGTGTAGCTGGCGCCCGGCACATTCTTCAGCATCGACAGGCCGTTGTTGCCGGACACCATGGCATCCAGGTCGGTGGCGTTGATGACGTAGCGGTTCGGGCCGACCACCTGGGTGGGGGCGACAGCAGCACCGCGCGGCGTGGCGATGACCTGCAGCGCGTTCAGGGTGGTGGGGGTCTCATGGGCGACGTCGGTCGACTCGGCAGCGTGCAGTGGTGCAACGAGAGCGGTGCCGATCGCCAGGGCAAGAAGCGTAGGTGGAGTGTTCATGGCCAGATCCAGGGTGCAGGGGAAAAGTGGCGCAGGCGCACGCCCAGCGCGATGCAGCGCCGGTGTACGGCGCGCTGGCTGGCGGCGATTGCGATGAAGGAATGACGGCGCGGTGCGCGCCGGTCAGAGGCGGATGGAAGCGGTGATCTTCCGGGTGATGCGGCGGGGTGATTTCGACGTGCGGAATTCTTGCATCGCACTGCCGCATACGCCATTGCACCGTGGTACAGCGCCAATGGCGATAGGGATGGCCGGGCTATACGTGGGTATAGCCCTGGCATGGTAGAGGCCGACCTTGGTCGGCGCTTGCCGTCTGCGTGTGCCAACCAAGGTTGGCAACTACCTGGGCAGATCGACGCGCGGTTACTGCAGGACGAAGCGCTCGATCGCCCTGGCCACGCCTTCATCGGCGTTGGTCGCGGTCTCGAAACGCGCGGTCGCCTTCACCGCATCGATGGCATTGCCCATCGCCACGCTGGTACCGGCGTACTGCAGCATGGTCAGGTCGTTTTCCTGGTCGCCGATGGCCATCACGTTGGCGCGGTCGATGCCCAGGTGCTCGGCCAGCTTCTGCAGGCTCGGCCCCTTGCCGGCGCGGCGGTCGAACACTTCCAGGAAGAAGGGCGCGCTCTTCAGCACCGCGAAACGCTCGGTCAATGCGGTTGGCAGGCGCGCGATGGCGGCGTCCAGCACCTCTGGTTCGTCGATCATCATCAGCTTGATGAAGGACATGCCCGGGTCCATGTCGGCCACGCGGCGGTACGACAGTGGCATGCGCGAAAGATGCGAGTCGGCCACGGTGTAGATGCTGATGTCCTGGTTGGGCGTGTACATGCGCTGCGCGTCCAGTGCCTGGAAATGCACGCCGATCTCGCGGGCGACCTGTTCGCAGTACACGAAGTCGTCGAAGCTGAGCGGGTACTCGACCACTGTCTCGCGCGGGCCGATGCGCTGCACCAGGCCACCGTTGCAGGCGATGCAGTAGTCGTCGTCGCCATCGATACCAAGTTCATGCAGGAACGGCGCCAGCCCCGGCACCGGACGGCCGCTGGTCAGCACGATGTGCACGCCCAGCGCGCGCGCCTCGGCGATGGCCTGTTTTACCCGCAGAGTAAGCTTGTGGGCGGGGTCCAGCAGGGTGCCATCCATATCGATGGCGACCAGTTCGATGGTCGATTGCCTGCGACCCATGTCCATCATCTTCAACCAGTGCGGGGGACGCCCATTTTAGGCCAGACCGTCGGACAACGCCGACCTCATGCATCGTTCACCTCCACGCAGCGCTGGCCGGGGATACTCATGGGGCCTGTGCGTCCCCCACCGCAGGACGGCCCTATCGACCGCCCTTCCCTGGACACTTCTTCGACGCATGACCTACCAAGCGCCCGACGCCAACGACACCGCCCCGCTTGCCCAGCAGATTGAAGACCTGATCGACGGCCTGCCCGGCGACCATATCCGCGTTGGCACCCTGCTGCATGCACTGGGCGACGAGGGCCTGATGCTCGTGGTGATCCTGCTGTCGGCGATCTTCCTGATTCCGGTATCGATTCCCGGGCTGAGCACGGTATTCGGTGCGTCCATCCTGCTGATCGGCCTGAGCCGCGTGCGCGATCGCCCGTTGTGGGTGCCGCAGCGGTTGGCCGACAAGCAGATCGCCACCGACAAGCTGAAGGCCAACCTGGGCCGTGCCCTGAAGTGGGTGCACCGGATGGAGCGGTTGTCCCGGCCGATGCGGCTGGCAGCGATGGTGCGCTCGAAGAAGATGATGCGGCTGAACAACCTGGCGCTGGTGTTCGCCACGATCCTGCTGATGCTGCCGGCCGGGCCGATTCCCTTCAGCAACACGCTGCCGGCGCTGGCGCTGATGTCATTTGCGATCGGCTTCATCCAGCGCGATGGCGCCGCAGTGGCGGCCGGCTACGGCTTCGTGGTGGCGTCGGTGGTGTACCTCGGCGTACTGCTGGGCGGTGTGGGGTTTGCGGCCGAATCGGTGTTCAGTGGGCTGCGTGGCAACTCAATCTGATACTCGGCTGCGGGGTCGGGCATATGGGCAAGGCCGCGCCGCGGTGGACGCGGACGCAGGTCACATCCCAGGGGTTCTACGCGGGCTGGGATCGGGCGCGTTGTCGATCCAGAGCTTGAGTTCGGCGAGGTTTGCGAACTCCATGGTGTACAGCTCACCGTCGACGACACAGCACATCAGCAGTTCGACGTCGTTGGCATCGTCACTTTCGCCTTTATCGTCGGTGTCATCGTCCAGTGACAGCAGCCATCGCACGTACTTCCTGAAGCCCTGAAAGTCGACTCCGACCTTCTGCGACACCAGCGCCTGTGCAAACTCCCGGACCGTGTCGCACTGGATGGAGATGGGGCTGCTGAAGGTGATATCAGCCTGAGGAAGTCTGATGATCTCTGGAGTACAGACATAGGTCCCGTAGCTCCTCACGGGGAACTCGATACTGGCCCCCTGGGTCGATCGCCAGCCGATCAGGTGGCAGCTTGCATGGATGTCAGACCAGCCATCCAGGAGGCGGCACAGCTTTTTCCTGCGTGGCTTTCTTGCTTCAGTGCCTGCATCGCGCTGCTCATCCTTGAACTCGATCAGCGAGAAGTTCCGGCCATCCGAGGCAAGCACGTCCGCACCCAGCCAAACATCCTGGTGATCGGTTGGCGCGATGTAGGAACTATGCCCTGATCTCTCCAGTTCGCGATGCAGGTGTTGGATGAACGCGACCACGTTGGACGTTTCATGATTCAACTTCATACGATGCTCCCTATCGACGGGGAGCATCGTAACGAAATGACCGGCATCGGGTCATCCGGTGCCAGCCAGCGGCCTTCATCGCGCCGATACCCGCCACACCATGTCGCCCACATCGTCGGCGACCAGCAACGCGCCTTCGGCATCGATGGCCATGCCTACCGGCGCGCCCATCAGCGTCTTCTCATCCTTGGACGCGAACCCGCTCACCACCGCTTCCGGGCGGCCGGCCGGCTTGCCGTCCTTGAACGGCACGTACACCACTTCGTAGCCGCTCAACGGCGAGCGGTCCCAGCTGCCGTGCTCGCCGATGAAGGCACCGCCGTGGTACTTCGCCGGCAACGCCTGGCCGGTGTAGAACAGCAGGCCCAGCGGTGCCACGTGCGAGCCGATGGCGAAGTCCGGGCGGATCGCCTTGGCCACCAGGTCCGGCCGCTGCGGCTGCACGCGCTCGTCCACGTGCTGGCCGTAGTAGCTGTAGGGCCAGCCGTAGAACCCATGCTCCTGCACCGAGGTGAGGTAGTCCGGCACCAGGTCGGCACCGATCTCATCGCGCTCGTTCACCACCGCCCACAGCTTGCCGGTGCTCGGCTCCCAGTCCAGGCCGGTGGGGTTGCGCAGGCCCGAGGCGTAGATGCGGCTGCCGCTGGTGGCCACGTCCACTTCCAGCACCACCGCGCGGCGGTACTCGACGGCCAGGCCGTTCTCGGTGATGTTGCTGTTGGAGCCCACGCCCACGTACAGCTTGCTGCCATCGCGGCTGGCCAGCAGTTCCTTGGTCCAGTGGTGGTTGATGGTGCTGGGCAGGTCGGTGAACTCGCTGCCCTTGTCGGACATGCGGGTTTCGCCGGGCACGTAGTGGTACTTCATGATGTTGCCGGTGTTGGCTACATACAGCGTGTCGCCGATCAGCTGGATGCCGAACGGCGAGTGCAGGTTCTCGATGTACACATGCTGGGTCCAGGCGTTGGTACCCGGCGTGCGCCGCAGCAGGGTGACCCGGTTGCCGCCCTTGCCGGCCTTGCCCGAGCGCGCCTTCACCTTGCCGGCGATCCATTGCTTGGGCGTGGTGACCGGCTCTTCGCCCGGGCCATTGCCTTCCACCACCAGCACATCGCCGTTGGGCAGCGACAGCAGCCGGCGCGGATGCTGCAGGTTGGCGGCGATGCGCTCGATCTTCAGGCCATCGGCTACCGACGGTGACTGGCCCTCGGCCCAGCCCACGCCCTTGGGCACCTGCATCGGTGGCATCAGGTAGTTCTGCGGCGCAGGCAGCGGTGGCTGCGCACCGGATTGATCGGCCGGGTGGTATTCGGCCTTGCCCGCGCAGGCCGACAGCGCCAAGGACAGCGAGAGCACGCCCACGACGGGCAGGATGCGCTTAGCCATGACGGGCTCCTTGCAGCACCGGCTGCTGCAGCGAAAGCAGGATGAAACCGAGCGCGATCAGTGCCACCGTCAGCGCGGAAAGGAGGGTGCCCGGTACGGCCGCCGCATAGGCGTCGCGGCTGTGCACGAAGGCGTTCCAGATGGCCAGCACGATGGCGACCAGGTTGAGCAGGAAATCGAGGCGGTCGGTGCCGGTAGCGGTGCCGTTGCGGCGCCAGACCGCGAACAGGTTGATCAGCCGCGGCAGGATCGCGATCAGCAGGCCGAAGGTGATCAGCCACGCGGCCGACTTGCCCCACATCACTTCAGCGGTGTTGAGGTAGAGGATGTCGAAGATGAGGCCAGCCACGAAGAAGCCGAACGGTATCGGGTTCAACAGGCTGAAGAGTGTGGTGCCGAGGCCGCGGTGGGCCTGGGCGACAGGGTTGACCATGGTCGTGCTCCGTACGGGGAAGGGCTGCACGGGCTGTAGTAGCACAGGGGGGCGGGAGGGGGTGCGATGACCTGGTAGATCCACGCCAAGCGTGGATGCGCGGTGCCAACCAAGGTTGGCAACTACCGAAGCACAGGCCAGAGCGGCGCAGTCGTGATTACCAGGCGGCATAAGTGTTTGTGACGCATTTGGCACATCAGCACATTGGCTGCGTGAAGAGGTAGGGGGTTGTTCGTTGTGTCGCGTTTGGCTCGTTGCGATGGGGCAGATCCGCCCCGCCGTCCTGCCATGCCGATTCACAACAGAAGGATTCGTGTATGAAGCGACACACGCAACGCTCCGCGCCACCGCGCTCTGCGCGCCTGGCCCTGGCCACTGCCCTGGTACTGGGCAGCCTGGCCCTTACCGCCCAGGCGCAACAGGCTGATCCGCTGGCCGGGCGGCAGTGGCACCTGCTCAACACCGGGCAAGCGGTGCTGGGCGATACCCTGCCCGTGGCCGGCAACGATCTCAACGTGGATGGTCTGTTCCGCAATGGCATCCGCGGTCAGGGCGTCACCATCGCGATCGTCGATGACGGCCTGCAGATCGCCCACCCGGACCTGGCAGCCAACGTCGCGGCAATCGCGGGCAAGAACTTCGCCAACGGCAGCAACAACCCTTCGCCGTCCGACCCCAACAGGGACAACCACGGCACGATGGTCGGCGGCATCGCCGGCGCGGTCGGTGCCAACGGCGTGGGCGTCCGCGGCGTTGCGCCCGCCGCCACGCTGAAGGGCTTCAACGTGCTGGCCTCGGATGCAGGGGGTAACCAGCTGAGCAATATCGAGTACTCGTGGTGGGATGGTGCCGAGTCGGCCGATGTGCAGGTGTTCAACAACAGCTGGGGCGCCGGTCCCAGCAACCCCAACCTGCCGTTCGCCTTCAGCCAGAACGACGTGGCATCCAATGAGCAGGCCCTGTCCGGCACGCGTGGCGGCCGCGGCGGCATCTACGTAAAGGCGGCGGGCAACAACTTCGACAACGCCGCGATCAACCAGTTCCAGGACGTCTGCACCGCCGACACCAGGAACCGCAGAACCGGCTGCGTGCCGGCCGGCCGCGATCCACGCAACAACCTGTTCAACGTGATCACCGTGGCGGCAGTACGCGCCGACGGCGTGCGTTCGTCGTACTCGTCCACCGGTTCGGCGCTTTGGGTGTCCGGCTTTGGTGGCGAGAACGGCTGGCAGCGGCAGTACGTGCCGAACCAGTTGGCGGTTCGCTACGATCCGGCCATCCTCACCACCGACGTGACCGGCTGCGCGCAGGGCAGCAACACCAATGCCCAGCGTTACAACGCGCTGGACAGCAACCTGTCGGCCCTCGACAGCACCTGCAACTACACCGGCAGGATGAACGGCACCTCGGCAGCGACGCCGATGGTGTCGGGCGTGGCGGCACTGGTGCTGGAAGCGAATCCGAACCTGTCCTACCGCGATGTGAAATACATCCTGGCCACTACCGCCACGCGCAATCATCCCAACCAGCCGGCGGTGACGCTGGCCGACGGGCGCACGCTGGTGCCGGGCTGGACGGTGAACGCCGCCAACCGCGCGTACAGCAACTGGTACGGCTTCGGTGTGGTCAATGCGGCGCGTGCCGTGCAGGTAGCGGAGAACTTCCAGTCGCTGGGCCCGCTGGTCGACACCGGCTGGCGCACTACCACGCGCACCGTCGCCATCGGCAACACCGCCAACGCGGCTGCGCGGCTGACCTTCCAGGTAGCCAATGGTGCACGCAACATCGAATCGGTGCAGCTGGGCTTCCGGGTGAACCACAGCAACACCCGCCAGCTGCAGTTCGTGCTGGTTTCGCCCAGTGGCACGCGTAGCGTGGTGCAGCCGGCGTTTACCGCCATCGGCTCGGGTACGGGGGGCGTGCAGCGCAACTTCACCAACTGGGATCTGCTGTCCAGCAATGCCTTCCTGGATGAGAACGCCACCGGCACCTGGACGCTGGAAGTAACCGACATGGGGCAGGCCGCAAACGCTGCATCGCGCGGCAACCTCGAATTCTTCAAGATCCGCGTTCTGGGGCACTGATGATGAAGACGACCATTCTGTTGAGCACGCTCGCCTTCGCGGCGATGACCTCCCCTGCCTGGGCACAGAGCTCGGGGCAGACCCCACCGGCCCGGAGCCTGTCCACCGTGGATGCGCAGGAACTGAAAGCTTCCGCTACCGGCCGTTCGTTCGATGTGGGCGGCGCGCGTTTCCAGCTGTCTCCTTCGACCACCGTGAAGCAGGCCGCAGGCGGTCAGTTCACGATCACCCCGCAGGCGGCGGCGACCACGACCAGCGCGCGCAGCAAGCGTTCGCTGGATGGTGCAGCAGCAGGCGGCGCTGATGCCGGTGCCGGCAAGTTCGCGGCGGCGGTATCCAATGATGGTGCGCCGGTGGTGGCGACCTCACGGGTGAAGGTGTTCTTCACCGATGCGGCCTCGGCCCAGCGTGCGGCCACCGCCACCGGCGGCACCGTGGTGAAGGTGTCCAAGGCCGCGGGCCGCGCGATTGTGGAGTACCCGTCGGTGAACTCGGCGCTGGATGCGACCACCAAGCTGCTGTCGACCGCCGGCATCAAGGCTGCCGAGCCGGACGTGGTGCAGTGGGAAGAAACCAAGTAAGGCGTTGAGTGGTGCCCCTGGCCGGTTGGCTCTCCTGGCCGGCCGGGGGATTGGCGCATGTGTGATCGTGTCGACCAAGGTCGACACCCACCGGAGCGGGCATCACCCACCGGAGCGGACGCGTCGCTCAGCGGGCGGCGATGCTGGTGTTGTGCGGCAGTTTGCATGCGGCCAGTGCTTCGCTGCCGGCAGCTGGATGTTCCGGCTCCAGCAGCAACCGCTGCACGTCCGAGAACAGCTGTTCCACCGGCATGCCATAGGGTGCGAACAGGCGCAGGCGGCCCTGGCGGTCGAACACGTAGCCGCCGGCGATGTGGCTCATCGTGTAGGTGTCCGGCAGCTGCCCGGGCTCTTTCTCGTAAAACGCCTTGAAGTCACTGGCCATCGCCGAGAGCTGTGCTTCATCACCCACCAGTGCAATCGCCTTCGGGTCGAATGCGTGCACGTAGGTGTGTGCGACTTCGGGCGTATCGCGCGCCGGGTCCACGCTGACGAACACCACCTGCAGCTGATCGGCATCCTTGCCCATCAGGTGCTTTACCTGGCTCAGCTCGACCATGGTGGTCGGGCACACGTCCGGGCAGCTGGTGAAGCCGAAGAACAGGTAGGTCACCTGCCCCTGCAGGTCCTTCGGGCCACGCAGGGTGCCGGCGCTGTCGGGCATGGTCCAGTGCTGGCCCAGTTCCTCGCAGGCGATGTCCTTGGAATAGAAATCCATGCGCGACTGCGCGCTGCAGCCGGCCAGCAGGCCGAGTGCCAGGCCTGCGGCAAGCAGCGGCAGGCGAAGGGAACGAACAACGGAAGCAACACGCATCACGGGTACCACCAACACGAGGTGGGCGCGGTCTCGGTCAGGCCTGCCCTGGGGGAGAGAGGGCTGAGGTGCCAGGGCGATCGCGCACTCCTTGCCGATCGCCCCGGCCACGGTCAGTTGATCATCATGTGGTAGTGCATGCTCCAGATGATCCAGATCGACAATGCGACCACGATGAACAGGATCACCAGGGTGAACACGAAGCTGGCGAGGTTCCAGCCACCTTCGGACTTGCGGTCCATGTGCAGGAAGTACACCAGCTGCACCAGGATCTGCGCGACGGCGAAGCCGACCAGCAGGAACAGCGTCACCGGCCGCGAGAGCACCGGGTTCATCACCAGAGCGAACGGCACCACCGTCAGCAGCGCGCACAGCACGAAGCCGATCAGGTAGGACTTGGTGGAACCGTGCGCATTGCCGGCGCGCGAGGTTTCGACGTGGGCCATGTCAGAAGGCT
>Ga0265296_1001197_pt1 | contig 31191 bp, 24 predicted proteins | sample MunlanPumphouse1_FD_189073 | JGI IMG/M metagenome (GOLD analysis project Ga0265296, IMG submission 189073) | Groundwater microbial communities from a municipal landfill in Southern Ontario, Canada - Pumphouse #1 | ecosystem: Environmental > Aquatic > Deep subsurface > Groundwater | place... | reverse complement strand
ATATTCATCATATTGTTGGAGCTTATATGAATTAACCTTTTTAAGCTCCAACTTTACTCCATTTCGGTAAGGTTTTAAAATTGCAGAACGGAAGGCCTTTCAGTAAGGTTTTATCATGCAGAATGCGCAGTATTTGACTAAACCTTCCTAATTGGATATAATTGGACATAGTTAATATATCCAATTAAAATATGCCTAAAAATAGCCAAAAAATAACGGAAAAACATCAAATTCCGGACAATTTTGCCAAGCGAATTGAACAAATTCCCTATATTATTGTTTCCAAAATCGCTAAAATTGATGAATTAAAAGGACAATGGATAACTGGCGCGCGCTTAAGTCCGCAGGTTTTGGGGCGTTTAAAACGCTCGGTTTTGATTACTTCAACCGGTGCTTCTACTCGCATTGAAGGCGCTCGCCTTTCGGATGAAGACATTGAAAAACTGATGCGAGGCATTAATATCCAAAAATTTACCAACCGCGATAAACAAGAAGCCCAAGGCTATTATGAATTACTGGAGAATGTTTTCAATTCGTGGAAAAATTTAAAATTCAATGAAAGTTTGATTAAACATTTTCACCAAGAACTTTTGAAGCATGTAGAAAAAGACGAAAAACATCGAGGTGATTACAAGAAAGGTGAAAACAAAGTACACATGATAGATGAAGCTGGACAATCGGTCGGCATTCTTTTTGACACCACACCGGCATACCTTACCCCCAGTCAAATGCAAAACTTGGTTGAATGGACACAAAAAACATTAACAGAAAACAAATTTCACCCATTATTGGTAATTGGAAATTTTTTGGTTGAATTTTTGAAAATCCACCCTTTTAGCGATGGAAACGGACGGTTGTCTCGCGTGCTTACAAATTTACTTTTACTCCAAGCAGGATATTTGTATATCCCATATGTTTCTCATGAAAAATTAGTGGAAGATAATAAACCGGATTATTATGTTGCTTTGCGTCGCAGTCAAAAAATCATGGGAACTGGAAAAAAAAACATCACTGACTGGCTTGATTTCTTTTTGGATATTGTTTTGAAACAATCAGAAATGGCCGTGGAATTGTTGTCCAAAGAAAACATAGAAAAAATACTGTCCGAAAAACAGTTAATTGTTTGGCAATATATTGAAAAGGTAAAGGAAGCGGGCACTGGTGATATCGTGAAAAATACCAAAATTATTAGGCCAACGGTAAAACAAACGCTGGATGTTTTGTTTAGATTAAAAAAGATTGAACGAATTGGATTAGGAAGAAGCACGCGATACAAAAAAATATAATTGACGAATTCGCCCCCACCTTGCCCCCACGGTCGTCTTACGCTACAATCATTCTCCACATTATTTTTATGTCATTTCCAACTAATCTGATAGCCTTGTCCATATTAGTGTAATTATTTTTTCTGAATATATTGATAAATTATATCCACGTCAACAATAAATCTGTGAATAACTTAAGATGGCGTAAGTCCTCTTTTGGGTTGTTTATCCAATCTTCAAACTAATCTTCATCATTCCACAAAAATTCTGAGGGAATTTCTTCGCCATTAGCCAAAAATTCAGCCAATTTTTTCTCCACTCTTTCTTTGGCCAAGCGTCTTTCTTTTTGATCCAACCTATCGCCGCCAACAAACATTACTTTACCATCAGCTGTAAATTTGGTAAATAAACCTAATTTTTCTAATTCTTCTCTTATCGCTTTTTCTGCCGGTCCGACATCTCTTCGCTCTGCTCTTCTTAACTTTGTCAATAAAGAACGAGCTGTTTCTTCTCCAAAAATTATGTTTTGAGTGTATTTTGCAGGTATTTTGGCTCCTTGTTTTATTGCCAACTTGATTGCTTGGGATACGCCATCTGCCACAGCAATTAATTCCTTCAATTTTCCCGCGTCTTTAAATTTTCTAAAATCACCTTCAAAAACTACATCCAGTTCTCCAGCATCAGAAACTAAAAATCGACAAGAAGAAATGGAATCTTCGCCAAACAAATCTGCCGCCTTTCCACCAATCCCGCCTTCTGCGTTATCAAGCAAAAATTCCATACGTTTTAGGCCTTCTTTATCATCCAACCTTATATTTTTTGGATCCAAAGTTATAATTTCTCCCATAAATTTATTATTAAATTTTTCTTCAAAAAACCTAATGAAAGTGAATATTATTTATAACGCAAGTATTGAAAAAGTGTCCCTACTCTATGAAAATATGATATACTAAAAAAAGAAACAAATCAATGGCAATCCTATAAATTTAATCGTTTTAATAATTAAAGACAAAATTATGTCAGAAAAAAATGAAAAACCTATTCCACCACAAGATAGAATGAGAATAAGAGATACAAGAGATATTATATCTATCGCTCAAAAAAATTTTTCCGTTTGGAACGATGCGCTTAAAACCAAAAAACCTGAAATAGTTGCGGCGCTTTATGCCAAAGATGCTACTTTCCTGCCTACGGTTTCAGGGAAATTTAAGAAGGGTCAAGTTGGCGCGGAAAAATATTTTGAACACTTTCTTGAAAAAAATCCTGCTGGAAAAATTATTGAAGAGGAAGTCCAAACTCTTGGACGCGATTGTTATGTACACTCCGGGATGTACAATTTTGAAGTTGGTCCTGAAGATAATAGAGAAACGGTTGAAGCTAGGTTTTCATTTGTTTGGATGCAAAATGATCAAGGAGAATGGAAGATATTACACCACCATTCATCACTAAAACCAAAAGGATAAAAAAAATTGCCGAAATTAATAAATACCACATTTTAATTTACAAGCGCCATTTAATATCAACATTACACCAATTTAATAATCCTTTTAAATTCTTCTCCTCTTGCAAACTCGTTTTGCCGCGGCAACCAGGTAAGGCCGGGAGAAAACAAAACAACATCGCCTTTTCGCGCGATTTTTACCGCCTGATTTATTGCCTCTTTCAAACTTTTAACATCAAAAATAAGTGGAAGATTCCTGCCTGCCTGCCTGCCTGCTGATAGACAGGGCAAGCAGGTTTTGCCCCGCTTTGGCGTGGTCAAAACAACGCGCTGGCGCAATTCTTGGCGCAATTCTTCATTCACCTTGCCTGGCATTAAAATTATCGCTTTTGCCATTTTGGCCATAAACCGCGCCATTTCTTTCAATGGCGAACCCTTGCTGTTGCCGCCGGAAATTAAAATCATTTTCCCGGCTGGAAAAGATTTTAACGCCGCGATTGTTGCCTCAGGCGAAGTGGCTGCGCAATCGTTAATAAATTTCACTCCATTTCTAATTTTTACCAGCTCCAATCTATTTGGCACGCCATTAAAATTTTTAATAGCCGCTTTTATTGCAGGCCAGACGGCGCCGAAAGAACGCGCGGCGCAAATAGCCGCCAAGGTATTGCTTAAATTATGCTCCCCCAACAATTTGGTGTCTGAAATTTTACAAATTCTTGTTTCTTTACCGCTCTTCACAAACATAAACCAGCCATTTTTAATATACGCTCCATCGCGCGGCTTCTTTTTTAGAGAAAAAAACAAAACATTTTGTAATTTTTTCCCGATCCTTCTTGTCACCTCATTATCCCAATTTAAAACGGCCGCGTCCCCCGCTTTTTGATATTTAAAAATTTTTTCCTTATCAGAAATATATTCTTTAATGGATGAATATTTATTTAGATGGTCCGGATATAAATTGGTCCAAACAGCCACGCGCGGACTCATTTTTATAGTGTCTAAATCAGATAATTGAAAATTGGAGAGTTCTAAAACCACAGGCGCTAACCCATCTCCCACCATTAAATTAGCCAAAATGGATTCCTCAATTCCATTAGCCCCGACATAGCTTGGCTCATTTCGCTCGGAATGACAATTGTTGGATAATCTTGCCTCATGGTTTCGCCGCGATAAATAAAAATCCAAAAATCTCAAAGGCGACTCCCCGATGTTGCCGCCCAACCGCGCGGTTGGAACCAACCGCGCGCTTGAAAATTCTTGCCGCGCGCCATTAGATATTGAAAATTCTTGCCACGCGTCTTTAAGCCGCCGCGCACTATCAGACCGTTGCCTAACCATTTCATAAATCAAACTGGCAGTGGTGCTTTTTCCGCGAGTGCCTGTAACGCCGATAACTTGCTCCACGCCGTATTCACGAAAAAACAAAGTAATGTCGTTGTCAATAAAAATTCCGCGCCGACGCGCTATGTCCAAAAATGGAGATGACGGCGGCACATCGGGATTTCTTACCACCCATTCAGTTTCTTTAAAATCTTTTTCCCTGTGTTCGCCCAAAACATATTTTATGTTTTTAAATTTCTTTAATCTGCGCAAATTGCGCGATAGTTCTTTAGCGCTTTTTAAGTCCGTGATTGTCAAATCCGCGCCAGCGCGCGCTAAAAACTCGGCAGCCGATACACCGCTGCCTTTAACAAACCCGCCCAACCCCATAAGTAAAATTTTTTTGCCTTGATAGCGATTCATTTTAATTCCAAATTTTCTAAATTGATGACGTTTAATAATTATTTTGTTGCCATTTTAAAAAATTTCTTTCACCATTATTTTTAACCATTTTTATAATTCTAAAAGATTTTTTATTTCCTTCACTTTTGCGTCTCTTGTTTCAGCCGTAAACGCCTCTAAATTCAAACGCACTAACGGCTCGGTGTTGGAAGCGCGCATATTAAACCAAAAATCAGGGTAGGTAAAAGTCAAACCGTCCATTTCATTTATTTTAGCGTCGGCAAATTTTTCGCGCAAAAGAGCAAAAACCCTTTCTTTATCCTCCACTTCAAAATTAATTTCACCTGAACCAAAATACCTTCTAAGCGGCTTACAATAATCAGCCAAAGACAATCCTGTTTCCGAAAGCTCCTGCAAAAATTTTAACACAACCACCATTGGCGCCTCATAAGTGCCTTGCGGAAACTTAACAAAAAAATGCCCGGAAGATTCTCCGCCAAAAACCGCCCCGGTTTCTATCATTTGTTTTTTAATAAATGAATGCCCAACTTTGGCAACCGATGGAATTCCGCCATTTTCTAAAATCATGTCTTCCGTGATTTTTCCGGGACGGATATCATAACAAATAACAGCGCCTGGATTATCGCGCAAAAATAATTTTGCCATAATTCCGCGCACAATCGGCGGCTCCACCATTTGCCCTAAATTATCAATGAAAAAAATACGGTCGCCATCTCCGTCAGTGGCTATTCCCAAATCCGCGCGCTCTTCCACAACTCTTTTCTTCAAATCAGCCGCGTTTTTTTCCTGAAAGGGGTCTGGTTGGTGCGCTGGAAAATTGCCGTCCAATTCTTCATTAATTTTAACCAATTCAACTTGCGGCAAATCCTGAAATAAGCGGTTTAAATAAACAATACCCATTGAGTTTGCCGTATCCAAAACAATTTTGAATTTTTTAATTTTAGAAATGTGAGCGTAAGTTTCTTCAAACTTAACTTGCTCATCTATCATCCCTTCCTTAATACTAACCTCGCCATTTTTTTCCGGCTCTGTAAATTCTCCCTTTTCCGCTAAATCCCTCACTTCTTCCATGCCAATGCCTAAACCAACCGGCAAGGCGCGCTCTCTTAATAATTTTATGCCATTATATTCTTTAGGATTATGAGACGCAGTAACCAATAAGCCGCCGTCATAATTGTAAAAAGCCACGGCAAAATACAAAGTTGGAGTTGATGTAAGCCCGACATCAATAACATCTATCCCCTGTTCAAGCAAACCTTTCTTAACAGCGCCAACCAAACTTGGAGAAGACAAACGCATATCATGGCCAACCGCGATTTTAATATCTTTTGTCCGCCCAAGTTCTTTCTGCCGCAAAGCACCAAAAGCGCGGCCTATTTTATAAGCCAAATCCTCATTTAATTCAGATGGATAAATTCCACGAATATCGTACGCTTTAAAAATTTTTGAAGGAAACATAAGAAAAAATTTAAACCTCGACTAATATGGTCTGCCGCCAAAATGGTATTTGACAAATAGACCCTCATAAAATTTTAGCCGAAGAATGATTTAAAAAAAATAAAAAGATAAATTTTAACCCGCCTTATCTTTATTTAACCTTATTTAGACAATTTTGGCAAGACCTTTTCAAAAATTGTAAATTTCGCTATAATACATATATGAACTTGCCAATTCTTAATAAATTCACGGAACACCTGAAACAAGCGCTTAAAAACAGCTTTCGTTTAGCTTTGGATTTAAAACAAAAAGAGCTCGTCCCCCTTCATCTTCTGTATGGATTGATATTGGAAAAGGGTTCGGTGGCCGAAGAAATTTTAAAAAAAGAAGACATAACCAAAGATAAAGTTGTCTCCTTAATTTTGAATTTACAAAGAGAAACAAAAGAGTTTGGGCTTCCGCTTTTAAGCAAAAAAACCGAAAAAATTCTGGAACGCGGCGCTATTATCGCTCTTGAAAAAACACATCGCTATATTGGCACGGAACATCTTTTATTGGCGATTGTTGAATCCGATGACGCGGAAATCAAAAAAATCTTTGACAACCGCAAACAATCTATCAAAAAAACTGAGGAAGAATTAAATAATGTTTTGGCCAGTGTCAATCATTTTCCTGAAATTTCTTCTTTGGCAAGCGCCATGGCTGGAGAAATGTCTTTTATCCCAGCGCCTATGCCAACAGGAACCGTAGACGCCAAAATAAAAAAAAGAAAAAATCCAGCGTTAGATTTTTTTACCACTGATTTAACAAGCTCCAAAGAATTGAAAAAGATGGATACTATTATAGGACGCGAAAAAGAAACGGAACGGTTGATTCAAATACTCTGCCGCCGGCAAAAAAATAACCCCGCGCTGTTGGGAGACCCTGGCGTTGGCAAAACAGCGATTGTGGAGGGCTTGGCCCAAAAAATATCTATGGGCGAAGTGCCGGAGGAATTATTAGGTAAAAAAATATTGCGTTTGGATTTAGGGCTTTTGATTGCCGGCACCATTTACCGCGGCGAATTTGAAAGCCGTCTCAAACAATTAGTTGAGGAAATTAGAAACGACCCGGCTATTATTATTTTTATTGATGAAATGCACACTTTAGTCGGCGCTGGTTCTTCCAGCGGTTCTTTAGACGCGTCCAATATCTTAAAACCTGCTTTGGCGCGCGGAGAACTCCATTGCATAGGCGCCACAACTTTTGACGAATTTAAAAAACACATTGAATCCGACCCTGCTTTAGAGCGCCGTTTCCAGGCAATTGTTGTCAACGAACCGACCAAAGCGGAAACTGAAATAATTTTAAAGGGTATTGCCAAAAAATATGAGATATTTCACGGATTAAATATCTCAGCGGAAGCAATTAAAGCTGCCACTGACTTTTCTGACAGATATTTTCCTGAAAAATTTTTTCCTGACAAGGCCATTGACCTTTTAGATGAAGCATCTTCCGCAAAAAAACTAAAATTCGTTGCCAGCCGCGAGCGTAAAGAATTAAACGGCTTGCAAAATAAGCTGGAAGAAATCCGCGAACAAAAACAAGAAAATATCATTCAAGAAAAATTTGATGAAGCTGCGAAATTAAAAAAAATAGAAGAAGAAATTTTAAAAAAGATGGTCCAACTGAAAAAAATGAGTGGCGAAAAAACCAAACGCAAAAAAGAAACTTTGTTCGCGTATGATGTGGCAGGAGTTATCACGCAAACAACAGGCATCCCTCTCTCCACAATTTTAAATCAAGAACAAAATGTTGAAGAACTGGAAAAACGGCTCAAAGAAAAAATTATCGGGCAAGATGAAATAATAGAAAAAATTGTTCAAACACTGCTTAAAGCAAAAATAGGTTTAAACGACCCTCAGCGGCCGCTTGCTTCCTTTTTGTTTGTCGGACCGACAGGCGTTGGCAAAACCGAGCTGGCCAAAGTTTTAGCCGAAACATATTTTCCAACAGAAACGCAAAAAAGCAATTTTGTCAAAATTGATATGTCGGAGTTTGGCGAGAGCTTTCAAGCAACCAAACTCATAGGCGCGCCAGCCGGCTATGTGGGCTACAAAGAAGGCAATACTCTATCTGATAAAATCAAAAACCGCCCTTATTCCGTAATTTTATTTGATGAGATAGACAAGGCGCATCCTGATATTTTCAATCTTTTCTTACAAATTTTGGACGAAGGAATTTTAACAGATGCCACAGGCAAAAAAGTCAATTTCAAGAATACCATCATTATTATGACTGCCAATCTGGGCGAGGATGTTTTTAAAAAAGGCGCGATTGGTTTTGACGAAAGCAAGGAACAAAAAAACTTTGTTGACGCTGAAAAAGATTTGCTGGAAGAAATCAAAAAAAAATTCCGGCTGGACTTTTTAAATAGAATTGACAAACTTTTGATTTTCCATCCGCTTAATATCTCTAATTTCGAAAAAATCGCGGCATTGGAAATAGAAAAAATCGCAAAAAGAATTCAGGAAAAAGGATATACTGTCAAGTCCAGTAAAGAAGTAAACCATTTCTTGGCCAAAACAGCAGCCAAAACAGACCAAGGCGCCCGCGGAATTAAAAAATTGATTAGCGAACAAATAGAACCGTTATTGGCTAAGGCCTTTTTGCAAAAAAAATTTGATGTACGTTTGAAATTTTTTCCAAAAGAACAAAAAATCAACCTTGAATAAAAGATATGGTTCCTCAACAACCGACAAACCAACAACAAACTAATCCAGAGGGAGAAGAGGAGCAAGAGGAGCAAGAAAGAATGGAAGAGGAGCAACGAGAAAATATAAAAAAAGCCGGGCTCAAAAAAATTGCGACGGGCAAAGTGTTGCAATCAGCAGGCGCGGCGCAAGAAAATGCTGGAAAAATATTGAGTCAGACAGCTCAAGTTCCAATCACTGCTGGAAAAGGCATTATTCAATTTGGCATAGGGCTGGCTTTCTCTATAATTGGCATACTCCTAACCATAATTTTAGTGCCGGTCGGGGCGGTTATAATGCTTTTAGGAATTGGTCAAAAAGTAGCTGGCATTGCTGGACAGACAGTTGGAAAATTGACAAAAGAGTTTGGGAAAAAAGAAAAAACGGAAGGGGAAAAACTTTTAAAAGAAGCCAGGGCAAACAAAGCTAAAAGCAACGCTGGCGGAGAAAGCGGCGGCGGCGGCCCGATTCCAGATGTTTTCGCGACTTTTTACAATTTAATACCGGGCGAAGGTATGTTAGGCGGACTAATCAAAGAAAATATGCCAAAGGATTATAAAGGTTGTATGTTTAATTGTCTTATCCTGCTCCTTGGCGCAATGTTAGGACTTATAATGGTTGTTGTTATTTTATGGGCGATTATGAATTTCTTATGCACAGCTGGAGGAACTTTGCCTGACTTATGCAAACTGTATGACGATATTTGGATAAAATAATTATTTCAGAATGACAAAAGCGTAAATATGGACATCACACTATGAAACAGCGCTCCATAACGCTCTAAATTCTTACATCTAAATTTTAAAAATATATGGACAAAAAAAGAATACTTTTAATTCTGCTCTTCGTTGCCGCCGCCGCGATTTTCGCTTATGGGTTATATTATTTATTTATCAGAAAACCAACCGCGCCGTTAGTTATAAATTTGCCGCCTGTTAACGCGCCAACAGGCATCCTGCCAATCGCGCCAACCGGCGCGCCGCCCGGCTTAATCACGAATTTACCCTCAGCCGCCGCTCCATTGCCAACGGCTTCTGATGTGGCAAGAGGAGGGATTACCAAATCACCGGTATTGACTGAAAACTCAATTTTAAACCCCACTCTTTCATCTGATGGAAAAAACATCAATTTCTACGACCCTGCAAACGCTAAATTTTATCGCATCGGAGCAGACGGCAAAATTATTGAGCTAAGCGGCAAAAATTTTTACAATGTGAAAAAAATAACATGGTCGCCGCAAGGAGATAAGGGAATTTTGGAATATCCTGACGAATCAAAAATTTTTTATGATTTCACAAGCGGCCGCCAAACAACTCTGCCAAAACACTGGGAAGGTTTTTCTTTTGACGCGGGCGGTAACCAGATTGTTGCTAAAAGCATAGCCACAGATATAAACAACAGGTGGCTTATCACAGCTAACCCAGATGGCACAAACGCCAATGTTGTTTTGCCTCTTGGCCGAAACGGCGATAAAGTACAAGATACATGGTCGCCAGCAGGAGGCGTCATTGCTTTTTCCGATACTGGACGGCCGCAAGGATTTGCCAGAAAACAAATTATTCCGATTGACCCGGCAGGAGAGACGCTCAACCCATTAATTGTGGAAGGTTTGGATTTCAAACCTCTTTGGTCCAAAGACGGCGACAAACTGATTTACAGCACTTATAGTCCTGATAGCGATTACAAACCTGAAATTTGGATTACAAATGCCCAAGGCGAACAATCAGGAACAGGCAGAAAGCGCCTGAATCTTAACACATGGGCTGATAAATGCGCTTTTTATGATAACAATACCGTTTATTGCGCGGTTCCTGAAACATTGGAGACAGGAGCTGGTTTTGCTCCGATTGTGGCAAATCAAAGCAGGGATATTTTATATAAAATAGATTTGGAAACTGGATTAAAAACTTTAGTCGCCATGCCGGAAAGCGGCTCTTCAATGAAAAATTTAATTTTTTCCGCTGATGGAACAACTATGTATTTTACCGACAGTAACAGCGAACGGCTTCTTAAAATGCAAATCAAATAAATATGTTCAACCGCCAAAAAATTGCAGGGTTTTTAATCATTTTGTTTTTAATTTTAACAGCTGGAATTTTTTATTGGTCGGTAAGAAAAAATACAGGGCCGTCGTTTGAAGAATTGTTTGCCAATAATACTGAAAAAGAAAAAAAAGACGCCACAGGGCAAGGCAAAGAACCAAAAATTGACATTTCCAATCCATCGCTTGGCCCAGACAGCGCTAAAATAATTATTGTTGAATACGCGGATTTCAATTGTCCGCATTGTTCAATTATAAATTTGGAACTTAAAAAAATTCTGCAAACATACCCTAAGGATATCCGTCTTGTATGGAAAGATTTTCCATTTCTGCCGCCATTGCCATTAACATGGAAAAAGCACATAGCCGCCCGTTGCGCGGGCAAGCAAAACAAATTTTGGGAATATCATGACATGCTGTTTAGCAATCAAAATCTTTTAAGCAAAGAAAAATTGACCGAAATGGCCGCGTCTTTAAATTTGGATATGGCGAGTTTTAATACTTGCCTTGAAAAAGAAGAAACAAAACCGCTGGCGCAAAGAGATTATGACGAGGGCAAAGAAGTCGGGGTTGATGGAACGCCATACTTTTTTATCAACGGCAAGAAATTTTTGGGAGATTTGAATGTTGAAAGCATTAAAGAATTTTTACAATAAAATATGAATGGGTTAATTAAAATTTCTTCTTTTTTACTTTTATTTTTTTTATTTTTTACAACGGTTCAAACCGAGAACACTTTGGCCTTTGTTGATCCTACGGAAGGTAGAATAAAAGATCAATGCACCTCGGATACTGAATGTAATACGACTGATTTCTGCACAGCCAAAATACCTAATTCAGGAAGAATATGCAGTACAAAAAAAGAAGCGGGTAAAGAATGTATGGGAAGCAATGAGTGCAAATCAGGCAACTGCATAGAAAGCAATAAAACTAAAAAATGCGCGGATGCTGCCACAGGAGAAGGGATTTTAAAAATAGAACCAATTGCCCCCACGCTTTTAATAAATATACCAACTCTTAAACCTTTTACCACAAAGGGAATAAAAATACCTGATAGCGAGGGTTATATTTACATCCCTTTTCTTGGCCAATATATCGCAGGACTATATCGCTGGGCGATTTTGGTGGCAGGTCTGGTGGCAACAACCATGATAATCTGGGGCGGGTTTATCTATATGACCTCGGCCGGCAATGCCGAGCTCGCCGGACAGGGAAAAGAAAGAATAAGCCATGCCATATTGGGGTTGGTCCTGCTTTTGGCATCTTATACACTTTTATATATCATCAATCCTGATTTGGTAAGTTTTAAAAGTTTGAAGATTAAGGTGATTGAAAGAGAAATATTAGCCGATTTGGAAGAAGGTCCTTCTGAATCAACCGTTCCTGCCACCGTTGGCGCCACAGGCCCAATAACAACAAGGACTTTTACGCCAAATAATATTAATGATTTCTGTTTTCCTATTACAGATGGATTTGCTTTTAACCGCAACAACTGGGGACAAACTAGAAAAGATAAAAATGGACTCCTTACCCGCTGCCACGCAGGAATAGATCTATTCACTGATTGGAAAAATGTGAAAGGGAAGGTTGTGTCTATGACCGCCGGAGAAATTATTGCTGTCATGAAAACAGGGTTTACTAATTGTTCATCTGGAATCTCGCCGACATCTTCTGCTGGTGCGGAAGAAAGCACTGGGAGTGTCTATGTGTACGACTCACAAAACCAAGTAACTTATGTCTATGGCGAACTTAACCAAAATTCAATGACTGTAAAACAAGGTGATAATGTAAGTAAAGGTACTCAGTTGGGCACCGCGACCAAATGTCAGATGCTTCATTTAGAAATATATAAAGGAAAAGGATCTAATAAGGGAAAGCCAAGTGGTTGGTATTTGTTTGATCAATTCAAAACTTCGCAAAATGAAGTTCTTCCTATTGGAGACCATGCTTGCGCCACACCGCGTTTTATAGACATACTGAACAAAACCGGCAACACTTTGCTTGACCCTTCCCAGCTTATAGAAACCATTAAAGATAAAAAGTGTTAATTTATTACGTGACAAATAAATCCTCCACAATCTTCTCCTGCTCCAAATGCGGCGCTCAATACACTAAATGGGTTGGGCGTTGTTTGGAATGCGGCGGCTGGGGCGCAATTAAAGAAGAATCGGTTGCCGTTCAAGCATTTCAGGCGCTAAAAAACAAAAAAACCAATCTGGCGCCGGCTGGAAAAACAATCAACTTCAACAAAATTTTCAGCCAAGAAACCGCCAGAATGAAAACCAATATTAGTGAATTTGATTTAGTTTTGGGCGGCGGGTTTGCTCCCGGCAGTTTAACACTTTTAGGCGGCGAACCGGGCATCGGCAAGTCAACCCTGCTACTTCAAGTTATCGCCAAAATCGGAGAATCAGAAACTAATAAAAATAAAAAACTTTTGTATGTTTCCGGAGAAGAATCCGGCGAGCAAACTAAAATGCGTTTTGATCGACTGAATCTAACTCCGCGAAATTTGGAATTTTTAGGCGAGACAAACATTGAAACAATCACTTCCACCATTAGAGAATTAAAACCTACATTGGCAGTTGTTGATTCTTTACAAACAGTCACTTCTTTGGAAGTTAGCGGCGCGCCTGGCAATCCGACGCAACTTAAGACCTGTCTGGTAAAGCTTATGGAAACGGCCAAAAACACCGGCATACCAATAATAATTGTTGGACATGTGACCAAAGAGGGCTCTTTATCCGGCCCTAAAACATTGGAGCATCTGGTGGACACGGTTTTGTATTTGGAGGGCGACAGATTTCACGAATTTAGAATTTTGCGCTCAGTTAAAAATCGTTTTGGCTCCACCAATGAAGCTGGTATTTTTGAAATGGAGGGAGGAGGACTAAAAGAAGTAAAAAATCCTTCTGCCGCGCTTCTTTCAGGAAGAAATACAGCCGTTCCGGGTTCTGCTATAACTTGTTTAATAGAAGGCACGCGCCCGCTTCTTTTGGAGATACAGGCGCTTGTTTCCAGAACACAATTTGGTTTTCCGCAACGCCGCGCTTCCGGCTTTGATTTAAATCGTCTGCAGGTTTTGCTCGCGGTTTTAGCCAAACGCACTGGGCTTCCTTTGGACACGCATGATGTATTTATCAATGTGGTTGGCGGAATAAAAGCGGAAGAGCCGGCAGCTGATTTGGCTGTCTGTTTGGCTATCGCCTCCGCTCTTAAAAATAAAACACTGCCGCCGGATTTGGCGGCCTTTGGCGAGATTGGCTTGGGAGGAGAAATACGCGGCACGGCGCAGACGGAAAAAAGATTGAATGAAATTAAAAAATTGGGTTTTAAATTCGCCTTAATCCCCGCTTCTGACAAAATACCAAAAATTAACGGGCTCAAAATCGCGCAAATTAAAAATGTAAAAGAGATTATTGAAAAGATAGTAAAATAATTATCAAAAAACGTTGATTAATTTAAAGGGATTCCTCGGCTACATTCGCCTTCGGCTCATTTCGCTCGGAATGACAATTGTTATATATTCTGTCCATAAACCCGAACAAATTATGAAATGACAAAAATCACTATTCCAAATGCAGCAATTTTTCTTTTTTCAGCATTCTTTCTTTAAACTCCGGATGTAATGCAAGCAAAGGGTCTTTTTCCAAAATACTTCTTGCCGCCTCGCGGCTTTTTTTAATTAAATCCAAATTTTGCAAATTGGCGATTTTTAATTCAGGAAATCCGTGCTGACGCGTGCCAAACACTTCGCCCGGGCCGCGTAATTCCAAGTCCTTTTCAGCCAAAACGAATCCGTCTAAATTGGCCGTAAAATATTCCAATCGTTTTTTAGTGGACTCGCTTTGAGCGTTGGAAAAAAGGAAACAATATGATTGATGCAAACCGCGGCCGACTCGCCCCCTAAACTGATGCAGCTGGCTCAGACCAAAACTTTCCGCTCCTTCAATCATCATAACTGTAGCGTTTGGAATATCAATCCCAACTTCCACCACAGAAGTGGAAACTAAAATATCAAATTTACGCGTTAAAAAATCAGCCATAATTTTTTCTTTTTCTTTGGCTTTCATTTTGCCGTGCAAAAAATTAATTTTTAAATCTGGAAAAATTTCTTGAGACAATTTTTTATGCTCGGTCAAGACAGTTTTTCTTTCCGCGTCGCGTCCAATCGGCAACCTGTCTCCGCTTGTTTCTTTTGTCTCAATCAAAGGACAAATAACAAACGCCTGCCTGCCTGACGCGATTTGCTCTTTAATAAATTGATAGGTCTTAGGCCTATTTATTTCATCCACCGGCTTGGTAATGATTTTTTGCCGACCTGGCGGCATTTCCTTAATTAAAGACAAATCCAAATCGCCGTATAAAGCTAAAGCGTAAGAGCGCGGAATTGGTGTCGCTGTCATAGAAAGAAAATGCGGCAATTTATTTTTTAAATTCGCTTTGAGACGAATTTTTTTGCGTTGTTCCACTCCGAAACGATGCTGTTCATCAACAATCGCGATGCCAAGCCGTTTAAATTTAACTTTATCTTCAATCAAAGCATGTGTTCCAATAATAAAATTTATTTCGCCTTTTTTTAATTTCTCCAATAATTCCGCTCTTTTTATTTCTTTGATTTCATTATCAAAAATTTTGGACATAGAACCTGTTAACAAACCTAAAACAACGCCCCTGTCTTTAAACACAGTGGACAAATTGTAAAAATGCTGTGTGGCTAAAATTTCCGTCGGCGCCATTAAAGCGGCTTGATAATTATTCAAAACAGCGTTAAAAACGGCCACCGCAGCCACAATTGTCTTGCCTGAACCAACATCGCCATCCAAAAGACGATTCATTGGATTATTTCCCGCCAAGTCCTTCAAAATTTCCCAAGCGGTCTGGCGTTGATCATTGGTTAATTTAAAGGGCAAGCGATTAACGAATTTTTTGGTTTCTTCTTCCTTAAATAAAATCCGCGGCGCAAGAGTTGTTAAAATTTCACACCGTTCAGTTTCTGTTTTCAACTGAATTAAAAACAATTCTTCAAATTGAAAACGCTCACGTGCTTTTTGTGAAAACGCCTCATCTAAAGGAAAATGTATCTCCTCTAACGCTCGCGCCAAACATGGAAAATTATTACTATTGATTATTTCCTTTGGCAGCCATTCTTTTAATTCAGACGCGGCCGCCAGAGCGAACTTAATCAAAAATCTAATATGTTTTTGCGTTACACCGCTTGTCACAGAATAAATCGGCACAATCCTGCCTGTATGCAAACTGTCTTCTTTTTCTTTTTCAATGGTTGGGTTGGTCATTTGCAAACCAAATCGCCCAATTTCCATTTTGCCTGCCAAAGAAATCCTATCGCCATCTGTAAAAATTTTTGTAAGAAACGGCTGATTAAACCAAACTACTTTTAACCGGCCTGATTCATCAGCCACCAGCGCTTCTGTGAGCATGCGGCGCTGGTAAGAACTTCTTTTGTTGGCGATCAATTCCAACCTTCCGCGCACAGTTATTTTTTCACCCGGCGCGATGTCTTTGATTAAAACCGTCTTGCTGAAATCTTCATAGCGGAAAGGAAAATAAAACAGCAAATCGCCTGCGGTTTTAAGGCCTAAATAATCCAGCTTTTTGGCTAATCTTTTATTAACCGTTGGGAATTGAGAAATCCGCGTCAATGTGGTTAGCATATAACATCATTGTAGCAAAATAACACAGTAAAACAAAAAATCACTGCTTAATAATTTAAAAAAATCTAAAATTTATTTAACAAAAAATGGAAAATCATATATACTGAGAGCGTTGAATAATTCATCTGTTATTCCCGCGAAAGCGGGAATCCAGTCGCGATACAAGATAAATTAGCCAATTTTCTGGATTACCGCCGGAGTTTACCCTCGCGAAAGCGGGGGCGGGAATGACAAAACGATATAAAAAATAAATTATTCAATGCTCTCAAACTAAGGGTTCGGCAAATAGACCCGCTAAATACAGATACTAAAAAATTAATTTATGAAATTTATCAGCTCATTCTTTGTTTTTTTGAAATCAATCGCGGTATCCATTAAAGAAGCAATTTTTGCAAACCAAGAAATTAAAAAAAAAGTTAATGCTCACCCGAATTTCTTTGGATTTTTACGAAACAGATTTGATAAAAATAAATTTTCAGGACTGCCTCTTACTCTTCTTGGCATTGCTTTTATTTACGCGCTTTCGCTTTTTTTCGGCGTTATTGAAGACATCGTCACGACTGATCAAATAGTAATGGCTGATAAGAGAGTGGAAAATCTGTTATTGGTCTTCCGTAACGCGAGATTGAACAAAATTTTTCTTTGGATAACTCTGCTCGGCAACGCGAAAATTGTCGCGAGTTCAGCCGTTGTAGCCACTATCATCTTTCTGTTATGGAAGAAAAAAAATTACCTGCTTCCATTATGGGTAGCTATTATAGGAAGCGGGATTTTTGGTTTTATCAGCAAGCTGGCGTTTCATCGCCAAAGACCTGAATCCGCTTTTTACATTGAAGATTCTTTTTCTTTTCCAAGCGGACACGCGACTATCGCGGTGGCTTTTTATGGATTTATTACCTATATTCTGTTCAGAAATCTTAAAAAGTTTGGAAATAAAATCAGCGCGTTGTTTATTGGTATTATTATTATTTTAAGCATTGGTTTCAGCCGGCTATATTTGGGAGTTCATTTTTTGAGCGATGTCTGGGGCGGTTATCTCTTGGGTTTGCTTTGGTTGATTATTGGAATCAGTATTTTGGAGTGGCTTCAATATCGTAAAAGCGCACCATTATTCAACCCAACGCGAAAAAACAAAATTATTTCAATTTTTCTTATCATAGCGGAACTTATTTTCTACATAAACTTCGCTAGCCGTTGGAATCCGTTGCTTAACGCGCGTGAAGAAACATCAAACGAAATTATCACAGCTGATATTCTTGGCGAATTCAACAATAAAAAACTTACGCGTTTCACCGAAACAATTATCGGTGAAAATCAAGAACCGCTTAATTTTATAATCATTGCCGCAAATGATTCCAGCTTAATCAATATAATGGAAAGCGCCGGTTGGCATCTTGCTGATAATCCAACTTTTTATTCTGTGGCTAAACTGGCTAAAGCGGCGTTCTTAAATAGAAATTATTTGGCTGCTCCGATGACGCCTTCCTTTTGGAACGCGAAAGCGCATAATTTTGGCTTTGAAAAATCAACGACAGCGCAAAATGTCCGTGAACGCCATCACGCGAGATTTTGGCGAACACAGTTAAAGACCTTAGACGGCGCAAATGTATATGTGGGAACTGCGAGTTTGGATATTGGCATTAAATGGTTTATAACTCAAAAAATCAAGCCGGATATTGACACCGAACGGGAATTTTTGTTTTCTGATTTAGAAAATACCGGACTTATTTCTAATTTTCAAAAAGAAAAGTTTGTTGAACCAACGTTTGGTAAAAATTTTTCAGGCGACCAATTTTTTACCGACGGAGAAATTTATCTGATTATTTTCAAGTAAAAAAGATTTGACTTTTCCTTTCTGGTGCACCCGCGAGGAATCGAACCTCGATTGCAAGATCCGCAATCTTGCGTCCTATCCGTTGAACGACGGGTGCGTGAATTATTAGATAAAAAAATCATAACAAAAAACATCATCAAGCGCGCGCTTCTTTTACAATTTCAACATCTTCCACAGCAGTTCGCTCAATGGCTCGTCTTTTTGCGTAGTGTCTTCAAACAAAAATCTCTGCAATGTCCTACGCAGTTCTTCCGCGTCTTCATCAGCCAAATGAATTGGCAAGGGCGGCCGAATAGAGCTTACAAATTTAAAATAAACATTTTTTGAAACAGGCGGGTCGTTTATCACCCAAAATGCCTCCAAATTTTCATAAGGAAAAAATCTATCGTTCAAAATAATTCCTTTTGTGGCCACACCAACATTAACCGGCAATGGCTCGCGGGTGCTATGCATAAAAATCACGGCGGCAAACAGCAATAAAATTAGAACAAACAAAAAATTCAACGAAGCAATTCCATAACCAACTAAAATAATCAAAATTGCCGCGGCGACTATATACCACCATTTGCCTCGCTCATATTGGCGATATTCCGGCACTGTCCAAGCGTGTAAAATGTCCCCTCTTTCTCTTTCAAAAGATTGTTGTATTTTGTCATCCATAAAATTAAGTTTTAATGGTGGACGATGGAGGAATCGAACCTCCGACCTTACGAATGTGAATCGTACGCTCTAACCAGCTGAGCTAATCGTCCTTCTTTATCTATTATAGCCCGATTATTTGTCTTTGTCCAACTCCAGCGCTGCTACCAACATTGCTTGCTCGCGCTGCTGTTTCACCCAGCTCACGCGTCAACGGCTCTTACGCTCCTTGTCGCGCCTATTGCCAAATATCAATTTAAATACTATAATGTAAAAATGGAAGAAATACACACCAATCTGCTTGAGCCGCAAAATCAACCCAAAAGAAAGATATGGAAATATATCTTTCTCTTTTTAACTTTGGTAATTTTGTTTTACATCGGAGGCAAGGCCTATCAAGTTTATTCCGAAAAAAAAACAAACCCAAGCCAAAATATTACGACTAAAACTCGCCGCCCGAGCTTTTTTACACAGCTCAAAAACCTAATTTTAAGCAAAGACAGAGAACTTGAAGGCGAGAACGAAGATAGAATTAATATTCTTCTTTTGGGCATTGGAGGCGAAGGGCATGACGGGCCGTATCTTGCAGATACAATAATAATTTTAAGCTTAAAACCAAAAGAAAAGCAGGTGGCTATGCTTTCCATCCCAAGAGATCTATTGGTAAATATTCCAAACTACAATTTTGCCAAAATCAACTTAGTAAACGCTATTGGCGAAACGCGCGCCAATGGTTCCGGCCCTGCTTTTACCGCGGAAATTATAAGCCAAATGCTGAATCTGCCAATCCATTATTATGTACGGGTTGATTTTTCCGCTTTTAAAGAATTGATTGATGAAGTTGATGATATAGATGTGTCTGTGGATAAAAATTTCACGGATTATAATTACCCGACTGTCGATCATAAATTACAAACAATTTCTTTTGAAAAGGGCTGGCAAAAAATGGATGGAGACGCGGCTTTAAAATTTGCCAGAAGCCGCCATGGAGGCAATGGCGAAGGCTCGGATTTTGCCAGAAGCCGCAGGCAGCAAAAAATTCTCACGGCTCTAAAAAACAAAATATTTTCTTCTTCCACTTTATTATACCCTTGGAGAATCAAAAATATGATGCAAAATTTAAATACTAATGTGGTTACAAATCTGGAATTCTGGGAAATTACGCGATTTTACAAATTAGCTAAAGAATTGGATTACGAAAATATGATAAATCGCGTTTTATCAAACGGACCAAATCAACCATTGATTGACGCCCAGTATAACGGCAGCTATGTGCTGGAAACAAGAACTGGCGATTTCACTGAACTTGGAAGAATCGCGCAAAATATCTTTATGGAAAAACCAAGCAATCTTACAGAACCGGCGCTGGCTGTCGCTCAACTATTTCCAAAAAATTGGCCGCGCGTAGAAATTCAAAATGGCACATGGATTTTTGGTTTAAGCGCCAAAACCAAACTGCTTTTGGAAGAAAAAAAAATGCCAATCTTCAATATCACCAACGCCGCAAAAAGGGATTATGAAAAAACCGCTATTTACGATTTAAGCGGCGGAAAATTCGCTAAAATTATCACGCAATTAAAAAATGAGTTGAGCGCTGAAATTTTAAATGAACCTAATGCTGGTCTTTCTGCGTCTTCTACTGATATAGTTATTATAGTAGGAACAGATAGAGAAAAAAAATGAAAATTATATGACTATCACTCTTCCTGAAAAAAATTTACCTACAATCGCAATCGTTGGCCGCACAAATGTTGGCAAATCAACGCTTTTTAATCGCTTGATAGAAAATAGAAAAGCGCTTGTTTCCCCAATTGCCGGCACTACTAGAACTAATAATATCTCAACTTTTTTCTGGCGCGGGCAAGAAACGCTTCTCATTGACACAGGCGGGCTGGATTTTATTAAAGGCGATTTATTGGAAAAAGAAATCCTTCGCCAAATTGAACGCGCTCTAAAAGAATCCGGCGTAATCATTTTTTTAATTGATTTAAAAGAAAATATTTTGCCTCAAGACAAAGAATGGGCAAGAATGCTTAAAAAAATTAAAACACCCATAGTTTTAGCCGGCAACAAAGCTGATAATCAAAAAATAAGAGAAAAATCGCGAGACAAGGAGTGGTTAAAATTAGGATTTGGCGAGCCGCAACCAATTTCGTCAGTCAATGGTTCCGGTATTGGCGATCTTTTGGATGAAGCGATAAAAAAATTAAAGACAACAGAAAACAGACACGTTGAAAAAATTGAACCATTAGCGCGCGTAGCAATCATCGGACGCCCTAATGTTGGCAAATCAACTTTATTCAACGCTCTGATCGGAGAAGAAAGAGTTATCACAAGCTCTATCGCCCACACTACGCGCGAATCATACGATACTTTAATAATCAAAGATGAAAAAGCATTTTTGTTTGTGGATACTGCCGGCATCAGGCGCAAAGCAAATGTAAAGCGAGGAATTGAATCCGGCGGTGTGGGTCAAGCTATTGAAAGTGTGGCTAAATCCGACTTATCACTTTTAGTGCTGGACGCTGGAGAGCCATTTACCACTCAAGACAAACATCTGATTCAAATGATTTCCTCAAAAAAAAAGGGCTTAATCGTTATTGTCAATAAATGGGATTTAGTGACGGATAAAGATACTGATACTCAAGTAATCCTTAAAAGACAATTATTTGAACTTTTTCCTCCGCTTTCCTTTGCTCCTGTGCTTTTTGTAAGCGCGTTAACCCATAAAAATGTTGATGATATTTATGAACAGATTGAAAAAGCAACGCGAAACAGCCGGCAGATAATTGATGAAAAAATCCTCACTGAATTTATGAAAAACAGCGTGCGGCAACATCTGCCGACAGTAGGCCGCGGCGTGCGCCATCCTTATTTATATTCTTTCAAGCAGGTTGACATCAATCCCCCGACTTTTGAAATAACCATCAAACAAAAGACATCGCTTCACGAGTCATATTTGAAATTTATGGAAAACAATTTGCGGCGAGAATTTGATTTTTCCGGCACGCCGGTGGTTGTGTATGTTAAAAAAATAAAAATATGATTTTAATAATATGATTTTAATAATAGGATTGGGCAACCAGGGAGAAAAATACGCCAAAACGCGCCACAATGCAGGCTTCATGGCGCTTGACGCTTTACAAGAAGATGTTAATTTTAATTTCAGCCAATGGCGAGAAAACAAAAAATTTTCCGCCTTTATTTCGGAATCAATTGATAAAAAAATAAAACTTTTAAAGCCAACAACCTTTATGAACGAATCCGGCCGAGCCGCAGCAGCTACCGCGCGTTTTTACAAAATAAAACCGGAAAATATATGGGTGGCGCACGATGACCTTGATTTGCCAGTCGGAAAAATCAAAGTCCAACAAAATCGCTCTGCCGCCGGGCACAACGGAATTAAATCAATAATAGAATATCTTGGCACGCAAAATTTTGGACGTTTTAGAATCGGCATCGCTCCTGAAAAGAAAAAAACCGCGAGCGGCAGTAATATAGTGCTTAAAAAATTCACCGCGCAAGAAAATAAAACGATTAAATCAGCTATCCAAAAAATCAGCGCGGCAATTTCTTACGCAATCACAAATGGACTGGCTAAGACCATGAACAAATTTAATACTAATCCTTGAATTACGAATAACAAATTTTATAATTCAAGAAACCAAAGATAATGACTAAGGAGGAATTACATCTCGCGGCCATATCCTCTTTCCCTAAATTCGGTTCCAGGAGTTTGCTTAAAATTAAGCGAAATTTTGATAATTTGGAAACCGCGTGGAATGCTTCAGTAAAAGAATTTTTAGCAATAGGGCTTAAAGAAACAGTGGCTTTAGAATTTATGGAATGGCGCAAAAAATTTTCACTTACCAAATTTCAAGAAAATTTAAATAAAGAAAATATTTCCATCGTCACCATAGACGCGCCAAATTATCCAAACTTATTAAAAGAAATCTATGACCCGCCTGCTGCGCTTTTTTTAAAGGGAGTTTTAGGCAGTGATAATTTTCCTTTAGCAGTAGTTGGGTCGCGCAGACTTTCCGGATACGGACAAATGGCAATTGACACAATTGTTAATGATTTATGTCTGGCTGGAGCGGCGATTGTAAGCGGTTTGGCTCTTGGCGCGGACGCGGCCAGCCATGCCACAGCTCTAAAATGCGGCGGGCGCACTATCGCGGTTTTGGGCTCAGGAATCAATAGAAATAATATCTATCCGCCATACAACAGAAAATTAGCTGAACAGATTATAGATAACAATGGAGCGATAATTTCCGAATTTCCGCCAGGCGCTCTGCCATTAAAACAGCATTTTCCTATTAGAAATAGGATTATCTCCGGTATGACCCGCGGAACTTTAATTATAGAAGCGACAGAGGATTCAGGTTCATTGATTACGGCAAAATCGGCTTTGGACCAAAATCGCGAGGTTTTCGCGATTCCAGGCAGCATTTTTTCCTCTCTTTCCGCAGGCACGAATAATCTGTTAAAAATAGGCGCGCGCGTAGTCACAGAAGCAGCGGATATTTTGGATGTTTTTAATATTGAATCGCCTAAAATAAATTTAGAAAATATTTCCGAACAAAGCGCCAATCCAAAGGAAAAAGCAATTTTGGAATGTTTAAAAGAAGAACCAACGCAGATTGATTTAATCGCAAAAATTACCGGCTTGCCAACTTCTGAAATTTTGGCCGCCTTAACTATAATGGAAATGCGTGGCGCGATAAAAAATCTTGGCGGGATGGTGTACGCAAAAAAAAGACGGTAAAAAAAGCGTTCCAAGGCCGCATTTAATTGACAAAACCTGCTAAAAAAAGTATAGTGGTTTCAATTGTTTTAAATTTATGCCTAAATTAGTCATCGTTGAATCCCCAACCAAAGCCAAAACCATTTCCAATTTTTTAGGTCAAAATTTCATTGTAAGGTCATCTTTCGGGCACATTAGGGATCTGCCAAAATCAGAGCTTGGCGTAGATGTTAAAAACAGCTTTGCCGCCAGTTATGTCACTCCAAAAGATAAACAAAGAATAGTGGCAGACCTTAAAAAAATCGCGGCTAAAGCGGATGATATTTTATTCGCGACTGATGAAGACCGTGAAGGCGAAGCTATCTCTTGGCATCTTGCAAATGTTCTAAATATAAAACCAAAAAATGTAAAACGATTGGTTTTTCATGAAATTACCGCCGACGCGATTAAAAAGGCAATGGAAAATCCGCGGCCTTTGGATTTAAATTTAGTAAACGCTCAGCAAGGCAGACGTATTTTAGATAGATTGGTTGGCTACAAATTATCGCCATTTTTATGGGAAAAAGTCGCTCGAGGACTTTCCGCCGGACGCGTGCAATCAGTAGCCGTGCGTTTAGTCGTGGAAAGAGAAAGAGAAATTCAAGCGTTTAAACCAGAGGAATACTGGACTTTGGAAGCGATATTTAAAAAAGACGAACAAGAATTTCCAGCCAAATTAAATAAAATTAAAAATAGAAAAATAGAAAAATTAGAAATTAAAAACAAAAAAACGGCTGATAAAATTTTGGCAAATTTGAAAAATGCCGCTTACCAAGTGGCAGAGGTTGAAAAGAAAGAAGTTAAGAAGCGTCCATTTCCTCCTTTTACAACATCCACTTTACAACAGGAAGCCAACAAACGTTTGGGGTTTTCCGCCAAACAAACAATGATGCTGGCGCAACAACTTTATGAAGGCATGAATATAAAAGGCGCTGGCGCCGAGGGTTTAATCACCTACATGAGAACCGACTCTGTCAATCTTTCGGAAAAATTTTTAAATGAATCGCGCGCGGCTATTAAAAAAAATTTTGGCGCTGAATACTTGCCGGCAAAACCTAACTTCTATACTACCAAATCCAAACTTGCGCAGGAGGCGCACGAGGCAATCAGACCAACCAACGCGTCACTGCACCCTGGCGAACTTAAAGAAAAATTAGAACCGCGCGCTTGGAGGCTTTACGATTTGATTTGGAAGCGCGCTGTCGCCTCGCAGATGAGAGAGGCAATTATTGAAGCGACCATCGCGGGTATCAACGCTGATAAAGGCGAATATCAATTTAGAGCTTCAGGAAATATAATTGTTTTCCCGGGATTTTTAAAAATATATCCTGAAACGCAAAAAGAAACATTGCTCCCAAATCTGAAAAAAGATGAGATGCTGGAATTAAAAAATTTGGAGTCGGTTCAACATTTTACAGAACCGGCGGCGCGTTACAACGACGGTTCTTTGGTTAAAATATTGGAAGAATATGGCATCGGCCGCCCCTCCACTTACGCTCCAACAATTTCCACTATTATCACTCGCGGATATGTGGAGCGTGATGAAAAAAAACGTTTTCAACCAACCGACATTGGATTTTTGGTGACGGATATTTTAGTCAAACATTTTCCTGAAATAATTGATTACCAATTTACAGCCAAAATGGAGGACTCTTTTGATGAAATCGCGTCAGGACAAACTTCTTGGATTACGGTAATTAGGGATTTTTACGGCCCGTTTGAAAAAAATCTAAAAATAAAAACAAAGGAGCTTTCCAAGAAAGAACTTACGGAAGAAAAAACAAACGAGGTTTGCGATAAATGCGGATCGCCTATGATTATTAAAATGGGACGGTTTGGGAAATTCTTGGCATGTTCAAATTATCCAGAGTGTAAAAACACAAAACCTTTACCGGGCAGTGAAGATGAAAAAAACAACGCGCCATTAGACGAAAAATGCCCGAAATGCGGATCGTCTTTAATGCGCCGACGAGGCCGCTTTGGAATGTTTATCAGTTGCGGAGATTATCCAAAATGCAAATATATTAAAAAAGAAGTGAAAAGCACCGGAGTAAAATGCCCGAAATGCGAGAAAGGCGAAATTATTGAACGCCGCACGCGCGCCAAAAGGATTTTCTTTTCCTGCGGCCGCTACCCTGAATGCGATTTTGCTTTATGGAACAGGCCGACCAAAGAAAAATGTTCTATTTGCGGCTTTTTAATGGTGGAAGCCGGCAAAGAAAAAATTAAATGCGGAAATCCTGAATGCGAGACAAATAAAAAAGAGAAAAAAGAACCGACGCGATGAATGCCGTTGTATAAAAAAATATAAAATTTAAAAAGCCGCTCCTGAAAATACCCGCATATTTATGAGCGTAGAAAAACTGCTAAACACAATTAAAGAAAAAAACCCTGCATCTGATTTAGATATGATCCGCCTGGCTTATGATTTTGCAGCCAAGGCGCACGAAGGGCAAACCCGGGCTTCAGGAGAACCATACATCAATCACCCATTAGCTGTGGCGCAATATCTGGCGGAAATGAACATGGACACTTCCATTATTATTGCCGCTCTTCTTCATGATGTGCCTGAAGACACGCCTGTTACTTTGGAAGAAATAGAAAAAAACTTTGGCGAAGATGTCGCTTCCATGGTCGGCGGCATCACCAAACTTGGTAAACTCAAATACCGCGGGATGGAGCGCTACATAGAAAATCTGCGCAAGATGTTTATCGCCATTGCCAAAGATGTGCGCATTATAATCATCAGATTTGCCGACCGTTTGCATAATCTAAAAACATTAGACGCATTGCCTGAAAAAAAACGCCACCGCATCGCTCTGGAAAGCTTGGAAATTTACGCGCCAATTGCCGGACGGCTTGGTATGGGTGAAATCAAAGGACAATTAGAAGACCTTTCTTTTAAATATGTTGACACGGAAAATTATAATTGGGTAACCAAACTCCAAACTGAAAGTTATAAAGAGCATAAAGTTAATTTGGAAAAAACGCGCGCTAAGACCGAAACAGAATTAAAAAAAACCGGCATTCCGCTAATCTCATTAAATGGACGGATTAAACATATTTATAGTTTATACCGCAAATTATTGCGCTATGATAAAGATATAAACAAAATATACGACATAACAGCCCTGCGATTGATTGTGCCTTCTGTTTCTGATTGTTACGCGGCATTGGGCATTATCCACAAACTTTGGCGGCCGGTGCCCAATCGCATCAAGGACTATATCGCCCAACCCAAACCAAATGGTTATCAATCCCTTCATACAGCCGTTTTTTGCGAGGGCAATCAAATTATTGAATTTCAAATCCGCACTGAAAAAATGCATGAAGAAGCGGAATACGGCATTGCCGCGCACTGGCAGTTTAAAGAATATGGTAAAGAAAAAAAAGTAAAACAGCTCCAATGGATGAACGAACTAGCTCAAATCCAAAAAACCATATTCAAAGATATTAAAGACATTGAAAACTTAAAAATTGATTTTTTTCAAAACCGCATTTTTGTATGGACGCCGGGAGGAGATATTATTGATTTGCCTGAAGCAGCTACGCCGATTGATTTTGCTTATTCAATCCACACTGATATAGGCAATAAATGCGTTGGTTGCCGCGTCAATAATCAATTAAGCAGTTTGGACGCATCTCTAAAAAATGGCGATATTGTGGAAATCATTACTGACAAAAAAAGAAAAGGGCCTAATCCAAACTGGATGAAATTTGTAAAAACCAACGTGGCTAGAAACCGCATAAAATCATACGCAAAATCTTCTTTAACCGATTGGCTGAAAGACAAACTTCTGCCTGGCAAAAAAGGCGCGCCCAAGTCCTAATTTTTGCATTTAGGACAAATCTCTTATCAATCTCGCGAGTTCTTCTTCTGAATAATAACTAATAGTAATTACGCCTTTGCCGGATTTATTGGTTATGTTCACTTTTGTCCCAAACTTTTCTCTAAGTTGCCTTTCATAATCATCAACCATAGGATCGCGGCGCGGTCCGCCTCTTTTCGCCCTTACCCGTCTATCATTCACGTCGTTTTCTATCTGCTTCACGCTTCTATTTTCTTCAAGCAACTGACGATACATATCTATCTGCTCTCTTGGATTATCAAAACCCAAAAGCGCGCGCGCGGCAGAACCGGATATTTTTTCATCAATTAAACCTTTTTTAATTTCTTCAGGCAAAGATAACAAACGCAAAGTATTGGCCACAAAAGGACGGCTCTTGCCAATTTTTTTAGCAATTTCTTCCTGCATTAAGCCAAATTTTTTTATCAAAATATCAAAAGCGAGCGCCTGTTCCAAAGGATTCAAATCTTTGCGTTGAATATTTTCTATCAAAGCCATTTCAAGCTTAGCAGAACCAATTACTTTTTTTACCACCACTGGGACAGTAGAAAGACCGGCAATTTGAGCCGCGCGCCAACGTCTTTCGCCAGCCACCAAATCATAGCCGCCATAATCATTTTCCGTTACCAAAAGCGGTTGAATGATGCCAAATTCTTTAATGGAATTAATCATATCTTCCAAATCATCATGATTAAAAACCTTGCGCGGCTGGTAAATATTCGGACGAATCAAAGAAATTGATACATGCAAAAATTTACATTCATTATTTGAATTAGCAGACGCTCCGGATTGATCAACCGCGATAGAAGTTTTAAGCGGCGCGGATTTATCTTGCGCCGGGACTTCAGCGCTTCCTAAATGTCTAAAATTTGGTATTAAAGAACTTAATCCTTTTCCTAATGGCATAATATAAAAAATTAATTTATTATTTCCATGTCTACAATTTCCCTAGCCAACCGTTCATAGGCCTTTCCGCCTTTAGAAGACGGGTCATAATGTAAAATGGATTTACCAAAAGATGGCGCCTCGGCAAGACGCACGCTTCTCGGTATTACGGAACGGAAAATTTTGTTAGGAAAATATTTATAAAGTTCATCCAAAACATCAGAGGACAAACGGTTACGATTGTCAAACATTGTCAAAACCGCGCCCAAAATATCCAAATCGTGATGAATACTGTCCTTTACCAATTTAATGGTTTCCAAAAGCTGACTCAATCCTTCCAAAGCAAAATACTCGGCCTGCACAGGAATTAAAACCTTGTCGGAAGCCACCAATCCATTGATGGTTAGAAGACCAAGCGAAGGCGGGCAATCTATTAAAATATAATCATAAGCATGCTTGGCTTCGACTAAAACTTCTCTTAGTTTAAATTCTCTATTAGAGATATTTACCAGCTCAACATTGGCTCCGGCCAAAGATATTGTTGCCGGCGCGATTCTAAATCCGTCATGATCCGTATTTTTTATAATTTCACGCAAAGAAACTTGATTTATCAAGGCATCATAAATCCCCATTTCCAATTTATGATGATCAATACCCAAACCAGAGGTTGCATTAGCCTGAGGGTCAATATCAACAAGTAAAACAAACTTTCCCAGAGCTGACAAATAAGCGCCTAGGTTAATTGAAGTGGTCGTTTTTCCAACCCCCCCTTTCTGATTGACAAGAGAAATAATTTGTGGCATAATACTATTATACTTAAAATAATGTGACAAGGCAAGCCGATGTGGCGGAATTGGCAGACGCGCACGACTCAAAATCGTGTGAGGTTACCCTCATGTGGGTTCGATTCCCACCATCGGCATTTTGAAAAATATGTGGACTTTTTACTTCTTTGAAATAATCTCCTTGTCTTACATTTTGGCAGTTGTTACCGTGGCTATTTTCTTGGCTAAAACGAATGGCAGGCATTTAATTAGAAGACGGCGCTTAATTAGAGGCGTAGTATTGCCTCTAATTTTAATACTAAGCATAATCCCTGTCTTATATGTTAAAATAGCGCCATATCAAATCCGCGTTCACCAGCAAAACATAAACACAGGTAAACTTACCAACGAAATAAAAATCGCTTTAATGAGCGACACACACTTTCGGCCGCTTAAAAGAGCTGCTTTCATGGAAAAAGTGGCAGAACATTTGGAACAAATCAAACCTAATTTAATACTTTTTGCAGGCGACTTTTTATTCTATAACAATGCGGAAAAATATCGCCAAGATTTTGACACTTTCAAAAAAATATCAGCTATCGCTCCGACTTACGCGGTTTTAGGCAATCATGATTACGGTATTGGCAATAAAAGCCGCTCTATGCGCTATAAGGACGATAGTAAAAAAATAAAAAAATATTTGGAAGAAAATGGGGTTAGGGTTTTAATTGATGAGAGTGTTAAACTGGAAATTAGCGGCCAAAAATTCTGGCTCATTGGATTTGATGAATTTTGGAAAGAAGAAAAAAATCCCGCGCAGGCGATCGCGAACATAAATGACACACTTCTAAAAATCGGCTTAAGCCATAATCCTGACACCAGTTATCTGCCTGAAGCAAAAATTATTGATTTAATGCTTTCCGCGCACACACATGGCGGACAAATACGGCTGCCTGGCAAAGACGCTTTAGTTGGCGCGGAAACAGATTTTCCGCGCGAATTTTACGGACGATTTATTGACAAAACAATACCAAAAATGTTTAATACAAGCGGATTAGGCGAATCTGGTTTTGCCATCCGCGCATTTAATCCGCCTGAAATCGCGATTTTAAACGTAAGATAGTCATCTTAAAATTAAATAACATCCACCGCGCCAAATTATACCTGGGTAGCTCAGTTGGTTAGAGCGAAGGACTCATAAGCCTTAGGTCGCGGGTTCGATTCCCGCCCCAGGTACAATAATCAAACTTTTTGGATTTTCGGCAAAAATTTGGTTGGCGGAGTATAACGCCGCCCAGTGTTTTTTCGGCGAAGTATCGCCGTTTTTTAATTCCCCCCACACCACTTTTCCGCCCGTGAGGCGGAGGTTCGCCTCCCGCGCGATTTAAATTTTGTCTCGTTAATTGCTTTGCCTAACAAAAAGAATTTTTGTTTTGTTGTTTTTTGGATTTGTGGTATAATTTATTTGAGCTCAACCAAACACAAAGGACTTTTTTAATTGCCGTCTTGGACAACCTGCAAACAACTTTTAAGTTCTTTGTGGTTGAGCTCACCAGGACGGCTATTTAAGTTTTAATAAAAAATATATGGATCAAAAATTCTTTTCGTATGTACGCAAGTCAACTGATGTGGAAGATAAACAAGTTCTAAGTATTGAAGCTCAAATCACAGAATTGCGTGCCTTTGCCAGAAATGAGGGGCTAAATATTGTTGAGGAGTTAATAGAAAAACAGTCAGCTAAAATACCAGGCAGACCAATTTTTAATAGCATGTTGGAAAGAATAGAAAAAGGCGAAGCAAATGGGATTATTAGCTGGCACCCCGATAGACTGGCGCGTAATTCTGTGATTTAAGCTTCAAATTCCAACTTCTGGCCAACCCCCACCGCGGAGCGCAGGCCGTTGCCGGAATCCCGAAAGCCGGGATCACTCCTGCTCAAGAGGGCCTGGCGATTGTCGCGATACCAGCGGCCGTAACCCAAGCCGCGGGAAACTGCCTTAAAAGAGCCAGCCAAATAACAAGCGCTGCCCTTACCACCATAATCATCAATCACTTGATTGTTTTTTTCTAAGTGGGTAATAAACTGAATAAGCCAGTCCTC
>Ga0265296_1001193_pt1 | contig 31227 bp, 24 predicted proteins | sample MunlanPumphouse1_FD_189073 | JGI IMG/M metagenome (GOLD analysis project Ga0265296, IMG submission 189073) | Groundwater microbial communities from a municipal landfill in Southern Ontario, Canada - Pumphouse #1 | ecosystem: Environmental > Aquatic > Deep subsurface > Groundwater | place... | reverse complement strand
TGGGAGACCTTCTTTGCAATCTATCGGATAAATTATTCCAGCTGCAATACCAGATGTTGCAGGCGGTGCTGGCGGATCTTGAGTTGACGGAGCTGGAATAGTTGGACTATTTGTTCCCAGAGCTGCTGCTATAGGTGTTTGACCTGTTGGCACAAAATATAGTTTATCTGATCCTTCTGACGTTTCAAACCTAAACTCATATGTCGTTGTACCCTTTTTAATCTCAATTTTCTTATTATTTAATTTTCCACTATTAAAGTCAGCACAAAAATCCTTGGCTGACATTATTTTACTATCAACTTTTATTTCTGTTCCAGCAAGATCACTCTCAACTAAATTTGAATTATTAACCGCTGTTTTCACAATTGGTGTGGTTGTAAATACAGAGTCTAATGTTACTCCTACCATTTTTATTTTACTTCCTTTTTCTTTTTTAATTTTGGGACATAAAAATCGTCAACTTTTCCCGATGTTATATCCTTTATCAGATTAATAACTGCCTTCTTATCCTCTTCACTGTCTTTTTTAATAACAAAAGTTCCAAGATTTCTTTTAAACATCTGTTCCCTCATATATAGTATATCGCAACAACTCGCCAAAAACTTGCATGAGATTTAGGCACCAGCTGTTCCACCCATTTGACCCGGAGTAGTCTTTATTGCGTTAATCCCGCCATCTTTCCCACCAGATTTTTTGTCAAATAAGCTCGCAACTTGGCTATAGAGACTCATTCCAACCTTTGCATAACCAACCATTTCCATGAATTTTGCCACATCAGGACTCGTTCTTGCTTTCGCAACTTCACCTTGAATACCTTTTACTTCTTTAGCAAGAGCCTCTTTACCGCCTTTTGCGGTTCGATCACTTGTAATTTCTTTTTTATAAGTTGTAGTTCCATCTTTATTTTGCACAGTCACTTCAACCTTATCGCCTTTATTTAATTTATTCGGGGAAGTTGCTTTTTCGCTTGTAACTTCGTTACCATCTGCTGCTCCTTTTGTAACTTCACGGAATTCACCTTTATCATTAACTGAATATGTATTATGTGGATCATTTCCGGTTGTTGTATTTCCTTCAACTGCGCTAGATCCATTTGCAGCTGTTCCTTTTTCTGTTCCTGCTCCTGCTGCTGGTGCTGGATCTCCCGAAGGTGTTGGTGGTGGTGGAGGAGGAGCAGGTGGTGGTGGTGGTGGAGGAGGAGGTGGTGTGGCCGTTATATTAACTTTATCAACCGGGGGTGTACTAGTCATTGGAGTCCCAGATACAGAAGAAAGACCTTCTGATCCTGAAAAAACTCCGGCAGCACCTGCTGCTAATGACGTGAGTTTCACAAGGGTTCCAATATCAATTTTAAAAGCCATCTTTTTACCCCTTCCTCCCTTATCTCGGGAGATTTTTATATTTATGCTGTCGTATCAATGTTTCCATTGTTTGCGATCTTATGACTTGCTATATCGGGCAGTTCTTTTATAACTTGCCCTAAATCTTTATTAACAACATTTGGATTGCTGTCTGCATTTGCAACCTTCTGCTGTGGTTTTTGAGTATCTGTTTTTTGAATATTCTGTTGATTATTACCTAAAAGATTTGCAATCCGTGGATCATCTTCTTTCATTCCCAGAGCTCCACTCAAAGCTCCTTTTAATGAATTAATAATTGATCCGCCACTCCCAGCTCCAGAAAAATCAACCATTTTTATTTCGCCTCTTTCTTAAATTACAATTAACCTTTATTTTTAGGAGCTTTTGATGATACCGAAGCTATATTCGTGTAATTAATCCCGGTATAGGCAGCCGCTTTTTTTGGCCCGTCATCATTTTGCGGCTTATGTTTTGCCAACAACGCCATTCCTAAATTCATACCTTCATTTTTAGATGGCGCTTGACTGTTTCCGCTTACAGGTGTTGTTGCCATATTTTTTTACCTCCGCGTTCATAATATATATCGTTGCAACTGATAAAAAACTTGCATGGGCTATTGTAAAACCCTCACCCGAATCTATGCTAAGAGTGCCAATTAAACATTTTGTAAAATACTTGGGTGAGGGTTTTGAGACAGGGTAAGCATTTCTACTTTTTCTTCTTAATTAGACCAAGTCTTACTAGCAGCGCCATGAGGTCAAACATAAACTCTTTGTGTTTTTTTTCTTTTTGGGGATCAGTATCGTCTTTTTCTTTGTGAGAATCAACCTCTTTCATATCGCCCGCGTTCGCGCCCGCAACTTTGTAAGCGGTTTTCTTTTTTATCTCTCTAACCAAATCTTCGGACGCTCCGCCGATCGCGGCTGATGTTTTGTTTGTCTGGTCCGCCTCTTTTATGTTAGTCGTTGCCGCGGCCTGCGCCGGTTTTGCTCCTTGAGTAAATTCTTCATGGCTTACTTTTTCTATGAGCTTCATCATCTTGTTTTCTTCCATACCGCTTTTTGCTGTTTGACGTTCGGGTGTTATCGCCTGATAGCTCAAATCATCAAATCTCTTTTGAGCCTGATTTTTATCGCCTGACACGTCCTGATTGACGAAATTTTCCGGGATCTGGTTTTGGTTCGCGGCAGCGCTATTGATGCCTAAATTTTCCATCTCAATAACCCCCATAATTAATTCGTGTCAAATGACAAAAAACTTGTATTAAATCAAACGATCTGGTCAGGTAAAACCAACGTACCCGCCTTTAACATTGAACCAAACCTGACTCTTGACCTGTTCGCGACAACACAATCGTTCGCGATCGCGCTGCCTCTTTCGACATAGCACCAATTGCCAATAATACTGTCGGATATTGAAACATTTGAGTCAATTATAGTCTCTGCCCAGATAATACTTTTTGATATTCTCGTTCCTTCGCGGATAACGCATCTGTCGCCGATAATCGAGCCGTCTTCTATCACCGCGGTTTTCGCGATCTTAGCGCTGCGGCTTATAATATTCGCGCTGCGGCCAAAATCCATGTTTGCCTGTTTGTATTGCGGAATTGTCCCGATATCACACCAGTAAGAGCTGGTTTCATATCCAAAAAACGCGATTCCCTTTTCCACAAGAATTGGAAAAAGTTGTTTTCCAAAATCATAAAATGTACTTGGAGGAATCATATCAAGAATCTCCGGTTCAAAAACATAAATCCCGGTATTAACAAGCTTACTAAGCTCTTTGCCGGACTCCGGCTTTTCCTGAAAAGCCATAATCTTTTTGTCTTTATCCAAAATGACAACCCCAAAGTGCGAGACATCATCCATTGGTTTTAGGACAATTGTAGCTTTTGATTTTTTGCTTTTATGAAACGCGATAACCTGCGCGATATTAATATCAGTCAGTGAGTCGGCGCTCATCACCACGAATGTTTCCTTAATATCGTTTATTACCCTTCCCATAATATAGACGCCGCCGGCCGTTCCCGTTAGAACAGGTTCAAACGAGTACGAGATATTTGATTTGAACCGGGAGCCGCCGGAAAAATAGTTTTCAATTTGTTCAGGAAAATAGTGGAGATTTGCAGATATTTCAGAAAGACCATATTTGACAAGCAATTCAATATTAAACTGCATTACAGGTTTGCCGATTATCGTCATCATCGGCTTTGGGACGGCAAGCGTCAGCGGTTCAAGTCTGGTGCCGACCCCTGCAGCCAAAATTAATGCTTTCATGAAGCATGCTCACCATGAGACAGCGTGTCGTACTGGACCATTTTTTCTACGATTTTTATTTTTTCTACACGGCGCAGATGGCGTCCTTCTTCGAACTTTGTCTTAAGCCATGTATCAACAATGCGGTTTACGGATTTTTTCTTCAAAATTCTTGAACCGAGGCACAAAACATTCGCGTCATTGTGGGTTCTTGTAAGTTTTGCGGAATTTGCGTCAAAAACATTTACGGCGCGGATGCCTCTTACCTTGTTCGCGACAATGCACATACCAGCGCCCGTACCGCAGATGAGAATTCCCATATCAAACCTTTTATAGGCAACCTCTTTTGCGACCTGGTATGCCACATCGGGATAATCTATGGGTTCTGACGTATTGATGCCAAAATCTTCGATCTGGAATTTCTTTTTCTCGAGGAATTTAATTATATGAAGCTTTAGATCAACACCAGCGTGGTCGCAACCGACGGCAATTTTCATTATGATTCCCCCTATATGGTCATTATACCATAAGTTGGATCATTTCCTTAACGGCGGTATCTAATCCGACAAAAACAGCCCTTGCAATGATCGAAAAACCGATATTCAGCTCTTCAATATCGGAAATTCCGGTAATTTCCCTCACATTATTATAACCAAGGCCATGGCCGGCATTTATCCGCAGGCCTGATTCTTTTGCAATTTTTATCGAATTTATGATCGGTTTGATTTTGCCGTTCCTTGAATAATCTCCCGTATGAAGCTCGATAAATTCTGCGCCTGTTTTCGCGCTTGCCGCAATCTGTTTTTCGACAGGATCGACAAATAAGCTAACCAGAATACCTTTTTTTTGAAGTTTTTCTGTGGTTTTCGCGATTATATCAAAATGTTTTACGACATCAAGACCGCCTTCGGTCGTAATCTCCTGCCTTTTTTCTGGCACAAGGGTAACCATCTCGGGTTTTACTTTTAGGGCAATTTTTACGATTTCGGGGGATGTTGCCATTTCAAAATCGACGCGGGAAACAGCTTTTCTTATCATATAAACATCTTCGTCGTTTATATGTCGCCTGTCTTCGCGAAGGTGAAAAACAACTCCGTCTGCTCCCGCATTCATTACAATCTTTGCGGCATCAACGGGGCTTGGAAATCCTTCTTTTCGCGCCTCACGAAGCGTGGCAATGTGGTCAATATTTACGCCGAGTTTCATTATGAGATTATTATAACATGTTTACCTTATCGCGTAGAATCGCCTCTTAGGCGATAAAAAAATAAAACCCCATAATGAATTATGGGGAATATGTACGATTATTTAACATTCCACACCTGCCTTGCCGGCAGGCAGGCATTTTAATGTGTGGTTTTATTGCTTGAAAGGGAGCCTGCTACTTGGCATGAAAATTGCTATTATTAGTTGGTACCCCACAATGAATTGTGGGGAATGTCTAAAAGGAGTTGGGTAAAAATGAAATATTATCATGTTTGGTTCCAAACTAAAATGAAAAAATTCATGTTAATTGATGTAATTGATATCGAAATACATAGGATTTTTAAAATCATAGCAAATGAAAAGAACTTTTTGTTACTTGCATCCGGATCACTACCTGATCATGCTCATTTACTCATAGGCCTCAATGAAAACAAGTCTCTATCTCAAGCTGTTAAGATGACTAAGGGGATATCTGCTAGAAAAATTTTTCAGGAATTCCCAAGATTAAAAGAACAGTTTAAAACAAACAATCTTTGGGCCAAGAGATATAATTACAAAGAAATTCCAAAAGATAACCTGCAAACAATAATTCAATATATTAACAATCAGAAAAAAGGCTTACATCTAATATGACATTCCACACCTGCCTTGCCGGCAGGCAGGCATTTTAATGTGTGGTTTTCTTATATACCGAATTCTTTTCTCGCCTCACGGAGCGTGGCAATATGGTCAATGTTTACGCCGAGTTTCATTATGAAGTTATTATAACATGCTTACCAATGTCATTCCCGCCCCGCATCAAGTGCGGGGTAAACTCCAGTGGGAATCTATTATCAATGCTTTGTTTGTTTACCCGACTTTGAACCCGCCTGCCGGACGGGCAGGCAAGTCGGTTCCGTTTAATAGGAGCCGAACCGTTTAGGTTCGGGTATGCGATAATTTCGAGTACATAACAAAAACCCCACAATGAATTGTGGGGAATAAGTGCGATTATTTTAACATTCCGCATATTTTAATGTGCGGTTTTCAAACAAAAATGAGTTTCATGATGGGATTATTATAACATGCTTACCTTATCGCGTAGAATCGCCTCTTAGGCGATAAAAAAATAAAACCCCACAATGAATTGTGGGGAATAAGTGCGATTATTTTAACATTCCGCATATTTTAATGTGCGGTTTTCAAACAAAAATGAGTTTCATTATGAGATTATTATAACATGTTTACCTTATCGCGTAGAATCGCCTCTTAGGCGATAAAAAAATAAAACCCCATAATAAATTATGGGGAATAAGTGCGATTATTTTAACATTCCGCATATTTTAATGTGCGGTTTTCAAACAAAAATGAGTTTCATGATGGGATTATGGTTTAAACCCATTCCAATAACTGCCGTCTCTCCAATCCTTTCCTTCTTTTGCAAGGGTTAACGCATACTTGATAGCTTTTCTGGTGCCTTCACCTAATATACCCCATATGTCATCTTGCTTTCCCAGATTAGCCTTAACTTGTATCTTTATCATTGCGTTACCCAGCAATTTATCAGCATCCAATTTTTCTTTTGGAAGTTTTGTCGAATCCAAAACGCCAAGAGCATAAAATGCTTTGGCTAAAATGTCACGGGCATCGTCACTCCAGCCTTCAACCGGATGAATTCCCGAAGTAGCCCAAAACAAATTTTCAACCCTTGAAAATATCTCTTTTGATTTTTTTACACTGCTTGCGGGCCCCACCATATTTGCAACAGCTGACTGCCAGTATGAAACAAGTTCATCTCTTTTTAATCCTTTTTTAACACCTTCTTGAAATTTGTAATATGCTTTATTTAATACTTTGACAGTATCAGGACCAACCATAAGATCACCATCGGCTTTCGCGCCGCCCAGATTCTGGATAATGCGCAGAGAACTACCCATTTGGCTTAGAATAGAATTTACATCATCGGGATTTGATAGATCATCCAATTTATAACCCAGCTCTTTTAAAATCCAATGTACTTCTTTTAATGCTTGGACAGCCGGCGCCTGTTTGCCAGCAAAAATATCTGTAGAGATATAGTTATTGCTGCAAATTGGTATAATATTTTTACCTGATAATAATTCTCGAAGCAGGGGACTCCCAACCACAATTGGAACACTTGTCGCTTTCTCCTTGACCACCTTTTTAACAGGCTTAGGAGTTGCCTGTGCCAGTAAATTTTTTTCTATTTTTGTCATTTTTCCACCTCATATATTTATCGTTAAAAATAAAACAAAATTTCACTCGGGCTTGAAGAGATTTTTTTCAACCAGATAGTTATAGCGATCCATTCTTTTCTTGGGACCGTTTATAACATCAATTCTTACTTTTGCCAGACCATTGATCCCAAGAGCTTCGGCGGCTGTTTTTGTTAAGTCAATTATCCTGCCGGCAATGTAAGGACCTCGGTCGTTAACGCGCACAAGAATATGTTTTTTGTTATTCATATTGGTTACAAGGACCTCGGATCCAAAAGGCAGACTCTTATGCGCGGCTGTGTAGCCGTACATGTCGTATCGTTCCCTGTTTGATGTGGTCCGGCCGTGGAATCCCGGGCCGTACCATGACGCTATTCCGGATTGGGAAAACATGGATTTTGCGGTTGTATATGTATATGCCCTTGCTCCAAGGGCCTCCCTGATTGAGGTAATCCATTTCATGACAAGTTTGTATTCTCCGGTATTGTTTAGCTTGGCATCGGCCGAATTAACGGAAAAAATCTTTTTGCCTTTCAGCCGGCCGATATACAAATCTTTTGAGTTATCATCTTTTGTAATCCCGGGAGTAAAGTTGCCGGGATCGATCTGTTCAATAATCGCCTTTTGAACATAATAAGACATGGAAGCGGCTCTTTTAAAGGCAAGCCTTACATCTCCGCTTCCGGCAAGTCTTGCAATAAGTTTGTTATTCATATAGAGCTCGCAGATATCATTTGAGACCTTAATCTCAACGCGGTCCTCTCTTAATTTCCATTTGTAAATTAGAAAATCAAGATACTGTTCCTGAAGGGCAGTACCTTCAAAAGCCTGCCTTACCTGGTTCGCGAAATCAAAACCGAGAATGACTTCGGGAACACCGCTGCCGACAGCATCCTCTTTGTCAAGGGTAAAAACTATTTCGTCCCCCACTCTGCCGACAACCCTGTTCTCAATAATATCAGGTAATATTTCCGATAATTTTGAGCCGTCTCTTATCATTTGCCCGAGTCTTCCGGAAGTAAACTGTGCCCTCGACAGGGCGTTGTTATCGGGATTTTCTGTTGTGCTGTAGAACTTGAGAACTGCTCTTTCGCCGATATGAACTTCGGCTTCTTCCGTAATGCCGGCATTGGTAGATAAAACAAAAACTTTATATTTTTTTGTCATTTCACCGCGGTCTACGGCCAGCGCCAACACGCTAAACATAAAAACTATTAAGATTGCGAGGACGGAGATTTTTTTCATTAAATATCCTCCAAAAGGCAAACCGCGTAACACTCGATCAAATCCGTATTTAATCCTTCCGATGTTTTTGCTTTTACGGAAACATCCGACGAATCTATTTCCAAAACCCGGGCAATATTCTTTTCCATCAAACCAATAAATGGCTGAAGTTTTGGTTTATCAAGGATCACCGTAGCGTCAACATTACTTATATGAAAGCCTGATTTTATCATTTTAACCGTTTCAGCCAAAAGCTTCAAGCTATCGATTCCCTTATATTTTGGATCGCTGTCAGGAAAGAGCCTTCCTATATCGCCTTTTTTTGCCGCGCCGAGCAGGGCATCGATAACCGCGTGTACCAGAGCATCACCGTCAGAATGAGCTTTTGGCCCAATATCAGAAGGAATCGGTACCCCTCCAAGAATCAGAGGTTTTTTAGAAATTAATTTATGTGAATCAAAACCAAACCCGATTTTCATATTTTTAACTTTTTAATGAACCTTTTGCCCACTTTTAGTATTTTTCCATCAGGCATAAACTTTTGATTTGCATCTTCGACTTTGACACCGTCTATCGACACCCCTCCCTGTCCGATCAATCTTTTCGCGTTCGCGTTTGATGACGCAAGGTTTGCTTCAACCAGAGCGGAAACAACTGTGATATCGCCTTTCTCGTCCAGCGCTGACGCAGGAATCGTCGCCTCGATTATATCATCGGGCAATTCTTTCCTTGAATGTACTTTTTCAAATTCACTCTGGGCAAATTCAGCTTTGTCGAGATCATGAAACATGGTTACAAGGATTCGGCCCAATTTTTTCTTGGCTTCCATGGGGTGCATCTTTTTTATTGATCGAATATCTTCGTCGGTTAAAAGCTCAAAATACTTAATCATCAACACGTCCGATATTGACATGACTTTTCCAAATATCTCTTTTGGCGGCTCGGTAACACCAATATAATTGCCCAGACTCTTGCTCATTTTGTTAACGCCGTCAAGGCCTTCGAGAAGCGGCATCGTAATTATAGTTTGCGGTAATTGGCCGTATTCTTTCTGTATCTCGCGGCCAAGAAGAAGATTAAACTTTTGGTCGGTCCCGCCAATCTCGATATCCGCTTTTAAGTGGACCGAATCATATGCCTGAAGAAAAGGATACAAAAATTCGTGCACGGATATCGGCTCTTCCGCATTAAACCGTTTGCAAAAATCATCCCGTTCAAGCATTCGGGCCACCGTATATTTGCTTGCAAGCTTAATCGCATCCTCAAGACTCATTTTCGAAAGCCAATGGCTATTAAAAACTACTTCGGTTTTTTCCGGATCTAGTATCTTAAATATCTGATTTTTGTATGTTTTTGCGTTAGCTTCGACCTCAAGATCGGTCAGCGCCCTTCTTGTCTTTGACCTGCCGGCGGGATCTCCGATCATCCCTGTAAAATCTCCGATTAGAAATATGATTTTGTGCCCCATATCCTGGAATTGTTTTAATTTGCGTATTGAGACCAGATGTCCCAGATGAATATCCGGAGCGGATGGATCAGCGCCCCATTTAACCCGCAGAGGAGTTTTTGATTTTAGTTTTAGAACAAGGTCATCCTGCTTTATTATCTCAACGGCACCTTTTTTTATGATTTCTAATTGTTTATCCATATTTTTTAACAACAACCGATGTCTGTCAGCGCGTTTTTTATGACTTCACTTGAGATATTATTCCTGATTTCGACTTTACCTATCGATACCGGCAGGACAAACTGTACTTTGCCATCCCGGACCTTTTTGTCGACATCGAGTTTTGAAATAATATCCTGCGCGGAAATGTTGACCGATGTCGGAAGGCCTATCTTATCAAGCAGACACTTAATCCTGTCCCCCTCCGCGGCATCCAGCATTCCAGCACGAATGGCGATTCTTACGGCTGAACACATTCCGATTGAAACAGCTTCACCATGGTTAAATCTTTTGTATTTTGTCAAAAGCTCGATTGCGTGACCGATTGTATGGCCAAAATTGAGGATCATTCTTAAGTTATTTTCTTTTTCGTCGGCAGAGACAATCTTTGCTTTTATTGTTGCCGATTCGGTGACGATTCTCTGCCAGATTTTTATGGCGCCTTTGAAAATCTCTTTATCTGAAAAAGCTTTTGTGTTGAGGTGGTGGACATTTGCCTCGACAAATTTGAAAAGATCATAATCCTTTATAATTCCGTATTTTACAACCTCAGCAAGCCCTGTTTTTAGCTCGCGCTCCGGTAATGTCTTTATAAGCGCTACATCAGTAAATACAAGCTTTGGCTGCGCGAATACACCGATAAGATTTTTGCCTTTTACATGATTGACGGCTGTTTTTCCGCCAATGCTTGAGTCAACCTGTGCAAGCAAAGTCGTCGGAACATGGATATAATTAACTCCCCGCATATATGTTGACGCTACAAAAGACGCGAGATCTCCGATAACTCCCCCTCCAAAGGCTATAATGCAAGAATCCCTGTGAGCCCCAAGATCGGCAATCTTGCCGTACAACCTGTCCGCGGTATGAAGATTCTTATAATTTTCGCCTCTGGGGACAGTTATAATATCTGCTTTTATTTTTAAGGATTTTTTCCAGTATTTCTTGACGGCAGTATCGGTAATGACAATAAATTTGTCTCCGAGTCTTTGTTTCTCGATAAATTCACCCAGTTGAGACAGGGTATCAACACCGACAACAATTTCGTAGCTGTTTTCCGCGAGATTTACGGCTATTTTGTTCATTTTATTGCCTCAATGATGTTTTCCACCACTTGATCAATTGACATATCGGACGTATCTATCTCTACATCCGATGCATTAGTATACATCATGGATCTGTTATCTAACAACTGCGTGATCTTTAAAATACGCTCTAGTTCGTCCACAATATTTAAAAGAGGCCTGTCTTCTATATTATATATGCGGCTGTTTATTACTTCCGGAGACGCTTTTAACAGTATTACTTTGCCTAAGTTTTTGAGTTTTTCGGTATTTTCATTCATTAATACGATTCCGCCGCCTGTTGAAACAACCGTATTGCTTTGACCAGAAAGAGTGTCAAGAACGCCGCTTTCGACGTCTCTGAAATATTTTTCGCCATGTTCGGCAAATATTGAGGGAATAGATTTTTTCTCTTTTTTTACAATCATGTCGTCTGTATTTATAAACTTCATACCAAGCTTTTGGGCTAGCCTAATTCCCACGGCATCCTTGCCCGTGCACATAAAACCTATCAAAATTATATTCATACCTGACCATTTTACAGTTTTTCCCTGTGTTTTGCAAAATATAAAAATGCTATACTAGCGGTAAATATGGCAATAAAAATCGGTTCTCCTAAAGGTTTATATTACTATTCGTATTTCACTTTCATAAAAACTTTTTTCAAAGAGCTTGGCATCGAAATCATCTTTTCTCCTGACACGGATAAAGCCATTTTCGAAGAAGGCCTAATGTGTTCGGAGTCCGAACTGTGCCTGCCGGTTAAAACCTACATCGGCCATGTATCGACCTTGAGCAGATTGGTCGACATGCAATTTGTTTTTTCGTATGCAAGCATCGAAAGAAAAAAATGGACATGCCCAAAGATAATGATGGCTAACCAAATGGCTGTTATAGATAATCCGAAATTGAAGCTCTTAGAGCTCCCAATACTGATACGGAACTCAACAACACCGGTTTTTGCTTTTAGGAACATATTCCGTAAATTTATCGGCAGCATCATTAATATCGAAACAAAAATGATTGATTTGGCATTTGCCAAAGCCTTAAAGAATCAAATGCAGTTCCAAAAAAACTTGATTATCCCAAAAATATCTGAAAAATCTCGGATAAACATTGCGGTTATAGGCCATCCATATGTCCTCTGGGATAATTATCTGAACATGAATATTTTTAATAAGTTGGCCGCTCTCGGAATATCTTATGCAACAACAGATAATATTGCATTTGCCGCGAAGCGATCGCAGGTAAAAAAGCTTAATCTTCCGAGGGAGATGAGTTGGACTCCGTGCGAAGAAATTATGGGGTCGGCTCTCCACTTCGCATCTCAACCTGACATTGACGGTATTATTTTTCTTTCTATGTTCGGATGTGGTTTTGACCCAATATCCGAAGAGTTAATATCGGATTATATAAAAAGATCATTCAAAAAACCGTTTATCAAAATATTGATTGATGAGCACACCTCGCAGGTGAATTTTGATACAAAACTCTCGGCATTTACCGATACCATAATGTGGACCAAAAATACATGAAAGATCATATCTTTACATTTTTAAATATCGGATTAATGCGAATTACGGCAAAATATCTGCTTGAATCTCTCGGAGCAAAAGTTATCCCTCCTCCCGCAGTGTCACAAAAAACAATCGAGATCGGCTTATCGCTGTGCGATGAACAGTACTGTATGCCGTTCAAGGTTAATGTCGGCGATATTGTCAGGGCGGTTGAAGCCGGCGCAAATACAGTACTTGCAGCCCAGTCAGAAGGATTGTGCAGATTTGGAGGATTGTGGGTTCCCCAAAAAAAGATAGTCGAAAGATACTTTGGAAAAGAAATTGATTTTATTCCCATAAATCAGTTTGATTCTATGTCATCGATTAATAAGCTTATCGATACCATTAAAATCACAATTTCGAAGGAAGAACTGATTGACGTTATTGAAAGAACAATATATAAGATTGACTTATGCAATGAAGCAACAGGGCTTTCAAATTATATCCGTCCCCGCGCTGTAAACAAAAGAAAATTAAGCGACATATTCTGGACAGCCATTGATAAAATTGACACGGCCAAAACATGGAAAGATATTAAAGATACAAAGGACAAAATCCATAAATTATTTTCGGACATTCCCGTTAACGATAAAATAAAACCTGTAAAAATAATGCTGACGGGTTCGATCTTCGATGTTGCCGTCCCGTCATCAAAATTTCAGCTTGTTGAAATCCTGGGAAATATGGGAGCAGAGGTAATCCCAACATTAGAGTTTCACGACATCATTGTTCTTAAAAATATCGCGCATGACGAAAAATCAAAAATCCGCGCATCCGAATATGCCCGTAGGAACAAAGAATTATCCCAAGCTGCAAAAAAATATATCGGGGTAATGGCATCATATTATGGGTTTGGCGGGTTCGCGATGCAGACTGTCGGCAATGCCGCGCTTGCAAAAGAAAAAGGGTTTGACGGGATCGTCCATATTTATCCTTTCGGATGCATGCCCGAAATTGTCGCACGATCAATGCTGAAAAAAATAAGCAAAGATACGGATATTCCGATACTTTCCCTTTCAATCGATGAACACACGGCCGCAGCCGGATTTTTAACAAGGATTGAAGCATTCATGGATATTGTCAGGAGGTAATATTATGGAAGGATTTTTAGGTGTTGATGTCGGCGCCGTAAGCACAAATGTCGTATTAATTGATGAGAAGGATAACATTGCAAAAAAGGTTTATCTTCGCACATGCGGAGATCCAATCAAAGCCCTAAAAAATGCGCTTCGGGTTGTCAGAGATGAACTGGATAAAAATATAAAAATACTCGGTGCCGGAGCAACCGGAAGCGGAAGATATCTGGCCGGCGCCCTCATTGGAGCCGATATTATTAAAAACGAAATTACAGCACATGCTTTTGCGTCTATCTGGCTTGAGCCGGATGTAAAAACCATATTTGAAATCGGAGGGCAGGATTCAAAAATAATTATAATAAGAAACGGGGTTGCAGTTGATTTTGCGATGAATACTGTTTGCGCCGCAGGGACAGGAGCTTTTTTGGACCAGCAGAGCGCGCGCCTCGGCATACCGGTTGAAAATCTGGGATCATACGCGCTCAAGTCAAAGCAGCCGGTGCGGATCGCGGGCAGATGTACGGTATTTGCGGAATCAGATATGATACATAAGCAGCAGCTTGGATACTTAAAAGAAGACATTATTGCGGGGTTATGCGAATCAATGGTGAGAAATTACTTGTCTAATGTCGGAAAAGGAAAAGAAATTTTACCGCCAATAATGTTCCAGGGAGGTGTCGCCGCAAATCCCGGAATAAAAGCGGCGTTCGAAAAAATATTGGGACAAAATATTTTTGTCCCTGAACATTTTGATGTTATGGGCGCGATCGGCGCGGCATTGGCGTCAAAAAATAATCTTAAACAGGAAAAAGACTCAAACTTTAAAGGGTTCGAAATAATTGACCGTCATTTTTCTACTGACAGTTTTAACTGCATGGAATGCCCGAATGAATGCGAAGTACTAAAATTGCTTGAAGAAAATCAAACCGTTTCGTTCTGGGGAGACATCTGCGGAAAATTTGGAGAAACATGCCCCCGACAGGAATCGAACCTGCGGCCAACGGTTTAGGAAACCGGCGCTCTATCCTACTGAGCTACGGGGGCAATCCTTACATCTTTTATAAAATTCGCGACGGCGGCTCGGATTACCGGCGCGAGATCGGCATATTTTTTGACAAATTTCGGCACGTGTCCTTCGTACAATCCAAGCATATCATTTGTCACGACAACCTGGCCATTACAAAATCTGCCGGCGCCAATTCCTATAGTCGGAATTTTGACCGCGGCAGTAATCTCTTTTGCCGTTTCTTCCGTCGTTAATTCAATTACAATCGCAAAAACCCCGGCATCCTCGAGCATTTTTGCTTCTTTAATCATTTTTAATTTTTCATTTTGACTTTTGCCTTGAATCTTGTAGCCGCCAATTTCTTTAATATATTGGGGCGTAAAGCCGATATGCCCCATTACGGGAATTTTCATTTTCACCAGTTTTTTTATAATATTTAAATATCTTACGCCCTCAATCTTTAAACCCTGCGCTCCGCCTTCTTTCATGATTTTTTTAGCGTTCGAGATCGGATTTGAGAATGCTTTTTTGGGCATATCGGAAATAAGCAGCGCTTTTTTTATACCGCGTCTTACGGCCTTTGTGTGATGGATCATATCCTCAACTGTAACAGGAAGCGTGTTTTCATATCCGAGGACAACATTACCGAGCGAATCACCGACAAGAATAATATCGACACCCGATTCGTCCAGTATTTTGGCCATGCCAAAATCATAGGCCGTGAGCATTACGATATTATTTTTTTTTACCATAGACTTCGAATAGCTTTTCTTCGAGCAGGTCGCGGCTCAAAAACCTGGTAAGGTATCCGTCAGACGCGATAGATATGACGCCTGTCTCTTCCGACACGATAATTACAAACGCGTCGGAATGCTCCGTTATGCCGACTGCGGCGCGATGCCTTGTTCCCAGCCTTTTATCAATTGATTCGCTAGTAGATAACGGCAGCAGGCATCCCGCGGCAACTATTCTTTCATCCTGAACAATAACAGCTCCGTCATGGAGCATTGTTTTTGGATTAAATATTGAGACAAGTAGTTCCGTCGACACAAGACCGTCAATTTTTACGCCTGATTCAAGAAACTCGTTAAGGCCGGTATTTCGCTCGAGAATTATTAGGGCGCCGATTTTTGACGTCGAAAGTATCATAACGGTATCAATTAATTCTTTTACGACTTTTGATCCTTTGTCGCCTCCGCCTTCCTTCATCCGGAACATAAATCTTCCGCGACCTAAACGTTCGAGTCCGCGCCGTAGTTCCGGCTGGAAAACGATAATAATAACAATTAATATGACGGTTACAAAACGCTCCAGGAGCCATTTAAGGGTATTGAGTTCCAACTGCTGGCTGACAAGATAAAGTATAAAAATTATAAACATTCCCCGCAGAAGCTGCATTCCGCCTGTGCCTTTTAGCCAAAGAAGAATTTGATAAAGAAACGCGGCAACAATCAAGATGTCGAGTATATCAAGCCACCGGATAGAAAACGCTGGCAAAAAATGCATTAAAGGTCATTCCTTACTAAATCTTTATACGATTCGCGCCTTACAATAAGTCTTGCACGGCCTTTGTTTACTATAACCATTGCCGGACGCGGGACACGATTGTAATTGCTTGCCATCGAGTAGTTGTACGCGCCGGTTGAGAACACGGCAAGTATATCTCCTGCCTGCGCGCTCTGAAGAGTTATATCGCGGATCAAAACATCACCTGATTCGCAAAACCTGCCACCAACCGTTACGACATCATTTTTTGGCTCTGCTGCCTTATTTGCTACTACCGCGGTATATTTTGCGCTATAGAGTATAGGCCGCGGATTATCACTCATGCCGCCGTCGACAAGGACATATTTTCGGATATCTTCTATGTCTTTTACCGATCCTACGGAATAAAGAGTTACGCCCGCCGATCCGACAATTGACCTGCCCGGCTCGATAATAACTTTTGGAAAAGATAATCCTAGTTTTTTTGCGCTTTCGATAATTGCCGATGAAATTAATTTTCCAAACGTTTCAATGCTTGCCGGATTATCATCATTCTGGTATTGAATGCCAATGCCTCCGCCAATATTAATCTCTTGGCATATCAAACCATGCCGGTCCAATATCTCTGCGGACATCTCCATCAAAAAACGGGCCTCTTCCTTAAACGGGCCCACATCAAATATCTGCGAGCCAATGTGGCTGTGAATGCCGACAAATTCGACATATTTGCTCTCTTTGACATATCCAAGCATATCGATTACAACCTGACGGCTTAAACCAAATTTTGAATCAACTTTTGCGGTTTTTATATAATCATGGGTATGGGCTTCGATCCCCGGATTGACCCTTATCAGGATATGTACTTTTGTCTTAAACTTTTTTGACAGGCTTTCGATTGTTTCGAGTTCCGAATAATTGTCCACAACAATCCTGCCGATTTTTGATTTTATCGCGTATTCAAGCTCTTTTTCGGTTTTATTACTCCCATGGAAATAAATATTTTTTGGGCTGCATCCGGCCTTTAGCGCGGTAAAGATCTCCCCTCCGGATGAAACATCTACTCCCAGATTTTCGCTGTTTATAAGTCGCAGGACCGAAACAACGGATAAGGCTTTGCTCGCAAATATAATTTTGTTTTCCAGCCCGTTCTGGTCAAATGCTTTTGTATAAGCCTTGCAATTTGCGCGGATTGTTTCCTCATCAAGAATATAAAGAGGTGTCCCGAATTTTTTCGCGAGATCAACGGTATCGCATCCTCCAACCTCGAGATGGCCTTGGCTATTTATTTTTGTTGTTATGGGTTCGATCATTTTTCGGACTCCGACATAAGTTTGTATTCGATGCTGTCGACAAGCGCAAGCCAGCTTGCCTCGATAATATTTGTCGACACTCCTACTGTTCCCCATGATTTTTCCTCATCGCTGGATTCGATTATTACTCTTACCTTCGCGGCGGTACCGTCGGCGCTGTCCAGCACTCTTACCTTATAATCTGTCAATTTAATATTTTTTATTGCTGGATAAATATCATTCAAAGCTTTGCGCAACGCGCTGTCCAAGGCATTTACGGGACCGTCGCCTTCCGCCGTCTCGTGAATAACTTTTTCTCCGACTTTAATTTTTATTGATGCCTCTATCGTCGTCTTTCCGGATTCCTTTGTATCGCTCATTGTACGAAAACCTTCGAGTTTGAAAAACGGCTTGTACAATCCAAGCGCTTTTCGGACAAACAGCTCAAACGATGCGTCGCCCTCTTCGTATTGGTATCCCTGATGTTCCATATCCTTTAACATTGAGAGGATTTCTTTTGCTTTTTCTTTATCATGCGACAAATCAACACCGAATTCTTTTGCTTTATAAATCAGAGTTGAAACTCCGGACAGCTCGGAAACTGGCAGATGTCTTTCGTTTCCGACCAAAGCCGGTTCTATATGTTCGTATGTCGCAGGATGTTTTAAGATAGCGTTAACATGAATTCCAGCTTTGTGGGAAAATGCCGACCTGCCGACAAATGACTGTCTTCCGGACTGCGGCAAGTTTGCAATCTCGCTTACATGCCTTGACACTTCGGTTAATTTTTTTAAATTTGACGAAGAAATACAATTAATCCCGAGTTTTAATTTGAGGATAGGAATAATCGAACAAAGGTTGGCATTGCCGCATCTTTCTCCATAACCGTTGACTGTTCCCTGAACATGAGTGGCTCCACAATATACTGCCATACAAGATGCCGAGACTGCGCATTCGGAGTCATTGTGCATATGAACTCCAAGCGTAACTTTTACTTTTTTCTTAACTTCTTTAACAATTTTTTGAACTTCAAACGCCAGAGATCCTCCGTTTGTGTCGCACAATGCAACTACATCCGCTCCGCCTTTGACTGCAGCCTTAATGCATGCGATCGCATATGATTTATTATTTTTATATCCGTCAAAAAAATGTTCGGCGTCAAATATTACTTCTCTCTTTTTTGATTTTAAAAATCTTACCGATTGCTCTATGAGTTTTAAATTTTCTTCAAGAGTTATCTTTAAAGCATTTTTAACATGAAAATCCCACGTTTTGCCAAAAATTGCCACAACTTTTGTCTCGGCATCAAGTAAAGCTAAAAGGTTTGTGTCCATCTCAACAGGAATGTTTGGCCTTGCGGTACTGCCAAAAGCAACCAATTTTGCGTTTTTTAGCTTAATTGATTTCATCTTTTGGAAGAATTCGATATCTTTTGGGTTAGAAAGAGGCCATCCCCCTTCGATATAATGTATACCGATATCATCAAGGAGTTTTGCGATCTTGATCTTATCCTCGACAGAAAAAGAAATTCCGTCTGTCTGGGCGCCGTCCCGCAGAGTGGTGTCAAATAATTTTACGTCCATAATAATGGATTATAACATAATTTTTGAGATTCCGTCATTGCGAGGAGTCCCGGTAAACCGGGACGACGAAGCAATCAATTTACTATTTGTTAAAGCCTATATTGATTGCTTCGTCCCGCCAAGGCGGGACTCGCAATGACCCTAAGAGGAAGTAACTTTTTTTAAAAACAGAAACCCCACAATGAATTGTGGGGAATATTCCACACATTTTAATGTGTGGTTTTACAGAAAAGAAAAATAGATTCCCGTTTTCACGGGAATGACAGCTCGCGGGAATGACATTATTAAGAAGTTGTAGCAGCCTTGTACTGTTGATAAACTTGGTCGGATTCGGGAGTTGCGGCCTGGGCTCCTCCTGAATTTATCAGTTCTTCGATCATCGGTATCGCATCGGCATATGATTTTCCCTGTGAATCCTGTTTAAAATGAGAATTATATAATAATGTCGGCGCGTACATTTCGGCAACAAATTCAAAAAAGCCTGTTTTCATTATTTGTCTCTGTTCCTGCGGTGATCTTGCCATCAAGACCTGAACGGCAAAAGAAGCAGCGTAATCGCTTGGCATATATTTTCTGGCAATTGCGACAGCATCCTTCATTGACCTTATTGATCCCCTGCTTGCCCAAATCTCTCTTGCTGCCGGATTTAAACAATTCTTTAGATAATAATTCCAAAGAGCAATCATTTTTGGATAATACTTAGCTTGTTCAGCTCCAAGCCATTTGTTAAATGTCAAAAGATGGGCAAACTCATGGGCAATTGTGTATTGGGGAGGATATAGTGTCCTGTTTGGATGACTGTCAACCATCCCCGGGTCTGCACCCCTAAAAATTCCATGATCGTTGCCGCTAAATTCTTTTAAGCCGTCGGAATTAAGATGGATGCCATCTTCCCCCTGCACAGTTACTCCGAGAGTTCCGGGCTGCATTTGCTCAATGCTCATACCAGTTAAATATGCTTTTTGATCATTAACCGGAAGATTTAGTATTCCCAATACAACTTCGTGATAATGCTGCGGATTCTGGTAATACTCCTGGTCGGATGTAAAGACGCCGCCTCTTTTCATTGTTGTATGAGTATCCAAAAGTTTTTCATCGGTTTCGAATTGAGTCTTTTTCTGTTCCTCTGTTAACTGCGGAGCATCAGCGCTTTGAGGAGCTACCGCGACGTTAATTCTTTTATTATTTATTCTGCTTTTTATATCTTTATCTTCTTGTCCTGTACCGCTTATCGGCCCAACCTGCGGCGCAGGGGCTTTCTTTTTAGCTGCTATTAGCCTGGCCAAAGCATCTTTTTCATCCTGTGTTTTAGCAGATGCCGTTAACAATTGTTCCTGTTCTGCCGTGTGCGTCCCTTTCATAAGACCGTCAATGGCTGCTAAAACCGGATATTTGCTAAAATCAATATTTGCCTTTGGTATAAGGCTCATTAAATATTTTTGTATCATAACGCCGCTTCTCGCGTCATCATCAGAGCCGGTAAACCCGGGTGACGATTTAATTCTATTAAGCTCTTCCTGCGATACGGGAATATTTTTTGAAGCGATAAATTCCTTTACTTTCGCGCTGTCCGTCATTTCTATACCCGCATTCGATAGTGCCTGCGCGAAAACTTTTTGCGCTGCGAGCATCTTTAGCGATAAATATGTTTTTTGGATATCGGTCAATGACGCTGATCCGATATTGGGCAGGTCAACTTTCATCGGGCTGTCAGACGGGATTTCAGCAGCCAAAGTATCGGGATCCAATGCGGAACTATCCTGACCTGGCGCAACAGGCATATCTGACGGAGGATCAGCTGGATGTTCTTGAACCGGCGCTGCTTGCGTAGAAACTTTCGAATATTCTTCTTTTAATTTTTGGGCAGTCTCTTTTGTCAGCTGGCCGTTAACTCTTAAACCGTGAGCCTGCTGAAATGTCCGGATAGACTCCTCTATTCCTTTTAAGTAGTAGCAAGAGCCTTTGGCAGTTGTTGTTTTTACTGGAGCTTTTATTGTACTTCCGGCCTGGCCTGCAAGCTTTTCAAGCATTTTGCCGGCCTCATCTGCCGCCCAGGAATAAGTATTTTTCACCTTTGGAAGGGAGTAGTTTATATTTCTTGATCCGTTTATTATGTTTGATAGTTTTATTTCGCCTGGCATAATCACTCTCTTATATAATTATCGATCACTTTTGCTTTTAATTTCATACGATTTTAAATATTTTGGGTTTTTGAGCCATCATTGAGAGTTTGAGATCGTCAGCATCCTTTTGAGTCGACCCGAATCTGAACGATTCGGCTCCCTTTTCGTTTCCGGATTTTTTCATATTCGGATACAATTTCGAAATATCATATGATCTCGTATTATTATTTATTGGTTCGACACGCATATTTATACTCCCAATGCTTCCATCAAATTCGCTATTGACCAGGTTTATCTATATAGAATTTTTCCGGAAGAGCTTCTCTAACATTAATAACAATTTGTGCAGGATTTCTAAACTCATTCTCAACGCTAATAATCACCTCTCCGCCAGCATAAAGCTGCATATAACCCACATCGGCATGAGTTTCAAAATGTAATGTCTTAAGCCTTCCCTGTCTAATGATGTTTGCTATCTTTGACGCAAATACTTTTGCTTTTGCGGCTTTTCCACCTACGGTAAACTGAACAACAACTTTGTTGTTGACCACAACCGTACCATCACTATAAGATTTGACAATAACTTTTTCTCCGTTATTCTTATATGAATTCGCTACGGTTTCAAACGTCAGAGTCCTATCAGATTTAGAAGAAACCGATGTCCCTGCTGTAACGGCAGCAGATTTTTTACTCATTAGTTGTTTAGCAATATCTTTATTTATACTTACTACTTTTACGCCAAGTAGTTTTTCAAATGCAGTAGACAATACCTGCTCAAATCTTTTATCATTTAACTGCCAAATACCATTTATTTGGGTCTGACTCAAAGCTCCCTTGCGAAATAGCATCGTAACCACCGATTTTGCAAGAACAGGGAACGCCCTAATTGCGCGCAAATTGATTGAACTAAGCTGGCACTCTCCTGCCGCCAACTGGCCTAATCCAATATTTTTGAGAGTTAACATTTTTTGCGCTTTTGCCGCAGTTATTGTAAGGCCTTCCTCTCCTGTCAAATAATTTAACGAATGGCCGACTTCGTAGTTAAACCTATTTGTCTCTAAATTCTTAAATTGTTCATATGTATAACTTTGCTGCAGTCTGCTGTCAAACCTGTAAATCAGCCTTAAGACATTCTTTTCCAACGCAGGATTATTCCTAAGCTCCGATACTGATATTTCCGCATTACCTACTCTGCCGGTTGCAATATCTTCGAGCGAAATATTTAACGACGGATTGATTTTTTGTTCCGCTTTTGATATATCAACACCAATTTTTGACAGAAGACTGCGCCCGCCTTCTTTTTGCGCAACTTTTTCAACCATTAGTTTTAAAACAGCTGGACCAAAATCCATTATGCTTCCCTGCGCTTGGCCGGTATTCTGTCTCCAGAATGATTGAACAGAACTTGCCAACCCATGGACATCAGGCTTATAGCCCAAAAATTCAAGCATGGCTTTTACCTGTCCGGAAAGCTTTTTATATTCTCCGATTCTGCCAAGTGGAACTTTTAGACTATTTGAATATACATTATTAGCAGTTAATGCTTTTACTTGAGCCGGCTCTCTTAACAACACTTCTTTTTCAACATCCCTATAGTTGCCTTCCAGTCCTTCGCTGCCGGTTTTTACAAGTCTGAATGGGATATTGCTATATGTATGGCCTTCGGTCCCATCCGAAATCTCTATATTATAGTCAATATACTTTGTTTTACCGTAAACCCTATCGGTTGATGTCACCTTTATACTTATATTATTTCTGTTTAGTTTTCCGTTGTGCATTAGTTTGAATAGCTTTAACATTTCGGCTTTTCTGTTCTTATCTGTCACAACAGATATGATCAGCTTATCCGCGTTGGGTTTGAACTCAAGTTGATCCTTGTTCGGATCGATAAACAATTTTTTCCAAGAATCATCGCTGCCAAAGAATTTAACTATATTTTCCCTTGAAACGAATTTATCTTTCTGTAACTGCGCGATAATCTTGCTCAATCTTGAAATTAATGGAGTCCCAAATGCTTCCTGGCGGTCGATATTAATATTTTTGACTCCCATAGTCCTTAAACCTGCGACAGTTCCAAGCATTCCGGGGCAATATTTTGTAACTTTCGCGGTTGCTTCGTTTGCATTCATGTCAAAAGGAGTATTGTTGTCACCAATATTCAAGAATATTCCGTGATCGACAAATGCGGTTTTAAGGGCTTTTCCGACCATTGTTTTTCCTTCGGTTGCCCACCACTCTTTTTCTCTTGCATCAAACCAGTTTGATGCTCCTGTCCAATATCCAACACCATCATAAACTTCAGTCATTATTGTATTTACTGCCCAGGATAATGCCATACCAACAACAATACCGCCTCCGGGGACAACGTTTGCAGGTTGACCGAGAGCGAAGGCAGCAGTACTTAACGTACCCCTTAACCCGCCGCCGACTACATTTAATACACCTCTTGCATATGAATAAGGATTATCCTGATCAACAAGTCTGTCATAATTTGCTGTTACTTCTTCAAAACCGCCCGTTACCATTCCCAAAAGACCCAAGCCCTTTACGCTAGCGATTCTTTGGGATAGTGTCGGTACTTTTCCAGGATATTTCGCAGGATTTAACCAATTCAATTCATTATTTCCACCCCATAAGTTTATTTTTCCGGCAGCTAGTGATCTTTCGATTCCTGGAGCAAGCCATTTTTGACTCGCTACTTCGGCAAAATGGAATTGATAACCGGCAAGTGTGCTGTGCCCTACATCAGTCCATGCTCTATGGGGATCGAGATCAATCAACGATAAACCTTCACCTTGCTGATATCTTTCCCAATTCTGTCTTAAAATTGTATCTGCAAGTCCAAAAACTGCGCCTCCAATTCCGGGGTGGATAACATGCTGAGAAACAGTTCCCTTAAATTTTTGCCATCCTGTTGCTTTTTGAGCTTCCGGAGCTGTAGCATTTAATCCTTCTCTTTCTCTTCTGGCCGCTTCCTGTTCTGCCCAAACAGCCGTATCGTGATCGGTGTAATATTCCACTCCCTCATGGAGCTGTGCTCCGGGTTGTCGGACAACAATAAATCTTTTCCCATCCGTGCTGCGGGCTCCAAGGCCTTCCTGCCCAAGATTTTCAACGGCTTTCGGATCTGTATAATATTCTGTTTTTCTGACCAATCTCCCGTCTTTTTCCGCTCGTTCAATCTGGCCCCTTGCCTCTTCATACGCTTGGGGAGTATTCGTTGAATCAGCACTTATAGTTATTCTTTGATCTCTGCCTAACGAATCTTTAATTGTAACCGTAGCGATTATGTCCGGTTTTCCCAGAGTTGCCGCATGCGCATCTAATAATGTATAAGCCCGTTCATTGGTAAGGCCAGCAACAGAAGACGGACCTCTGTATGCTTGAGGGCTTTGAGGCGCCGGTCTTCCAATTTTTGCGAGTTCGGCTTTTGCTTGATCAGGATTTAAGTCAGTTGACTGAAAAGTTTCTTGTCCTTTAAAATATTCTTTGATCTCAGACAATCTTCTTCTCGCATCAACATGTATTACATTAATCTCAATCTCGGCCAACAATCTTTCACGAGCTTCAATATCTAAACCACTCAACAATCGCCTTACATCATTTGCTTTTTGATCATGATGTAATGCAACAACAATTTCATTAACAGCTGCTTTGAAAAGAATTTTATTTTGGGATCTTTCAGGCCCTGATACAATGTAATAATCTCCGTTTTCATATTTTAATGTTACATTTTGGCCCTTTTGCATGATTGTCATTGATGGTTCCACGCCTGGTTGGGCAGATGGCTTTATAAATGTCTGGACTATCTTTTTCCCATTACCATTGTGGTCTACAACCATTTTTACGCCATTTCCAAGATCAACTTCAACTGACTCTCCTGATCTTCTTGCAACATCCTGCGCTAAGGCAAATCCAAGGCTTCCATTTCCATTAAGATTTCGAACCATAGGATTTACCTGATTAGGTTTAATATCAGCCAAACGCGCATATGTTTTCAAGAGTTCTGCTCTCTTTCCGTCTAGGGGCAAACCATCGATAATTCCAGCAACTATTGCAGGCGATTTTCCGCTTTCATGATATTTTTCAGCAATCGCATCAACAATTTCCTGGTTAGATAGATTTTCTATAGAAACAGGACGATCATTTTCAAAAATCAGCCAATTTGTTCCATCAAATAAGACTTTTACATTTCTCCCATTAATTTTGACATCTATTGCGGCTGTAGTATCTACGGGAGATGATGAAGGTTCTGGCGCTCCCCAAAATCCATAATCTGGCTTAGAAGTACGAATTATATTTAATAGCTCACCTTCAATATTACCCAATTTTTCTGCTTCAGGTGAATTAATAAAATGAGCATATTGAGAAACGCGCTCATAAATTTCAATCTGTAATTCAAGAGGCAGTTTTTTTATATATGCAATTATCTCATTAATTGGCCCTTCACCTGTGATAAAATCTATTGCCTCATGCAAAGTCGGAATCGAATTTGGAGGAGTTCTTGATGGTTCTGCCGCAACTTGTGGTTTTGGCTGTGCGGTTCTTTTATCTGGTTCTGACGCAGGAGTTTCTGGCTGAGATCTATTAGATGAAGGCCGTTTTTCCGACTCCGCACCTTCAGAAGCAGATGGCAACGCCGGTAGCCCTGGAGCATTTGGACGTTCAGCCGCTAAATCTTTCATAAACCGTGATTCAAAATCCTTAATATCGTTATTATTTAATCCATTTGAAGCTTTTTGCACATCTCTCATTAACGTTTCCATATTATGGCTAAATGCTTGCATAAATTTATTTAATACGGCTTCAGCTATTTTAACACGAGTATTTGGATCTCTCGTTGATAAAGTTGCCGTATTAAGCCATTTTAAATCTCTTAAAACGCTCTTCAGCTCTTTTATCGTTTTTGGACTGCGATCTCCGGCAGCAAATTGTTGTATTAGAAAAGAGAGTACTCTGACTTTTCCTCCTAGCCCTTTTCCTCCAACGCTTTGTCCACGAACTTTAAAATCTACATTATGTGGCTTTAATAATCGTATAACATCTCTTTCTGTCATCTTAACAGTGATAGGATCTGCTATTCCCGGAATCCTTAATGTTAAAGTCCAATTGCGTTCTCCACCGGTTTTAAACCAAGTGCAGGATTGCCTTAAAATCTTTCTAAAGTCCGTTTTACCTTCTGATTTAAGTTGAATTGCCACACCGACATTCTCACCTTGGCTTACCATATCAAGATATGCAACCCTGTATTCAGCCAGCGCAGCCGCTAATTCTGCCGCTGATAAGCCTTTGCATTTGTTTTTAATTTTATCGAGAAATCTTTTTATTTGAATTCTGTCTTTGCATTTGAGAAGATCGACAAATTCCTCTCCGGTTAAAATCAAATTAAATCTCTTGCTCCCAACATGAATTTCAAAATTGATTGCTGCCTCCGGCGCGTTTACCGCAAATCTTATTTCAACCTTTGCGGAATCAAGATTATTATATTTTGACGCATCCGGATTCCATTCTGTTTTGCCGCCCAAAGAAAATGTCAATGCATTCGTAACAGCATCTTTTCGCACAGTTATAAATCTGCCTAAAGGAGTACCTTCGATACCCTTTTTTGCAACTCGAACGCCATCCATTGGTAGTTTAACAGCTGTCCTTGCAGTATGTCCGACGTTGCCTGCATCAGGGAAGAACCTGTTGATGGCATTTCTTGTCTGCCACCACAATCCGTTTCCTCTTTCTTTTAATCTAGGATTCTCAACAGCAGTAACTTCAACAGCACTCCCTTTGACGACCTTAGCAGTATCTGCTTTCCCGTAATTAGCTGCCCATCTGACCGTGTCAGCTCCCCAACCCACAACATCTCCGGGAATACCCAAAATCATTCCGGATTTTTGTGCGGGAGCACCAACAAATCTATTAAATAAATATTTAGCTGAAGCAAGGCCTATAGATAACGATCCCAGCATAATTTGTCCGGATGCTAACAGAGCTCCCAACTGCTTAATATCTCCGGAAGTTAATGAAGCAACAATGCCTTTAAACGGCGTCCAGCCTGATTCCCATGCGGCAAAACTACCGACAGTTTTACCAAGCTCAAGAAGAGCTTCTTCAAGTTTTTTTTGTCCCTCTTCGTTTTTACCTTGATCAAAAAGTGTTTTGGCTAATATTAATTTTGCTGCAGTTGTCATAAAACCCTGGCTGATATTAACAGGGATAACTATTGCCCAGCTTTTTACTGTATTCAGGTATTCTTCAAATATCCCACATAAATACGGCCACGAATAATTTTTAAATTCAGAAGGAAGTTTTGACCAATTTTTATTGATCGTTTCTTTAAGAGCAGTCATGGAGAACTCAAGCTTGTCAAGACCTCCTATCGTAGATTGGGAAACATCGGTTGTTTCTGCCCTAGTGCCGTCTTGCAATTGCAGCACAGCGTATTCTCTTCCTTTTCCAAGAACTTTTGTCGGCCTGAATTGCGTGAAAGGCTCAAATCTAAAATCACCGGAAGTTGTCGCGCTTGACGACATAAGCTCTTCAATCTGAAACATATCTACTATTATTTGGGCGAGATAAGCTCTGTCAGGATCATCATCATATAGGAATACTCTTTGTCCCTTGCCTAATTTATTGACTAATTTTTCAAGTCTTGCTAGATCCCAATTTCTTGGGTCATACTTAATTTTGCCTTCCTTTATCTTTTCCTCGATTTTTTTCCAAACAAAATCATTGCCTTTTGTTGCGTTAAGTTTTTCCAGTTTGTCTCTAATTTGTTTTAGAATTACAGTAAAATCAGAAACCATTCTGCCATTAACAAGAGAAGGACGCTCAAGCGGATTTGCGTTGCTGGATACCTGGTCAACAAATCCCTGCTCCGGATTCATTCCGTATCCAACAAACATCATAAGATACGGGCCAACATCCATTTTCATCCCGGCGCTTGACATCATTGTTAAATAATACGCAAGGGCTGATATTTCTCTCTGTCTACCTGAACCGGTTGCCAAACCGTCCATTTCTGCCTGATTCCGTATGCCAGGAGTTTTTTCCTTGCTTGCGGTAGTAGATCCCAATCCATATTGCAAGAAAGTAAATAATTTTTCATGACCTCCAAGAGCATGCAAAACTGCTGTAATTGTTGGAACAAAACTGCTTTCAACTTTTAAGTGCTGCATATTGGGACCAAGAATAATTGCAATAAGTGCCTGTGTTGCAAGAGTTGCTTTTTTATCACCTTTCACGGTTACCGCAGTATCAAGCGGAGGTACGTCTGAGGATGAAAAATACTCGTCGATAAGCTGAATGAATGTTTTATGGACAACCTTACCGTCAACATCTGTAATTTTTACTTTTACATCTAATAGCTTTTCGGCATTTGTTGTTGTCATTAATGACCCGTATTTACGTTTTAGCGATTGCCACATCTCATAACTAACCTTGCTGTTTCTCATAAACTCCAATACTTCATTCAACGCTTTTGATTTTTCAACAAGGCTGTGCATCAGTATTTTGGATTGTTCAAATATAGGGGCAAACTCGACTTTAAACCTTTTTATCCTGGCTATTCTCTCCTGCAATTTGTTGATTTCTTTATCTCTTGTTTTAGCCTCAATATCTTTATTGCCGCGAAGTTTGGCAATTTCTTTTTCCAAATCAGAAATATTTTTGTCGTAATTTTCAACGTCTGTGAGGTCAGATATCAACTGCCTTTCAGCCTCTGCCTTTAACTCGTCATTTTTTATTGCGAGATACACTGTTGTTTTCTTAAAAGCAGCTAATTCTTTTAATGCATATGCGGCAGCTTTTTCTTTAAGAGCTTCGAGCTTGCCTTTTATACCGCTTTTGCCGTCATTTCCGATTAATTCAACAACAAGCGCTTTTGCAGCTGCAATTTTTTCAGGAAACAACATTTGTTTTAAAGCCGGGATCCTCCAAAACTCCGCGCTGCTCATCTGAGGCAGATCTTTTTCGGAAAAATTTGATTCCATAAATCCTTCACTAATACCTAGAGCAATAATTGCTGGCCAACTTTTATGGGAGATCCCTTCCTGCTCCGGCATTTTGTCCTGGTTAATAATTGATAATTCATAATTAATACTTCTAATTATCTCTGTTGCTTTATTAAATAATTCCTGCATTTTTGGATCTGCAATATCGGTTCTCGGATTCATACTTATGATATATTCAATTTTTTGTCCATTGTTGGTTGTAATTTTCCCTTGTTTTAATGCATAATAAAATCTTGACAGAGTTTTTTGGTCTTCCCTGCTCAACCCGTCTTTTATAACTTTGAGCGATGTATTTATTTTGTTTAATAATATTTTTATTTTTGGGATATTCATTGATGCGAGTTTAGCCAAGGCATCCTTTTCCTCAAAACTTATTATTGCTAGCCCGCCTTTTTTCGCGTTCAATATTTTCTTTAACAAATCCTGCGAATATTTATCTAATTTTTTAAAAGGTTCGCTCTTTACGAACTCCTCTAGAATTTTGTATTCTTCAGGAAATATTTCGCTATTTATAATAAATCCCGGTATTCCAAACACTTTTATGATTCCCTGAATATCATTGGCACAAATTCTATCAATCAATCGTTTTTGACCGGCCAGCATTTCATATGAATCTGATACATCTCTCCATCCCGCCTGCAAAAGAGCAACCTTAATTGCCGCGAGAGGGCTTCTGCGCGTAATTTGTTCGGATCTTTCCGTTCTTACTAATCCTTGCTCTTTAATAGTAGGATAAAGCCCTGTTTCGGCCTTTGCGCGAGACCCCGGAGTTAACCCAGCGGTTGCTCCATCACTACTCATTAAGATAGCGTCTCCAATATTGTTTATGGTAATTCCCGCAAGATAACCTTTATCTTGTGTAATTTTTTGCACCGCAATTTGTAAGGCCGCCAGGTTTAGATCTTTTTTCAATATCTTTATTAATGTATCGGTCTCTTCTTTTGACAGCTTTCCCTTTTTTAATCCCCAGGCTTTTAAATGATTTACAAATGCAGCATCTCCCATATTCGAGGCTTCTATATAAGCTATTACAATTTGCAAAGGATCTGCAATCAGACTATCTTTTAATTTCACATCAGGATGTATAACAACTTTTGAGCTGTTTATCATTTCGATCAAATCAACAACAGCTACTTTTCTGGATGCCTGTTTTTTTTCTAGCATTGCTATAAATCTGGCGTCAATAACAACCTCGCCTGACATTTCGCTCAAAAACGCGGGGCCTTTTCCGCTTTCAATCGTTACCCTTCGTAAAGTCTGTTCCTGAATTTCGCTCAAATCTTTTTTGAAATCTTTCTCGTCTTTTAGGTCCAGGTCATCTTTTTCTTTTCCGGAATCATTTTCTTTAATAAACATATTTACTGCTATCAGTATCTGCTCATCTGTTTTACCTGGAGCATTAACTATACTCGCAACATGCTTTATGGCGTCAGCGCTTTTTAATTTTTCGACCAATGTTATCGCGAGACCTAATATTTTTTTAACATCATCTTCCTTTTTCCCGGCAAGGACAGTTGTTTTTAATTTCTCGATTATTGCCTGCACAAACATTGCATTTTTTCTAACCTTGTCGGAAAATGTCCCTTTCCCCTGAGATATTAATAATGTTTGCCAGTCGGAAAGCATTTCCGGATCTATTTGACTTGCTAATGCCATTGCCATTGCAAGACTCGAATCAATCTGTTCTTTTGATATCTGGTCTCTCATCCTGGAACTTGCGCAAATTGAGGCGTATTTTAAAATATCTTTCAGGTCCGCTCTTTTTCCAATAGAATGATGGATATTCCATGCGAGTTTGATCGCCTCAAGCTGTTTTTTTGTATCATTTCTTAGCTGTTTGCTGGCCTTTTGAAAAACTCTTGCTTTTACAGAACCATAATACGGATCCTCTTCTTTTCTTCCCTTTTTATCTTTTGATTTTTTATCTTCTTGAAGATATGGCCTGAATTGAGAATATTCATCGGCCAAACGGTTGATAGTTTCAAAGTCCAATATTCCTGTCGGCGAAAGACCGAGCAGCGATTGAAGATACGCAACCGTCTGGCTTTGAACTTCTGTCGGACGTGTATCCACACCCTTTTGCATGAATCCTTTTGAAACTATTTGCGGATCGCCGG
>Ga0265296_1001192_pt1 | contig 31231 bp, 26 predicted proteins | sample MunlanPumphouse1_FD_189073 | JGI IMG/M metagenome (GOLD analysis project Ga0265296, IMG submission 189073) | Groundwater microbial communities from a municipal landfill in Southern Ontario, Canada - Pumphouse #1 | ecosystem: Environmental > Aquatic > Deep subsurface > Groundwater | place... | reverse complement strand
AACAACAAACGTCCACACCTTGGTAAAGGTATGGACGGACTTACTCCTTATGAGAAATTTCTCTCTCTAACACTCTCATCTGTCACCCCTTAAGGGTAACTATACAGGATTCATCAACTTTTTCCTTCCTTTCAACGAATCTCCCAAACTAACCTCATCAGCAAATTCGAGTGTTGCGCCAACTGGAAGTCCGCGAGCGAGTCGGGAAATAGTTCGATTAAAAGACGCGAGTTCTTTTTGTAAAAACATTATTGTAGTTTCGCCGTGAATGGTTGGCGGAAGCGCAAGAATAACTTCCGCGATTTCAGGACAACGCTCCAATCGTTCTTTGAGTTCACGTACTCGCAGGACGTCGGGTGTCATTCCTTCAATTGGATTTAGAATACCACCGAGAACATGATATCGTCCGTTAAACGATTGTGTTTCTTCAATTGTTGAAATATCGCGCGGTTCTTCAACAACACACAAAACATTTTGTTCGCGTTTTGTGCTTTGACAAATATCGCACAACTGTCCTTCAGTGTATGTGAAGCAACTTGGACAAACATTGATGCGTTCTCCGAGATTCAAAAGTGTTTGCGAAAAAGTTTGCAAATCAGCTTTTGGTTGTTTGAGCAAATAAAAAACATATCGCAAAGCCGTTTTCGGCCCAACTCCAGGTAGTCGAGAAAACGCAGCAACTAGATTCGAAATTGGTTCAGGAAATTTGCGCATAACTAATAACACCTGTCGTTTGGTGGCGATAGAGACAGACGGGCCGACTTTTTCTTGGCCTTATACATAGAATAGAGGCAGAAATAGGCGGGGTGCCCACACCCCGCGGTGCAATTCAAGCGGGGTCAAGGGACCCCGCCTATGTCTCTTGTGTACCTAAAGTAATTAACTGATTGGCTTGAGGCTGAAGAGGGAGGTTTATAAGATTGTAAGGAGCAGTTTGCATCATGTCGCAGGGAACAACGGCGAAGAGTCCGTTGGCCCGGCCGTCGCCGGCCGAAGCCGGCTATGGCCGGCGTAGGCCGGAGACATGATGCAACTGCTCCGACACCCGACTGTTCGTTAACTATTTTCCTAGATTCTTAAACGCATCAAGCCCTCCCATTTCCTGCAATTTTTTTGCGAGCGTGAATTGCATTTTTTTCAATGAGTCTTTATACGCTTCAACAATTGCTTCTTGAAGTTTTAATTTTTCTGCCACAACCATCATTGAATCATCTATCGTAACAGACAAAATGTTTCGATTTCCATCAACGTGGACTTTGACTTTTCCCCAAGCGGCCGAGCCCTCGGCTTTTACTTGTCCAAGTTCGGATTCCATGTGCTTTGCTTGAGATTTCATTTCTTTAATTTTTTTTAATTTGGAGAACATAGAAGAGACGCATTAGTATTAGGTATTAAGTAGTAGGTAGTAGGTATACACGTTTTTAATAAAACGAATATACTTACTACCTGCTTCTAGCTACTAGCTTCTAATTTTCCGGATTCGGATCAATCGGCGGCGGTGGAAGATCTCGTGGTTTTGGAGCTGTTGCAAATGGTGCAAACGTTGTTCCTTTATCAGCGAAAGGTGCAGGTGTGAATCCTTGTCGCGTTTCCAGATTTTGAAATGTCGCGCGCGTTGCTTCAAAATATAATTTAACTTTTCCTGTTGGTCCATTGCGATGTTTCGCAATATGAATTTCAGCAAGGTTTCGTTCTTCAGGAGACAAATCTTCAATTTGATAACCTCGATCAGCCGCTTTTCGATAAATGAAAAGCACAACGTCAGCGTCTTGCTCGATGGAACCCGAATCGCGCAAGTGTGAAAGATGAGGTATGGCTGGTCGGCTTTGTTCAACCGCGCGTGAAAGCTGTGCAAGCGCGAGTACTGGTACATCAAGTTCTTTGGCAATCTGTTTTAGTCCGCGAGAAATTTCTGAAACTTCTTGCACGCGGTTGTCAGAACCTTTGTATGATCGTCCTTCCATGAGCTGTAAATAATCAACCACGATTAGTCCAAGTCCGTGTTCAGTTTTGAGACGACGAGCTTTTGTGCGAAGTTGCATTACGTTGAGTTGCGCGGAGTCATCAATAAAAATTGGTGCTTCGGAAAGTTCACCAAGTGCTTGTCCAATGCGAGGGAAGTCATCTTCTCGATCAGAAAGACGGCCAGTGCGAAGTTTCCACAAATCAACTCCTGCTTGCGCGCAGATCATTCTATCAACCAATTGTTCCTTGCTCATTTCAAGTGAAAAAAATCCAACTGGAATTTTCAAATTAACACCGACCGTTCGAATAATATCAAGCGCGAGTGAGGTTTTTCCAACAGACGGACGAGCCGCGAGAACAATCAAATCCGACCGTTGAAAACCGGCAAGCAAGTTGTCTAATTCTTTGAAACCAGTTGAAATGCCGCGTAGTTTTCCTTTTACTTTATGAAGTTCATCAATGCGATCAAACGCGTCATGCAAAACACTTCGAATCGAAATGAAAGTATTTTTGTTGTATTTTTCTGAAACGTGAAAGAGCGTTCGCTCCGCATTATCAAGAGTTACATCAACATCTTCTTCTTCATTATATCCCATGCGCGCGATTTCGGCCGCTGTTTCTAAGAGACGACGAAGTGTTGCTTTTTTTTGAACGATCTCTGCGTAGTGCAAAACATTCGCCGCAGTTGGTTCTGTGTTTGAAAGTTCAACAAGATACGCGCGACCACCGACTGATTGCAACAACCCTCGTTCTTCCAAACGATTTCCAACTGACAAAATATCAATTGGATCACGCCGTTCGAGCAGTTCAATTATCACCTCATAAATTTTTTGATGCGCGTCGCGATAAAAATCTTCAAAACGCAAACGATCCGCCACTCGCAACATTGCCTCTGGATCAATCAACAAACATCCGAGCAAAGATTGTTCGGCTTCGATATTTTGAGGAGGGAGACGCTGAGGAGAAGGCATAATGAAGAGGGCCTAGATGTCCCAGAAGGCCCAGAGGTTTTAGACGATTCTTTCTGCGCCGTATCTTATCATCTTCTATCAAGCGAGCAACTGTTAAACTGTGCTATAATTGTTGACAACTAAGTAATTCTCCCTACCTCTCGGTCATCTGGGCCCTCTGGGACCTCCTCGACCTCTTTGGTTACGGATTTACGGATTGTTACTGATATACGGAAAAAAGTTGAAAAATTTTCCCATTCCGTATATCCGTACATTCAATACATCCGTAACGACAACGACCGACCTTTTCCCATGCTCCATCCTCCAATTAAATTCCTTCGTTCTGTCGGCATTATGGTCGGCGCGATTATCGGCGTTGGAGTGTTTGGATTACCGTTCGCTTTTTCACAAGTCGGTTTAGCAGTTGGTTTGTTGGAACTTTTTGCAATGGGAATTCTTTTGACGTTTTTACAGCTTATGCAGGCTGAAGTGATCGTGCAAACAGAAGAACGTCATCGTTTGGCCGGCTATGTTCGAGAATATCTTGGAAAAGGCTGGTCGCGAATTACTTTGATCACAATGGCCGCAGGAGTTTGGGGCGCAATGGTTGCTTACATGATAGTCGGGGGGAAATTTTTGTTTTTTCTTGCGTCACCGGTTTTTGGCGGAACAGAATTTATCTATTCATTGATTTTAGCTGGAATAGCAAGCGCGCTTATTTATCGCGGTTTAGCGTTTGCGTCTCGAGTTGAAGTTGGAATTGTTTGTGTTTTGATATTTTTGTTTATTTTTATAATTTTGGCTGGTCTGCCAAACATCCATCCAGCAGTATATCTTGTGAGTAAACCGGAAAACTTTTTTTTGCCGTATGGTGTGATCTTTTTTTCGCTTTCTGGAATTGGAATTGTTCCTGAAATGCGCGATGTACTTGGACAACGTTTACAGTCGCGACTTGGACAGGCGATTATTCTTGGCATGACCATTATTGTTTTGTTGTATGCTTTGTTTGCGGCGACTGTTTTTGGAGTGACAGGTTTTTCAACAACACCAATCGCGTTTGATGGTTTAATCCCAGTTCTTGGAAACACATTTCGATTTGTAGCATCGCTTCTCGGAACTCTCACTATCGTTTCCATTTATTTTATTTTAGGAATTGAACTCATGAACACGCTTAAGTTTGATTTTCGAATCAAACATAAAATGGCATGGGCGCTTGTTGTATTTGTTCCTGTTGTGATCTTTTTGTTTGGTGCTCGTGAGTTTATTGGCGTGATCGGTTTTGTTGGAGCGGTTTTTTCTGGAGCACTTGGAATTATTATTGCGCTCATGTACGCGCGATTAAAACAAAGTCCGATTTGTCGCAAGCATGAATGTATAAATTTTCCGCGTGTGCTCACGTGGATGTTGATTCTGCTCTTTGTGGGAGGAATTGTGTATGAGGTCGTGAGTGTGATGTAGTCGTATATCCCTCCCCTTACCAAGGGGAGGTTAGGTGGGGTTGCCGGCAACCACCTGCCAGGCCTGAAAGCCTGGTCCGGCTCCGCCGGATTAGTCCCCCTTGGGAAGGGGGATGTTTTCGACATAAAAAAATCCGCACAGTGAGTGACTATGCGGGAGAAGCTGGAGACGCTTGAGTTGGTTCGTGGCGAATGGCGTATTTATCACCGACGAAGCCGGCAAGGTAAAGGAGGATAATACTTCCAGCATTGATCACTGCCCATGTATCTCCTATATCCATAGACAGTGTGGTGCAGATGCTAATCGCTTGAATCATTGCACTTGTCAGGATCCAACGATGTTTCAAGCGATAGTTTTCGTTTGCGTTGTATTCCGTCCAAAAGAACAAGATAAGAGCGAAACCGCCGAAAACCGTTGGAAGGACAACCGCCTCACCGAGTTTTGGCTCCATAATCAAGACAGAGATTGTGAAAGCCAAACTCGCGGTCGCACAGCTCATGCTAAACAGCATGTTTGAAGCCATGAACGAAAAGAATGAAACGCAAACAAGGACAACTGCGTTGATGAGTAGAGCGCCACTGAAGTAGTATCCGTCTACCCACTCATCCAGTGCACATTTTCCGGTGATTGCCATTAGAATGAACGCAATTTGCCAAAGAACGAGATTCACGAAGTGATTCATTGTAATGTCCTTTCTTGTTGAAACCCATTTTATTAAACATCTGTTTGTAAAAATAATCAAGTTTAAAAATTGTGTGTAGCCGCGGGCTTTAGCCCGCGTTCAATGTGCACGCAGGCTAAAGCCTGCGACTACCTACATATTTTGTAGTGTGTGTGCTTTCAGCACATTTTCAAGCAACATAGCGACTGTCATTGGACCAACTCCGCCCGGAACTGGTGTGAGATATCCAGCGATCGGTTCAACTGACGCGCGGTCAACATCGCCGATCAATTTGCCATCAACTTTTGTTGTTCCAACATCAATGACGATCGCTCCGTGTTTTACCATGTCGCCAGTTATAAAGTTTGGATGTCCTTCAGCAACAATCAAAATGTCAGATTGAGACGCGTGCTTTTTCGTGTCCGAATGTTCTTCTGGACAAACATACGAGACAACACCACGTTCACGAAGTAATGCAACGATTGGTTCTGCAAATCGTTCGCTTGAAATTATCGTCGCTGTTTTTCCATCCAAAGGTTCATTTGTTGAGTTAATCAATTTCAAAATTCCAAGCGCGACTGCTGGCGCAAGAGCTGGTTCGCCAAGTTTGAGTTTAGAAATATTTTCAGGATGAAATCCATCAACGTCTTTTTTTGGATCAATCTCCGCGATCACGTGATCAGCATCTTGATTTGGAAGCGGAAGTTGAACCAAAATACCGTGTATGTCTTCTCGTGCGTTTAGTTCATGAATTTTATTGATGATGGTTTCTTCAGACTCTGTTGCAAAGTAAAGATATTTTTTAAATCTAATCCCGACTTCTTCACACGCTTTTTGTTTAATTGAAACATAAGTATGCGAAGCGGGATCAGCTCCAACCAAAATTACCGCAAGTCCTGGTGAAGATGGGAGCGTGGTAACGCGTTGTTTGATTTTTTCTCGAATTGTTTGAGCAAGTGCTCGACCGTCAATTATCATAAGTCAGGTAGCAAGTAGCTGGTAGCAAGTAGCTGGTATATTCGCTTTTTTGCGAACATACTTGATACCTGCTACTTGATACTTACTACTTTATTTCAATATTTTAACTCCGGATATAAAGGAAACTTCGCTGTCATTTCTTTCACGTGCAAGTGAATTTGTTCCAACACTTCAGGTTTGTCGTGATTTTTGATTGCTTCCACAATCCAACCAGCAATTATTTTCATTTCATCTTCTTTCATTCCGCGAGTTGTGAGAGCTGGAGTTCCGATTCTAATTCCACTTGGTTTGTAAGGTGGAAGTGGATCATCTGGAATAACTTGTTTGTTCACTGTGATTCCGGCTTTTTCAAGAGTTTTTTCCGAAGCTGTTCCATCAATTCCAAAACTGACGATCGTATTTGCAACCATCATGTGATTGTCAGTTCCATCAGTTATAAGTTTCATTCCTTGTTTCATCAACTCTTCAGCCAATGTTTTTGAATTTGCAATCACTTGATGCGCGTAAACTTTGAACTCTGGTTGCATTGCTTCTTTGAGCGCAACGGCAATAGCCGCGATGTTGTTCATATGAGGTCCGCCTTGCAATCCTGGAAAAACCGAACGATCCAAAATCGTAGGGATATTTTCTTTTGTCATTTCTGGTTCCTTAAACGGATTTCCGGGTTTACCTTTTGAAAGAATCATTCCACCGCGTGGACCGCGCAAAGTTTTGTGAGTTGTTGTTGTTACAATATCAAATCCATAGTCAAACGGATTTCGCATTGCTCCTCCAGCGATCAATCCACCGATGTGCGCGACATCAGCCATTGTGATTGCTCCAACTTCATCAGCAACTTTTTTGAAATCAGCATAATCGTAATCGCGCGGATAACTCGTGTATCCGCACAAAACGATTTTTGGTTTTGTTTCTTTCGCGATTCTTGTGAGCTCGTCAAAATCTATTTTGCCTTGATTTTCAGGTTGAGTTTTATATCGAACAAAGTTAAAAAGTTTTCCCATGTGACTAACAGGAGCGCCATGTGTGAGATGTCCGCCATGGCTTAAATCCATTCCCAAAATTGTATCACCTGGTTTTAGAAAAGCGAGATAGACTGCTTGATTCATTGGACTGCCGGAAAGCGGCTGAACATTCGCATGATCGCAACGAAAAATTGTTTTCGCTCGCTCGATCGCCAGAGTTTCAACTTGATCTGTAAATTCATTTCCGCCGTAATATCGTCTTCCTGGAAATCCTTCCGCATATTTATTTGTCATGATTGATCCAAGCGCTTCAAGCACAGCAACCGAAACGAAGTTTTCAGAAGGGATCATTTCCAAACCAGAACGCTGGCGATCAAGTTCGTTTTTAATTGCTTCCGCGATTTCAGGATCAAATGTGTTGAGGTTCATACCCGGTAGTACAACAATGATATTTATTACTTGTTAGTATTTTTTTGACTGACATTGTTACGACTCCCTACGTAGGGTGTCGTACAGTCTGTGTTAAAGCACGGAATGACAGGTGACAGATCATTGTTGTCCTACCGGGCATAGTGGACGTATTGTATCGGCTGTGGATTCGCTTGACAAATCGCTACCATGAGCTTAGATTAATTTGCCCTTTGCTTTTGCAAAAGGAGTGACCAATGAATAGTCCGGACTTTGTAGCAATCACCACGCCGAATTTTCGTGGAACTTATGAGCGCATTGGTTTTCTCGAACACGCGTTTGCCCACGACGATCTCTTATCGCTTGTTCGCGGAGGTCATCTGCTTGCAAGTTCAAACGGAAAACAGATCGCGCATCTTCGAACAAATAACGACTATAGCATGACGCCTGTTGTGAACAGGGAACGGCTCAAACTCGCTCTTTGGCAAATGTCTGGATCTGAAAAAAGTCGTCCGCGACTTCTTGGATTTCACAACGACTCATTGCTCGTTTCTGGTGGATTGAGCGACGGACGCACTGGTGTTTTCCGTTGCAGTAAGGGTGGAGTCGAACAGGTTTCGAGATGCGATGAAGTGGTTGGCGTTCAGCCGTCTATTTCAGGTCCGCTCGTGTTTGTTCGCTCTTCAACAGATCCACCGGATGAGAGAAGGCTCGTTCTTTCAACAATCGGATCGGATCTTACCATTCACGATAGAACGTTTGTCACTGGAATCTCCGCTGGTCGCGCTCTTGTGCTCGATGTGATTGATGGAACCACGCATCGTTACATCGTTGGTCCAAATGGTTTTGAAGATGTTTGCTCGGTTCCGATTGAACCAAACGCGAACATTGTCGGAATCGTTCGATGGAATGGAATGTGTGTGATAGGAATTCGACACACTTCATCGTCAGAGCTGAGAGTGCTTGGAACAAAAAGCTGGGATCTTGTCACGCGTTCGATCGCGATTGAAGGACAACTCGAATGTCTTTGGCAATCTCCAACCCATCAAACCTACGCGTGGCTATCGCGCGTTGAAAATGGGAAGAATACAACTCGAAGGCTGGTTGTTGGCGATGAGACATTCATTGATGGACCATTCACAATGGGACAAAACGATCTTGTTTGGTCTCCGAACGGTCGGATGATTTGCGCGAAACTTCACACTGACATTGATGGAAAAAATGTTTGCGTGCTTGTTAGTCCGAGTCAGCAAATCAAAGTCCGTTCAAAACTATCTGTCATCGATTTCTGTGTTGATGACGAAGGCAACATTCCTGCATGGGTTGCGACAGACGGGAAGTATTATCGTCCGTTTGTCAGGAAACGTCCGCATGACGCGGTTGTGTACGCGTGGAATCTGTGGTGCATGCCAGATAACGCTGTGTCTTACAACTGTGTGCATGGGCATGACGTACAACTCATTGTTGACAGGACTGATCTCAAGTCGTGAACCACTGCGTCACGACTTTTTTTGTTGCGTCCCTTTGCTATCAGGCGAAGCCTGACCCGGCTCCGCCGGGCTTTACTACCCTATACTTTTCTACTATACTACTTTCTCCTATGTTTACTGCGAACCGTTGTGAGGTTTTCATAATGAGTGTTGTATCACGACGAAGGGAACAGCGGCGAGTAGTCCGCTGGCCCGGAGACGTGGTACGACACTCATTAGTGTGATTTTATGCTTACATCTCAAAAAATTCACATGATTGGAATTGGTGGAATTGGCATGTCGGCTCTTGCCAAACTTTTTTTGTTAAACGGAAAACAAGTTTCAGGTTCTGATCTTCACTCAAGTGACATCACGCGCGATTTGGAAAAACGCGGAGTAACTTTTCATGAAGGCCATGATTCGGCTTTTGTTCCAACAGAAACAGAACTCGTTGTTTATTCTCCGGCCGTTCAAAATTCAAACGTTGAATTTGAGCGCGCGCTTGAATTTGGAATTCCTATTTTGTCTTATGCTGATGCTTTGGGCGAACTTTCAAAACAGTATTCAACGATTGTTGTGACTGGCACACACGGAAAAAGCACAACAACAGCAATGCTTGGTTTGATTCTTGAAGCCGCCGGATACGATCCGACTGTTATTCTTGGTTCGTTTGTTCCGTCTTTTGAACATGGAAATTTACGTGTTGGAAAAAGTCGTTTTTTAGTAATCGAAGGATGTGAACATCAAGCAAACATACTAAAGCTTCATCCTGAAATGATTGTGCTTACATGTATTGAAGCTGATCATCTTGATTTTTATAAAACACTTGAAAATGTTAAACAGACTTTTCAAAAATTTGTTGATCAACTTGGAGGCAATAGACTTGTTGTCGTAAATGCGGACGATTCTATTTCGCGCGAGCTTAAAATTCAAAATCCAATTCAATACAGTTCGAATTCTGATATATATAAAAATCTAAAACTTCAAGTTCCTGGCACGTTCAATCGTTACAACGCAACTGCTGCAACAATAGCGGCAATGGAACTTGGAGTTCCGTTTGAGATCTGTCAAAAAACACTTGAGTCGTTCAAAGGAATTTGGCGCAGATTTGAACGAGTAGGAACTTGGAACGGTTGTGAGGTGATTTCCGATTACGGACATCATCCAACAGCGGTTCGCGTGACGCTTTCAGCCGCGCGAGAAGTTTTTCCAAACAAAAAAATTATTTTATGTTTTCAGCCGCATCAACATTCTCGAACAGAAATGTTGTTTGATAATTTTGTTGATGCACTTTCTTTTGCTGATGCGCTCGTGCTCCCAGAGATTTATCGTGTTGAAGGAAGAACTGAAGACGAAACAGTTTCCAGCAAAGATCTTGTTCAAAAAATTCAAGATCGAAATTTTGGTTTGCCTGTTCATTACGCCGCTGACTTTTTAGAGGCTGAACAGAAACTTGCGATGTTAATAAAAAACATGCCAGATTCTGTTGTTATTATTCAAGGCGCAGGAAACATAGACGACCTCGCCAGATTATTGACAAAAAGGACGTAAAATGCGATACTTCATTGTCCACAAAAGTTGGATAAGGAGGAAACGTGATTTACGCTCCGGTTTACAGACGCGTTCTTTGGGGAGGCGTCGAGGTCTCTGTGTACGGTACCAGTCGCAATTGGAATTACGCAGGCTCTTCGCATGAAGAAATGGAAATAAGCAATCCATGGATCACATCTGCTATTCGGCAAGTGATCACTGATCACGACATTCGTCGCGCTTTGGTTCCAAAGCCGGCGTTCAACACACGAGTCGTCAAAGCGGAAGATCTTACAAAGGAACTTTTGCCGGGTTTCTTCCGCGGTGCTGACGCGGATGGAGTTCTGCTCGAGCGCTCCGGCGACGCGTACTTCCTCGCGTCTGCGGACTGTCCGTGTGTCGTGATCTATGATCGTTCCCAGCACAGACTCCTTGGCCTGCACTGTGGACTCAATTCACTCATTGATCGCTATGCTTTGATGGGAAAACCAAAGCGTCAATTTGCCAGTGTCATTGATGGTGGTATGAGTCTGTTCAAAAGCGTGGCCCGAACAGGATTGGAAGTTTTCTTTGCAGTTGGAATCGGCTCTGGCTCGTTCGAGCATCCAATCATAGGGCATGAACACTCTGCTGAAAATACAGCTCTAATCAATCATATCGTGACTACTGGCAATCGAGATGAAAGACACTTTTCGGTTGTGAAAAATCGTGAGCTTGGAAACATTGATCTTTTTGATCTCGTTCGCGCACAACTTTCCAATCTTGGAATTTTGCCTGTGTTTGTGGAGCACGACGGTCACAATACTGCGACTAACAAGTATCATGATGGATCGTTCATGTTTCACTCTAACAGACGCGATCACGACAAGAAGCGGAATCTCGTTGTTGTCAAACTCCTTTAGTTCTCGCTCTAGACCCTTTGGGTCTTTTTTCTTTTGTCTTCTTGTGTCATCCTGAGGAGGTCGAAGACCGACGAAGGATCTCGCGAGATCCTTCACTATCGTTCAGGATGACGCTTTGTCTATGAACATAACTTCTCAACTTCACTCCATCTCTGGCTCTCGTTTACGAGAAAACGAGCCGATGAGTAAACACACGAATTTTCGAATTGGCGGAATAGCAAAGTGGTTTGTTGAAGTTCGTACAGTTGACGAATTAAAACAAGTTTTGAAAATCGCGGCTGATCAAAAAATTCCGTTTTTTATTTTTGGTGGAGGATCGAACATTTTAGTGAATGATAAACCGTTTGAGGGAATCGCGATCAAGATTGCAATGCGTTCTGTCGTCATCCTGAACGATAGTGAAGGATCTCGGATTCGTGCCGAATCTGGTGTTCTATCATCATCTGTTGCGCGAGAGACAGCAAAAGCCGGACTTTCTGGTTTGACTTGGGCGATCTCACTTCCGGGGACAATCGGCGGGGCTGTTCGCGGCAATGCCGGATGTTTTGGTGGTGAAACAAAAGATCATCTTGTTGAAGTTGAATTATTGCGCGATGGGGAAGTCATCACAGTCAAAAAAGATGATTTGTATTTTGGTTATCGCGATTCAATCATCAAACATTCAAACGATATTGTTCTGTCAGCGACATTTGAGTTAATACAAGACGATCCTAAAAAACTTTTGGCAGAATTGGATGAAAAATTAAGTTCGCGAAAAATATCTCAACCACTTGATGCTGGTTCTGCTGGTTGCATGTTCAAAAATTACGAAATCCAATCAGACGATGAATTACAACGTTTCAAACAAAAACTTGATCTTCCGATTGAAATGATAAATGCTCGTCGGATTTCGGCAGGATGGCTTATCGATCAACTTGATTTCAAAGGAAAACAAATTGGCGGCGCTAAAATCAGCGAGAAACACGGTAACTTTTTAGTCAACACTGGAAACGCAACTGCCGATGACGTTGTACAGTTAATTGCTTTGATAAAAACTCGCGCTCGAAATGAATATGGGATAAACTTGGAGGAGGAAGTGCAGTATGTCGGGTATTAGGTTTAGGGTTTTGGGTTTTAGAAAACTAGAACCTAGAACCTAGAACCTAAAACCAAATTCTATGCGCATAATCTCTCTCAAAGGAACAAACATTGAAATCACAGGCGCGATTCAATCGTACGTTGAAGAAAAAGTTGAAACGCTTTCAAAAATTTGCAGTAGTTTTGATCCAGCAGATGAACTGCGCATTGAAATCGGAAAAATGACTCAACACCACGCGAAGGGACCTTTTTTTCGCGCAGAAATGTCATTGCATTTGCCAGGAAAGGATTTGAGAGCAGTTGAAGAAGCCGAAGACTTGTACGAAGCAATCGACAAAGTTAAAGATCAAATGAGACGACAGCTAAGTGAATACAAAGAGAAGCTTCAAGATCGTTCGAAAAAGGGAGTAAGACCAGGAAAGGAATAAACTCGGGCAGACGGTTTGGTTCCTCTGTTCTTGACCGCCGCCGTGGACGTTATAAATGTTGGTAGCCGCGGGCTTTAGCCCGCGCAGATTGCACGCAGGCTAAAGCCTGCGCCTACCTCAAGTTATTTTATTGCGGTTGTATTAAGATATCTTGATCTTTTTAGCCACAACATCCATAATAGTGCCGTTATGAGCAAATTCCTCAATGTTATATTCGGTGATCCCAATAAGAAAGTGTTGGCTGATTTACGCCGTGATGTTGAAAAAATCAATGCGTTTGAGTCTTCTATTTCAGCATTGTCAGACGAAACTTTGCGAGAGAAAACTCAAACTTTCAAAGATCGTTTACTCGCTGGAGAAACTCTTGAAGACATTTGTCATGAAGCTTTTGCTGTTGTTCGTGAAGCGGCAAAACGTACGCTTGGTCAAAGACATTTTGACGTTCAGCTAATGGGCGGTCTTGTTTTGCATCGCGGTGGAATTTCGGAAATGAAAACTGGAGAAGGAAAAACACTTACTTCAACTTCACCACTTTATCTCAACGCGCTTGCTGGAAAAGGTTGTCATCTTGTCACGGTCAACGATTATCTTGCTCGACGCGATACTGTTTGGATGGGGCAAGTGTTTTATTTTTTAGGTTTGAGTGTTGGATGTATTCAACAGGACGGCGGGCTGATGTATGATTCGGAATATAAGCAAGAGGCAATAGGCAATAGGCAAGAGGAAGAGATTCAAACGGAGTCGTTTCATGTTCGTGAAGATTATTTGCGACCATGTTTGCGTCAAGAAGCTTATAGCGCTGACATCACTTACGGAACAAACAATCAATTCGGTTTTGATTATTTGCGCGATAACATGTCACCAACTGTTGAGCAATGTGTGATGCGAGATTTGCATTACGCGATTGTTGACGAAATCGATTCGATTTTGATTGATGAAGCGCGAACGCCGCTTATTATTTCCGCACCATCAGAGGAATCAGATGTTTTATATTCTCGTTTTGCGCAAATTGTTGCGGGTCTTACAGAGAATGAAGATTTCAACGTTGATGAAAAAATGCGAACGGCAACTCTTTCAGATGCAGGAATTGAAAAAATTGAACGCGCGCTTGGAGTTGAAAATCTTTATGCTGTTGGAGTTGGTATGCACGCTCGTTTCGCTGACACAGCTTTGCGCGCGCGAGCTAATTACAAAAAAGATATTCACTACATTGTAAAAGACGGTGAAGTAATTATTGTTGATGAGTTTACTGGTCGTCTAATGCAAGGCCGTCGTTTTTCAGAAGGAATTCATCAAGCGATCGAAGCAAAAGAAGGTGTTGCGATTCAAAAAGAGAGTCAAACACTCGCGACAATTACATTTCAAAATTTGTTTAGAATGTACGACAAGCTTTCTGGTATGACTGGAACTGCGGCAACAGAGGCTGAAGAGTTTGCAAAAATTTATGATTTGGAAGTGACGGAAATCCCAACAAACCAACCTGCGGCGCGCACTGATTTGCCTGATCGAATTTATAAATCTGAAAAAGGAAAATTCACAGCGCTTGTAAAAGAAATAAAAGCTTGTCATGAAAAAGGCCAACCTCAACTTGTTGGAACAGTTTCAGTTGAAAAAAACGAGGTACTTTCAGAACTTCTTACAAAAGCCGGAGTTCCACATGAAGTTTTGAACGCAAAAAACCACGCTCGCGAAGCAGAAATCATTGCCCAAGCAGGTCGTGTTGGCGCTGTGACAATCGCAACAAACATGGCAGGACGCGGAGTTGACATTCGTTTAGGTGGAAATCCACCAGACTCAAATGAAGAGCAAAAAGTGAAAGAACTCGGTGGTTTGCATGTTATTGGAACAGAACGTCATGACGCGCGACGAATTGATAATCAGTTGCGCGGACGAAGCGGACGCCAGGGCGATCCTGGTTCATCACAGTTTTATCTTTCAATGGACGATGATCTAATGCGAATTTTTGGATCAGACAGAACAAAATCAATGATGGATCGTCTTGGAATTCCGGACGATATGCCGATTGAAAACAAAATGGTTTCGCGCGCAATGGAAAAGGCTCAGGAGCGAGTTGAAGGACATCACTTTGACACTCGAAAACATTTGCTTGAGTACGATGATGTTTTGAACAAACATCGCGAAGTTATTTACGCAAGGCGTCGTGATATTTTAGAAACGTTTGCAAAAACACCGGAGCAGTTGAAAGAACGTGTGCTTGATATTGTTGAAGGTGAAGTTGAACAAGTTGTTTTGTTTCATTTAGGGAATGTCAAAGAGGTCCCAGAAGGCCGAGAGGGCCGAGAGGGCCGAGAGGGGGGACAAAAGTCAGAAATTGTTGAAACAGTTCAGACAATTATTCCACTGACAGAAATTCAAAAAGACGAGATTATCAAATTAGAACACGGATCGCTTGAAGACAAAAAAGAACTCGCGGAAAAACAAACAAAACTAATTGAAGCAATAATGGTTATGGTTCGTGGCGTGTATGATCAACTTTATGATTTGTTTGAAGACAAAAAAGATATTTACCATATTGAACGCGGAGTGATTTTACGGGCAATGGATATTCTTTGGATTGATCACTTGGCTGGAATGGGAGCACTTCGAACAGGAATTGGATTGCGAGGATATGGTCAGCGCGATCCTCTTGTTGAATACAAAAAAGAAGGATTTGATTTGTTCCAACGATTATTGAGTGCAATCAATTCTGAAATCACATATTCATTTTTCAAATACGCCAAGCACGCGGTTGATATGCGTGTTCAAGCCGAGCTGGATCGGTCTGTGTTTGAAAAGAAGGGAATTGTGATGGCAGGAGCGGAGAAAGGAGAAGGTGGACGTCCCACTTCCCAAGGGGGACAACCCGCCTACGCCGAGGCTTCGGCGGGCGGGCAGGGGGTTGCCGAGCAAAAACTCGGTCGAAATGATCCGTGTTATTGCGGTTCTGGAAAAAAGTATAAGAAGTGCCACGGAGCTTGACTTTTTGGCACTTTTTTGATATATTCTCTATCTGCCGCTTCTATAGGTAAGCCGTAAAACAGAGGGGTTCTCTGGAATTCGGTACGCCAGCGGCATCTATACGGAGGTACGCCAATGGTACGCCTTCTGGATGATCAGTTCTCAAAGGGGTTCGAGACAGTGCGACTACTAGTGTTAGATCCAAGATTCACTGTCGAGCTTGGAGACGCGATTCGAGCAAAAGGCGGAGTTGATCGCGCGATTGGTGCTATGAACCATGAGTTCTTTTCGACCAATTACTGGTACGAGAAAGACGGAGTGATCTACCTGACTGTTTTGGCCGATGGAACGACTGGTGAGCAGTGGGTCAAACGGTTGGAATACAAGGGCTTCCGTTTGGGCAGTCACGCAAGAAATCTTCTCCTTTCAAGAGACTTCAGAATATCCTGTGCAGGTTCGCGTAAGATCGCGGTTCTGAAAGGTCAGTTATTCCTAGACGAAGAACGCTTCGGAAATAAGATATACGACAAAGCAAAGCTGATGAATCTCTTAATCCCGAACACGGACATTGGTTGTCTCATACGCGAGCAGTTTACAGACAAGGAACTCGAAGAGATGGGTCTACGGTACATCGTTACCATGCATGCGTGCTTCGGGGAATTTGAAAACCATGAGCGTTTTCTTACTCCGTCTCGTCTTGATGGAGGTAATTGGCTCTTTGCGTGTCCTTGTCGGCAAGTCGATAGACTGGATCATGATTGTGGTTTCGCTTTCGTGGTCGCGCGGAAGGACTAGAACTTGCTCTCTTGCCCTGTGTATCTTCACACAGGGTTTTTTTGTTATATAATGTAAATTACGAATCTATTTCTCTGTGTCATTCTGAGGGAGCTAAGCGACCGAAGAATCTCTAGAAATGTGAGATCCTTCGTCGGTTTGCAACCTCCTCAGGATGACAAGAATAGATTCAAAAGAAATTAAAAGCATATGCTCAAACTCGGGAAATACAAACATTACAAAGGAAATCAATACGAGGTGATTGGAGTTGCAAAAATGAGTGGTTCACTCGAAGACATTGTTGTGTATCGAGCGCTTTATGGTGAAAATGAATTATGGGTGCGCCCGCTTTCTGAATTCACAGATGAAGTAGAAATTGATGGAATCAAAATGCCAAGGTTTGAGTATATTAACGAATAAGCCTATCCACTTGCGCCAATTGTCGGTTTCTTTTAGAATTACCGCCGTATTAACCCATAGTGAGTTTTTCATCTGTACGGTAGCCGCAGGCTTTAGCCTGCGCGTATTTACGCCCGAACGCAGGCTAAAGCCTGCGGCTACCACCAAGAAATTCGTGGCAAGAAAAAAGTTCAATTCCTTTAGTAATCATGGCTCGAAAACCAATAAACCCACAATGAGTTAATATGCAAACATGGAAAATAAAAAGAAAGTTAGTCAATAAATCAAAAAAACCTTGGGCAAGACGAATAATTGGCGTGCTCATGATTGTCTTGACGCTTGTATTTGCCAGTTACGATTTTCCACAATTATTTTGGAATCCAGTTATGCGAGCGGCCTCTCTTGGTGAAATGATCGTTGAAGAAAAACCTTTTCGTCTTGGTCTTGATCTTCAGGGTGGAACGCACCTTGTTTACGAGGCTGACATGTCGCAGATTCCTGATGCCGAACGTGTTGCCGCGCTTGATGGTGTGAAAAATGTCATCGAACGTCGCGTGAATACATTTGGAGTTTCTGAACCAGTTGTTCAAACAATTTCAACTGGAGGAACTTATCGTTTAGTGATTGAACTCGCTGGTGTTCAAGATGTTACTCAAGCGATCAATCAAATCGGCAAAACACCAGTTCTTGAATTTAAGGAGCCAGTGAAAGAGCCAGGTCGTGATCTAACCACAGAAGAGAAGGCACAACTAAAGGAAAAACAGACGCAGGATCGTGCAACAGCGAAAGCTGTTTTGGATCGAGCGCTCGCTGGCGAAGATTTTGACAAACTTATTTCAGAAAACAGCATAGTACCTCTTGCAAAATCAACGATCGCGAATGTTACCGCGAACTCTGCGTTTTCAGATTATTTTATTTTGACCAATCAAAAGAAATTAAAAGTTGGTCAAATTTACGGCTCGCTTTTGGAAAACGAAGAAGGCATTAGTATTTTTCGAGTTGAAAGTATTGGTGAAACAAAAGAAATGTTGCTTTCTCACACCCTTGTTTGCTACGAAGGCAAGGTGCAATGTGAAAATCCAATTCCAGAAATCGAAGCAACAATCAAAATTCAAAATTTGAAAAAAGAAGCGACACCTGGAAATTTTGCGATTCTTGAAGGAGTTCAAGATCTTGGATGGGCAACACCTGATAATTACGTTGAAGCTTTTGCACTCGCGGCCCTAACGACTCCGATCGGTGGTATTTCAGATGTTGTTGAATCTGAATTTGGTTTTCATTTGATTTATAAACGCGACGAACGTCCGGTTTCTGCTGTGACTGTTAAACGCATTTTAATGCCGTTCACAACCGAAGCTGACATCGTTCCAAGTTCACCTTGGAAAAACACAGCGCTTTCAGGCAAACAACTGAAACGATCTTCCGTTCAATTTGATCAAAATAATGGCACACCAAATGTTTTGCTTGAGTTCAATGATGAAGGTTCTGATTTGTTTGGAAAATTAACAGCAGCTCATGTCGGAGAGCCGATCGCGATTTTTCTTGATGGAGGAATTATTTCTGCTCCAACAGTTCAACAAGCAATATTTGGCGGTCAAGCAGTTATCACAGGCGACTTCACAGTTGATGAAGCGCGTTTACTCGCACAAGATCTAAACGCCGGCGCTTTGCCAGTGCCGATCAATTTACTTTCACAACAAACAATTGGTCCAACACTTGGAGCAGTCTCACTTGCAAAAAGTATCAACGCTGGAATTGTTGGATTGATTCTGGTTGGACTTTTCATGATCGGTTTATATCGCATACCAGGACTAATCGCCACATTAGCACTTGTGTTTTTCGCAGTTGTCAACCTTGCGGCGTATCGTTTCTTTGATGTCACAATAACACTTGCAGGAATCGCTGGATTTGTTTTGTCTATTGGTATGGCTGTTGATGCGAACGTCTTGATTTTTGAACGTTTGAAAGAAGAGCTTCGAGCTGGACGAGATTTTGCTTCTGCGCTTGATGAAGCATTTGGTCGCGCTTGGACTTCAATTAGAGATGGAAACACAACAACATTGATCGCGGCCGCAGTTCTATATTGGTTTAGCTCTAGCTTCATCAAAGGTTTCGCGTTAACTCTCGCAATCGGCGTTATCTTTAGTATGTTTAGCGCTATCATGGTAAGTCGTGTTTATCTTAAAAATGTGATTGCTTGGAAATGGGCGCGAAAATTTGCGTTTTTCTGCGTAAAAAAATCTTGATAGGTATCACCTTTATAATTCAAAAAGGTTTCTAATGCAGTCACTATACTATGTCGGAGGGAACAGCGGCGACAGTCCGATGGCCCGGAGGCATAGTACAGGAACTGCATAATCGAAATATGAAATTGCACGTCATAAAAAATAAAAATTATTGGTTTTTTCTTTCCGGATTTCTTGTTTTGGCAAGTATTATTTTGGTGATTTATCCAGGCTTGAAGTATGGCGTGGATTTTACTGGTGGAAGTTTGATTGAAATTGATTTTGATCAACCTGTAAGTGTTGGTGCATTACGGCAAACGCTTGAAGATGCTGGATACAAAGATGCGACAATTCAAACAACCGGTGAAAAAGGATATTTAATTCGTACCCAAGCTCTTTCAGAAGATGAGCATCAGTTAGTTTTGAATGCGACAAAGACAGCTCACGGAAATCTTATTGAGCAAAGTTTTGAATCTGTTGGACCAGTGATCGGAGATGAACTTCGACGCACTGCAACAATTGGTATTATTCTTACACTTGTTTTGATAGGACTTTATGTTGCTTGGGCGTTTCGTAAAGTTTCCGATCCTGTTGCTTCGTGGAAATATGCGTTGATCACAATGTTTACGGCTTTTCACGATGTAATTATTATGCTTGGAGCGTTTGCTTTATTCGGGGTTTTGTTCGGATGGGAAGTCGGAGCCGGAATTGTTGCCGCGGCTCTAACAGTTCTTGGATATTCTATCAACGATACGATTGTTGTTTTCGATAGGACAAGAGAGAATCTTCTGCATCGTGCGGCGCCGTCTTTGTCAGAAACAGTCGAAATGAGTATTGAACAAACACTTGTTCGATCATTAAGCACTGGTTCTCCGACTATTCTTGCGTTGTTTGCGATTTTCTTTTTCGGAGGAGACAGTACTCAACCGTTTGCGCTCGCGCTTATTATCGGAATTGTGGTTGGAACATATTCGTCAATTTTTTTGGCAAGTCCATTGTTGGTGGTGTGGGAGAAGATGAAAAAGAAAGGCTGAGATGGCCTAGAGGACCCAAAGGTCCTAGAGGTAAAAACAAACGGACGACATACGTCTGTTTTTTTGATATACTGTTTTTGTTGGATTTATTTTCTCTCCCATCTTAGCCCTCTGGGTCCTCTTAGCCCTCTGGGTCTTTGCAGCTAGATATGCTTCCTCTTTTTGCGATTCCGATCGTTCAACAAACAGTTCAAACTTCTTCGGCTGCTCTTCCGTTCTTCGAGCGTCCAATCGACGTTATTCTTTTTGATTTTTTAATTTGGTTTGGATGGATTCCAATTGCGATTACTCTAGGTTGGGGGTTTGTGATGATGTGGCAAAACTATCGTCAAGGTGAATGGTCAAAGACTTTGAAATTTGTTTTGCTCGCGATTGATGTTCCTTCAATGACAGAACAAACTCCAAAAGCGCTTGAAAATTTATTTTCCGCTCTTTATGGAGCAAAGTCAACTCTCACGTGGAAGGAAATTTGGATGATTGGAAAATACCACCCAAGTTTTTCTTTTGAGATTATTTCTGCTGAAGGATACATTCAATTTCTTGTTCGAACGCAAACTCGTTTTCGTGACATGATCGAAGCTGGAATTTATGCGCATTATCCAGACGCGGAAATTTCTGAAGTCGAGGATTATTCAACAAAATTTCCAAACGTATATCCAGATGATGAATATGAAATGTGGGGCGGGGAATTTAAACTAGCTAGAGAATCCATGTATCCAATTCGAACTTATATTGAGTTTGAAGATAAAGTTACTGGCGAAATCAAAGATCCACTTGGACACACACTTGAACTATTGGCAAAGATGAGGCCTGGTGAGCATTTTTGGATTCAAATAATTATTCAGCCATCAGATAGTAATTGGATTAAAGAAGGAATGGCACGACTCAACAAACTTTACGGAAAAACAGAACAAGCCAAAAAGAGCGCCATTGTTTCTTCAATTGAATCTGTTGTTTCATGGCCGATTGGTGTGATTGCAAATGCAACAGGAACAGATCTTGGCGGTTTGTTTGGAATAGTAGCTGATGAAGTTAAAAAGGAGCCATATGTTTTATTGCCTTTGCAAGAAACAAAAGAAGCAGACGCTTTGTATAAAAAGCTTTCAAAAGTTGGAATGGGAACAAAAATTAGAATTCTTTATGTTGCGAAAAAGAACGCGTTTGTGAAAGTCGAACGCACAGGAATGGTGAAAGGAATTTTGAATCAGTACGCGGATCTTGCGTTAAATAAGTTTGAACTTTTTATTCCACAGGTTCCAAAAGATGATTATTTTTGGATGCGTTGGGTTTATACAAAAAAACAGCACACACTCATGAAAGCGTACCAAAACCGTAGCTGGGGAATTGGAGCTGATCCATCTTTCTTAAACGTTGAAGAAATAGCTTCGCTTTGGCACTTCCCAACGTTTGGATTTAAGGCGCCATTGGTTAAGAAAGCTGAAGCTCGACGCGCAGAGCCTCCTGTTGGCCTTCCAATTACGTTTGAAGAAGATACACTTGCAAAGCAGGTTTTGCCAGGGGCGACAGAAGAAGGTGAAGAAAAAGGCCGAGAAGACCAAGAAGACCTAGAGGGAGAGCCGATTTCTTCTGACACAATTGGATCTGCAGAAGTTCCAGTTGTTAAACCACCAACAACAAAAAGTGAGGATTTTGTCCCTCCGAATTTGCCCGTGTAGTTTTTAGGTTCAAGGTTTTGGGTTTTTGGTTTTACTAACACCCAAAACCTAACACCCAACACCTTTCCACATATGTCCCACAATCACGATCACGAAAACGAAGTTACATATTTTGCCAAAACAAACTTCAGAAATTCAATGACAAAGTTTGGCATCAAGACCGACGACAGACGTCGTCATGTTTATGTGATTGGAAAAACGGGCATGGGAAAAACAACTTTGCTTGAAAATTTTATTTTGTCTGACATTTATGCTGGACACGGTTGTTGTTATGTTGATCCTCACGGAGACACGGCCGAAAAATTGATTGATTACATTCCAAGTTGGCGAATAAACGATGTGATTTATTTCAACCCATCAGATGTTGATTACCCGATTGGTTTTAACATTTTGGAAGCGGTGAGTGAGCGTCATAAACATTTGGTCGCTAGCGGAATGATGGGTGTTTTCAAAAAGATTTGGGAAAACATGTGGTCTTCACGCATGGAATACATTTTGAATAATACAATCTTGGCTCTTCTTGATAATCCCGGACAAACATTGCTCGGAATCAACCGGATGCTTTCAGAAGAGGAATTTCGTAATCGAATAGTAGGAAATGTCACGGATCCGGTTGTCAAACAATTTTGGTTAAAAGAATTTGCGTCATACAACGACAAATACGCACAAGAAGCTGTTGCGCCTATCCAAAATAAAATTGGTCAATTTTTGTCTGCGTCTGTTATTCGAAACATTGTCGCGCAAGTGAAATCAACTATTCATATCCGCGAGATAATGGATTCTGAAAAGATATTTATCATCAACCTTTCAAAGGGTCGTATTGGTGAAGATAATTCTCGTTTACTTGGTGGACTTTTAATCACAAAGCTTCAACTCGCCGCAATGGAGCGTGTTGATGTTCCGGAAACTGATCGAAAAGATTTTTATCTGTACGTTGATGAGTTTCAAAATTTTGCTGTTGAGTCCTTTGCTGGAATTCTTTCCGAGGCTCGAAAATATCGTCTGTGTTTAACAATGGCGCATCAATATATCGCACAGCTAACTGATGAAGTTCGGGAAGCTGTTTTTGGAAACGTTGGAACGATTATTTCATATCGCGTTGGTTCTCCTGATGGTTTGTACATGGAGAAAGAATTTGCACCGCGTTTTATGCCAGAAGATATCATCAATCTTCCAAAGTACAACGTCTATTTGAAGTTGTTGATTGATGGGGTTTCAAGCCAACCGTTTTCCGCGATAACTTTGCCGCCGATTTCAAAGCGTACAGATTCTGCTGATCGTGTCATCAAAGTTTCGCGTGAACGTTTCGCAAACCCACGTAAAGAAATCGAAGCAAAGATTTTGCAATGGAGTGGAATGGAAAACGCTGACATGGACACACTGCTTCAGGAAGCAGAAGAAAAAAAGAAAATGGCAAAGACGGCACGCAAGCCACGTTTTGAATATAATTGCACGCGGTGTAACAAACAAATTATCTTGGCGGTTGAACTTGATCGCTCTCGACCGATTTATTGTGAAGAGTGTATTGAAATTGTTAGAGAGGAACGAAAACATGGAAAACCAAAACGGCCTGAAGTTCAGTCAAAACCTGAACTTCCACCAAGACCATCTGAAGGGACTGCGGTTGAGCGTGTACCAACCGAAACACCGATGAGTCTAAATAGACTGAATGTGAAGGCCCAGAAGACCCAGACGGCCCAGAGGACCGAGAGGGAAAGCAATTTATCGCCTGAGCCTGCGAAAGTCCCGTCGAATGACGGGGTCGAAGGCAGTAATTCAACTCCTGTTCAACTTAAAGACGATTGGTTGTCTAATGAGATTAAAAAACCAAGCGCACCTGTTGTAAATGTTGCACCTCAACAAACAACGATAGCCGTAAATCCTAGTCCGAGACAAAACGTGCAAGGCGAAATTAAAAAGAAACGAAAACGCAATCGAAAAAAACAGCATCTCCAATCTCTTTCAACCCCTACTACCCCTAACACCTCTACAACCCCTACAACCTATTCAACTCCACCAAAAAACACCGGAACACTCAAACCAGGACAGATAATAAAGTTTGATTGACATGACGATCTTTCAAGCATTCATCCTTGGATTAGTTCAAGGTATAGCGGAATTTTTACCGATCTCAAGTTCTGGTTTTTTAGTTTTAGTTCCAAAATTTTTCAATTGGGAATTGCAAGATATTGCTTTTGATGCGTCAATTCATATTGCTACGCTTGCTGGAGTTGTAGTTGCCTTGTTTCCAGAAATCAAACGCGTTGTGTTATTTGAAAGACGTGTTATTGCTTGGCTTTTATTGGCAACAATCCCTGTTTTGTTTTTTGGATTTATGATGGAAGTAGTGTGGAATATTTCTTTACGATCTGAATCGATTGTTGCAATTTCTTTTATCATTTGGGGAATTGTTTTGTATTTTGCTGATCGATATGCAAAACAAATCAAAGACACGGTTAATAGTGTTGGATGGAAACGATCACTTGTTATCGGATTTGCTCAAATTATATCGCTTATCCCTGGTACCTCTCGATCTGGTATAACAATAACAGCAGGATTGCTTGGTGGACTTTCGCGTTCAACAGCAATTACTTTTTCGTTTCTACTAAGTATTCCATCAATCGCGCTCGCAGGTTCATATGGTGTTTGGAAGTTCGCGAGCGAGCCAACAAACATCAGTATAATACCGATGCTTGTTGGAATGATATCTGCTTTCATTACTTCTTTAATAGTGATTCGTGTTTTGCGCTCTTGGATCTCTGGTCGCGGAACATTCGCGGAATTGGCAATTTTTAGAATAATTCTTGGAGTTTTCATTTTGATTTGGTAGGGTAGGTTCGTATGACGAGCTTTGAACTCCGCGATCCAATTCATCATCGCATTTCATTTAGCGAATTTGAACGGACGATCATTGATCATCCGTTTTTTCAGCGTTTGCGATTCATTAGCCAGCTTGGCATGATGCATTCTTATGTTTACCCAGGTGGTGTGCATGATCGTTTCATTCACTCAATTGGGACAATGCATGTTGCAGGACGATTATTTGATAATTTATTTTTTGATTCACGTAACGTCCCCCTTCCCAAGGGGGACTACCCGCCTACGCCGATGCTTCGGCGGGCGGGCAGGGGGTTGCCTGCATTGTTAGACGACGAAATAAAAGAACTTCGTTCTCGTGTTCGAGTTGCAGGACTTTTGCATGATATTGGTCACGGTCCGTTTTCTCACGCGTCTGAATTTGTTTTTCCATTACTTGAAAATCTTCTACTTGATTGGTCGTGGTGGAAACAGAAACAAATCAAAATAGAAACTAGAAGAAGCTGTGACACAACGTCGGAGGGAACAGCGGCGACAGTCCGATGGCCCGGAGACGTTGGGTCACAACTTCTTCCTAATCGTAAAGCAGTTCACGAAGATTACAGTATACTTTTAATTCAGACACTTGTTAGAGAAAGTATTTTGGAAAAATCGTTTGGCCAAGATGTTGCATCAATAATACATAAAGATATTTTAGCGTCAGAATACTTAGACAAACTTTCGGGTCGTGTTCCTGGACTGGAACGTGTTCTCAAAGGTCTTATTTCTGGCGAAGCTGATGCTGATCGAATGGATTATCTTTTGCGTGATAGTTATTTTTGCGGAGTCGCATACGGAAATTTTGATCTTGATTGGTTGATTTCATCGCTTGGAGTTGCGCAATACGAAGGACAATTGATAATGACTCTTTCTGAAAATGGTGTGCGAGCGTATGAGGATATGTTGCTTGCTCGTTATCACATGATCGATCAAGTTTATTATCACAAAACAAAAGCAGGATTCGCGCATTATTTGGAAGAAGCGATTCAATCAAAAGAAATTCCTCTTGTTATTCCGACTGATCCGTATTTGTACACACAGTTGCGCGATGGGGCAGTGATCGAACAGATTTTTGAGGCGTCAAAGAATTCGAAAAATTATTGGTCAGAACATATTGTAAAACGAATTCCAGCAAAACGGATTTTACGTTTGCAAAAAAATAAACTTGAAGATCAGGATATTCTTTCAAAGCTGATTGATTTTTGTGAGAAAAATAATATCAGATATTTCACGCATTCTGTTTCAAATGAATTGTCTCATTTCGGTGAAGGTGCTTCTGATCGCGCAACAATGATTTACGTTGAAAAGCGTTTGGTGAACGGTGTTGAGTATATTCCAATTTTCAAGTATTCAGATTTGCTTCAAAAGTATAACGAAAAGTTAAATTTTACTGATTTTTTTGTTCTTCGTGAAGACGCGGAAAAGTTTGAGGGGTTGAGAAAACAATTTTAGGAAAGCTGTAGCCCACGGCTTTAGCCGTGGCGGAATGATGATTATGCTTCAACAAAAAGTCCTACTCGGAATGTCTGGAGGTGTTGACTCGTCAGTGTCAGTGGCTTTGTTGTTGACATATAGGGATACTTTCGTATATAATTGGATACAGTTATCTATATAGTTCAAAATATATCGCAATATGAGCGAAAACAACTTCAATAAACGAATAAAACTAAGTCAGGGGATACTTGGAAAGATTGCTAAAATTGACGAGTTCAAGGGTCTTTGGCATGGCAGTTTGAGGCTAAGCCCTCAAGTTTTGGGTCGGCTTAAGTCATCGGTGATCATTACATCTACCGGTGCCTCAACCCGTATTGAAGGATCAAAAATGAGCGACGAGGAAGTGGCTCGTCTTTTGCGTGGTCTGAAATCCAATCCTCCCAAGAACCGTGACGAGCAGGAAGTCGCCGGTTATGCCGATTTACTTGGAAGAGTTTTTGACCACTACCGTACGCTCAAATTGACCGAGAATAATATTCTGCATTTCCATAGCATTCTTTTGCAATTCTCTAACAAAGATCAATCGCATAAAGGCAAATATAAAGATTCAGATAATGAGGTGGTGATGAAAAATGAGAGAGGGGAAGAGATTGTTCTGTTCAATCCAACAAAACCCTATCTTGTAAAGCCGGAAATGGAAGCTATCATCGACTGGACAAATCAGGAGCTGGAAAAGAAAGAACTTCACCCGGTACTTATCATTGCCAACTTTGTTTTTGAATTTTTAGCAATTCACCCGTTTCTTGATGGCAACGGCCGTCTTAGCCGCGCTCTGACAAACCTGCTTTTGCTTCGCAATGATTATGCCTATGTGCCGTATGCTTCACTTGATGAAATTATTGAGGAACGCAAGGATAGTTATTATCTCGCACTCCGGGCAACACAAAAAAATCACAAAACGGACAACGAAGATATCACTCCATGGCTGAATTTTTTGCTTGATGCTTTGCTGACTCAAGGAGATGTTGCTCGAAAACTGATGAATGCTGAACAGCCGGAAAAACTTTTGTCCGAAAGACAAGAGCAGGTTTTTGGCATCGTCAAAGACGGTGAAACTTTGGGTGTGGCGGAGATCGACAAACGTCTCAATGGTTCTGTGCCGCAAGTTACCATCAAACAATCTCTCGCCAGATTGGTGGCTTTGCGTTTGGTTGAGCGTCTCGGCCAGGGTAGGGGCGTGAGATATAAGAAGATATGAAAATAAAAGATCTGCCAAAAGTTGATAGACCAAGAGAAAAACTCGAAAAATACGGACCCGATCGACTTTCGGATTCGGAACTTTTGGCTATTCTTTTACGGACTGGAAGCGAGGGTATCAATGTTGTGGAATTATCAAGTAAGATTTTAAGGAAATTCAGCGGTGTCGGTTTGGCCAAGGCATCGGTCAAAGAATTGAAAAACACATTCGGCCTTGGAAGTGCGAAAGCGTGCGAGATTGTTGCTTGCTACGAACTCGGACGTCGGCATCTGCAGAATAAGCAATCAGTTCTGCTCTTATCGCCAAAAGACGTTTGGGATGAGCTCAAAGATATCCGTGATCATAAAAAAGAACATTTCGTGATTTTCTTTTTGGATTCTAGAAATCAGGAAATCAAACGTGAAATTATTTCAGTCGGTTCACTTAATGCAAATCTTGTCCATCCGCGCGAAGTATTTGAGCCGGCCGTTCGTCATTTAGCCGCGCAGGTTATTATCGCACACAATCATCCGGCAGGTGATCCATCTCCATCACAAGAAGATTCAGATATAACTAAGCAATTAGTTGATGCAGGCAAGCTTCTCGGTATCGATATAAGCGACCATGTGATCGTCAGTAAAACAAATTTTTTCAGCTTCAAAGAGCATAAATTGATTTGAAAAATTAAAGAAAAAAGATAAAATGTTAATATATGAAAGTGAAATTTATGAAAAAAAGAACTAGTAAAATTCCTCACAAAGTAAAATATAAATTTAGCAAGGTGAACAACGCACCTTATGTTGTCAAAGAAACTGGACCAAATTACGATATCTACCAATTACCAGTTGACGAACAAAAAAAAGATAGAACTCAATTTTCAATCCTTTCTTTATTTTCCGGTTGCGGTGGCCTGGATTTAGGGTTTGTTGGCGGTTTTAAGTTTTTGAATAAACAATATCCTAGAAATAATTTCAAGGTTGTTTGGGCGAACGATATTGACGAAGCGTCATGTCAAACTTTCGTTCGATATTTTAAGCACAACATAGTATGCGGTGACATTACTCAAATTCTTAGCGGCAAATACAACGCAAGGTTATTCGAAGCTCCAATACCAGAGAAAGTAGATATAGTCTTGGGAGGTTTTCCTTGCCAAGATTTTAGCCACGCCGGAAAGAGAAAAGGATTTAATAGCAAGCGTGGCTTGCTTTATCAAAGCATGGCGGAAGTTATCAAAAGAACTAAACCAGTTTTGTTCGTCGCCGAAAACGTCCGAGGACTTCTCACGATGAACGGCGGCGAAGCGATACAAACGATTATTAAAGATTTTGAAAAATTGGGATACCACGTTGTTTATAAACTGCTTACGGCCGCCGATTACGGCGTGCCGCAAACACGAGAAAGAGTCATCATCGTTGGAACAAGAAAAGATAAGCTCCCGCCTTTTGAGCATCCAAAACCGATTTTGGAGGAAAAGGACTGGGTCAACTTAAAACAAGCGATCGGCGATTTAGAAAAAGCAGAGGAAGGGAAAATCGCTAACCATTACTGGTCAAAAGCGAAAAAGAATAACGGACAAGGAAACTCGGTTGTCTCGGCGGGTAAGCCGGGACCAACAATGCGAACGGAACATCACGGAAACATAGAGTATCATTGGAACGGAAAAAGAAGGTTGTCTGCGAGAGAGGCGGCGCGGATTCAATCCTTCCCGGACGATTTTGTATTTTATCCGTCCACTTCCTCGGCCTATAAGCAGATTGGAAACGCCGTGCCACCTGTTTTGGCTTGGCACGTCGCCACAGCGATCGAAAAGTTTTTAGATAAAAATCTGAAATAATTATGATTTACGTCGAAAAACCAAACGCCAAAGAAAAAGATTTTGTTGCCTTGCTTGAAAAATCACGAGGGCTAATACTGGTCTTTTTGAGTGGCAAGGAAAACATCTCGCCGACTTATTTTGAGACGATAGTTTTTGAGCAAATGCGTAAAGCGGCGAATGGCACGACTTTCGAGGGAACGGTTAAACAAACGGGAACGCACGCTTTTCCGGACATTATCGCTAATAAATACTTTGGCGTTGAGGTTAAGATGACAGCGAATGATCACTGGACATCAACCGGAAACAGCGTCCTTGAGTCTTCACGCATTGAAGATGTTGAGAGAATTTATATCGTGTTCGGAAAATTTGGCGGCAAGCTGGATATTCGCTACCGACTTTATCAAGAATGTCTGCCAGAGATTAGCGTTACGCACTCTCCTCGTTACAGAATCAACATGGATTTGCCACTCGGTAAATCAATTTTCGACAAAATAGGCGTTGACTATGACACTTTGAGAAAAGACGATAATTCAATACAAAAGATCAAAAATTACTACCGCTCTCTACTGAAAGAAGGCGAGGAATTATGGTGGATAGACCAAGATGGAGACGACAAGGCGGTTAGCCCTATCATTAAACCCTTCAGAGGTTTAAGTGACAAGGAAAAAGAAAATTTTGTTGTCGAGGCGATGATTCTATTTCCTGAAATGTTTGGTAATAGCTCAACGAAGTTTGAACGAGCGGCCGCTTATCTTATCGCTGAATACAACGCCGTATCCGCAAACTTGCGAGATTTGTTCACGGCCGGTGGTCAAATTAAATTAAAAGTGAAGGGCAAAAATGTCGTAGTGCCACAATTAGCTTATCGCTTGTATATCAGAGCGAAAGCGATTGAAAAGAAAATCAAGGAGCTGGACGCCAAAACTCTCGTCTACTATTGGCGAAGTGATAAAGTGGCAAGCGTTCGCTTGAAGCAGTGGAAAAAACTTTTGAATGATAAATTCGTCGTTGTTAAGTCTGGCGTCAAAGCTTCCGACATTTTTGATGCGGGACTTTTATGAAAAAGACGAAAAATTATCTAAATAGAAATTTCAAAAAAGAACGGAGCGAAGATTTGCTTCCAGCAAAAAAGCGTTCGGAGTTGATGTCAAAAATCCGTTCAAGAAACACGAAATTCGAACGAGAATTTATAGTTTCTTTGCGGAAAGCCACTCGTAAAAGATTTGGAACGAATGTTGCGTCAATCAGGGGAAAACCGGATATGGTTTTTCAAAAAGATAAAGTTTGTGTTTTTCTTGACAGCGACTTTTGGCACGGCTGGTATTATCCTCGTTGGAAACACCTGTTAAAAAATGATTTTTGGCGAGAAAAGATAGAAAATAATCGCAAGAGGGATAGAAAAACTAGCGCTTATTTGCGAAGACATGACTGGATTGTTTTACGCTTTTGGGAGCATGTATTAAAAAATAATTCCGAGAAAGCAGTAAAACAAATTGCAAACACTTTAAGGGCTCATCGAAGATGAGGTAAAAATTGCAGAAGCGAATTAATCTTATGAGATATTTAATTAACAATAACGGCGATCCCTTTGAATCTACCGAACTTCAAACTTTACGCGGTGAACTGGACGCTTTAGATGATGATGGGCGTACCAGATACCGAAATCAAAACGCCTCGGCTATCGCTCAACATAACGCCGTAAAGTTTTTGATCGTTTCCGGCCCGGGAACTGGTAAGAGCCACCTGTTTTTGAATCGGATTAACTACTGGTATCAACAAGATGCGCAAGCGAAAGTATTAGTAACAAGTTTTGTGAGAAAATTGGTTGCGGATTTACAAAACGATATTGACGGCGACACGCAATTGACCAACGAGCAGAAAAGCGACATTACCGCGTCAACATTACATAAATTTGCGCGCAGTATCGTTGAACAAAATCACGGCACGGCTCAGTGGCGTTTCCAGCCTCATTTCCGAATAATAGGGCAATTTTGGAAAGATGTTGTGTGGGGTGATGCTTTGGCTTTTTATCCA
>Ga0265296_1001191_pt1 | contig 31238 bp, 37 predicted proteins | sample MunlanPumphouse1_FD_189073 | JGI IMG/M metagenome (GOLD analysis project Ga0265296, IMG submission 189073) | Groundwater microbial communities from a municipal landfill in Southern Ontario, Canada - Pumphouse #1 | ecosystem: Environmental > Aquatic > Deep subsurface > Groundwater | place... | reverse complement strand
ATAAATCTTTCTGTAGTCCTTCACCTGTGATGAAACCGAAACCTTTATCAGTGAGTCTTTTTATTGTACCAGTCATTGATTTTTTTTGTTAAGTTGTTAAATACAAATAAGTTATGTTTAAGAAATCGACTCTTTTCGCACCTACTTTGTCTATGTAGTATATCACAAAACGACCTATTTTGTCAATCTTTTTTCTACGATTACAATACTGAGGCTAAAAATAAGGTTAATTCCTCTCCTTTTATCTCCCGAACTGCACCCGCTTTTAAGTTGCCTAGTTTTATATTCATAATTCTTTCACGCTTCAAGTCGGCCACTTCTTGAAAAAGATTTGAACACATTCTGCGAATTTGATGTTTTTTACCCTCGGTTAATATTATTTTGAAAGTAAAATCATTTATTATTTTTACTTTACATTTTTTTGTAACATAACCTTCAATATTTACTCCGGCTTCCATTTTTTGTTTAAAATTTGAACGTAATTTATTCGAAGTTTTTACAACATATTCTTTTTCATGGGAATATTTTGGATTTAATAATTGATCTGTGATGCGTCCATCATTTGTTAAGATAAGAAGCCCATGAGAATTTTTATCTAGTCTACCAAGAGGGAATAGATCTGCCCGCGGAGAATTAGTTTCAATCCCAATTGGTTTGTTGTAGGCAAAATAAATATATTCTTTTGCTTTTGCGCCTTTTATTTCTACTTTGTCGTTCTCATTTACTTTGTCGCCGAGCACAGCTAATTTACCATTGATAAAAACTTTTTTATTTTCTATCAACTCATCAGCTCCTCTACGAGTAGAGATTTTTTTTAAAGCTAAGTATTTATTTATCCGTATTGGGTAGAGAAATCCCATTTAACTATTTGTTGTTGTTTTTTTTGTGACAGTGGTTGTATTAGTTCCATTTCCATAACCGTAGCCATGATAAGCTTTTCTAGCAGCGAGAACAAGTAGTACGATAAGTAAGATAAGTAATAGCCATCCCAATAAGGAATTTGGTAAGAAACCATCACTTCCAAACAAGAAGGCTAGTGCTCCCAATTGGACTGTTTCTTTTTCAGTTGGTGTTATTGTTGGTTCGCTCCAAACTTGAGCGGAAACATTAGCGGTTACTGATTGAGGAAAACCAGAAGGATCGACGTAAGAGAGGATTGCAGGGAAGTTCAAACTCGTTCCAGCAGGAATATTATCTCGCACTCGCACTCTTACTGTCACTACACCCTCACCGTTTGCTTTAAGTGTTCCTAAATTAAAAATTAAAGTATTACCAGATCTAGTTGGGTTGCTTGGATTAGAAAACATATAATCTACTTCATAAGGAAGATCCATTCGTAAAGTAAGATTAGTAATTGCTCCAGTGCCGATGTTTTGATAACTTACAGTGTAATTAATTTCATCTCCTGGCTTTGGTCTGGTGTTGTCAATTGTAGGCACTATTGGTTGATTACGATCTACAGAAGAAGTAATAAGCACGAGTGAAGTTGGGGTAGGTCTAACAGTCGGAGTAGTTATTGTTTGTCCGCGAACATTTACTGTTACTGAGTCAGTAGACGATCCGACATTGTTATTACAAGTAATTGTGTAAGTTCTACTTGATGTTAGTGATCCAGTATAGAAACTACCTGGACCGATACTTTTTGCCCCTGCCCATCCGATGGATCCATTACTTGCAGAACAAGAAGTTGCATTTACAGTACCCCAACGAACGGAAGTAGCTCCGTTGTAAGCTAAGTTTGTTGAATCTGCGTAAATGACTACAGTTGGTTGATTATTAACTGGAGGAACTATTTGTCTGTTTGGATATATTGTTAATGAATCAGTTGCTGAACCACTGTTATTTCTACAAGTGATATAGAAAGTTGTATTGTAAGTTAATGCTCCAGTGTAGAAACTGCCGGATAAACTCTTAGTACCAGACCAACTATTAATTCCACCACTTGCGGTACAAGAAGTCGCATCATTTGAATACCAACGAACATAAGTTGAACCGTTATAAATTGGATTTGCATTATCTACAGTCAAATCTACGGTTGGTCTTTGGTCGTTATTATTTTCATCATCTACATATACTGTCACTGAATCATCTTCCGAATCACCATTATCGTCGTAACAAGTAATACGGTAAGTTGTTGTGTCAGTTAATCTTCCGGTGTAAAAACTACCAGAAGTACCTTTACTTCCAGACCAACCGTTAGTCCCGCTACTTGCTCTACAATAATCTGCATCGTTTGAAGACCAACGAACCGTAGTGCTGTCATCGTAATCTACTCTTGAATCATCAACTCTCAAATTAACACTTACATTTCCATTTGAATTATTATCATCTACATATACTGTAACTGAATCGTTGGCTGAACCTGTGCTATTACTACAAGTAATATTGTAAGTAGTTGAATTATGCAAACCTCCAGTGAAAAAACTGCCGGAAGTTCCTTTACTTCCAGACCAACCATTACTTCCACCACTGGCGTAACAAGTTGTTGCGTTAGTTGAATACCAAGTAACAGAAGTTGAATCACCGTCATCTAAACTTATATCACTGGCGGAGATATTGACGGTTGGGTTAGATACTGAACATGCTTGATTTGTATATGATTGGGTAGAAGGACCTGAACAATATGCTCCACCATTAGCAGGGGCTGGGTTTGTACAAGTACGAGTTTGGGTTCCTGAAGTTCCACAAGAGTAATCTCTTGTACTCCAATCACTCCAACCACCGTTGACGGGATATGAACACGCTGAATTTGTATAAGATTTAGTAGAAGGACCTGAACAATATGCTCCACCATTTGCAGGAGCTGGGTTTGTACAAGTACGAGTCTGTACTCCTGAATATCCACATTGAGTACTTTGAGAACTCCAAGCACTCCAACCGCCATTGACGGGAGATGGAGGCTGTGAACCTACATTTATTGTTATTGAATCATATCCAGATCCACTACTGTTACTACAAGCAATGTTGTAAGTAGCTGTCGAATATAAATTACCAGTTGATTGAGAACCTCCTGAAATATTTTTATTTCCAGACCAATCACCGCTTGCAGTACAAATTGTTGGATTGTTAGTAGTTGTCCAGCGAAGAGTTGTTGAATTTCCATAAGAAACATTTTGATTGTCGGCGAGTAAATTAACAGTAGGTTTATTTTCTTGGATCACAGTAACTCTTGCAGTATCTGTGGCATTTCCTCCATTACCCGTACAAGTAATTGAGTAGGTTGTAGTTATTGAAGGATAAACTGTTTTTGTACCAGAGATTGTGTTGCTGTTATTCCATGAAGCAGAGCAATATGTTGCATCAGTTGAATGCCATTCAAGAACAGAAGTTTCTCCAAATTGAATACTTGCTGGGTTGGCGGTTAAATTGACAGTTGGAAGTGGAGTTTGATCAGCATTAAAACTAGCATTAACTGTACAATTGGAAGTTATATTTCCAGTAGTAAATGTATTTCCAGATAAATATCCGTTACAGCCAGAAGCTGAACCTACTGAATATCCGGAATTTGGAATTAGATTAAAACTAGTAGAGTTACCTGAAGTAACTGTTTGTGATGTAGGAGAAAATCTACCACTACCACTGGTGACATTTGTACTGACAGTGTAGCTTTGAGCTTGGCAGGTAAGAGTTGTGAAAGATTCTGTAGTACCGTTAATGAGGTCTCCGTCGCTTAAAATAGCCGCTCTATAATAATAAGTAGTATTTGGAGTTAAGCCGCCTATATTGGCGCTAATTTCCGTATCATAATTTATACGCTGATAACCTACTACAGTTCCGCCTCCGCTCTGTACTGTATTTCTATTATTTCCCCATTCGAACCAGGCAGTTACGTCACTATGACCGCCCCTCCCTACGTTTCCATAAATAGTGGCGCTGTTACAAGTGACATCTGGAGTTCTAGCTGAAGCTGTATTGAAACTGGTAAAAAGCCCGACGAGAGCTAGAATGATTATTATGCTTGATTTGATTTTTTTCATATTTTTTTATTTGTTAATTTTATTCTAAAAGAGTTTCGCAACTCTTCAAAAGTATCCACATATAATACTATAATTCAGTAAAAATGTCAATAACTTTGAAAAGCTGTGGAATCTATTCTACGAGAGAATAAAATTCCACAAGCAACAATATTTAATCACGGAGGATTAAGTATGTAAGGCCTCCTCCGATTATTGCGCCAGTTATGGCGCCCAGCAAATTGAATCTTTCCTCCTCTTTGAATCTTTCAGGACCGTATTGACGTGTCCCATTGTCAGACTGAACAAAACTTGGCTCAATCTTTGTTGTGTATTTTTGGGGGAATCCGAATCCCCCAACTGCACCACCCACTAAAGCTCCTCCTATCACTCCCCATGTTTTTCCAGTTGCCCAACTACCCTCAGAAGATTTTTCATCGGCTGCTTTACTATCTTCTCCATCAGTACCATCTTCTCCGTCAAAATAGTCTTTCCCTTTGATGGGGGTGTATCCATCTTTCCCAGGAGGTCCGTATAGTCTCCCGACCATAGATAGGGAGACGTATTTTTCTAGAGGATATGCCTCTAAAATTTCATTCCAGCATCTTCCATCAACAATAGGCATCCCATCGGAATTAAATTCCGCTGGCATTCCTGGTGGAAGCAACACCCAAGACGGAGATTTTCCAGAATTTTCTCTTACCACTTCCAGTGCTATGTAAGCACATGGAAGTCCTTTTGCCAGACGTGGTGGTTTGGTCTTCAGATTGTTAGGGTCCGGCATATAATACCGGAAATCTCCTGAACGAAAAGCTTCTTCTCCTGCTTTTTGGTTTTGGAAAAACATTTTTGTTTCTATGGGTTCTTTTTGTGCCATCAATGATGGAATAAAAAACCCAAAAAGCAATATAAAAATTACTTTTTTCACTGTATCACCTTTTATTATTTTGATTAGCCTTGTGATACGAAGAAACAAAATCTTCATAAAACCTTGTTTTTATTGCCTCATATCACAAAACTAATCTTTTGTGAAGAACCTTTTTTACTGTCATTAGTATATCACCTTATAGAAAAATGTCAAGGGATTGGCCCCCTAGTTTTTAATTTTGGTGCCCTCGGCAGGAATCGAACCTGCATCATAACTTCCGCAAAGTTACGTCCTATCCATTGAACGACGAAGGCATTATATTGCTTTGCAATTTTAGACTAACAGTTTTTGGTGAAAAATTCAAACTTAGAATCCCAAAGAGTCCATTATTTTTTCGGAGACATGTTCCTTCATCTCTTCTTCTGGAACATTTTTTGAAAGCATCGCATTTTTTATTTCTTCCACATGGTTTGGATCTATGGGCATTGAAATTATTGGCATAAACAATCTTTCTGATTTTATGAAAAGCATTGGTTGTTCTGTTTCTCTTTTTATCCAAAAAGATTTTATATTGGCATAAGGAAATAAACGACTTCTAATTTTTAACCCTTTTTCATTTAATTCATAAAAAACTAAGTCCGGTTTTTTAATGGCAAAAACTCCGAGTAATATTCCCCCGATAATTAGAAATAAACCAAAAAAATAATTGGCATAGATAAAAGAAGTAATCGCTCCCGCCACCACAATAACACCAAGTGCCCAGAACCAGTCATTGCCTCGTTCTTTTTCTTCATATTCCAACGCAGTCCATTCTAGTTTTGTGTTCGAGTCCATTAGTATAATTATACCCTAACACTTATTCTAAATCCACACTAAACACGTCTCAATGCTTTGACAATGAAGATAAGAATAATAGCACCAAGTATAGCAACAATAAAACTGTAAAGATTAAATCCTGTCACCCCATTTTCACCAAAGAAACTCATAATCCAACCACCCAAAATAGCGCCAACAATTCCGACAATAATATTAAGCATTAAACCTTGCTGTGGGTTGGTGCCTATAATAATAGAAGCAATCCAACCAACCAAACCACCAAATATAATCCAAATAATGATTCCCATATATTTTTTGCTTGTCCCGTAGCGAGTTTTACTCTACTACTGGAATTAATTGTTAATAATATTAATTATTCTAAAAGTTAATTAATTTCAGCGCTCATCTTTGCTTTTGTTTTTACACCAACTAGACCATCAACTACTAAACCATGTGCTTGTTGCCACTGTTTGATAACTGCAATTGTTTTTGGACCTAATTTACCATCAATCACTAAACTAAGATTTAATTTAGTATTTAAAAATCTTTGAAGTTCCATAACAGCTTCGCCTCTACTTCCATTTTTGAGAGTAGTGACACCAAAATTATAAGTTGCAGTAGTTATTAAACGATTTGCAATACAAGATACGCCTGAAGATGTACTAAAACCAGTATTTTTGTTTCCACATCCTGGAATTTGAGTAACTGTATTATTGACACATAATGTTCCTGTAGATGTGTTATATATATTACCTAAAGAACATCCTTGTGGAGTACTATTATTGACACACACTGCTCCAGTTGCTGTATTATATAAATTTACGCCAGAACATCCTTCCTCAGGAGTAATAGACGCAGAATTTACAGAATCAACATTTGAAGCAGAATTAACATTAGAATTGGAGTTAGTATCAGTATTAGAATTTGAATTAGAGTTTGAGTTGGTATTGGTATTAGAATCTGAGTTAGTGTTAGAATCTGAATTGGTATTAGTTGAACCTGATGGAATTGTGACAGCATTTGCATCTAAAGTAACTGCAGTTTGGGCTAAAGCTCTACCATTTAACGTTGCACCAGTATTTAACACAATAGCTGTTTGGTCTAATATGTTTCCATTAAAGGTTGCTCCTGTACCAATAGTTGTCTGACCTGCTACAACCCAAAAGATGTTGCTAGCTTTTGCCCCACCTGAAAGAACTATACTTTTAGCCGAACTGATATCTAAATTCTGAGCTGTTACAAATATCCAGACATCATTTGCAGAGCCTGTTAGAGTAACATCTGTAGGAATTGTGACTCCTGTTCCCCATTTATATAAACCTGGAGCTAAAGTCATACCACCGATGTTCCCTGCACCTAATTCAGTAATAGCACTAAGCGATCGCCCTGCACCATCTGTATAGGCAGTTTCCATATTGCTAACTGCTGTAGAGATATTTGCTGGAGTTGGAACTGCGTAACTAGGAGCATATACTTTACCAGTTACTAAAGATGAAGTTGAATATGCACCAGCAGCAGGAAGTATTAAACCAAATCCAGTAATATAAGTTGCTGCTACTGGACTGACTCCAATATCTCCAACAACCGAAGTAGCTCCAGTAGTTGAAATTCCTGATTTTGCTAAAATAACGAAATTGCCAGCTGTCCCAAGATCTATTGATGCTGGACCGGCTGCGGACACAGTGATTGATCCGGCGAAACTAAACACGACAGAGAGAGTTAATATAATTGCAGTTACCATTGAATTTTTATTTATTTTTTTCATATTTTTTATTTGTCCCATAATGAGTTTTGCCCCCACTATTGGGATTAATTGTTAATAATATTTAATCATTTAGTATAATCGACCTTCACACGTGTCTTAAAAAAGGAGTTTAATCTCTTCCTTGTAGTATATCACTTTTACCCTTTATTTGCTTATAAAGATAATTTGTTTGCGGAGAGGGCGAGATTCGAACTCGCGGACCCCGTAAAGAGTCTCTTGTTTTCAAGACAAGTGCCTTCAACCACTCAGCCACCTCTCCCCGCTAGAAACGATTTAATTTGTTAATTTATTGTCGGTGTTGTTTTAGAAAAAATTCCTTTTACATCACTCCATTTCTTTTTAGCAATGAAGAATATATAAATAATTTCTAATATTCCTAGAGTATTTATAACAAGAAGTGCTACGAACCACCACCTTTGATCATTTTTGGCAGCTATCCACAAGGAACAACCTTTCCAAAAAATAACCCAGATTGCTATTAATGCTACTACTAAAGGAGAAACCCCTAACCCATTCGCAAACAATACATTAAATTGTTCCATAATAATTATATTATACCAGAAATAAAATTTTTGTGCTAGTATGCTGTTATGAGTCCCATTAGAAATTAGTGCTAATGGGTTTCTATATTATGGATGATAAAATAAATAAAAAAAGTGAAATTTCTAACGGGATAAAATTTCTGGGTATAGATTATGGGACAAAAAGAATAGGTGTGGCTATTTCTGACGAAAAAGGCATTTTGGCTTTTCCGAAAGAAATTGTGCCAAATGATTCAAATAGTTTTAAAAAACTTGCTGAAATAATAAAAAAAGAAAATATTTCAGAAATTGTAGTAGGTGAGTCAGTGGATTTTTCTGGAAAATTAAATGCTTTGTCTGCTAGAATCGAAATTTTTATTTCAGAGCTGAAAGAAAAATTTCAATTACCAATTCACAAACAAAAAGAATTTTTAACTTCAGTAGAAGCTCGCAATTCAAAAAATACTAAAAAAGACATGAGTCAGTCTCAGGTTCATAGTCGAGTTAAGCAAATTAAAAGTGGCAGAATAGACGCTTCGGCTGCTGCGTTGATATTGCAGAGATATTTAGATAAGATAAATAAATGATTATTTCACTCGAAGATTTTAAAAAAGTTGATATTATAGTAGGTAAAATTTTATCAGTGGAAAAAATTCCGGATACCGATAAACTATTGAAATTATCTGTTGATTTAGCAGAAGAAACACCAAGACAAGTAGTTTCTGGTATTGCTTTATATTTTCCTGACATAAATGTGTTAGTCGGCAAAAAGTGCATGTTTGTAGCTAATTTAGAAACCAGAGTAATTCGTGGGATAGAAAGTCACGGAATGATCTTGGCGGTTTCTACAGAAGATGGCCGATTTTCCTTACTTGAGCCGAATGACGAAATTCCTGCTGGCGCCCGAGCTAGATAATATTGTATAATATTAGAATGTTTAGGAATTCGTTCAGTCGATTTTTTCCAACACCAAAATTTTTGACGGTGCCATCTTTTGGTTTGGATATTTCAGATGAATCTGTAAAATTTATAGGACTTACCAAAAAAAAAGACACTATTCAGGTTAGTCGTTTTGGAGAAAGAAAAATTCCGGCAGGTATTATTGAATCAGGCAAAATTAAAGATTCACGAAAACTGGAAGAAATTTTAATGTCTCTTAGAAAAGAGGAAGGATTAAAATCTGTTCGTGTTTCTTTGCCAGAAGAACAGGTATATCTTTTTAATCTCAAACTAGAAAAAGCGGGACTAGAAAATATTAGAGAAGGAATAGAGCTTTCTCTTGAAGAATATATACCAATACCGGCCCAGGATGCCATATTTGATTATGAATTACTAAAAGAAGATGAACAGAGTTTGAAATTACAAGTAGCTGCTATCCCTAAAAATGTGATTGAAGAATACTTGTCTGTTTTTAAAAACTCAACGATATCTGCTGAATCATTTGAACTTGAAGCACAAGCAATTTCTCGAGCAGTTATTAGAAAAGGTGACTTGGAAACTTATATGATAGTAGATTTTGGTAAAAAACGTACCGGTATTTTTATTATTTCTGGTGGGGTAGTGATATTTACTTCCACCTTAGATATGGGAGGAATGATGTTGTCTAATATGATTGCGAAAAATTTCAAAATAAGTTTTGAAGAGGCGGAAAAAAAGAAAAGGGAATGTGGATTAAAACGTAATGCCACTAATACAGAAATTTTTTCAGTGCTTTTAAATGGTGTTTCTGTTTTACGTGACGAAATATCAAAACATTTTATATATTGGCATACCCATAAAGACGAAGAAGGGAAAGATAGACCACCGATTAAAAAAGTAATTCTTTGTGGCGGAGATTCTAATTTAATAGGACTTGCTGAATATTTTTCTGTTAGTATGAAAGTGAGTGTAGAAATGGCTGATGTTTGGATAAACATAACGGAAACAGAAAAATACCTTCCAGATATAAACTTTAATCAATCTTTGGCATTTGCCTCTGCTTTGGGGCTTGCTTTAGGAGATTTTGAACATGATTAATTTAATTCCAAATGAAGAAAAGAAAAAGATGTCTAAAGATTTTTATCTTAGGCTTGTAACCGTATTTTTTATAATGCTCAGTATGTCTTTATTGGTTGCTTCTGTTGCTATTTTACCAGCTTATTTTCTTTCTTCTGCGGAAGAATATTCGATTAATGCAAAATTAGCATTACAAGATAATGAACCTATTTCTGCTCCTGACCAAAATACTCTAACAACTATTAAAGATTTAAAAATTAAATTAAATTTGATTGAAAATGCTCAAAAAAATCACGATATTTTTTCTGAAAAGGTAATAAATGAAATTATCTTAAAGAAAATGCCCAATATAAAAATTACCGAAATTTCTTATAAAAATGACCCAAAAACAGGCAAAAAAATAGATATTAGCGGTCGGGCGTCGAGTCGTGAAGTTTTGCTTTCATTTCGTCGGGCCCTAGAAGATGATACGGCTTTTTTAAAGGTTGATTTACCAATTTCCAATTTTGTAAAAGGTTCTAACATTAAATTTTATTTAAGTTTAATTCCTTCGTAATACGAATATGCAATTTATTTTTCAAAAAAAATCGCTGATTCTCTCCATAATATTCTTCGTATTTTCTTGTTTTGTTTTTGTATTTTTATACAGAGAAGTAAATGGCAAAAGGGAAATATTGCAACAAGCACAAGAAAAATGGCAGACTGAAACCACTCGTAGAGAAAATGCAAGATCTCTAGTTAATTCAATCGAAATAATAAAATCAGAAAGAAATTTATTGGAGACTCATTTTGTGCAAAGTTCTGATGTTGTTCCTTTTTTAGATACGATTGAAAAGTTAGCTAAAGAAGTAGGAGCTGAAGCGGAGGTTGTTTCTGTTAATATAGACAAAGACAGCTCTTCACTTATGGTAGAAATGAAAGCGCAGGGAAGTTTTGAAACTATTTATAAATTAATAATGCTTTTAGAACACTCTCCATATAATTTGGAGTTTGTTTTGGCAAACATTCAGAATCGAAATGAAGAAAATATTTCTGCCAATAAAAACAATAAACCTCAACCATGGATAGCCACCTTTCAAATAAAAGTTTTGAGTTTTGTTAATTAATTATTTTTTTAGATATGAATTTAGATTTTTTAAAAAAGAAAAAGAAATTTAGAAAAGGTGGGATAGGAATTAAACCAGATCTTTACTGGAGATATATTTTATATATGACATTTTCACTGATTGTTATTTTTTGTGTTTTTGGCTTGTATCTTTTTTGGGAGATTAATAATGAATCAATTACTCCTGCTGTGGATACTCTAGAGCAGGATACTGTAAAGAAAGAGAGAATAGATAAAGTGTTAGAATATTTTTTAGAACGTGAAGAAAAGTCTGTCGAAATTCTAAATTCTCCTTCACCTATTATTGACCCATCGTTGTAAAAATGTTAATTTGAATGGGTATTCTATGCGCGGTTAGCTCAGTTGGTAGAGCGCTTCATTTACACTGAAGATGTCGGGGGTTCGAGCCCTCCACCGCGCACTAGGCCTTCGTAGTTCAATGGATAGAACGAAAGGTTTCTAACCTTTTAATGTAGGTCCGATTCCTACCGAAGGCACCAATGAAAATAAAAATTCTACATGAAGATTCTGATATTTTAGCCATAGATAAACCTTCTGGGATTTTAGTGCATCCAGGCCAGAAGAATGAAGACAAAACAATTCTAGATTTGTTTGTAAAAAAATATCCAAAAGTAGAAATTATTCATCGTTTAGATCGCGAGACTTCTGGGGTAATGCTATTAGCTAAAAATGCGAAAGCACATGAATTCTTAAAAAAGCAGTTTATGGATAGGGAAATAAAAAAAACTTATTATGCAATTGTTTCTGGTTGGGTAAAAAATGATCACGATACCATAAATAAACCGATTGGCAGAAGTCCGAGTGATTTTCGTAGAAAACTTGCTGGACGTGGTGCAAGGGGAGAACTGCGTGAAGCAATTACTGAATATAAAGTTTTGAAGCGTTTTATAATTTCTGGTAATAAATTTTCTTATTTAGAAATCCATCCTAAAACCGGCCGAACACATCAAATTCGCGTACATATGAAATTTATTAATCATCCTGTGATAAGTGATTCTCTATATAACCCCGATAAGCCATATCCAAAAGGGCTAGATAGATTGGCCTTACATGCGAAATCCATAGAATTTAAGGATTTAAAGGGTAAAATCGTAAAAGTAGAATCACCCTTGCCTAAAGAATTTGGGAAGATAATTAAATTGCAAAAATAAGGTGTTTATGTTAGATTAAAACGATTATGGCAGGGAATAAATTGGATAAAACAAAACTTACTTCGGTAAATGTTGAGGAAAGAAAAAAACTGGATTTTAATTCAGGGGATACTGTACGTGTCTGGTCCAAGATTTTGGATGAAAAAGGCAAAACTCGTTTGCAGGCTTTTGAGGGTATAGTGCTTGCTAGAAAACATGGTACAGAAATCGGTGCTACTTTTACAGTTCGCAGGATTGCTTCAGGAGTAGGGGTAGAAAGAATTTTTCCACTTTTTTCTCCAGCAGTTGATAAAATTGAAATAACTAAAAAATCTCGTGCCCGTAAATCAAAACTCTATTATGTTCGTGTGAAAGCAGTAAAAGACGTTCGCCGAAAATTACGTTCTGTCGTTTCGGATAATGAAGAAGAAGAAGAAGTAGAAGTTGAAAAAACAGAAAAATAAAAAATAAACCCCGCTTAATGCGGGTTTTGTTTTATGTTAGAATCTAAATATGCCCAGGTGGCGAAACTGGTAGACGTACTACCTTGAGGTGGTAGCGCCCGCAAGGGTATGGGAGTTCAAATCTCCCCCTGGGCACCAGATAATTTGTTATAATAAAAGCATGAATCTAAAAGATAAAATAGTAGTTATTACAGGAGGGTCAAAGGGCTTAGGAAAAACTATAGCTTTATCGTTTTTAGAGAATGAAGCTAAAGTTATTGTATGTTCTCGTGAAGAGAATAGGCCGACAGATTTGGATGAAAAAATTTTGTGGGTAAAAGCGGATGTAACGAAAGAAGAAGAATTACAGAAGTTAGCAGATTTTGTTGTAGAAAAATTTAGCAAACTAGATATTTGGATAAATAATGCCGGTATTTGGTTACCGCATATGCCAATTGAGAAAACAGACTGGAAGAGAGCTCACGATTTATTGGAAGTTAATTTGTTTGGCACTGTTTATGGATCTAAAACTGCTCTCGCCCAAATGAGAAAACAAAACTCTGGTTTAATTATAAATATTCTTTCTACTAGTGCTTTAGATGGAAAAATAAACGAAACGGCATATTGTTCAAGTAAATTTGCAGCTATGGGATTTACTAAATCCCTCAAAAAAGAAGTGGATGGGAAAAATATAAAAGTATTTGCTGTATATCCAGGTGGAATGCGCACTAATTTATTTGATGAGAAAAAACCAGAAAATTATGGAGAATTTATGAATCCTGATGATGTGGCAAACAAAATTGTAGAAAATCTTCAAAAAGAAACCCCAGAAGAAGAATTAATTATAAAACGCTAATTAAAGAATTATGCTTTACACCAGAAAAGGAGATAGTGGAACAACTAAAACCTTCGGATGCGATCAACGTATTTCGAAAAGCTCGGCGATTGCTGAAGCACTTGGTTCACTAGATGAAACAAATTCTTTTCTTGGATTTTGTAAGGTGAAAGCCAGAAAAGAAAAATTACTAGTTGGTAAATTAGAAGCGGATCAGATTGTTCATAATATTCAGAAAAATTTATTTATTGTGCAAGCAGAGTTAGCAGGAGCTTCGATGTCTATCGATGAAGAGAAAGTAAAAGAATTAGAAAAAATTATTGATTCTATAGAAAAAGAACTTCCACCGATAAAAACTTTTTTCATTTCTGGAGGCACAGAACTTGCATCTTTATTTGATATTGCTCGTACTATCTCTCGCAGGGCTGAAAGGAGAGTGATTGGGGTAGCGGATGAAGGAAAAGTAGAAATAAAACCATTCACTAAAGCTTATCTTAATCGTCTCTCCAGCGTTTTATATGCTTTCGCTCGACTAGCTAATTTTAGAGAAGGTATAACAGAACAAAGCCCAGATTATAAATAAAAGTGGCTTTTGCCTATATTTTTTGGTATATGGATTACCATATAACAATGGCTCTCGGACATTATGCAAATAAACTTGCATATGCTCCTCGTTTATTGTTATAAATAAGCATGTATGGTGCCTATAGTGTAATGGTTAGCACTAGGGTTTGTGGAACCCTCGGTTCGAGTTCAAATCTCGATAGGCACCCAATATGCTTTCGAAAAATATAAAGGAAACTGAAAAGATAGCTAAAATATTTATTAATAAATTATTAAAAACTCCTAAAAAACACAAAGGTGCTTTGATTGTTGGTCTTTCTGGCGATTTAGGTGTTGGAAAAACAGCTTTTACAAAATCTGTTGCTAAACATCTTAGTATTAAAGAAAAAGTTTTTAGCCCTACTTATGTAATTATTAAAAAATATTCTATTAAATTACCCGAATATAAATATTTTTTTCATATAGACGCTTATCGCTTAGAGAATGAAAAAGAGTTAAAGCATTTAGGATGGAAAGAAATTGTCGATAATGAAGAACATTTAGTTTTTATTGAATGGCCGGAAAATATTTCTAAAGCTATGCCAAAACATTCCAAATTCGTTTTTATTAAACATAAAAACGATAAACATAGGGATTTTAAGTTTAAATAGAAATGGATAATATCTGGAATAATAAAAATTTAATAAGAATATTAAGGGAAGGTGGTGTGGTAATTATGCCTACAGATACTATTTATGGAATAGTAGGAAAAGCACTTGAAAAAAATACCGTAGAAAGAATCTATAAAATTAAAAAAAGAAATCCAGAAAAACCTTGCATCATACTTATCGGAAACATAAATGAACTTGAAAAATTTTCTGTTATTTTATTGGAAGAACAAAAAAAAGAATTAGAAAAATACTGGCCGGGACCAGTGAGTATTATTTTAGATTGTACTGATGATAGTTTTGAATATTTACATCGTGGCACGAAAACTTTAGCGTTTCGCTTACCTGCATTACCAACGCTTCGAGATTTACTTTTTAAAGTTGGTCCGTTAATCGCTCCTTCTGCAAATCCAGAAGCATTACCCCCGGCTAAAAATATTGAAGAAGCAAAAAAATATTTTGGCGACTCAGTGGATTTATATATAGACGGAGGAGAAATTGAAGCGAAAGCGTCCAAACTAATCAAACTAAACAATGATGGTTCTATTATTGTGCTTCGAGAGTAAAAATATGTCATAATTGCAATATGAGAAAGAGTATTCTGGAAAAAATATTTAGCGCCCCGGCGGAAGTACTGGAAAAAAGCGTTGAATTAGAACGAGAAATTAAGCGTGATTTAGAAAACGAAAAACCTGTTAGAGAAGCAAAAGAGTATTGGAAAACATTGGGTCCAGGGCTAACTACTGGTGCAGCCGATGATGATCCGTCAGGTATTGCCACTTATTCCCAAATGGGAGCTTCACGCGGTTTTGGTTTGATTTGGCTTTCACTTTTCTCTTTTCCTTTAATGGGTGTAGTTCAAGAAATGTGCGCTCGTATTGGATTGACTACGGGGGTGGGATTGGCTACTAACATTAAAAGACATTTTTCTAAGAAAATTTTGTATTTTTTAACAATCCTGCTTCTTTTTGCAAATGTTTTTAATATTGGTGCAGATTTGGGAGCCATGGCTAAAGGTACACAACTTATTTTCCCCCAAATAGGTTTTATCTTTCTGGTTTTATTTTTTGCTATTTTAAGTCTCGGTTTGCAAATTTTTATTCCATATAAAAAATATTCAAAATATTTGAAATATTTATCTCTTGTTCTTTTTGCTTATGTTTTTTCTGCCTTTTCTATTTCTATTAATTGGGGAGATGTTTTCAAACATTTAGTAATTCCGACTTTGTCTTTTTCTAAAGATGAAATTATTTTAGTTTGTGCCGCACTTGGTACTACCATTTCACCTTATTTATTTTTTTGGCAGACTTCACAGGAAGTAGAAGACCAAATATTAAAGGGAGAAAAAACAGAAGAACAACGACGAGCTCTGAACACAGATGAAGATATTCACAAAATGAGAATAGATGTTTGGTCTGGTATGTTTTTATCTAATCTTATTATGTTTTTTATAATTGCTACTTGTGCGGCTACTTTGTTTGCAAATGGAATTACAAATATTGGTACAGCTGCAGATGCAGCATTGGCACTTAAGCCTTTTGCTGGTGATTTTGCTTTCTTTTTATTTGCAATTGGAATCATTGGTGTCGGACTTTTGGCTATTCCTATATTGGCAGGTTCAGCTTCTTACGCGCTATCCGAGACATTTAATTGGAAGACCGGTCTTTATCGAAAATTAAAACAAGCTTATTCTTTTTACGGAGTGATAATAGTGGCTATGGTTTTAGGAATTATTTTGAATTTCATTGGTCTTGATCCCATAAAAACCCTTATATATTCAGCTGTTTTTAATGGTATTATTTCGCCTATTATTTTGTTTTTTATTGTGAAAATAAGCGCCAGTGGAGAGATAATGGGAGATTTTAAAAATAAAAAATTAGCTAATATTATAGGCTGGTTTTCGGTTGGCTTATTATTTGTAGTTAGTATTAACACTATAATTTTTCTTTTGATTTAAAATGGAAATTTTAAAAGATTATGATTTAACTAAACTAAATACTTTTGGAATATCCGCTCGGACGAGTTTTTTTGTTGAATTGAACGAAGAATCTGAATTGCAAGAACTTTTTTTGTCTCCAGAATTTAAAAATAATCAAAAATTATTTTTAGGCGGAGGTAGTAATATTTTATTTACCAAAAATTTTGATGGTGTAGTTATTTTAAATAAATTGAAAGGAATTAAAATGTTAAAGGAGGATTTTGAAAACGTTTTAATAAAATCGATGGGTGGGGAAGTATGGCATGATTTGGTAATGTTTGTAGTTAATGGTGGGTATTGGGGGATTGAAAATTTATCACTTATTCCAGGAACTGTTGGGGCTGCTCCAATTCAAAATATTGGGGCTTATGGAGTAGAACTAAAAGATATTTTGGAAACTGTTGAGGCCTACGAAATCGAAACAGGGCAGAAAAAAGTTTTTGAGAAAGAAGAATGCGAATTCGGTTATCGTGATAGTATTTTTAAGAATAAATTGAAAGGAAGATATTTAATTATTGCCATAACCTTGAAATTAAGTAAAATAGAAAAACAAAACGTGAGTTATAAAGTACTTCAAGAATATTTAAAAGAAAACAAAATTGAAATTAAAAATTCGAAAGATATAAGTGATGCCATTGCTTCCATTCGTAAAAGTAAATTACCTGATCCAGCTATTATGGGCAATGCAGGTAGTTTTTTTAAAAATATTTATATTGATAATAACAAAGCCGAAGAAATAAAATCAGAATACCCAGATGTGCCTCTTTTTGAAGATAATGGTTTGATAAAAATTTCAGCTGCTTGGTTGATTGAAAAATGCGGATGGAAGGGGAAAAGAGTAGGGAACGTCGGGATGCACGAAAAACAAGCTTTGGTGTTGGTTAATTATGGTGGAGCCACCGGAGAAGAAGTAAAATCTTTTTCCGAGCAAATAATTGACTCTGTTTTTTCTAAATTTGGACTGAAATTAGAGAGAGAAGTCAATTTGATTTAAGGCTATTTTAGCGTATAATTAGATTATTAGAAATAATTTTTTAAAATTTATGAAATATAAAGACATAATGTATTTTTTGATAGTTTTAATTGTGGTTGCAGTATTAGTTTTTATTACCATTAATAGTAAAAATAAAATGCCTGAAGAACAAATTGTTAAAGTAGGAGATATTGTTTCTGTGAATTATACAGGATTTTTAGAGGACGGAACCGCTTTTGATTCAAATGTAGATTCAAAATTTGGTCACGCTGGACAACCCTTAGTTTTCACTGTCGGAACAGGGCAGATGATTCCGGGTTTTGATAAAGGTGTTGTAGGAATGAAGGTTGGAGAAAAAAAGACCCTGATTCTTCCTCCAGAGGAAGCTTATGGTTCAACGGGAGCAGGTGGGGTAATACCTCCTAACGCTACTATTAGTTTTGAAGTCGAATTATTAGGAATTAAAAAATAATTAATTTATGTTAAACATGACACCAGAACAAAAAGTAAAATTATATAAAGGTCTAAAAATCGCTCTCATTGTTTTTTTGGTTTTAGTTGCAGCTAAGTTTTTGATTCGGTTTCCTCACTATGGATATAATGGGTATGACAAACAAGAGAATACAATAACATTTTCTGGACATGGAGAAGTTACTGCTGTGCCCGATATTGCTAATGTTTATTTTACGATTAGTAAAGATGCAAAAACAGTAAAAGAAGCGCAAGCGCTTGTTGCAGGAATTGAAAAAAGTTCTTTAGATTTTTTGAAGACAAATAATGTTTTAGAAAAAGATATTAAAACTTCAAATGCTTCTTTTTATCCTAAATACGAATATAAATACGATACTAAAATAATGATGCCTTGCAATCAGTATAGTTGTCCTCCTTCTCCAGGAAATAGTGTCATTACTGGTTATACTGCTTCGGAAAGTATTACAGTAAAGGTTAGGAATACTGATGATGTTGGTAAAATTATGCAAGGACTTGGGACATTAGGCGTTTCTGATTTAAGCGGACCGAATTTTTCTATAGACAACGAAGATACATTAAAAACAGCAGCTAGAAAAAAAGCTATTGATGATGCAAAAGCAAAAGCGGAAGTTTTAGCAAAAGATCTAGGTGTTCGTTTAGGAAAAATTACTTCTTTCAGCGAGAATGGCAATTATCCTATGCCAATGTATGCCAAAGCAATGATGGAAGACAGTGTTTCTAGTGCGCCGGCTCCAGCTGAAATACCAAAAGGAGAAAATACCATCAGTTCGGATGTTTCCATTACTTACGAAATAAGATAAAAATTTTATTTGACTATTTTGGAATAGAAGAGTAATATAAAAGAGCCCTTGAAGGGGCTTTTTTATAAGGTTTAAGCCTATACAAAAAAATGTCAAAACTTATTGAATATTTTAAAGAAACAAAGACAGAATTAAAACACGTAATTTGGCCTAATAGACGCCAGACTATTTACTATACAATAATTGTGGTGGTGTTATCTGTTCTGATTGCTTACTTTTTAGGTATTTTTGATTTCATTTTCTTACAAGGTTTGCAAAAAATAATTTCTTTCTAAAACTATGTCAAAACAAGAAACACAGGGTACTAGAAATTGGTATGCTATTCATACTTATGCAGGATATGAAAACGTTGTTTTGCGTAATTTAAAACAGCGCATTGATTCATTAGGCATGAATGACAAAATTTTTAATGTGATTGTGCCGATTGAGAAAAAAATAAAAATAAAAGCAGGAAAACGTGTGGAAGTAGAAGAAAAAATTTATCCGGGGTATGTTTTGGTAGATATGATTGTAACTGATGATTCTTGGTATGTTGTTCGTAACACTCCGCGAGTCACCGGTTTCGTTGGGGCTGGAGTAAATCCTGTTCCTCTAAAAAACGACGAAGTGGAATATTTGTTTAAGAAAATGGATACAAATACAGTTAAGCACAATATTGATCTTGCTATTGATGAAACAGTTCGAATTGTTGATGGTCCGTTCAAAGATCTTGAAGGTAAAGTAAATGCTGTTGATAATGAAAGAGGGAAGATAAAAGTTTTGGTTTCTATGTTTGGTCGCGAAACACCAGTGGAGTTAGACTTTTTACAGGTTAAAAAGGTTTAGAAAATTAACGAACGTAGTGAGTATAATTTACTTAACCCCGCACATAAATTTATGCATTATGTTTATCTGTTAAAGAACCAAAGACGTAACACAACTTATATTGGATATACAAGTGACTTAAAAAGAAGGATAAAAGAACATATTGCAAAAGTTCCAGAATTAGTTTATTATGAAGCCTACAAATCAGAAAAAGATGCAAGAAAAAGGGAAAAAATGTTAAAACAAGGACAAACAGTCAGAAGATTAAAAGAAAGATTATTAAATAGTTTAAATTAAATTTATGTGCGGGGTAACGATTTATATAGTCGCTCTGCTCCTTATAAATCAGTCATATGGCAAAAAAGATAACAAAAAAAATAAAATTACAAATAGAAGCTGCTAAGGCAACTCCTGCTCCACCGCTTGGACCTGCGTTAGGTCAGGCAGGAATAAACATTGGTGATTTTGTCACTAAATTTAATGCTGCTACGTCTAAAATGGCTGGAGACAAAGTATCTGTAAATGTTACAGTTTATGAAGACAGAAGTTATGATTTCGTTATCAAAACTCCTCCCGCTACCGGACTTATTTTGAAAGCCGCTGGGGTAGAAAAAGGTTCGGGTAAAAATACTGCCACCAAAGCCGGAAGTATTACTAAAGCTCAAGCATTGGAGATAGCAAAGAAAAAAATGAAGGATTTGAATGCAAAAGATAATGAAGGAGCAATCAAAATCATCGCCGGCTCGGCTCGTTCTATGGGGATAGAGGTTAAAGATTAATTTTACTTTCATGCTTACGAATAAAACAATTTCAACTTGGTCAGGATTTACAAACAAAATGCTCTAAAAGGGCGTTTTGTAAATTAAATTAATTTTTTATACAAAAACGCCCCACTGAGGGCGTTTTTGTATTTTTGAAAATTTGTTCTTTAAAATAAAAAAGGAGATTCAAAATGAACGAGAAAAATTTTATAATAACAACGGAAAACTATAATTCACCCATAATTATTACTGTTCCTCATGGAGGTATAAAAAATGGACAGGGTTCATGGTTGGAACTTTTTTTCCAAAAAAGAATCAGATTAGAAGATAATTCTATTGATGGAGAAAAAATTGTTCTTGGTGGAGATGGTCAAATAATGCATATTGTCGCCGATATCTTAAAAAAATATAAGGCCAATGCAATTATAGGAGTTTTACCCAGATTGTTTGTGGATTATAATCGTTTTATTCCGCAAATAGCCTATGCTGATAAAAGTATGAAACCTTTTTATCGGGAGTATCATAAATCTATTGATAAAATTGTAAAAAAATTGCTAACCAAACACAAAAATATAATTTTATTTGATTTCCACGGATTTGGTACTCAACCTATCAAAGGTAGAGAGTTTGATATTATTTTAGGTACGAATAATCAATCAAGTCCCAAAAAAGTAGATAATTTTCTTTATTCTTATTTTAAAAAACAATATCAAGTATTTTGTGCTGCAATAGATGGATTACCAGAAGAGAGTGATCTTTATAAAGGTGATACTACTAATTTTCATTACTATGAGAAATATGGAATAGATGCTCTGTTAGTAGAAATCGCTCCAAAATTTAGAAGTTCAAAAAAGATTGACTCAAAAGAAAAGGGTAAAATATTGGCTGAAGATTTTGCAAAGTTCTTTTATGTTCTTGAAAATAAAATTAAATAATTATCTAAAAAATATTTCTAACAAAAGCGTCTCAGAATTGAGACGCTTTACTTTTTATGTTTTTTGGGGTAGTTTTGAGGTAAATAAACAATTCTTTAAAATAAAGGCTGGGAGGCCATATGGCACGCAAACTTTTACCAAAAGAGGCATTATTTTTGAACCTTTTTGATTCTTGGTATGGTCCACAAATAAAGTTATCATTAGTGTATCGATGGGGTGATTATACAGACAAGAATCCCAAACTAAGAAAGCAAACAGTACTTCAACACGAACACTCTGTAACTCGTTTAGTTCAAAAAATACTTGTACTTCTGTTAATGAAATTACCACAGCTAAATGTCTTTTTATTACTCTACGCTTTTTCTAATCATGATGAACCAGAAGGATATTTAAAAAGAAAAAGAGACAAGAGCGTAAGAAAGAAAAAAGAAGAAGACGAACTAAAAGAGTATTTTCTCTTCAAAAAGATAAACAAAAATCTTCCGAAAGAAATATATGTATTTGAAGAGTATGCATATTTGCTTCAATATGCCACTAAAGATTTTAGTTTTTTCCCAAGCGAGGCAAAGACTATTTTAAGGAAGTTAAGAAAAAGTAACTTGTTAGAAGCAAAAATTTTTCGATTTCTGGAGTACTGGGAGTACATATTCTATGCATATGAAAGTTATAAAATGCATGGAGATAAATTAATACTAACACAAGTTCTCCGCAGAGAGATCCCTAAATTACAGAGCTTTGTTTTTAAAATTCCAGAATTGCGGGAGGTTTTTCCCAAGATTGATGAAGAGTGGTTTCTTAGTTTTATAAATGAAAATATAGATATACCTTTTGAGTAGCAAAACCTTGAAGCCAATGATAAAAGCCATTGGCTTTTATCATTTTTTAGAGTATATTTATACTATGAAAAAAGAGACTAAAAATGTGGGTTTGACTTGGGAGGAGTATTTTATAAACATAGCCGAGCAAGTGGCTAAAAAATCAAAAGATCCATCTACCAAGACTGGTTGTGTGATAGTTGATAGTAAAAAAAGGCCCGTGTCTTTTGGCTACAATGGTTTTGTAAGTGGCTGTGATGAAAGGAAGATGTCTCAAGAACGACCTATTAAATATCATTTAGTTATCCATGCTGAGATGAACGCCATTATTTTTTCCAGAAGAGATTTAGAAGGTTGTACTTTATATAGTCTATATGCTCCTTGTGAAAATTGTTTGAAACATGTTATCCAAGCTGGTATTAAAAAAATTGTTTATAAAAATCATGTTGTTGAAAGCAAGGCCAATAATAATACACAGTCAATGACCACTTCATTAACCAATGAAGCTATCACTAGGATGTTGTTGTCTTCGCCAGAAGTAGATTGTCACAATATCAGTGGTAAAAATTATTTAAAAGAAATGTGGGGTAACAAGATACCAAAATTTTAATTATGGATAAAAAGATAATTATTGGAATAACTGGAACACTTGGTGCTGGGAAAGGAACTATTGTTGATTATCTTGTAAAAAACAAGGGATTTGTTCATTTTTCGGCACGAGAAGATGTTATAAACAAGGAGATAGAGAGAAGAGGACTTCCAATAACAAGAGACAATATGGTCTTAATTGCCAATGATCTTAGAAAAAATTATGGGCCGAGCTATGTTGCTGAAGAGCTTTTTAAAATGGCTCAAAATTCTGGCAAAGATTGTGTTTTAGAAAGCTTGAGAACTGCCGGTGAAATCGAATCTCTTAGAAACAAAGGGAAATTCTATTTATTCGCTATAAATGCCGAACAAAAAACAAGGTATAACCGAGTTCAGAAAAGAAGAAATGCGCAAAGTGATAATGTGAGTTTTGAAAAATTTATTGAACAGGAAGAAACTGAAATGAAATCAGATGATCCCAATAAACAGAACTTATCTAAGTGTATTTTAATGGCAAATTACGTCTTTGAAAATAATGGAACTTTTGAAGACTTATATAAGCAAATAGACGAAATAATTGAGAAGCTTTCTTAATTGTTTATTTTAATACAATATCATGTTCTCCGCGCTTAATGTCGAAGCGATCTATTTCTTTATCTAAATGCAAGACTAATCCATATTTTCCGAATAATTCTAAAAGAGTGTCGGCCAACATCTTTGCTTTTCTTCGTAGTGTTGGATGGACAAATCGGGTTGCTCTTAATTCTGCTAAATAAACCAATGAAGGAATATTCCCAGTTAGTCTATTTGAAATATTATATCCCATAGCTAAATAATATTGTTTTTCTTCCTTAGATATATTTAATTTATTGATTTTTTCTTCTTGTTCTTTGATAAAAGATTCTGCTTTTTCTCTATGTTTTTTGGGAAGTTCATTGATATACCATTTTTCAAATCCTATTTCAGTTGTGAGAAGAGGCATTCTTTGGGTAACCGCACGATGTCTTTGTAAATCACGGAAAGAACCAAAATCGAGAAGAAATTCAAGTTGTAAAGTTCCAGCTTCTGCTAAGTATTTTGGTAGTTCTGTTTTGAAAGGTCTTTTTTCTAAAATTTCTTTTGGTAATAATTCTGGATTGATAGAATTGTTTGTAATTTTAAAATCAGGACAATCTTTATTGTGATAATAATAATCATTTTTCATCCAAAATTTGTTGTAATTTTCTGTTGTCTCAAATAGTTCATGACCGAAAGAATTTGGGAAAGATAAGATTAAAGTAGTGTGAATTGCTTCAGCAACGTTTCTTACTTCTTCTAGGGGATGATGACGAAGTAGCATAATTTTATCTGCCGCTTGTCTTAAATTTGTATGCCAAGCCAAATTTGTTGTTGATCCAGCTGGGAGAAATCCCCTCAATATATCAAAAGCCCGTGCATTTATAGCTTTGTTATAGATATTTTCTGATTCTCCTTCATTGATAGGAAACTGTTTTTTTAAATCTTCTTTTGTTACTTCAAGTGTTTTAGTATAAAAATCTCTCCAAGATTCTAATATCTCTTCTCCACCTTTCGTACCAGTGGGGTTTTTGAAAGGTTGGGTTTTAAAATCGACATAACGCGTGGAAGATTCTTGTCCTGAATAAAGAGGCCAATCTTGGATTGCTTTTGCTGCTAACATTGATATTCCCTCGACAAAAATAGAAGCGCTACCACAATCACCTATAGATTTATGTCCATATCCGACATAGAAATTTTTCATGAAATTATCTGGTCCTTTTTCTGAAAGTATTTTTAAGTGGCTTTGTAGTCCTCCAGTAGATCTAGAGTGAAGAGCCTGAAGCATAGCGGCAGATTCCGGACCTATTATTGAACCAGTGTCAAGAACAATAACAACACCCCCTCCTTTTATTTGAGTTTCATTATGTTTGAGATTTTCGAGATTTGTATTTGCCACGTTTCCATTATAACTTTTTATTTTGATTAACAAATCATTGACAAAATATAACAGAAATGCTATTCTTTAAACATCATTCTCATCTAACTATATATTGGGAGTGACCCAATATATGTATAAACATCCTACAACAGGACCGAAGAAATTTGGTCCCGCCCGCAACGTTTCGCGTAGCGATTCGGGCAGGCGTTCTAAATTTGGTTCCAACAGACCTACTCGCCAATTTAAGGGCGGGAATTTTAAAAGAAAAAATAATCGTCCTACAAAGAGAGGTTTTTCTGAGCGGATAGATTTTTCTCGTTTTGTTAAAAAAGGACAACATATAGAAGAGAAACCCTATGTCTCTAAAAATACTTTTATCGATTTTCCTCTTCATGCGCAAATTCATAAAAATATTGCACGAGCAGGATTTATTCACCCTAGGCCAATTCAAGACCAAGCTATTCATTCTATACTTGTTGGTAAAGATGTTTTCGGTATGGCAAATACTGGTACAGGAAAAACTGCAGCCTTTATTCTTCCTTTAATTGAAAAGATTGTGAAAACAAAAGGGCAAAATAAAAGAGAAACTGTTTTGATAATGGCTCCGACCAGAGAACTTGCATTGCAAATAGATTCTGATTTTCGCGCATTGGCTTTTGGATTAGGAATTTTTTCTGTATCCTGTGTTGGCGGACTTCCAATAATGAGACAAATTACAGAAATAAAAAGGGGAGTGGCTTTTGTTATTGGCACACCAGGGAGAATAAAAGATTTAATAATGAGAAAGGTTCTGGATTTATCTACTTGTCATTCTGTGGTGCTTGATGAAGCGGATAGAATGCTTGATATGGGATTTCGTGATGATATGGTTTTTATTCTTGGGAAAGTTCCTAAAGAAAATAGACAAACCCTTTTCTTTTCAGCTACTCTTTCTTCGGAGGTTAAAAAATTAACCACCGAATTTTTGAAAGATCCTGTTTTTATTTCTGTCATTTCTGGAGAAACAGCTAAAAATATTGATCAAGATATTATTCGCGCTAGAACTAAAGAAGAAAAATTGGAAAAGCTTCATGAAGTTTTGAAAAAAGAAGGTTCCAATAAAGTTTTAATTTTTAGAGAAATGAAACACAGTGTAGATACTCTTACCAAAGAGCTTTCACATATGGGATTTAAGGTTGGTTGTATTCATGGCGACAAAAGAAGTCGCGAACGTATTCGCACTCTTGATTTATTTAAGAAAGATAAAATAAATATTTTAGTGGCCACAGATGTGGCTGCTCGCGGTCTGGATATTCCGGATGTGACTCATGTCATCAATTATGATGTTCCACAAACTTACGAAACCTACGTACATCGCATCGGCCGTACCGGCCGTTCCGGCAAAAAAGGCATAGCTCTTACATTTGTATAAAAAAATTGCAAGAGAAAGTTTTTAAGGGGTTTTGAGCGCGACGGCGCGAAAACTTCAGGATTTTTAAAGCTTCAAAAAATCCGTACCGACAAAAATTTTGCTCTCGCAGTTTTTTGATTTTCTATTTTATTAGGCCAGCTTTTTTGAGAGTTTTATAGACACCATTTTTGGTCATGGTGCGCAAACCACGAGTGGAGATTTTTATATTTACACTTTTATTTAATTCAGGCACGAAAACTTTCTTTTTTTGAAGATTTGGATATTTTCGGACTTTGCCGGTTGGGTTGAATTTAGTAGCACGAGTACGATTTGAGTACCCACCACCAACAATTGAACCTTTTTTTGATATAGCACATGTTTTCATAATGTAGTTTCTGTATGCTATCATAGAACTAGGCTTTAGGCAACTAGGCTCTAGTTAAAATGGATACAATTTTTTTTATAGCTATTCTTATTATGTCTGTAGTAATTCACGAAGTCTCTCACGGCTTTGTTGCTTTACGTTTTGGTGATAAAACCGCTTTGTATGCAGGACGTTTGACTTTAAATCCTCTAAAACATTTGGATATGTTTGGTTCCATAATTTTGCCGGCTTTTCTTGTTTTATCTCATTCTCCATTTTTGTTTGGTTGGGCAAAACCAGTGCCATATAATCCGAACAATCTGACTAACAGAAAATGGGGGACTATTGCTGTAGCGGCAGCTGGAGTTTTATCTAATCTTTTTTTGGCTATTTTTTTTGGACTTGTTTTACGCTTTTCGATAAATAGCACAGTTTCAATTAGTTTTGTTTCCGTGGTTTCTTCAATTGTTTTGATTAATTTGGGGTTAGCAATATTTAATCTCGTACCTATCCCGCCCCTTGATGGTTCTAAAATACTTTTTTCACTTTTACCGAATTCCTTATATTCCGTTATTGCTTTTTTGGAACAATATTCTCTTGTTTTAGTTCTTGTTTTTATCATTTTTTTCGCTGACAGTCTGTTCCCAATTCTAGCTTATATATTTCAACTTATCACCGGTTTGTCTTTGTAAATAAAAAAATAAAATAATCCTTTTTCACGGCTCGCACTCCAACCTGGAAACAATAAAAGAATCTACCGTTGCGTATGCCGAAAAAAGCATTATTTTATATTTTTATATGATATTTGCAATTTTTCTTAGTTTATATTATATTATTGCAAGAGTCTTCGGACTCTTTTGTTTTGAATTATGCCGACAATTAACCAATTAATAAAGAAAAATAGAGTAAAAACTCACGCTAAATCCAAGACGGTTGCTTTGGCGCGAGGATTTAACGTTTTGAAAAACAGACCAGTCTTTTTTCCTGCGCCGTTTAAACGAGGTGTTTGTACTAAAGTTTCGACTACCACTCCTAAGAAACCAAACTCTGCTCTCCGAAAAATCGCTAGAGTTCGTCTAACTAATGGCATGGAAGTGACTGCTTATATTCCAGGTGAAGGACATAATTTACAAGAACACTCAGTGGTGATGCTTCGTGGAGGACGTGTGAAAGATTTAATTGGAGTTCGATATCACATAGTACGTGGAGTTTTAGATACGCAGGGAGTTGAGAAACGCAGACAAGGACGTTCTCTTTATGGAAATAAAAAGCCAAAAGAAGCTAAAAAATAAAAATTATGCGACGCAAAATAAACAACAGAAATATTGTTAAACCAGATTTTATTTACAATTCTCAAAAATTGGAAAAATTTATCAATTACATTATGTGGAATGGTAAAAAAGAAACTGCCAGAAAAGTGATGTATCAGGCTTTTGATGTTATAAAAGAAAAAACAGGAAATCCAAACCCACTTGAAGTTTTTGATTTGGCGATGAAGAATGCCGGTCCGCTTACAGAAGTTCGATCAAAAAGAATCGGAGGGGCAAACTATCAAGTGCCGAGAGAAGTCAGACCGGAAAGACGTTTAGCTTTAGCTATGCGCTGGATTCGTGATGCTGCTCGCAAAGGCAAAGGACGTCCTATGCATTTAAAACTTGCTGATGAACTTATTGCTGCCTCCAAAAATGAAGGGGCTGCTATTAAAAAGAAAGAAGACACTCACAAAATGGCTGAAGCTAACAAAGCTTTCGCTCATTTTGCTTGGTAAAATATTTATATGGAACGAGATTATCCACTAGAAAAGGTTCGCAATATTGGAATTATCGCGCATATTGATGCGGGAAAAACGACCACCACAGAACGGGTGCTTTTTTATACTGGTGTTTCTCACAAAATAGGAGAAGTGCATGATGGTGAAACTGTCACCGACTGGATGGAACAAGAAAGAGAGCGTGGAATTACTATTACTTCTGCCGCGGTTACTTGTTTTTGGACGCCAACTTATGCCGATGCGAAAGATAAAAACAAAAAACATCGATTCAATATTATAGACACACCAGGGCACATTGATTTCACAGTGGAAGTAAAACGTTCTCTTCGAGTGCTAGATGGCGCGGTGGTTGTTTTTGATGGCGTAGCTGGCGTGGAACCTCAATCAGAAACAAACTGGCGTTATGCCGACGAAGCGAAAGTTCCTCGTATCTGTTTTGTAAATAAATTAGACAGAATTGGTGCAGATTTTGAACACTCTTACGCTACTATTTTGGATCGTTTAACAAAAAAAGCAGTGCGTATGCAGATTCCTATCGGGCTGGAAGAAAAACACGAAGGTGTTATTGACTTGCTAAACATGAAGGCCTATTACTTTGAAGGAGAAATGGGTAATAAAGTTATTGAAAAAGAAATTCCAGAAAATTTGAAAGCTGAAGCAGAAAAATATCATCATGAATTAGTTGAAAAAATTGTAGAACAAGATGATGCAGTAATGAATGATTATTTGGAAGGAAAAATTCCAGATATTGATACTCAGAAAAAACTTTTGAGAAAAGGAGTTATCGCTAATGAAATTTTTCCAGTTTATGCAGGTTCTGCTTTAAAAAATAAAGGAGTGCAATTGGTATTGGATGGAGTAGTAGATTATCTTCCTTCGCCACTTGATATTCCACCAATAGAAGGAACAGACCCAGATCATAATGATGAACTTATTTTTAGATATGCAAAAGACGAAGAACCTTTTTCTGCTTTGGCATTCAAAGTTGCTACAGATCCTTTTGTCGGACAACTTATTTTCTTCAGAGTTTATTCTGGAACTTTAACTGCTGGTTCCTATATTTACAATCCTCGTACTCGCAACAAAGAACGCATTGGTAGAATATTGCGTATGCATGCCAACGACAGGGAAGAAATGAAAAAAGTTTTTGCTGGAGAAATTGCGGCAGCGGTGGGATTGAAAGATACTATCACCTCCGATACTATTTGCGACGAAGAAAAGCCAATTGAATTGGATAGAATAATTTTCCCTGAACCAGTTATTCAATTGCGCATAGAACCAAAGACAAAAGCTGACCAAGAAAAAATGGGAATGGCCTTGAATCGTCTTGCTCAAGAGGACCCTACATTCAAAGTTTCTACAGATCAAGAAACAGGAGAGACAATTATTGCTGGTATGGGAGAACTTCATCTTGAAATTATTGTGGATCGTATGAAAAGAGAATTTACGGTAGAAGCAAATGTCGGCAAACCACAAGTAGCTTATCGCGAAACTATTACTGGAAATTCAGACGCAGAAGGAAAATATATTAAACAATCAGGAGGACGCGGAAACTATGGTCACGTTAAGATTAAAGTTAAACCGATGACACCTTTGACCAAAGAAGAAGTTGAAGATTTGCCGAAGAATACTAAAAGAGCGAATGGTTTTGAATTTATAAATACTATTAAAGGAGGTGCTATTCCACAAGAATATATTGCGCCTTGTGAAAAAGGATTTAAAGAAGGATTGGATCGCGGAGTTTTGGCTGGATTTAAAATGGTGAATGTTTCGGTAGAACTTTGGGATGGATCTTTTCATGAAGTAGACTCAAATGAAATGGCTTTCAAGATTGCTGCTTCAATGGCTATTCAAGATGCTTGCCGACGAGCTAAGCCAATGATTCTAGAACCGATGATGAAAGTAGAAGTGGTTACTCCGGAAAAATTTATGGGAGATATCACAGGAAATCTTTCTTCCAAGCGTGGAATTATTGAAGGAATGGAAGACCGCGGAATGAATAAAGCTCTTCGCGCTGTTGTGCCTCTTTCAGAAATGTTTGGATACATGACCGGACTTCGTTCAATGACCGAAGGCCGAGCGTCTTTCACTATGGAATTTTTACGTTACGACATCGTGCCTAATAATGTTGCTGAAACTATCATCGCAGCAAGAAAGTAAGATTTTTGATAGTTTTTAGCTAGAATTTTAAGAGTAGTAAAAAATCCTTATAAAATAAGGATTTTTTGTGTTATTGACTTTTTATTTAATATATGCTATCCTATTAGGTAGGAACAATATTGTTCTTAATCAATTAAAAAGAGGAGTCTAAAATGACAAATCAAATTTTTACACCTGCCACTTCGGGTCAATTGTCCGCAGTAGGTTTTAAAATTGCTGGCACCATTACCCGTGTACTTAGTGAAGGAAATTTTAGTTTTGAAAAAGCAAATCATCTCATTTTAAACAAAGAGAAAGAGCTTGAAAAACTAACCGAAAAATTCTGTGAAGAAATTCTCGGTGTCAATGTTGATCAATGGATTGAAGAAAAAAAACGAATTGAAGTTTTTTATAAAAAATTCTTCAGTCGTACGATTGATTGGTCAAAATTTTCTCTACCGGTAAAAAATGAAAAAATGAATCGTTTAGATTTTTCTTTTTCAGATATCACCGATGACCAATATTTTGAGGCCTATGCCAAAAAATTCGGCAAAGATGCTGTTTGGAAATATTACAATAGCATTACTGAAGCTATCAAGGAACAGCAAGCACGTCCCACTGGCGATTATCCTTATTGTCATGTTGGTGGAGACGAACCAGACTTGCTCGGCAAGAGTTATGATGATGGAATCAGTGAGAATATCAAGTTTATGATTCCCAAAGAAGGTATTATCTCTGCTTTTCGGTATCGTGTTGAAACCGGTAAAATGTATGATGTTAAAGGCTTTACTCGTTTTGCGGCCCTTGATTCGGATGGTGATGCTATGGG